>Ga0315910_10005504_pt1 | contig 10374 bp, 6 predicted proteins | sample EdamamesoilMG_FD_204470 | JGI IMG/M metagenome (GOLD analysis project Ga0315910, IMG submission 204470) | Garden soil microbial communities collected in Santa Monica, California, United States - Edamame soil | ecosystem: Environmental > Terrestrial > Soil > Garden | place: USA: California... | reverse complement strand
GCCGCACGCGAACGACGCAGTGCGTCGTTCGCGAGGGGATCCCGGCAACGCGGCCAGGGAGGCGCAGGCGGGTCGACTCATGCAGCGTACTTCTGAGACAGGACTCTAGCCGGCCATGCGCGCCGCTTCGCGCACGAAGAAGTCGCAGACGCGCTGCTCGGCCCAGTAGCGATCGCCCTTCCGTGCGCGCGCGGCGGAGATGAAGCCGCAATGGCCGCCGTAGACGGGCGCGTGCAGCTCGAAACGTCCCTGCGGCCGCAGCGCCGCGTCGCGCCAGGGAGCGAAGGGCACGAAGGGATCGTCCTGGGCGTGCACGACGCACAGCGGCACGGCGATGCGCGGGATCAAGGGCCGCGAAGCGGCGCGGCGGTAGAAGTCCGCCGCGTCGGCGTAGCCGAAGTGCGGCGCGGTGACGCGCTCGTCCCACTCGAGGAAGCTCGTGACGCGCTCCAGCCCGCGGCAGTCGAAGCGCTCGGGAAAGCGCGCCTGCTTGCGCCGCAGCAAGGCCAGCATGTCGCGCAGGAAGTGGCGCCGATAGACCTCGTTGGTGCCGACTTCGTCCAAGGCCAGCTGCGCCGCCGCGGGATCGAGCGCGGGTGAGATCGCGGCGAGCGAGCCCAGCCACGCCGGCGCCTGAGCGCCGAGTTCGCCGCCGTACTTGAGCACCATGTTGCCTCCCATCGAGAAGCCGCACACGTGCACGCTCGGCGCGCCGCACAGCTCGCGCAACGTGCGCGCGCAGGCGGCGACGTCGCCGCTTTGCGCGGTGCAGTACAGCGTGGGCGTCAGCGCCTCGCTGCCGCCGCAGTTGCGCACGTTCATGCGCGCCAGCGCGAAGCCGCGCGCGAAGAGCTTGGCGCCCAGGCCGTGCATGTAATGCGAGTCGGCGCTGCCCGAGAGGCCATGCACCAGGAGCGCCAGCGGCGCGTTCGGCGAGCGCGGCTGGCGGTGCAGCCAGACCAGCAGCCGCGTGCGCTCGTCGACGCGCACCTGCGCCTCTTCGCCCGGCGGAAGGCGCGCCGCCGCGCGCGCGCCGAACACGCAGCGCGGCAGCAGGCCCGCGAGCGTCATCGCATGGGCCTCGCGCAGGAAAGGGTGCGGCTCGAACACGGACGCGTCGTCCTCGCTGCGCTGGGGGGCGTCCATTCAGCCGCGCGAGAGCTGCCTGGCGCGCTCGAGCACCGCATCGAACATCGCGGCGCTCAGGCGTCCGGTGCGCGTGTTCAGCTGGCTGGGGTGGTAGGAAGCGATCAGCCACACGCCGTCGAGCTCCTGCAGCGCGCCGTGGCCGAAGCGCGCGCGCCTCGGCTTCGCGCCGGCGCGCCGCGCCAGCGCGTCCTGCGCCGCGCGCCAGGCGATCGCGCCCAGGCAGACGATCACGCGCAGCTTGCCGAGCAGGGCGAGCTCGCGATCGAGGTAGGGAGCGCAGCGCGCGCTCTCCGCGGGCGAGGGCTGGTTGCCCGGCGGCACGCAGCGCACCGCGTTGGTGATGCGCGCGCCGCGCAACTCCAGTCCGTCGTCGCGCGATGCCGAGTTGGCGCGGCTGGAGAAACCCGCGCGGTGCAGCGCGCCGTACAGGAAAGGCCCGGCGCCGTCGCCGGTGAAGGGCCGGCCGGTGCGGTTGGCGCCGTGCGCGCCGGGCGCGAGGCCCAGGAACAGCACGCGCGCGTCCTCCGCGCCGAAGGCTGGAACCGGCTTGCCCCAGTAGCTCGCCTGCGCGTGCTCGCGGCGTTTGACGCGGGAAACCTCTTCGCGCCAACGCACCAGCCGCGGGCAGGCTCGGCAGTCGTGCACCTCGCGCTCCAGCCGGAGCACGGAATCCGCGCGCGCGCGCCGGCGAGCTCCAGGCGAGGCGCGGCTCACGGCGTAGTGTCCTGGGGCATGGCGGGAGCCGCCGCGACGCGCGGCGCCTGCAAGCTAGGCGTGCGCACTCCGAAGCGCCAGCCGATGCCGGAGCTTCGGTAGCCGAAGATCCAGCGCAGCTTGGGCGCGATCAGCAGGGGCACGGCCGCGCGTCCGAGCAGACCGAAGGGCGCCGAGAAAAACACGCGATCGCGCATGCGCGTGCCCTGGCCCGCGCGCTCGAAGGCGTGCTCGTGCCACCAGCAGCCGTAAGGCCCGCGGTGCTGCGAATCGGCGAAGCCCGCCGGCGGATCCCAGACCTCGATCACGGTGCGCCAGCGCAGCGGCAGCGGGCCCAAATGGATCCGGTAGTCGATCCACGCTCCCTGGTGCATGGCGATCGGCCGCGGCGTGAGGATCTCGAAGGCCATGCCCGGAGGCGTCAGCGTGCCCAGGTTCTCGGCCTGGCTGAAAAAGCGCGCGACATCCTCGATCGGCGCTTCGAGCAGCGTTTCCTGCGTCAGCACGTGCGTCGGCGGCCGACGGCGCAGGTACTCGTGCGCGGGAACCTCGCGCGCGGCCTCGATGCGCACGCCGCGCGGCGCGTCGAAGATCGCGCGCAGCGCGGCTGCGAGTTCGGGCCGCAGGAAACCGTAGCCCAGGCCCAGCCAACGCGTGGGCAGCGCGCGCTGGCTCGCCAGCAGCGCCGTGGAGGCCTCGCCCATCGCCAGGCGCAGCGCAAGCCGCGGGACCGGCAGCAGCGTCGGCCGCTGAAGCGCCGCGCCGAGCGCGCGCGTGAACTCGGCGTTGCTGACCGGCTCGGGCGAGGTCGCGTTGAACGCGCCGAGCATGCGTTCGTCCTCGAGCGCGCGCACGAACATCTCCAGCAGGTCGTCGAGTGCGATCCAGGGGAAGAACTGTCGGCCCGAGCCCAGCCGCCCTCCCAGTCCGAGCCGGAAGGGGGTCTGCAGCTTGCCCAGCACGCCGCCCTCGGGGCCCAGCACGATCCCCGTGCGCAGGCAGACCACGCGCGCGCCCAGCGCGGCCGCCTGCATGGCTGCGCTCTCCCAGTCGACGCACAGCCGCGCGAGGAAGTCCTCGCCTGGCTGCGAGTCCTCGGTCAAGATCTCAGCGCCGCGCTCGCCGTAGATGCCGACGGCGCTGGAGCTGACGAAGACCCGCGGCGCTCGCGCGGCGGCGGCCATCGCGCGCACGATCCGCTGCGTCAGGCCCACGCGGCTGTCGACCAGCGCGCGCTTGCGCTTGGCGCTCCAGCGCCCGCCGGCGACGTTCTCGCCGGCCAGGTTGAGCACCGCGTCGCAGCGCGCGAGTTCCTGCGCCAAGACCTGCTCCGAGCAGTCGCTGCGCAAGCATTCCACGCTTGCCGCGAGCACGCTGCGCGCCCGCGCCTCCGAGCGCACCCAGGCCACCAGTCGATGGCCCTCGCGCTCGAGCCGCAAGCACAGCGCGCGGCCCACGAAGCCGGTGGCTCCAGTCAGCAGGATTCGCATGGGGGAGTGTGGGCAGGTGCAGGGCCGGCGCCAAGCCCGCCCAGATTGACCCTGGAAGAGTCGATTTGGTAGTCTAAAACCGGCCATTGCGACGATCAAAGGCCGTCAGCACCTCCCCAAGCCCCCAGGAACCCCCGTGAGCCAAGACTTCGTGACCAGCGCCGAGGCCGCGCGCATGCTCGGTGTCGGACCGACCAGCATCAAGCGGTGGTCGGATTCCGGCCTGCTGCCCTGCGTGCGCACCCCGGGCAAACACCGGCGCTTCCTGCGCCAGGAGGTCGAGAGCTTCCTGATCGAGCGCGGCGGCTCCAGCGGCCCCGACCCCGACCAGGTCAACGCCTGGATCGGCTTGTTGGGCACGAACACGGGCTCCTACGAGGTGCACAGCGCGCTGCTGCGCGAGCGCTCGCGCCAGGGATCCTGGTGGCAGACCGCCCAGGTGCTCGCCAGCGTGCTGGCCGAACTGGGGCGCCGCTGGCAGGCGGGCGAGATCTCCGTGCTGCAGGAGCACGCCGCCTCCGAGCATTTGGCGCGCGGCTTGGCGCGCGTCTGCGAGTCGCTGCCGACCGAGAACGGCGCCGATCGCTGCCTGCTGGCGACCGCCGTCGGCGACGAGCACACCCTGCCGCTCTCCCTGTGCGAGATCTGCCTGCGCGAAGCAGGTTGGACGCCGGTGTGGGCCGGCCGCGGGGCGCCTTCGAGCGAGATCCTGGCGCTGATCGCCCGGCGCGAGCTGCGCATGGTGGCGCTCAGCGCCTCGATCGCCGCGAGCGACGCGGCGCGCCTGCGCGCCCAAGCGGAGCCGATCGCCAGGGCCTGCCAGGCCAACGGCGTCACGCTGGTGCTGGGCGGCGAGGGCGCCTGGCCCGAGGATCTGGGGCTGCGGCAGCGCGACTTCCGCGAGTTCCACGCGAGCTTGACCGAACTCGCACGCTGAGCGGCTTGCGCCGGCGTGCGACGGCGTGCACCGTGGGGGATCGACGCCGCGGCGCGATCGTGCGCCGCGCGATCGCGACGCCCGCCGCCATGTTGCTCACGCTGCTCCTCGCGCTGCCGCTGCAGGCCGCGACCGATCCCAGCTTCGATCAGCGCTTCGAGGACGCCACGCTGCGCGCCGGCTTCCAGCACGCAGGCGACGCCCGGCGCGAGGAGCTGTGCCTCGACCACCTGCGCGTCGATCCGGGCTGGGCGGGCTCGCGCACGCAGCTGATCGACCCCAGCAATCTCGGCAAGTACCGCGTCGAGCTGCGCGACCTGGCGACGCAGTCCCTGCTGTACTCGCGCGGTTTCGCCAGCATCTTCGGCGAGTGGGAGACCACCGGCGAGGCGCAGCGCCTCTCGCGGGCCTTCGAGGAAAGCGTGCGCGTGCCCTGCCCGCGCCTGCCCGCGCAGCTGCGCATCGAGAAGCGCGCCGACGATGGGAGCTTCCGCGAGCTGGCCACGCTGGCGATCGACCCCGCCTCGCGCCACGTCGATCGCTCGCCGCCGCTGCGGCTGGGCGAGGTCGTGACGCTGTTCGAGAACGGCCCGGCCGCGAACCGCGTCGACCTGCTGCTGGTCGCCGAGGGCTACTCGGCGGCGCAGCGCGACAAGTTCCTCGGCGACGCGCGGCGCCTGAGCGAGGTCCTGTTCCAGACCGAGCCGTTCAAGCGCCGCAGGCCGGACTTCAACCTGCGCGCCCTGTTCCTTCCCGCGCAACAGCCGGGCATCTCCAACCCGCGCAAGGGCGTGTGGCGCAACAGCCCGCTGGGCCTGTCCTTCAACGCCTTCGATTCCGACCGCTACGTGCTGACGCAGCGCGACTTCGTGCTGCGCGAAGCCGTGGCCCAGGTTGCGCACGACGCCTTGATCCTGCTGTTCAACGAGCGCAAGTACGGCGGCGGCGGCATCTACAACCTGTGGGCCACGGTCGCCGCCGACACCGAGCCCGCGGCCTACGTCTTCGTGCACGAGTTCGGCCACTCCTTCGCAGGTCTGGCCGACGAGTACTACACCTCGCAGGTCGCCTACGAGAACGTCGTCGCGCCCGGCGTCGAGCCCTGGGAGCCCAACGTGACCGCGCTTTTGGACCCGGCGAAGCTGAAGTGGAGGGACCTGGTCGCCGCGGACACGCCCCTGCCCACGCCCTGGGAGCAGGCGCGCTTCGACGCCGTCGACCTCGACTACCAGAGGCGCCGGCAGGAGCTTCTGGCGCAAAAGGTCGACGAGGAGCGCATGGAGGCCCTGTTCCGCGAGGTCAAGAGCGCCACCTCGCCCCTGCTCGCGGGCGAGCGCTTCGCCGGCAAGGTCGGCGCCTTCGAGGGCGCCAGCTACCAGGCCAAGGGCCTCTACCGGCCCGCGGCCGACTGCATCATGTTCACGCGCAACCCGAGCAGCTTCTGCCCGGTCTGCGAGCGCGCGCTGGAGCGCACCATCGACACGTTCAGCCGCTGAGGCTGCGCGCGGGCAAGAAGGCGCGCACGCACAGCCAGCCGCAGGCGAATCCGCCCAGGTGCGCCCAGAAGGCCACGCCGCCGCCTGAATCGCTGCCCATCTGTCCCAGCCAGGCGCCGAAGACCTGCAGCAGGAACCAGAAGCCCAGGAAGACCAGCGCGGGCAGTTCGACGAACAAGGGCAGGATGAAGACCGGGACCAGGGCCAGGACCTTGCCGCGCGGGAACAGCCTCAGGTAGGCGCCCATCACGCCCGCGACCGCGCCCGAAGCGCCGATGGTCGGGGCCTGCGAGTGGGGCAGCGCGATCACGTGCAGCGCGCCGGCGCTCAGGCCGCAGGCCAGGTAGAAGCCCAGGTAGCGCAGCGCGCCCAGGCGCTCCTCGACGTTGTCGCCGAAGATCCACAGGAACCAGAGGTTCGAGGCCAGGTGCAGCAGGCCGCCGTGCAGGAACAGACTGGAGAAGAAGGGCCAGAAGTCGGCGGGTCCGAGCCCGAACTCGGCGCGCCACAGCGGGTCCGCGTAGCGCGCGGGCACCAGGCCCAGCGTGCGCACCGCGTGCTCGAGCTGCTGCGGCGACAGCGACAGCTCGTAGGCGAAGACCGCCCCCTGGAGCAGCAGCAGCAGGATCGTCATCCACGGACGGATCCCCGTGCGCAGCGTATCCCGCAAAGGAAACATCGTTGGTGCGCGCGAGCATACTCGCGCGCGAGCCCGCGAGCTTCCACGCTGAACCGGAGCGGCGCGCTGGACTACACTCCGCCGAGCAGGAAGCCGCCGATTGAGCACACACCAGGCCGCAGGCCAGCCGCGCAGGGCGAGCCGGATTCCGCGCTGGGCCTTGGTGCTCGGCGGGCTGGCGATCTGCCTGCTGCTGGCGGCGGTGGTCGCGTACCTCGGTCGCGAGCGCTGGATCACGCCGCTGATCCGCGAGCGCGCGGCCCTGATCGTGCGCGAGCACACCGGGCTGGAGCTGCGTTTCGCGCGCCTGGGCGGCAACTGGTACGACCGCGTGGTGCTCGAGGACTTCGCGCTCGAGGGCGAGACGCCGACCGGCCCTCTGAGCGCGGCCAGCGTCTCGCGCCTGGTCGTGCGTTTCGAGCTTTGGCCGCTGCTCGGCGGCGATCTGCAGGCGATCACCGCGCTCGAACTCGACTCGGCGCGCATCGCGATCGACCTCGATCGCGAGCAGGCCGCCGCGAAGACCTCGTCGCAGCCGGCGGCGCCGATCGCCTGGCCGCAGCGGCTGCCCGCGCTCGCGCTGCGCGACATCGACGTGTCCGTGCGGCTGGCCCCGGGCCGCGGGCTCGAGATCGAAGGCCTGCAGGCCCACGGCGCCGCGCCGGACGCGGGCGCTGCCAGCTCGCTGGAGCTGCGCGCGCGCCGAGCGGCGTTCAGCGATCCCGAGCTGGGCAGGCGCGAGGCCGCGGCGCAGGCGCGCGTGGTCTACCGCGGCGGCGAACTGAGCAGCCCGGCGCTGGCCTTCGACGATCACGTGCTGGCGCGCGAACTGCAGCTGGACCTGCGCGGGATCGAAGCCGGGCGGCTCGGCTTCGCCGGCATCGTCGACCTGTTCGGCGGCAGCACCTGGCTGCGCGGCAGCCTGGCCGACGGCCGCCTGGGGCTGTTCGTCGCCGCCGAGCGCGTCGAAGTCGCGCGCGTGCTGCGCGAGCTGGGCAGCGAGTCCACGCTCAGCGCCACGGCGCAGCTCAACGCGCAGGTCGACGTGCCGCTGGGGAACACCGCGGACTGGAGCGCGCAGGCCTGGGGCAACGTCGAGGCTCTGGATGTCGCCGGCCGACACTTCGAATGGGGCAGCTTCCAAGGCAGCGTGTCCAGCGACCGCGTCGAGCTGCGCGAGCTCGAACTGTGGTCGGGCACGAATCGCCTGGCCTGCCGCAACTTCGCCTGCTCGCTGGGTGAACGCGATCTCGACGGGCTGCTGCGTTCGCTGACCGGCACGGCCGAACTGGAGCTGCTCGATCCCGGCCGCTTGCTGGGCGACGCGCCCGAGCAGGTGCAGCTCGCCGCCCTGCGCGTGCAGCGCGCGCACTTCCAGCTGGCCTTTTCCGCGCAGGGCATGGCCGTGGGCGCCGGCGAACTGGCCAGCGACGCCGGCGGGCTGACGATCCAGCGCGGCCGCGCGCTGTGGGGGCCGCGCGATCGGCGCTGGTACGAAGGTCTGGAGCTGGACCTGGACCTGATCCTGGCCTTCGACGACCTGGCGCCGCTGGCCGCGCTCTTCGGTCGCGGCGACGTGCTCGGCGCGCTGCAGGGCACGGTGCAACTGCGCGGTCCCGCGCTCGCGCCCTCGGGCAGCTTCATGCTCGCCGGCGAGGGCATCCGCGTCGCGGACCTGGGCTTGGGCCGCGTGGCGATCGACGCGCGCGCCGACCCACAGCGCCTCGCCGTGCAGCGCCTGGAGGTCGATGGCGAGCTTGGGCGCGCGAGCGCGCGCGGCGAATTCGACTACGCCAGCGGCGCGCTCTCGAACACGCGCCTCGAGCTGCGCACGGCCGCGCTGGAGACCCTGAGCCAGGGGCGCGCGAGCGCGGCGCTCGTGGCGCTCGACGCGGCGCTGGAAGGCCACTGGCGCTCGCCCTCGGTGTGGACCCGGCTGAACCTCTTCGAGCTCGAGCTGCAGGGCCGGCGCATCGCGCAGCTGGAGATCGAGGGCGACTACAGCGCGCGCCGGGCGCGGCTGTGGCACTGCATGGGCCAGGTCGACGGCGTCGACGTCGATCTCGCCGGCAGTCTGCGTCACGCGCCGGCCTGGGAGCGCTGGCAGATCGGGCTGCAGCGCGCGCGGCTCTCGCAGCAGGGACTGGAGCTGGAGCTGGAAGCGCCGCTGGAATTCGAGTTCTCCGCGCAGCACGTCGAGCTGCGCGGCCTGTGCGTGGGCGGCAGCGCCGGACACGCCACCGCGGACTTTTCCTGGACCCCGACCGAGCAGACGTTCGCGCTGGACGCGGTCGAGCTGCAGCCGATGCAGCTGCTGCGGCCCTTCCTGCCCGAGGACGTGGCGATCGAGGGCGTGCGCGGCTCGCTGGAGTACCGTCGCACGCCGCAGGCTTCGAACGCGCAGGCGCGCCTGAGCGTGGAGCGCCTGCAGCTGTTCGGCGACGCGCCCGGGGCCTCGTTCCTGTTCGAGTCGAGCTGGGACGGCGCGCGGCTCTCGATCGGGCGGCTGGAGCTGCGCGCGGGTCCGCACTACGGATTCACGCTGCGCGGGGAGCTGCCCATCGACCCGCTCGCGGGCGAGTGGCTGTCCGAAGGCGCGCTGCGGCTCGAGGGCGAGCTCTCGGTCGCGGATCTCTCCAGTCTCCCCTGGGAGCGCGCGGGCCTTTCACGCGAATGGTCCGGCAGCGTGGACACGCGCTTCGATCTGGCCGGCAGCAGCTCGGACGTCAGCGGACGCATCGACGCGCACATCGCCATCGACGGGTCGCCGCAGGATTCCCCGCTGCGCAAGGCCCGGCTGGAGGAACTGCGCTTCGACGGCCGCTTGACGCTGGGCGAAGGATTGCGTCTGCAGCGCGCGCGCTTCGGCGCGCCGGCGCGCTTCAGCGCAGTGGTCGATGCGCACCTGCCGCTGCGCGTCGACCCGCGCGGCTGGATGCACGGCGAGGCGCTGGACTGGCGCGCGCTGGCGCTGGAGCTGCGTGCCCGGATCGTCTCGCAGGACCTGGCCTTCGTCGCCGGCCTGACTCCGAAGCTGCGGCGCACGGGCGGGCAGCTGCAGGGCGAGCTGCAGCTGGGTGGAAGCCTCGGCGCACCGTACCCCAGCGGCAGCTTCGAGTTGATCGCGGGCGAACTGCGCATGGCCAACTCGCTCGCCGGCTTCGAGAAGCTCGCCGCGCAGGTCTCGATCGACGGCAGCTCGCTCGAGGTGCGCTCGCTCGGCGGCGAGTACGGCGCAGCGCCCTTCTCGGCCAGCGGCAAGCTCGACTTCGCCGGCGACGAGCCGCAGCTCGACTTCGAGCTGCATGGCAAGAACCTGCTCTTGGCGCGCGAGCAGGGTCTGCGCTTGCGCGCCGACGCCGATCTCGCGCTGCGCGGACCGCTGAGCGCGCTGGCCCTGACCGGCGAACTGGTGCTGGTCGAGGGGCGCTACTCCAAGGACTTCGCGCTGCTGCCGATGTCCTCGTCGAACCATGGCCCGCGGCCGCGCGAGTTCGCGCTGCCCTTCCTGCGCCAGGCGCCCTGGTCCGACCTGGAGCTGGACGTGCGCGTGCGATCGCAGAAGCCGGTGCGCATCGAGACCAACATCGTGCGCGGGACGATCGAGCCCAGGCTGCAGCTGAGGGGCAGCGGCTCCGCGCCGCGCCTGGGCGGCTCGATCCTGATCGGCGCGATGAGCGTCCGGCTGCCCGCTTCCACGCTCGAGGTGAACTCCGGGGTGGTCACGTTCAGCGACGAGACCAGCCTGGTGCCCGAGTTCAACGTCACGGCCACCACGCGCCTGCGCGGCCACGACGTGACCGCGCAGCTCAGCGGCACTTCCCGCGATCCCGAGATCTTCTTCAGCTCCTCGCCGCCGCTGGCCAGCGAGGAGATCGCGGTGCTCGTGCTCACCGGCCAGCTGCCCGA
>Ga0315910_10005503_pt1 | contig 10375 bp, 7 predicted proteins | sample EdamamesoilMG_FD_204470 | JGI IMG/M metagenome (GOLD analysis project Ga0315910, IMG submission 204470) | Garden soil microbial communities collected in Santa Monica, California, United States - Edamame soil | ecosystem: Environmental > Terrestrial > Soil > Garden | place: USA: California... | reverse complement strand
GACCACCGCGCCCTGCCAGGGAGCGGGCAGGGGACAAGCCGCGACGCGAGCCGTGGCGCGCGGCGCGACGCCGGGAGGTGACGCATGCACCGATGTGGCCCTGGAGACCTGCTCCGTTCACCTCGACGTCGCCCCCATGCCATCGCCGGGAAAGCGATGGGGATTATCATCCGCGCCGCTCGGGACGTGCACGAGGTCTGTCATGGCGAATGCGGCAGTCGAGGAAGCATCGGACGGAGGGATGGCCGCCGAACCAACCCTCTCGTCCGATGGGCGCATTTCTGCCGAGTCGCGCGCCCGGACAGAGTCGGGCGTCGCGTCGCTCGGCGCCTACGGCGAGGACGACGACGCGGCCACACAGCTCGTCGAGCCGCCGCACAGCGAGCCACGCTGGCTGGTCCAGATCACGCCGTTCGATCGCCGCTCGATGGAGACGACGGCGCTGGTGACCGAGATGCTGGCGGGGCGGCTGGCTCCGAGCACTCGGGTCTGGCGTGACGGAATGCGCGACTGGACACCGATCGAGCGGGTGCTCGAGCTCCCGGTCCGCCCGCCTGGGCTGCGCCCAGCGCCAACCGGCGCGGCGCGCACAGAGGGCGCGGCGCGCGGCTTGGGATCGCCAGCGCGCGAGCGACACGCCGTCGGCGCGGCCTTCGCGGCGGCGAGCCGCTCGCCTTGGCTCGCCGGGCACACGTTCTGGCTGGTGAACGCGGCCGTGGCGCTGGCCGTGGCCGCCGCCACGCTGGGTGTGCTGACGGCGGGCGGCGTGTTCGAGTGAGGGCTTGCCCTCAGCGCGGGCTCCCGGCTGCGACGCGAGGGATGTGCGTGGCGTCGATCGACACGCCGGACGGATCGATCGCCTCGAGATACAGCTCGTCGCGCCGGATCTCGCCGCGGACGAAGTGGAAGGCCGAGGCGGAGAACGCGGTGAAGTCGCTGCGACCGACGCGGCGTACGCTGTAACCGCCGCCTCCCGTCACGACGTAGCTCACGCCGTCCACGGGGTTGATCCGTTCATAATCGTGATCATGGCCCGACAGCACGAGCTGCACGCCGTGGCGCGCGAAGATGGGATCAAAGGTCTCTCGGACGGTGGATGAGCTGCCATGCACGCCGGACGAATACGGCGGGCGATGAAAGTAGACGATCGTCCACGGTAGAGCGCTCGCGGCCAGGTCGGCCTCGAGCCAGTCGGCTTGCGCCGAGCCGACCCGCTCGCTATCCAGCGCTACGAAATGCACGTCGGACCAGTCGTACGAGAACCAGCGCTCGACACCCTCGGGGCCGCCGTTCTCGGGCAACGCGAAGACCTGGCGGTACACGCTCGCGTCAGCGGTGACATACTCGTGGTTGCCGCTCGCAGGAAAGATGGGCGCACGCGCGAGCAGGTCGGCGTACGTGTCGAAGAACTTCGTCTCGAAGTTTCCGAGTGAACCGTCGGGGTATGCGATGTCACCCACGTGCAGGATGAGATCGAAGCGCGAGCGCGCCATCTCCGGGATCAGCAGGGCTCTCCGATCGCCGCCCGAGTCCCCGAACGCGATGAAGCGCACCGCGCGCTGGCTGCCGGCGCTCGGGGCCGTGCGGAACCCGACCGGCGACAGCCAGTCGTCCAGCGTGTAGCAATAGACGGTGTCGGGCGAGAGCCCGTCGATGCGCGCGAACCGTTGCCGACCGGTCGCGTCCGCTGGATCGATCTCTGTCTGCACGTTCTGCAGCTCTTCTCCGCCGCTGCTCGTCAGCGTCAAGACGGGGTCCAAGCCGACATCACGCGTGGTGAACAGGACGCGCGCGGAGGTCGCGGTCACCCGCTGCAGGTACGGATAGCGATCGAGCTCCTGGTCGCCCGCGAGCGTGAGAGCCCCCGAGCCACAAGCGCGGCCGAGCTCGTCGAGCGTCGACACGGCTCCCGAGGGCGACGCCCCTTCGGAGGCAGTGTCGCTCGTTTCTGCGCCGGATGTCGTGAACGCCGACTGTTCCATGCCGTCGGACCCGGGCGCGTACCCAGGTGTGCTTTCGCCGGTCAGGAGCGTCGCGTCGGCTCCCTGACAGTGCAGAGCGAAGGCCAGCGTCGCGAACACCGCAGCACGCGGAAGGTCAATCGTCACCCCATGGATCTACGCGCTCGAGACAAATGGCGGCTGAACGCCATGCGCAGCGTACGCTTGCAGGACAGGCGCCAAGCTGACGACAACGGCTCTTTGCCCCCACGCCGGGCCCACGGCGAGCAGTTCCGAGAACGACGCCGAGGAGCACAGACCTGCGACCACTGGTGGTGCTGCGGCGCTGGACTGCCGTGATGAGAAAAAGCGCGAGCGCTGACGCGAGTATTCGTGTTCGTGCTCGCATCGCTCTCATTCTGACTCTTGGCGCTGGGGCGAAAATGAGCTATTTGCCGGCTATTGCTTCGCGGAAGACAGCCCACGACTAGAGCTTCTCTAGTTCGGGTGGCGACGTCGACCGCTCGGTGCCGCTCGTCCATTGCCCCCCACTTCCCCCGGTTTTCGTGCCGGAGACGAGCCTAGAACTGCGGAGTGAGCGTGGAGCTTACACGAGGGACGCTACAGCATGTGCTGGAATGCCTGCCGTGCGGGGCGTTCGTCTGGGACGAGCAGCGTCGGGTGATCGCGTTCAACCCGCTGGCATCGGAGCAGGTCGCCCTCGCGCTCGGCGCGTCGAGCGGAGCGCTGGGCCACGAGCACGCGCCGTCTCGTTCCGGCGAGCTCGAGTGCTGGACGGCCCAGCTCACGAGCCCAGCCGGGCGAACGTTCGACGCAGAGCTCCGGGCGCGTCGCATCGGCGTCGACGGGCGCCGCATGCAGCTCATTGTCCTACATGAGCTACGCGCCGCGCCGCGCTCGGAAGAGGAGCGCTCCCCGAGCGAGGTCCGGCTTCGACAGGCCGTGCACGTGGCGGAGCTCGGCATCTTCGAGCACGACCACGTCCGCGACACGGTCTACTTCTCGCCCGAGCATCGCGCGATCTACGGCTGGGGGTCCGACGTCGAGCCCACGCTGGAGCGCATCATGTCGGTGGCGCATCCGCGCGACATGGCCCGCGTCGGCGCAGCCATCGGCCGCGCCCATGACCCGAGCGGAGATGGCGTCTGCGACGTCGAAGGGCGCGTGCTCCGACCCAATGGGCAAGCGCGCTGGCTCCACACGCGCTCGCAGACGTTTTTCGGCAACGTCGGCGGCCGCACGGTACCGGTGCGGACCGTGGGCGCGTCGCTCGACATCACCGAAAGCAAGGACGCGATCCTGAGGCAGCAGCGCCTCGTCTCCATCCTCGACGCGACCCCCGACCTGGTGGGTATCGCCGAGCTGGACGGGACGCTGTTGTACGTCAATCGCGCGGCGCGCGAGACCTTCGCGCTGAGCCCGGACGCGACGCTGGAGCACGTCCTCGGCCTGGTCGGAGAAAACCTGCGCACACAGCTGCTCGAGGTGATCGTGCCGTCGGCGATCAAGGATGGGCTGTGGCGCGGGGAGGTCGTCGCCAAGACGCCGCGGGCGGGAGAGCGCCCCTACTCGCTCATCCTGCTGGCGCACCGCGACAGCGAGCGCTCCTTCGTGTCGGTCATCGCGCACGACCTGTCGGCGCTGCGTCGCCTCGAGGAGCAAGCGCGCCAATCGCAGAAGATGGAGGCGATCGGGCGGCTCGCTGGCGGCATCGCGCACGACTTCAACAACCTGCTCTCGGTGATCCTGGGCTACCTGGATCTGGCGCGAGCTGGCTTGCCTGCCGACACGCACGTCGCGGAGTTCCTCGGCGAGAGCCGGCTCGCGGCGGAACGCGCCGCCGACCTCACGCGCCAGATGCTGGCGTTCAGCCGCAAGCAGATGCTGCAGCCGCGGGTCATCAACCTGGGCGCCGTGCTCAACGACATGCAGCCGATGGTGCGGCGGTTGGTCGGCGAGGATATCGCGTTCGGGATCAACCTCGCGGCGGGCCCGCTGTATATTCGGGCCGACAAGAGCCAGCTGGAGCAGGTCGTGTTGAACCTGGTCGTCAACGCGCGAGACGCGATGCCCGACGGGGGCGTCCTCGGCATCGACGTCCAGAGCGTCTTCTTCGACAGCGAGTACGCAGGCAGCCAGCACGGCGTGGCACCGGGTCGATACGTGATGATGGCCGTCAGCGACGATGGCGTCGGGATGGACGCGGCCACCACGACTCGGATCTTCGAACCCTTCTTCTCCACCAAGGGGCCCGGCCGCGGCACGGGCCTCGGCCTGGCGACGGTGTTCGGCATCGTCAAGCAGAACGGCGGGGAGATCTGGGTCTACAGCGAGCCCGGTCGAGGCACCACGTTCAAGCTCTACTTTCCGGAGAGCGACGAGCAGCCCAGCCTCGCCACGCCCGTCCCCGTCACCCCCGCGCCCATCTCGCACGGCGCGACCATCCTGGTCGTGGAGGACGAGCCGCAGCTGCGCTCGATGGTCTCGACCGTGCTCCGCGGCGAGGGCTACGTGGTCCTCGAGGCAGAGGACCCGCTGCGGGCGATCGAGCTGGCGCGGAGCCACGTCGGACTCATCGACCTGCTGCTGACGGACGTGGTGTTGCCCCACCTCAGCGGCAAGAAGCTGGTCGAGCGCTTGGAGCCGAGCCGGCCGGAAATGCGGATCATCTACATGTCCGGGTACACGGAGAACACGATCGTGCGGCAGGGCGTCGTGGACCCCAGCATCCACTTCCTGCCGAAGCCCATCGTTCCGAGCGCCTTGCGCAACATCGTGCGCGACGTGCTGCGCGGTCCGGAGCGCGCCCACGCGAGCCCGTCGCTCTGAGGACGGGCACTCGGGCTACGCGACCCGCTCGCCGCTCCAGACGACGACGTCCAGGCGCCTCGAAAAATGTAGCAACGCGGGCGGGCCGCTCACCCCGATGCCGTGCGTTTCGAGCATGCCATTGCGCTCGATGCTGGCGCGCGCGGCTTGCAGCGGCCACGGCGGGTGATGGACCTCGTTGCGCCAGAGCGAGCCGTCGGGTGCGGCCGCGTACAGACAGTAGCGCTCCGTCAGCCAGTGTTCCAGGGAACCGGGAGCGGCCGCATACGGCTCGGACGTTGGCGCATACGTCGCCGCGAACTGTGCGCCGGGCCGCGAGGAGAAGTAGCGGAAGCCGTCTCCGTCTCGAGCCAGGCTCATGCGCGCGCGATGATAGGGAAGATGGAAGAAGCGACGCGCTGCCCACACCGCGAGCGCATTGGTCGCATCCAGGCTCAGGAACCAGACCCCGGGCTTGCCGCCGAGATCGACATACGTTCGCACGTTCAGCTCGGGAAACGCCGACACCCAGGGCAGATCGGGCAATGGACGCCGCATCACGCCCGCCATGCGGAACGGGACCAGTCCGAGCCACGCTGTGCCGTCGAGCTCCTGCAGCTCGAGAGCCGCGGGGACCAGCGGCCGCAGCACGGCAGCCGGCACCGGCCAGTGCAAGAAGAGCAGGTCGAGCCAGGATTGCCGCCAGCGCCACTCGTGGCGAGGGACCGGCCACGGCCGGTGGCTGATGCGGGACAGTGCTGGATGGGTCATGAGGCTCCCCTGGCGCGACCAACGGTCGCCCCGACGCACCTCGTTAGCGGCGTGCGGTCACGCCTCGAGATACGTCGCCTCGTATTCGACCGGGAAATTTACCGACCGTGCGATGAAACAGTAGTGGTGCACTTCGTGGTGGATCGCATCGGCCTTGGCCAGATCCGAGCCGGGCCGGACGCGGATGACGGGGCGCAGCGTCACCCGCAGGAAGCGCCCCGCGCCGTTCGGGCTCGTTTCGCCCACGCCGAGCGGAGCATCCTCGTAGCCCGTGACGACGATGCTCGCCTTGCAGGCGAGGTGTAGATACCAGAGCATGTGGCACGCCGACAGCGACGACAGCAGCAGATCCTCCGGGTTCGGCTTCGACGGATCGCCGCCGAGCAGCGGATCGTTCGAGCATACGATCGGCGCCTTGCCCGGTGTCCGCACCTCCCACGTCCGGTCGTAGCCCCGATACTCGGCCGTCCCTTGCCCCCGATCGCCGGTCCAGACGATCGCCGAGGTATACGAGTGCAGCTTCGCCATGGCCCCCGTCTTAGCGCGAATTTCGACGAGAGGTCAGCTCGTCGAGGCGGCGCGCCCGACCCGGGCAGGTAGCGGCACGAACTCGTCTTCGTCGCCCGGCACGAGCGGGAAGCGGCGCTCGGCCCAGTCGCGCTTGGCGCGCTCGATGCGCGCCGCCGAGCTCGACACGAAGTTCCATTCGATGTGGCGCGGCCCATCGAGCGGCTGCCCGCCGAGCAACAAGACGCGCGCCGCGCTCGTGGCGCGCAAGCGCGCGGGCTGACCCGAGCGGAAGATCAGCAACTTCGGGGTCACGACCGCCTCGGCGCCACACGCTATGGAGCCGATGGCGACGTACGCCGCGCGTTCGGCGTAGCTCTCGGGCAGCTCGAGCTCGGCGCCGGCCTCGAGGCGCGCGTCGACGTAAAACAGGGGAGAGAAGACCTTGACGGGCGAGACCACCCCGTAGGCGCCGCCCGCGAGCACGCGCAGCTCGACGCCGGGCCTGTGGAGCACCGGGATCGTGCGCGCGGGGTGATGAAAGAACTCGGGCTCCACCTCCTCGTCCTTCGCCGGCAGCGCAACCCAGAGCTGGATGCCGTGCAGGCGCTGGCCGCGCTGGCGCACCGGCATGGCCGTGCGCTCGGAGTGAACGATGCCGCGCCCGGCCGTCATCCAGTTGATGGCGCCGGGCTGGATCGCCTGGTGCGAGCCGAGGCTGTCGCGGTGATCGAGCTCGCCGTCGAACAGGTAGGTCACGGTGGCGAGGTTGATGTGGGGGTGTGGCCGCACGTCGACCCCCTCGCCCGGCGGAAAATCCACGGGGCCCATGTGATCGAAGAACACGAAGGGGCCGAGCATGCGGCGCTCGATCGTCGGCAGCACCCGCCGCACGGGCAGGCCGCCGAGGTCGCGCGGGCGGGGCTCCACGATGAGCTCGAGGCTGCCCGAGCAGGCTCGGCATTCCGGGGTCGGGGCTTCTTCGAAACTCACGGGTGGGGATCCTGTGGTGGGCGGCCGAGCGAGCGGCGCTCTCGCCCATTTTACCACGACCGCCGCGGCGCGGCGCGGCGGCGAGAGCCGCCGCGAAAACGACCGGTCCGCCAGGGAGCCGGCGGCGACAGCCGCATGGCCTCATCGAAGGGCTGCCCCCATCACAAAGCACACCGCCTTTATCGGAAATACGGGTCGAGCGCCGCGTCGATACGTGCCAGCAGATCGGCCGTCAACGGGCGATCCGTGTCGGACAGCGGCCCGTCGCTCGCCGCCGCGATGGCGTCGCGAGAGTTGCGCAGCTCGACCAGCGCCTCGTCCGATTGCAGCGCGGCCAGCGCGTCGGCTGCCGTGCGGCGCACGGCATAGCTTCGAACGCCGTCTGCGTTGCGGAGCAGCGACCCGGCTTGCTCGACCAGCACGGCGAGCACTCCCGCGTCGGTGATGTCGAACGTGATCGCGCCGCGCGCCTCCGGCGCGTCGAGCAGCGCCCGGCGCAGCACTGCGTCTGCGACCCCATTGGCCTGCGCGACGACCTCGGGCACGGCCGCGTCCTGCTCCGAGAGCGGCACGGCGGAGCGGCCGAAGGCGAGCTTCAACGCCTGCACGCGCCGCTCTGGGCTCACGAAGCCGGGGTCGGCGTCGCGCGCGAAGGCGAGCACGTCGTTCAAGGACGCGAGCTGCTCGACCCCGCCGCCCAGGTCGAGCGCGGTGTCGAGCTGCGACTCGTAGATCGGTGCCCAGAACTCGGTGAGCGGCTCGGCCCCCTCGTCGAACTGCACGCACGTCGGATCGAGGGCGATGTCGCCCTCGCTGCAGAACGGCTCGCTGGGTAGCTCGTCGGACAGGTGATGGAGGTAGCGGATCGCGGCGACGTCGTAGGTGCCCGGCACGGCCAGCGCGACCGTGTCGCGCGCGGTCTGGTAGTCCATCACGCTGCTTCCCCCGGGTGCCAGCAGCGAACCCTTGAAATTGTGCACCAGGCCGAGCGTGTGCCCGATCTCGTGCACGACGAAATCCTGAATCCAGGCCTTGCCGATCTCGGCTGGAGGGGTGTCATCGAGCGACGGCAGCGCCGCCGCTGGCTCAGTCTCCGCGGCGAGCAGGCCGCTCGTGGAGCGTCCTGCCCGTGCTCCGTGGTCACACGCCGCGGGTGAAGGCGACATCGTCGACCAGCTGAGCGCCAGCCTCGCCGGGGTCGTGCCCTCGGCGAGCGCCTCGGTCGCAGCGAGGCGCCCCGGGACACTCGCTGCACGAGCTGCGGGCGCCGAGGGTTGCGACGGGCCGAGCCCCAGCTCGTCGAGCAGCGAGAAGGCGCCGCGCGAGAGGTAGACGTTGGCCGAGAGAATCTCGCCGTTATTGGGGTTGACCTGGACGGGTCCCCACGCCGTACCGTTCGCTCCAGGGTAGTCGACGACCAGGAACGACGAGCCGTCATCCCGCAACACGTCGTCGTGCGTGAATACGGCCCGAAAAACCGGGAACCCGAACACCTCGTTCCAGCTCTCGATGCCGAGGGTGATCGCGCCGAGGACGTCGACGTCCGGGTACGCTGCCTGTGCTCGATCGGCCCCCGCGCTGATGTAGATATCGATGGGATCCATGCCCGGGTGGAAGCTCCAGTGGATCGATTCGGAGAGCAGCTGTCCCGTTCCGTCCGTCGCGTAGCGGTCGTTGCTGATGAAATAGGGCTGGGCTGGCGTGGACGAGAACAACTCGCTCTCCCGATAACGTCGCAGGGCGATGCCGAGCGTGCCCCAAGCAGGCAGGACGTCGCCCAGGTCGAGCTCGCCGGAGAAGACCTCCTCGAACGCGGCGCCATCGGCGAGCGTGCGAAAATTTCGCGCGAACGTCAGCCCAACGCGGAAGGTCCAGGCGCCGTCGAGGTACGGGTCGGCGAACCGCGCGCTCGTCAGGCGAAAGGCGTTCAACCCCTGCGATGGGTCGAACAGGACGTAGTCTTCGGAGCCCACCAGCGCCTCGAACTCGGGCGATTCGACGAGTGGATAGGCCTCGATGAGCAGGGTCGGATCCTGCAGGGCGGTCTCGTGATACCGATCGGAGGCGTCGAACATGAAGAGCCGGTCGTTTTGAATTTGGAACGAGACCACGCGCGTGCCGAGAGGTGACGCGGCCAGCAACTTGTCCGTGTCATAGATACCCAGCGACTGCAGCAGCGGCAGGTTGTCCGGATGAAACTGCTTCATGAACGCGGAGAGAAACCATCGGCTGCCGAGCAAGCTCTTCTTGATGGCAATGTAGAAGTCTTCATCGGCGCTCGGCATGCCAGCGATGGGCAGGCTGGACTCGGCCGAGCTCAATGCCTTGCGCACCGACACGAAATCACCGTCGAGAGCCGGCGCGGGCGCGGCGGACTCCGCCCTGCCGCCACACGCGACGGCCATCGCCAGCGCGAGCATCCCCCCGCAGCGCCCCGCAACACCGTTGAGCACATCCATCGAGCGTTCGTCGCTCATGCGTCTGTCGATCCTTTCCCGCTGCTCACCAACTCGCGCGGCATGATGCGCGTCTCGAACGGCGCTGCAGCAGCGACCGTGTCGCACACTGTCGCACCGATGACAACCGCGCCAAGTCGACCGATCTCGCGTCGAATCCACGTGGGCACGACGCTTAGCGGTGAGGCGGCGACATTTTTCTTTGACGAGCTCAGCCAGTGAACGCTCGCACCGTTGCGATGCGGCTCGTTCTCGGCGCCCGCTCTCACCGGTGAGACGCCGGAAGAAACGGTGCTAGCTTTGACGCGATGAACGAGGACGACGCAGGCCATCGCGGAGGAGGGCTCCGGCGACTTCCTGGAGCCTTGTTTCTCGATCGCGATGGCGTCCTGGTGCACGACGTCGGGCTCGTGACGCGCCAGGAGCAGCTGGTGTTTGCCCCCGACGTACCGGAGGCGTTGCAGCGAGCGGCGCGGCTCGGGCTCGCGCTGGTGGTCGTGACCAACCAGACCGTGCTCGCGCGGGGGTTGTGCAGCGAAGCCGACCTGGAGGCGCTGCACGCTGCGCTGGAGCGAGCCTTGACGAGCCGCGGCGCGCCGCGTTTTGCGCGGGTCTACGTGTGCCCGCATCATCCGCACGCGCAGGTCGAGCGCTATCGCACGCTGTGCGACTGTCGCAAGCCGCGGCCCGGTCTGTTGTTGCGAGCCGCGCGCGAGCTCTCGCTCGACCTGTCGCACAGCTTCTTGATCGGCGACCGCCCGAGCGACGTCGCCGCGGCGCGAGCCTGCGGCGTGACCCCGCTGCTGCTGGAGGGGCCGGAGAGCGCGGCGCGGCCGATCGTCGGCGCCGAGTCCCTGGGCGAGCTCGGCGAGCCCGCAG
>Ga0315910_10005502_pt1 | contig 10375 bp, 9 predicted proteins | sample EdamamesoilMG_FD_204470 | JGI IMG/M metagenome (GOLD analysis project Ga0315910, IMG submission 204470) | Garden soil microbial communities collected in Santa Monica, California, United States - Edamame soil | ecosystem: Environmental > Terrestrial > Soil > Garden | place: USA: California... | reverse complement strand
CGCGGGCGGTAACGAGCGGTCCAGTGCGACCGGCACCCGGGTGGACATGGGCGCCGGCGGGATCGAGGTCTACAACGGCTACACCAAGGTGGTGAACTCGTGGTACTCCGCAGAGGACCAGAAGGCATTGCCGGGAACGGTGATCCATGCCCGGTTCCAGGGCGATGGCAAGTACCTCAAGGTCTACGCCAACGAGAAGCGGCTGGCCAACGTCCCGAATGCCGCCGTGGAGCGGGCCAACCAGCTGTACCTCTCGCTCCAGGGCGCGGACGGAGGCAACAAGCCGGTCTATGTGACCCGCATCCGCGTGGCCGAGACCCAGGCGACGCTGTACGACGCGCTCTCGGAGAAGGGCCGCTGGTCCACTCAGGGCATCCTGTTCGACACCGGCAAGAGCGACATCAAGCCCGAATCGACACCGACGCTGAAGGAGATCGCGGCCGCGCTCAAGGGCCATCCCGAGCTCAAGGTCGAGATCCAGGGCCACACCGACAACGTGGGCGCCGCCGCAGCCAACCAGGCGCTCAGCGACGCCCGCGCCGCCGCGGTCAAGACGGCGCTGGTCTCCCAGTACGGCGTCGACGCCGCACAGCTCACCACCAAGGGCTTCGGCGACACCAAGCCGGTGGCGGACAACAAGACGGCGGAAGGAAGGCAGAACAATCGGAGGGTGGATCTTGTAAAGCAGTAAACTGCGGCCTGAGGTCTAGAGTCTAGGGTCTAGGGTGACCAGATGCCAAGACCCTGGACTCCAGACCCTCGACCTATTCCGGCATCGCCTGCCTCACCGGAATGCTCTCCCGCACCATCGCACAGAATACCCTCGTGATGTCCGGATCCACTTCGGTACCCGCCCGCGACTCGAGGTAGGTGAGCGCCTTCTCGGGATCCCACGCTTCGCGGTAGGGCCGGTTGGTACAGAGCGCGTCGTATATATCGCAGATGTGGACGATGCGGCTCGCGTAGTGGCACCCGCGCTCGAAGCGGAAGGCGGGATAGCCGCCCCCGTCGATGCAGACATGGTGCTCGTAGGCAACCACGGCGGCGAGACCCAGGCCGCGCTCCCGCGCCATCACGATCCGCGCTCCCTCCACCGGGTGCTCCTGCATGATCGCGCGCTCCTCGTCCGTGAGCTTGCCGGGCTTGGTGAGCACGTCGCGCGGGATCCGGATCTTCCCGATGTCGTGCAGCAGGCCGGCGGTGCCGAAGCTGCGCACTTCCTCGCGGCCCAGGCCGAGCCGCTCGGCGAGGCCCATCGCGAGCACCGAGACGTTGCAGGCGTGGGTCGTGGTGTACTGGTCGAAGCGCTTGAGGTCGAGGAGCGGGAGGAGCATGCGCCGCTCGAGCTGCATCGCCACGGAGAGCGAGCGGACCACCGTCTCGACCTCGGCCATCGGCAGCCGTTCCGTGCCGTGCACCTCGCCATGGATCCACTCGATCGCCGCCGCTTCGTCCCGCAATGACAACGCCCCCGCACCGCTGAAGGCGCCGGCCAGCGCGGCGCTGGCGCCGTCGTTCTGCGCGCCACCCACTTCCCGGACCTGCAGGGGCCCGAAGCGGATCGCGGTGGCGACGAGCTGGCGCGCCTCGCTCGATCCGTCGCGGCGGTCGTTCGAGCGCCGCCACACTTCATCGACGAAGCCGACGAACTCCTCGCGCGTGACCCCGGCGTCGATCTCGATGCGCTCGACGCCGACGTCGGCGAGCCGGCTGCCCCATTCCCATCCCGAGAGTTCGGCCAGGCCGCGCTGGCCGACGATGGTCTCGTTGCCGACGAACGAGACCTCGAACCGGGGCTGCGTCTCCAGCAGGCGGGTGAGCCGCTCATAGCTCGTGTCCAGCGCCCGCTCGCGCGCCGGATGCCCATCGGCATAGAGGTTCATCGTCGCGAGGCACTGGCCCAGCGAGATCAGGAACGCGCTGGAACTCATCCGGGCTCCTGGCCGGTGGCCGCCATCGCCAGGTCGGGATCACCGCTCTCGGCTGCCGTCTTGAGCGCCCATGCGGCCGGCGGGTATTCCCGCCACTTCCTCGCCAGCACCGCGAGCGACGCGATCATCTCCGGCGACCTGGGCATGAGGCGCGGACCTCGGAAGAGCGTGCGCTTGGTCAGCACCCGGTCGATGAGCCAGTCGCGGGTGGCCTGGTTGTGCACCTGGCCCAGCAGGCGGATCCCGCGCGCACGAAGCTCGACCGGGCGGGCCGGGTTGTTGAGCAGCAGCATGAGTCGGGTGAGCGCGGAGCGTGGCAGGCCCGCTCCCGCCGCGGCATCGAGGCCGAACCGGATGACCCTCGGGTCGGTGTCGCCCAGCGCGAGGTGCACCGCCTCCTCGCGCTCGTTCGCCTGGCGTGCCATCACGCTCAGCGCCTGGAAGCGGACGGTCACTTCGGGATGCTCGGCCCACGGCCTCGCGGTGAATCCCGGGGGCAGCTCCTTCAGGCGCGCGAGCAGGGCCAGCAGGTTCCGCTGCACGTACCACGGCGCCCGCGGCATCCGCTCGGCCAGGAGCGGCCCGATCGCCGCTCCCATCGCCGCCAGCCGCTCGACGATCAGGCGCCGGGTCGCCTGCGCCTCGGAGATGGTGAGTGCATCGAGCAGCCCCCCCGCCCCATCGGGACCTACCTCGCCCAGGAGCCGCTGGCTTCCCTCGACATCGATCGGCTCCTCGAGCAGCACACGCCGGAGGATCTCCGGTGACATGAGGTGCCGGCGCACCGCCCCGACCGTGCTCGGTGCATCGACGGCCCCGCCGAGGAGGTCGAGCAGTTCCCCCAGCTGGCGCGACTCGAGCATGAGTTCCGCGGCCTCGAGTACGTGATCGCCCGACGCATCGGTCTCGAGCGCGATCTGCATGAGCCTGAGCCCCTCGCCGGTCAGCGGTGCCTGTCCCTCCAGCTTGGAGTGCTCGAACCGGCTCACCTCCTCGAGCAGGCGGGTGTGCTGGGCGGGATTCGGGTCCTCGAGGGTCCAGTTGTCGATCATCTCGTGCGCGGCATCGCGCAGCGCGACATCGCCCTGGAAGCCGGTCTCGCCTTCCGTGCTGGCCTGGTTCGCCAGCTTCTTGAGCAGGCGAAGCATGTAGTGCGAGATGTTCTGGCTGCCGGAACTGGCCGCCGCCTGCAGCAGCTCCACGACCGTGTCCACCGGCAGCGCATCGACGGCGTCGCCCAGGAGGGCGCGTCGCTCGTCGGGCGATTGCCCCTGGAAGAGCCAGGACAGCGCCTCCTTCGAGAGGCCGGACACCAGCGAGCGCACCTTCCCCTCCACCGCGACGCGCTCGGCGTGTCCTGCCCCGCGCGCGTGCCGGCCCAGCCGCACCAGCATTTCCGCGACCTTCCGTCCGCTGGTTTCGTCCTTGACGAGCGTGTTGATGCGCGCGGCGATCGCAGTGGGCTCGACACTCCCGCCGCCATCGCCCACGGCACGGTCGAGCGCCGCCGCGGCCAGCGACGCCCAGAGCCGCTCGGCACCCGAGTCGTCATCACCCTGGACATCCTGCTCCGACGCGAGCGCAAGGCGCCGGAAGGCGTGCGGCGCGACCTGCACGTGCGGCCACGCCGGCAGCGGCTCCCCCTCGCCGTGCAACCGCTGCCGGAACACCTGCGGATCGGCGCTCATCTCCTGCAGGAGGTCGGCGAGTTCGTCGGGCGTGATGCCGCGACGCAGCTCGAGCCCGCCGATCTCGCGGCGGTGCAGCCGCTCGGCCAGCTCGCTGACGATCGCGTTGCTGCTTTCGATCGGCTGCCCGTCGATGATGAGCTCACGCCGGGCGACGCCCAGCTGGAGCGAGGTGCGGTCCTGGAAGAGCCCGTCGAGCGCCTGCGCCACGGCCGAATCGGCGCTGACCAGGGTGGGATGCCCCGGTGGATAGGTGGCGTGCTTGTGCAGGGCGATGGAAAAGCGGGTGAGGAACCGGATCAACGCATCCGGCGCAGGGGAACGCCCGGTCGCTGCCAGCGCACCGGTCATGCCTGCAGGCTACACACGGCGCGAGGCGCCCTCAACGAGTCCTGTCGCGACGCGGCCCCGGGAAGAGACTGAGGAAGCCATACGTCATCAGCAGGGCGCACAGCGTGACGCCGATCGTGACGAAGGGATACGCCAGCGGAAAATCATGCATGGGAGTCGAGATCCGGAGTTCAGGGTGTCGCCTGAATATGGGGGGTTCGGGGTGGGGCGACCAGATGGGCCGGGAGGCCGGGGGAGCTGGAAAGAGAGTTTCGGGAGGAGTTGGGGAGGGGTACGGAGAGGTAGCGGACTATTACGCGGAGGCGCGGAGACGCGGAGGAACTGCATTAGTGGTAAACGGCACACCTGATTGGTTCGGGGCTCGCCGGGACTAGTCTGGTGTGCTTTCACAACAAGCACTTCTCCGCGTCTCCGCGTCTCCGCGTAATAGTCCGCTACCTCTCTCCACCCCTCCCAACCTCCTCCCGAACCTCTAGAGCGAGCGCCGCTGCAACATCGCCCTCCGCGCCGCATACGCCGCCACGGCAAACAGCGGAATCGCCGCCCCAAGGAACCAGGGATTCCGCTGCTGCCAGTAGAGCACGCCAAACTCCGCCGCTCCCACCCCGCAAAGCAGCGCCGCCGTGCGCCAGAGCCGGTAGAGCCGGAGGCGGGAGGCCAGCGGCGTGGTCATCGGCGCGGCCAGGTGTTGTTGGTCCGGTCGAGGTCGGGGAACTGCTCGTCCGGGTCGATCTCCACCCGGGTGAAGCCCGTCGGGATCGCCATCCGCACCGTGGCGCGCTTGGTCCCGGAGAGCCAGACATCCACCGGGACCGTCACCCGGGTCCGCTCGCCCTTCTGGTTCTGGGCCACGAGCACCACCGGCATGGGCACACGTCCCCGGTTCTCGATCTGCACGTCGAGGCTGTCCCCGACGATCATCGCATCATCGATTGCCAGGTCCAGCTTCCACGTCTCGTAGTACCAGCTCCGCCAGAACCAGTCGAGGTCCTGCTGCGCGACGTCGTTCACCGTCTCGAAGAAGTCAAGCGGCGTGGGGTGCCTGTAGATCCAGCGCCGTCCGTACTCGCGAAGCGCGCGAGCGAAGGTGGAATCGCCAATCACCCCGCGGAGCGCGACCAGCGCCGTGGCCGCCTTGAAGTAGCTCGCGACGCCATACTCGGTGTAGTTGGGGTACCGGTCGCCGTGCCGCATAAGCTCGGTCTCGCCGATGTAGCGCACCGCCTCGACGTAGTTCCGGCGGCTCTCGCCCTCGTCGTCGGCCGTCGGGAATTCCTCCCGGATCGCCGCCGCCTGGAAGAACTGCGCCATGCCCTCGTCCTGCCAGGCATATCGCTTCTCGTCCGAGCCCACCATCATCGGGAACCACATGTGCGCGATCTCGTGGGCCTCGACATCGAAGAGCGAACGGGCGTTGAAGCTTCCGCCGATGCACGTCAGCATGGGGTACTCCATGCCGCCGCAGCTCGGCGGGCCATCCACCACCGACATGTGCGGCCAGGGATAGGGCCACAACGCCTTCGAGTAGACCGAGATCGCCTTGGCCCCGTAGCGGGCCGACTCGTGCCACCCGTCCCGCAGCCGGTCGGGACGGTAGAAGCTCTCGACCAGGGTCGTGTCGGGACGGCCGTCGCCGTTCACGTCACCTGTCTCGACCCCGACCGCGTCCCACAGGTACAGGTTGGACGTGGCCCAGGTGACGTCGCGGACATTGTTGGCCCGGTAGCGCCAGGTGAGCTTGCCGTCGTTGCCCTCGGTGGTGCTCTTGCCCGCACCGCGCTCCTGCTGCCGCACCACGTTTACCACCGTTCCGCTGCTCCGGGCCTGCGCCAGCCGGCGGCGGGTCTCCTCGGCCAGGACCTCGTCCGCATTGGTGAGCTCACCGGTCGACGTCACCAGCCATCCCGCCGGCACCGTGAGGGCGACGTCATAGTCGGCGTAGCCCATGTAGAACTCGGCGTTGCCGAGGTACTGGTCCACCTGCCACCCGCCGACGTCGTCGTACACCGCCATCTGCGGATACCAGTAGGACAGCACGTAGGTCTCGCGGTCCTGGCCACCGCGCGGGCCGTCCGGCGCGATGCGCAGGTTCCAGTCGAAGGACAGTTCGATGCTCTTGCCGGGGCCCACCGGTTCAGGGAGGCGGATCTGCATGACGGTGCCCGTCACGCTGAAGCCGACGCCGGCTGCGGTCGAGTCGAGCACGGTGCGACCCGCCTGCACTCGCGTGAAGCGGATGCCGCCCAGTGCTGCGAGGACTTCGGTGTTCCGCTTCGCCTGCGGGGCAAAGAGGTTGTTGTACGCCTGGACGTACAGCACCGCCAGCTCGTCGGGCGAGTTGTTCTGGTAGGTGATGGTCCCCGTGCCGCTGAGGCGCTTCGCGACCGGGTTCATCTCGGCTTCGAGCTTGTAGCTCGCGCCCTGCTGCCAGTAGTTGGGCCCGGGCTGTCCGGTGGTGGTTCTCGTCCCCCGCGCGACGGCGGCGTCGAACTCGGGCCAGAGCGGCAGCGCCCAGGCCTTGGTGCTCTCCGCGCGCTGACCGGAAGCCTGCGCAGAGGTCCGGGGCGCCCGGGCCTCCGGCACGGGCTTGGGCTGCGGGCCGGAGACGTTGGACGAGGACTGCGGCGATGCACAACCTGCAACAAGCAGGAGCGCAAGATATCGGAATGTCAGTTGGCGAGACATGGTCATGAGAGACGTTCAGCGGTCGTGATCGTTGCACCCTGCTGGCCCCCCTGCTGGGCGGCCTGCGGACTGGCGGCCGGCCGGGCCTTCCGGAGCCGGAGGGCGCGAATCAGGGCGGCGATGCCCAGCCACGCCGCAACGACGGCGAAGGGGATCGCAAGGACTCGGGGAAAGGCGACGCCGAGCGCCGCGATGAGGACGAGGACGAGGCCGATGTTGAGCATCAGCTGGCTCTCCGCGGGGCCCAGGACCCGGCGGTTGGTGATGGCACTCCCCACCGAGTTGGCCACCCGGATCGCGCTTGCAGCGGCGCGGCCGGAACTGCCCGCCGCCATCCGCCACCAGTGCCGCCCGGTCGGCGTGATGGGCTGCACCCGCGCACCCTTCGAGAGCACGATCTCGGTCGCGTTGCCCAGGTCCTCGAGGTAGTGCGCCTCGAGTTCGTGGGCGATGTCGTCGTTCTCGATCGCGACATCCAGCTCGTAGTTGCCGAGCCAGCTCTGGATGTTGAGGTTGGTCGACCCGACCCGCGCCCAGCGGCCATCGACCACCGCCGTCTTGGCGTGGAGCATGGTGCCGTTCCACTCGAACACCCGGACGCCGGACTCGAGCAGTGGCCGGTAGCCGCTCCGTGAGAGCGGGCTCACCACCGGTACGTCACTGGCACCCGGCACGAGCAGGCGCACGTCGACGCCATCCCGGGCTGCGCTGCTGAGCGCCGAGACGTAGGCCGGGACACCGACGAAGTACGCGTCAGTGAGCCACAGGGTCCGGCGCGCCAGGGCGGAGATGACGAGGTCGAGGCGGTAGAGGCCCGAGACGGTGGGGACCGTACCCACGACCCGCACCGCCACGTCACCCGGCTCGGAGGTCCATTCCGCCGGGGTGAGGGCGCTGGGAGGCAGGGGATCCCCGGTCGCTGCCCATACCTCGGCGAACGCCTCGTCCAGGTCGGCGACGGCTGGACCCTCGAGCGACACCCCCGTGTCCCGCCATGGCGCGATCGACTTCGCCTCGTTCCCCTCCCACTTGGCACTCAGGCAGAGGCCCATGACGAAACCGATCCGGCCGTCCACCGACAGCATCTTGCGATGATCGCGGGACAGCACACCGAATGGATCGTCGATGCGAGGGGGATTGAAGCAGCGTACTTCGACGCCGGCATCCTTGAGCCGCTGGTAGTACCGGTGACCCGACTCGCCGAACGAGCCGACCCAGTCGTAGAGCAGCCGGACCTGGACGCCCTCGCGCACCTTCCTGATCAGCGCGTCGGCGAAGGCGGCGCCGACCCGGTCATTCGAGATGATGTAGCACTCGAGGTGGATCCGCTCCCTGGCCGACTCGATCGCCTGGAGCCAGGCGGGAAAGTTCTCCCGCGCGTCGCGCAGCACGCGCAGCACGTTGCCCTCGACCAGTTGCGCCCCCGCCGCGCGCGAGAACGCCTGCTCGGCGTACGCACGCGCGAGCGGCATCATCGGGCGGCGGGACGAGGGTACGGCGGTCATGATGCCCTGGCGACCCCGAGATAGCGCTCGAGGAGCACTTTGCGGTGGTGGACATCGTGTCCCACGATCACCCACGCGAGCGCACGCACGCTGACCGTCTTCCCGTTGGCCGTGCCGCTCCGGGTCCACGCCGCCTCGGGCAGCGTGCGCAGCAGCGACAGGGTTGCGGCGCGGGTGGTGGCGTAGAGGTCGATCAGCGCCGAGAATGGCTGGCGGTCCGACTCGGCAGCCGGCACCCAGGCATTCTCGTCGAAACCCGGTACCGGGCCCGCGTCGGCGCGCGCAAAGGTCATGGCGCGGTAGGCGAACACCCGCTCCGCGTCGGCCAGGTGGCCCGTGACTTCGCGGATGCTCCACTTGCCGGGCGCATATCGGTGGAGTGAACGATCCTCGTCGATGCCACGCAGCACCGCCAGGGTCGCCTGGCCCTCGGTCTCGAGCGACGCGAGGACGCTGCCGTCGGGAGCGCTGGCCACGTAACCAGCGTATGCTTGCGGAAATTCCGCGGCCGAAGGCCGAGTGGACAGGATGGAAGTCATGGGGAAATCTACCCCGCAGTCCCGCAGGGATGCACCTTCACCGACTCGCTGGAGGAGATGCGATGCAGGTCACAAAGCTGGTGCCAATCATCGCCGTTGATGCGATCGAGCCGTGCCTCGATTTCTGGACTGGACGGCTGGGGTTCGAGAAGACCGTGGAGGTGCCTCACGGCGATGCACTCGGCTTCGCCATACTGGCACGGGGCGGGATCGAAGTCATGTACCAGACGTATGCCAGTATCGCGGCGGACGCGGCCGGGATCGCCGGCGAACGCGGGCATGGCGTGACGCTCTACCTCGACGTGGACGACATCGATGCGGTGGAACGGGCGATGCGCGGCGTCGAGGTCGTCGTTCCCCGCCGGACGACCTTCTACGGTGCGGAGGAGATCTTCGTTCGGGCGCCCTGCGGGACGGTCGTCGGGTTTGCCCGTCACGGGGCGGAGCCGGCCTGATCAGTCGGTGAGGCTGGTCCGTGCCTCCGCGAGCGCCGTGTCATAGGCGGCCTCGAGGCCGGCATTGATCCCGCGGCATCTGGCGATGACGCGCTCGGTCCAGTCGAGATACTCGCGCCGGCGCGCGCTGCTCCAGCCATGCGGCGGATCGAGCCGGAGGTCGCGCACGTTGCAGAGCTTGTCGCCCAGCCGGATGAGCTTGGCGCCGACGGTGAGTCCTTCGGCCCGCTCGATCTGCAGGCGCTTCCGCTCCGCCGCAGGGAGGTGCTTGTCGTCGGACACCTCGACCACCAGGCTCGCGACCCGCTCGCCGAATCGTGCCTCGATCTCGCCGGCGGATGTCGCCGTGTCCTCGATGGTGTCGTGCAGGATGGCCGCGGCGAGCACCTCGATGTCGCGGACGCCGCCTTCAGCCGAGAGAGCGCGCGCCACCTCGATGGGGTGGTTGATGTAGGGGCTCGCCGCCGCGCCCTTCCGGCGCTGGTGCCGGTGCCGGTCCGCCGAGAACTGCAGCGCATCCAGCAGGAAGACCGGTTCGGGTTCCTGGTTCATCGGCGCGCGGCGGCGGGATGGGCGTCGGCCTGGTGCACCAGGGCCGCGATGGCACGGGTCGCCCCGACGTAGAACGCGGGATCGATGGCGCTCACGTCGTCGGTCGGCTGGTGGTAGTCCTCGTGGTCCTCGACACCCAGGTAGATGAACGGGACCCCGGCACGGTGAAAGGGCTGCTGGTCGGATTGCGGCATCCAGTCATCCGGCTCGCCCTTGTCGTGGCCGAACATGAGCTTCACGTCCGAGGCGCAGGCCGCGCCTTCCACCAGCGGCACCAGCCCGGGGCGATACCGGGGACCGACGGCGAACAGCTCGCCCGAGGCATTGCGACTCACCATGTCGAGGTTGATGTCGATCAGGATGCTGTCCAGCGGGAATGGCGGTGCCTTCGTGAACGCACGCGCTCCCTCCAAGCCCGATTCCTCACCGTCGAAGAGCACGATCAGCACCGGGTGCCGCGGCCGGTTGCGCAGGAGTCCGCCGGCGATCGCGAGCGCGGCCGCTGTGCCCGACGCGTTGTCATCCGCTCCGTTGTAGACCTGCCCGCCGCGCACGCCCAGGTGGTCATAGTGCGCCGTCACCAGGATGAACGGGCCGGGCGTGGTCCCCGGCACCAGGCCCATGAGGTTCACGCCGCCGTCCCGGCCGAACGGATGCTGCAGCCCTTCG
>Ga0315910_10005501_pt1 | contig 10375 bp, 8 predicted proteins | sample EdamamesoilMG_FD_204470 | JGI IMG/M metagenome (GOLD analysis project Ga0315910, IMG submission 204470) | Garden soil microbial communities collected in Santa Monica, California, United States - Edamame soil | ecosystem: Environmental > Terrestrial > Soil > Garden | place: USA: California... | reverse complement strand
GACATCTGTTCGGGCTTCGTGGGTGGCGTGGTGACGCTGCCGGCCTATGCCGGTGAGATCCAGGCGAGGTGCCTCGGCATCGCGGTACATGTGATGGGCGAGGATGGAAAGTTCGTCACCGATGAAGTGGGCGAGATGGTGGTGACGCAACCCATGCCCTCGATGCCGGTGGGCTTCTGGAACGACGCCAACGACGCGCGCTACACCGAGACCTATTTCAGCGATTTCCCGGGCATGTGGCGCCAGGGCGATTTCTACCGCATCAACGATCGCGGCGGCTGCTTCGTGCTGGGACGCTCGGATGCCACGCTGAACCGTCATGGCATCCGCATCGGCACGGCGGAGATCTACCGCACCATCGTGCTGGTGCCCGGAGTCGAGGACGGCCTGATCGTGAATCTCGACCTGCCCGGCGGCAAGTTTTTCATGCCGCTTTTTGTAAAGCTGGCGGAAGGCGTGACGCTGGACGAGAAGCTGGTGAAGGCCATCAACGACCGGCTGCGCACCGAGTACACGCCGCGGCACGTGCCCGACAAGATCTACCAGGTGCCGTCCATTCCCTACACGATCTCCGGCAAGCGAATGGAAGTGCCGGCGCGGCGCATCCTGGCGGGCGTTCCGCTGGCCAAGGCCGCCAACCGCGATGCCATGGCAAATCCCCAGGCACTGGATTTCTTCATCGAGTACGCTCGCACCCAGAACGACTACAAAATGTAGCGGATGGGTTGGGGGTGGCCGATGGCCGCAGCGGATACGGTTTACGTCGATGAGCTGATCGACCGGCAGAAGCTGACCGGCCGCAGCTATTTCATCCTTGGCCTGCTGCTGATCGCGCTGCTCTGCGATGGCTTCGACCTGCAGCTGCTGGCCTTCGCCGCGCCGCGACTGGCCAAGGAATGGGGCATTGATCCGAAGGAGCTGGGCCTGGTCAGCTCGGCCAACCTGCTGGGCATGATGTTCGGCGCCATGTTCCTGGGCCGGCTGGGCGATTACTTCGGCCGCAAGCGCGTGATCGTCGTGGGCACCATTCTCTATGCCTGCATGTCGCTGCTCTGCCTGCTGGCCGCGAATCCGCTGCAGCTGGGCATCCTGCGTTTCCTCACGGGCCTGGGACTGGGTGGCGTGCTGCCCAATGTGATCGCGCTGGCCGCGGAGATTTCACCGTCGAGCCGCCGTGCGACGCTGACCAGCATTCCCATCATCGGCATGTCGCTGGGAAGCGGCATGCCCGCGGTGGTGGCGGGCTGGCTGGTGCCCATCTGGGGATGGAAGGCGTTGTTCGTGGCCGGCGGCATCGTACCGCTGATCGTCGCGCTCATCATCGCGCTGAAGCTGCCTGAGTCCATCCTTTTCCTCACTTTCCGGAACCGCAACCGTGACGAAATCGCGGCACGCGCGCGCGAACTGGCGCCGGATCTCCAGATCACGCCGCAGACCACATTCGCGCTGCGTGCCGATCGGCAGGCCCAGCAGCGCGGCACGGTGGGCGACCTGTTCATCGGTTCGCTGCGCGTCACGACGCCGCTGCTGTGGGTGATGTTCGCCTGCACGCTGCTGTCGATGCATTTCATCAACAGCTGGATCTCCTACATCCTCAATGAGGCGGGGCTGTCGGAGCGGCAGACGGCGCTCACCAATGGCGTACTGCACTGGGGCGGCACCATCGCTGCGATCGCCACGGTGTTCCTGCTGCGTCGGTTGGGACTGGTCTGGGGGCTGATCCTGCTGCTGCTGGGACTGGCCGGCTGTTTCACCATTGCCACCACGGGTTTCTCCTCGGCGCTGGTGCTCACCGCCGCGGTGTGCATGGCCGGCTTCGGCATCATCGGCTGCCAGGGCGTGCTCAACGCCTCGGCGGGACTGATCTACCCGGTGTCCTGCCGGCCCACCGGCGTGGGCGCGGCACTGGGCGTGGGACGCATCGGTTCGCTCAGTGGTCCGGTGGTCGGCGGCTTCATCGTCGCGCAGCACTGGCCCACGGAGCGGATGTTCTTCGTGCCCATGCTGCCGCTGGGAATCGCGGCGCTGGCCACGCTGATCCTCATCCTGCGCAAGGTGGACATCCGCGGCGAAGAGGGCGGCGCGGCGCACTAGGCGCCAGCGCGGTCGCGGATTACAGCGACAGCCTCACGGAAAACTGCAGCAGGTGCTCGATGGCCTTGGGATCTTCGCCGAGGGCCCGACGCTTGTTGTAGTTGCTGCTGATGCGCAGGTATTCGGTGGTCAGCTCGATGTGCTCATGCACCGCCCACGTCCATCCGCCGGTCCAGGCGGTACCCGCCTCGAGCGACAGCCGCGCGCCGGGAAAACCCACGGTCTGGTGCATGTCGAAGTTGTCGTAGCGCGCGGCAAGCCGGTGCTTGCCGAACTGCTGCGCCGCCAGGAAGAAGTAGGTGTCGAATTCCCAGCGCATGGTGGGATCGTCATCGGCCGCCGTCTTGCCCGACAGCCACTGCGACATCAGCGTGGTGCCGCGTGGTCCATCCCAGCGTGCACCCACTGAATCGAAGCGCGTGTCCCAGGCATAGTCCTCGATGGACTCCTTGTAGGCTTCCGGATTGCCGCGGTTGTCGTAGTGCAGCGCGCGCAGTTCCAGCCCGGTGTCGCTGCGTACATAGCCGCCGATGTGGTAGCCGGGGCGATTATCGATCTCGGAGAAGATCACGCGATCGGTGCGTCCGCCCCAGGCGTAGGTGCCGATGGTGCCGAACAGCGTGGTCTGGCGGTCGTGCATGGCCCAGCCGCGGTAAGCCACTTCAACGCCAGCGGGGTCGTTCCATCCGAAAATGGCGGCCTGCACGCCGTAGTCGAAGCGACCACCTTCCGCGGTACCGATGTGCTCGAGTTCGTAGGCCACGCCGATGGTGCGCAGCTCCTCGCCGATCCAGGTGTTCAGCGCCGAGCTGCTGATGGTGTACGGATTGGTCCAGCCGGGCGCGCGGTGTTCCATCGAAACCGGCGCGTAGAAGGCGCCGATCTTCACGTTGGAACGCCAGGCAGACTGCGGCACCGGCCGCCATTCCACGTAGGCCTCGGTGAGATCGATGACAGGATCGTCCTCCGGATTCCACGACGAGGCGTCGATGGCGGCGTGCCAGTTGCCACCGATACCGCCATGCCAGGCCAGGCGCAAGCGCCCGAGCTGCAGGCCATCGTCGTCGTCATCGAAACGCAGCTTGCCGAAGCCGCCGTCGAGAAAGCTGTTGCGTCCGTCGGACTCCACCAGGCGAAGATCGATGCTGGCCTCGAAGCCGGCGCGTGCCGGCACGGTGGACAGCAGCAGCAGCGCGGTGAAGAGCGCACGCCGCATCAGTAGGCGTCCCAGTTGGCTGGCACCTGCGACTCGGCACGCAACTGCAATGCGGCGCTGGCCCGCAGTGTCACCCTGGAAGCGCCGGCATCAACGTGCAGCGGCTGCTGCAGCACCGGCTTCAGGCTGCGCGACAGCGGATGCCAGATGGTCACTTCATAGTCACCGGCCTGCACGTCCTTCTCCGTCCACGTGCCGGTGTCATTGGTGCGGCCGTAGTACTGCGCCTCGACCACAAACACATAGGCGCGCATCTGGTCGTGAATGTTGCAGCCCAGGGTCACCACGCCCTCCCGATCGAAGGTCACGGGCGGATAAGGCTTGCCGCGATACAACGGCAGCTGGAATTTCTTCGCAGGGGAAAACGAATAGACCTGGTGGCTGACCGAGTCACTGTTGGGGAAAACCACCTGTGAACCCACGGGCACCACCAGCACGTGCGGGGCGAACTGCAGGTTGACCTGGTCCATCGCGAAGGCGGAGGGGCCGGCGAGCGGACGGGCGGCATCCATGCTGCGCAGCGTCACGACGGTTCCCGCGATGCCCTTTCCGTCTACTCCCACGAACTGCAGCTGCAAGGGGGCGGCCAGCGCGGCTGGCGCCATCAGTGTCAACAATGTGTGGAATACAGGTCGCATTTCCGGGGTCTGTCTGTCGCGCCGCATGCGCTGCCGGCACTAGGATTTACCTAATCCAATTGAATCGCAGGCGATGCTGAGCTTTCGCAACAGACTTCTCATCCTGCTGATCGGCCTGGTGGTGGGTGCCGAGACCGTGACGCTGTTCACGGCGCTGGCACGCACCTCGGCGACCGAGCGGCAGCGTGCGGATTCGCAACTCGAAGCCGGCGCGCATGTTGCACAGAAGCTGCTGGAATACCGCGAGCGCCAGCTCGCCAATGCCGTGACCGTACTGACCGCGGACTATGGTCTGCGGGAAGCAGTGGCTTCAGGCGACCGTCCCACGGTGGCTTCGGCGCTCTCGAATCATGCCAAGCGCATCGGAGCGAATCTCACGCTGGCGCTGGACCTCGATGGAAACGTCATGGCCGGCGGCGGCGCGGGCAGTACTGACCGGTCCGTGCTCACCGCGCTGCGTACCGATGTCAGGCAGGGCACGGGCAACAACCGCTTCATCGTCGCGCCCTCCGGCGTGTACCAGGTGTTCACCTCGCCGGTGCTGGTGCCCGACGAGATCGCGCACATCGCACTCGGATTCTCGGTGGATGAGCGCCTGGCCAACGAGCTGCGCGATCTGATCGGCGTCGACGTGGCATTCCTCACGGGCGCGGAGGGCGCGCGCATCGCGATGGCCAGCACCATGGCATCGCTGTCGGGCAGCGGCCGCATCAGCCAGCCCCTGCGTGAATCACCGGCAGTCATCGACGTGGGTGGCGTGGATTACCTGGCGACGGCCGCGCACCTTTCCACCACCGGACCAGGACTGGACATCGCGCTGCTGAAGCCCATGGAAGAAGTGATGGCGCCGTACCGCCAGCTCGCGGTGAACCTGGGCCTCATCATCGGCATCACGCTGGCGGCCGCGGTGGTCGCGGGTGTGTACCTGGGGCGCAGCGCCGCGCGTCCGGTGCAGGATCTGGCGGCAGGCGCCGAGCGCATCGCGGCGGGAGACTACTCCAGGGTCATGACCGCCTCGGGCGGGCGCGAGCTGGAGCATCTGGCCGAAGCCTTCAACAGCATGCAGAGCGGCATTGCCGATCGCGAGTCGCGGCTCATGCACATGGCCCGTCACGATGCGGCCACCGGGCTGCCCAACCGCTTCTTCGCAGAGGAATGGCTGAATGCGCGGCTGCAGGAGCTGGGTGGCGCGGAGCGCGCCGGCCTGGTGCTCGTCGCCGTGAACAACCTGCAGGAGATCTCGGCCAGCCTGGGCTTCGAGATCGCCGAGCAGCTGGTGTGGCACATCGCCCGCTGTCTGGAACCCTGGAGCAGCAATGGCGGCCTGGTGGCGCGAATCGACTCGGCGCATTTCGCCGTGGCCGTCGCGCCGCTTCGCGACACCGACGTGACGACGCTGGCGCGCCGCGTGCGCGAGCGCACGCAATTGCCACTGGATACCGCGGGCATCACGTTGCAGGCTGCCGTCGTCATGGGCGCCGCGACCGCGGGCCGGCACGGCGGCGACGCCACGGAACTGCTGCGCTGTGCCGAGGCCGCCGTCGAGACGGCCGTGCAGAGCCGCCAGGCATTTGCCTGCTTCGAGCGCGCGAGCGATGAGGCGCAGCGCCGGCGGTTGCAGCTCGGCGCCGATCTGCCGCTGGCCCTGCAGACGGGACAGCTCTACCTGCACTACCAGCCCAAACTGCGCATGGCTGACCGCCGCATCACCGGCGTCGAGGGCCTGGTGCGCTGGCGACATCCGGAGTTCGGCGCAGTCTCGCCATCGGAGTTCGTGCCCATCGCCGAGCGCACCGGCGCATCGGCCGCACTCACGCACTGGGTGCTGCGCACTGCACTGGCGCAACTGGCGGCCTGGCATCGCCAGGGTATCCGCATCGACATGGCCGTAAACCTCTCGGCCGCCGACCTCGTGGATCCAGGCATGCTGGAGTTCATCCTGGGCGCGCTGCGCGACTCTCAGCTGCCAGCGGGTTCACTGACGCTGGAGATCACCGAAAGCGTCCTGCTGCATGAACCCGAAGCCGCGCGACGCAACATGGAATTGCTGCGTGTGGCCGGTGTGCGCTTCGCCATCGATGATTTCGGCACGGGCTATTCCTCGCTGTCGCAGCTGCGCGAGCTGGCGGCCGATGAGCTGAAGATCGACCAGTCTTTCGTGCGCGTGCTGAACCAGGGCAGCGAGCATGCCGCGGTGATCCGCGCCATCGTCGAGCTCGGCCATGGGCTGGGTCTGCGCACCGTGGCCGAAGGTGTCGAGGAAGAAGCGCAGTGGCGCACCCTGACCGGCCTGGGTTGCGACAGCGCCCAAGGCTATCTCACCGGCCGGCCGCAGGCCGCCGAGGACCTGGCGGCGCAACTGCAGGCGCTGCGGGAGACCGGCGTCGAGGCCAGCGAGACCTCTTCGCTGCGCGTGCTGGAACTTCGGCGCCACGGCGACGCCTGATACTACTTCACCGCAGCCAGTCCGGCCTCGCGCGCGCGTCGCAGCCTCTCCTGATGCAGAGTGTCGCGCGCATCCTGCGCCTTTCTGAGCTGGTGCTGGTAGGCAGCCTCGATTTCCCGGCGAGTGGCGTTGCTGGACACGTCGAGGAGCAGATACCAGTCGCTGGTCGATGGCGCGGAAGCGGCAGGCGCCTTGCGTGCCGAAGAAGGCAGTGACTTGCGAGCGGCCGGCTGTGCGGGGCGCGGCAGCGCGCGCGGTGGAGCAGGCTGCTGACCCGCGGATAGCGGCGGCTTGTGCGAGGGCTGCGGCCGCGGCGTCGCCTTCCACGGCGGTTCGCGCAGCTCTTCCGGCTTTGGTGCTGCGGGCTTCTCGCCTTCCGGCGGCCGGCGTGTGATGTCGATACCCGGACCCATCACGCTGCTGACGATCCAGTAGCCCACCGCCACGCATCCCACGATGACCAGAATGTCCCACAGGTTCATGTGGCCGAGTGTTCCAGTCGGGACAGCCATTGTGCAATCTGTTGTTGCCGGTCCGGCGTCGGCGGCTCACCGGCCTGCGTCTCGTCGAGCCGGCTGCGAATCACCCTTTCCAGTTCCTGTCGCGCCGCCGCATCGAAGTGGGCGACAGCAAACCCAATCGGATCGCCGGACAGGCCATGCCGCAGGGAGATCCTGCGCACCAGGTTGGCGGCGAAAGGGGCACAGGCCAGCGCATCCAGGCACAGTGCCCAGAAGGCGCGGTTGGGAAGGCCCAGGGTCTGGCGCCTGCGGAATACCAGGACCAGTGCGGCGATCACCAGCAGGTAGTAGGCGGCAAACTGCAGCAGCAGAATGAGGCCGGCGCCCAGCAGCCAGCACACCGGGACCAGCAGCAGCATCAGCCACAGCATGGCGGTGCAGAGGTAGCCCAGCGGTCGGAGCAGGGGCAGCAATGCCGCGACACCCGTGTCGGTGGTGCGGCGGGTGTCGTCCGGGCTCCATGCCACCTTGAACTGTGGCCGGTGCGGAAGCAGCGGATTCGGCATCACCATGCGCCGGCCCCAGCGCCGCAGCCGCGAGTCGCCGGCTACGATCCAGCGCGATCCGGTGCGGATGAACAGCAGCTCGTTCTGCCACAGCGGCTGCACGGAGTCATACAGATAGAAGGCGAGCGCGCCAACCGGCAGCCACAGCTCAACGGGCGTCATCCGCCTTCTTGCCGAAGAACCTGCGGATGGCGGCGAACAGCGCTACCACGCCGGCCGCGATGAATTTCCAGGCCGTGGCGAAGAACCCCGCCAGCACCGCCCAGAATCCCTTCTTGGTGGCGATGGCGGCGGCGCCGCCCAGCACCAGCGCGGCAAGTCCGTACTCGGCCACCTTGTCGCCCGGCACCCAGTCGCCGTAGGTTTCGCCCTGCGAGAAGTTGTATCCGGCCAGCACGGATTCCAGCTCGGGGCGCGCGGCGGCGAGCGTCTCGGGCGCGCTCACCATGATCACCGAGGTATGACCACGGCGGCTCAGCACCTTGGTGGAGAAGTTCACCCCGCGGCCACCTTCGCTTTCCAGCACCGTGGCCCATTCCAGCCGCTTGTTCTCGGTGTTGTACGCCGGCGGCACGGCCCAGTCGACGATGTGCAGTTCCGCCCATCCTCGCCGGCGCCGCTCCTTGTTCGAATCCTCGGTGCCTTCCTGCAAGGCCTTCAGCAGTGCGGAGGCATCGATCTTCTCGTCGTCCTTCACGTAGCCGTCGTCCGTGAAGGAGAGGTACGCCTCCCAGTGCAGATCGGCGGGAGCCACCATTACTTCCGAACCATTGGCCAGGTTCTGGTTCAGCTCCAGGTACTTCGTGGTGTTGTCCTGGTCCAGGAACACGAAGCCTTCGGGAACGGCGAGCTTCGACTTGCCCGGGACCTCCACGGTCGCCGGGCCCTTTACCCACTTCAGCGCCTCGAGGCGGTCGTAGTACGCCTGTTCGGCAGCGGAGCGCTGGGGCTTCGCCGGCGCATCCTGTGCCGCCGTTGCCGGCGCCTCGCTGGCGGCCGGAGTCTGCGCGACCGCGGGAATTGCCGCGGCCAGCAGCAGGGCTGCGACCGCGGCGCTGACAGTGCGATGCATCTACGCCTTCTTCGGAATCGCGCTGCCCGGTGCCCACCAGCCATGGATCTGGCCGGTGATGCGGGTGGGCAGCTTCACCGTGGCGATCGGGCCCTGATCGATGTGTTCGGCATCGAGGATGACCAGATCCGCGCGGCCATTTTCCGCTGCATACGAGGCGACGCCCATCAGGTAGCCGACGCCTTCGGGAGCATTGGCGCTCTTCGGTGCGAAGCAGGCCTCTGCCAGCGATGCGCCTTCCGGCGCGCGGTACAGCTGCGTCGCGTTGCGGTTCTGCAGGTCGAAGCGCGCGTAGCAGGACGCCGGACGCTTGCTGGGATCCTTCGGATCCGGATCCGGGCAGGGCAGGAAGCCGTAGCGATACGGCACCGTGTTGTAGCGGTCGTCCTGCCGCGGCAGCGCGCCGATGTGATTCGGATACAGCGTCTCGATCTGGTAATCCTTGGGGTTCTTCTGTGTCACGTCCGCCGACAGGCGCGTGATGTGGCTGGCGCCCTTCACCGGATCCCAGCGCGAGCCATCGCGCATCGGCATGAAGGGGAAGGGATTCGACAGCGACATCTCCACGTCGACGTAGAGCTTCTTGCCATCGTCAAAGCCGCCCATCATGTGCGTGGCGCTGCGCTCGGGCCCCTTGATCCACTTCACGTCCTTGCCATCGCCGCCGCGGCGGAAATAGCCGAAGTAAGTGGGCTGGCCGGGATACCAGGACCAGTGGATGCCGCCCTTCTTGATCTGTTCCTCGTCGAAGGCCAGCGGGATCACGTACAGCACGATGAAGTTTTCGGTGACCTGGAAGTCGTGCAGCATGCCCACGTAGGGCACGTTGACCCAGGCCTCCCACACCTTCTTGCCCGCTGGTGTGTACTCGAACACGTTCACATCGGTGGTGTTGAAGCCCTTGGCTTCATAACCGAAGGCCAGCAGGTTGCCGGTCTTCGAGTCGGTCTTCGGATGCGCGGTGAAGGTCTTGCTCTGCAGCTGGCCGTTGAAGGTGTACACCGGATCGACGGTGGCCAGCGTGTTCAGATCCATCGCGGCGGGCGGGCTGTCTTCCTTCAGCGCCAGCAACACACCGTTGTGATGGATGATGTGCGTGTTGTGCGTGCCGCGTGACAGGCCCTTCACCGAAGGATCGTCCATGTACGGATTGCGGTACATGGGGAAGAGGATCTTGCCGGCCTTCTCCTGCGCGACGTAGCGTTCGTTGCGCACGAAGCGGCTCTTGAAGTTCACGCGACCGTTCTGGAAGCGGAACATGCTCACGTGGCCTTCGCCATCGAAGGGAATGTTGCCGGCGCGCAGCGGGTATTGGGCGTCAGGGCCAGTGCGATAGAAGGCGCCGTCCAGGTCGGCGGGGATCTTGCCCACGACTTCGCAGTCGGTGACATCGATCTCGGCGCGGAACAGCTGCGGGCCGCGAGAGGGCGGAGGGCCGTATCGCTCGGCGATGTCGCTGCCACGAGGGGGCCCGGCAGGCGGCGTGGAGGAATTCGGGGCGGGCTGCCCCGGACCGCCGGGCGGCGGCGGAGTCTGCGCCTGCGCGGCAGCAGCCATCAGCGTTGCCCCTGCACCCAGAGCGCCTCCCATGAACTGGCGACGGTCGACGGCAGCCGGATCAGGACTGGCCGCCTCCACGGTGATGCGTGGCTCGGACATGAAAACCCCCTCTTGTCTGGTCAACTGGTGAATGTCCAAAGTTTCGCAGAATCGGCTGTGCGCTGCGAGCCGCCCGGCCGCAACGCCTCTCATTTGCATGCGGCCCGCAGAGGCTAGCGTGGCCAGGCGCCCAGAATGGCGCCCATGGCCGCGAAATTGACCACCTGGTATCCGGAGTTGATCAGCCACAGCACCAGCGACCGCTGTTCGAACAGGTAGATCA
>Ga0315910_10005500_pt1 | contig 10376 bp, 8 predicted proteins | sample EdamamesoilMG_FD_204470 | JGI IMG/M metagenome (GOLD analysis project Ga0315910, IMG submission 204470) | Garden soil microbial communities collected in Santa Monica, California, United States - Edamame soil | ecosystem: Environmental > Terrestrial > Soil > Garden | place: USA: California... | reverse complement strand
CTTCGAGATTCTCGACTGTCTGCTGATACGACTGGTGAGCAGGGTCGGACGAAGGCGCGATGTTGAGGTGGCACTGCATGCCGACGCCGTGTACCGGCACGCCCTGATCCAAGAGGCCCTTGAGCATGTCGTGGATGGCCTGGTGTTTCGCGGGCAGATAGTCGTAGTAGTCGTTGTAGAACAGCTTGGCGTCGGGGTCGGCGGCGTGGGCGAAGCGGAATGCTTCGGCGATGTAACGCTCGCCGAGGATCGCGTACCATTTGCTCTGCTGGTCCGGCTCCGTTTCGTCACCCGTGCGGTACGCGCCATCGTTCATGATGGCTTCGTTGACCACGTCCCAGACGCCGACTTTGCGTCGGAAGTGCGTCATGACCTCGGTGATGTGGCGCTGCATACGGGCCAAGAGTTCGTCGGGTGTCACGTCAGCGCCGTCGCTACTTTGGAAGACCCAGGCCGGCACTTGCCGGTGCCAGATCAGCGCGTGGCCGCGCACGGCCATCGAGTTCTGCTGGGCGAACGTCACGATCGAGTCGGCCGTGTCGTACTGGAACGTGTCTTCGCTCGGGTGCAGAGCGTCGAACTTCATCTCGTTCTCGGCGGCGATGCTGTTGAAATGCGGAGCCAGCAGATCCGAATGAGTCGTGATGCTTCCCGCGTCGACGGCGGCACCGATCGGGAAGTAGTCGGCGAATCGCTGGTGCAGGCTCAGACTCGGGTCGTCAGGCGGCGGGGGCGGGGTCGCGGTCGTCTCGGACTCGCTCTCCGAACAAGCGCTGCTCGCCAAAAGCAGTGCCAACAGCAGCGGGCGGCGCGCGCTCGGATTCTGCACCCGCGGACCGTAACAGAGTTCGTCGAAGCGCCGAGCCTACGAATCGTTTCCGCGCTGTCCGGACTATGCGACTACGACTAGTTGCGCTTGCGCTCGCAGACCGTAACCCTTGGGACATGGGGAACTTCGAACCACCTTTCACTCGCGAACGACTCGTCGCTGCCATCGACGACGGTTTTCAGCCGAGCTACTCGTTCTTTTGGGGGCACACCGCGACGCCGGGCACAGCAGGCAAGGAATGCCTGAGTCAGTGGTATCCCGCGCCGTTCAGCGAGGAGGGTGTGCGCTATCCCACGGCGGAGCACTACATGATGGCCGGCAAGGCGCGCTTGTTCGGCGACTCGGCTGCACTCGTAGCGATCTTGGCGGCGCCCACGCCTGCTGACGCGAAGAAACTCGGACGGCAAGTGCAGGGCTTCGTAGAGACGCTGTGGAAGCAGCATTGCTCACGCATCGTCGTCAGCGCCAGCTTGCTCAAATTCGGTCAGAACCCGGCGCTGGGCAGCTTCTTGCTCGCTACCGCTGACAGTGTCCTGGTCGAGGCGAGTCCGCGCGACCGCATCTGGGGCATCGGCATGTCCCAGAACAACCCCGCGGCGCGCGATCCCCAACGCTGGCGCGGCCAGAATCTGTTGGGGTTCGCGCTGATGACGGCCCGCCGAGAGCTGGGCTGAGAGCGGGGGAGCGATGGTGTTCGCTCCCCGCCAAGTCTCTCGAGCGAAGCTGCGTTACTTCGGGGGCGGCCCGTACAGCGAGTCGCGATGCATCATGTAGCCGAGCGGGGCCTCTGATTGGTACGTCTGAACGGTAGCGCCGTCGGCGTCCACTTCGTAGATCCAGCTCGCGTTCGAGTAGGTGATGAGGGTGTTGCCGTTCTCCAGGCGTTGCACATCACCCAAGCTACCGCTGCCTCGCGCCGGCTCGGGGTCGTAACGCCAGACCTCCGTGGCCGTGAGCCCATCGAGGTCGAGCGCCAACTCCTTCGCGGGGGAAGCGTTTGCGGAGCCCGGGCCACCCATGCCCCCGCCGTCACCGTTGTTGTTGAAGAACAGAAAGTTGCCGTTGGGCAGCAGGTGATGCCCGTGGTTCACGGACCAGGTCTGCTGGATGTGGGGACCCAGGGGGTTGCTACCGCCGAGCTGCCACTGAACCTCGCCGGCTCGGGTGATCTTGACGTAAAGGTTCGGGTTGCGGTCCGAGACCGTGAACGAGTCGTCTTCGGGGTGATACAGAATGGCGTTGGGGTGGCACTGCTGTACCGGCGTGTAGATGGTGGACACGTCCGGAACGATGTCGGTCACTGACATGTCCGGATGCACTTCGATGATCGAGGCGCAATCGCCATTGGCGTGGATCAGCGCGGCCACGGAGCCACCCGGAAGAGGGGCGAGATCGTGGTGCGCGTCGTAGCTGCTCGGCAGGTTCTGCACGCCGCTGCCATCCATCATCACGCGCCGGATTTGCCCCGTGCCCGAGGCCGAGGGGTTGCCGGTGACCATCCACAAGGCTTTGCCCTCGTAGTCGATACGCACGCCGCTCGCGTTGGCAGGAGCGGGTGACCACCACACTGGGTCACCGTCGCCGTCGAAGATGAACGCCTGCGGATTGTTGGTGCTGTATGCGATGGTGACGTAAAACCCGGAACTCGCCTTATCCGCATTCGTGACGGTTCGTGTGATCCTTGGAACCGAGTTGGACGCGGGCCCGGTGGTGATCGTCTGCACGTCGCTCGTGCACGCCTGGCCGCCGGACTGTGCGACGATCTGAAACTGATAGTCCGACTCCGACTTCATCCCGAGCAGCAGCGTGCGATGGTCCGGCTCCTCGAGGTCGACGGGCGCCGTCATCGTGAGCTCCCCGCCTGCCGGGCCAAACTTGATTTCCGCCGAGTCGATCGTGCCCGTCGCCGACCAGGTGACGATGCCGACAGTGCTGATGTCCGCCGAAAGTTCTTGGCTGTCGATGGTGAGCCCGCAGTCCCCAACGGTTCCGGTCGTCTGAGCGCCCGTGGTGTTCGCGCCTCCGCTCGACGTCGTCGGGCTCCCGGTGGTGGGTCCAGCGCTGGTCTGCCCGGTGCTGCTGGTGGCACCGCCGCCACCAGTAGTGGTGTTCGTGGTCGTGGTCGTGCCACCGGGCCCGGTCGTGGTGGTCATGCCTCCGGTCGTCGTTGTCGTTGGTGACCCCGTGGTGTTGTTGCTGGTGGTGTTCGGTCCCGGTCCCGTTGCCGAGTCGGAGCTGTCGGATTTGGAATCGCTGGAGCACGCGCTCGCAGCCGCGACCATGGCCAGCAACACCGGTGAGTTAAGAAAGAAAGTTCGGAATCCATTGACTGCCACAATCGTTCTCCTTCGCAGCATGCCGAAACCTAACAGACCCATGCTTACGGGGCTGCTCGAGTCGCACCACGATCACTCGTGGTGGCTTCTGTGTAGAAAAAGTGACCACATCGAAGCCTAGGAGGCACTGAGCGTGCAGGATTGAAGTCTCGTAGGAAAACTGCGCTACCTGTTGTAAGCGACGGGTTTTCTCGAGCTGCCTGCACAGAGGTTACGTTCGGCTCCCGGTTCCGCGCCACCTCTCATGCTTTTCCTGACCCGATGAGGGTCCGACCCCGTCGGCGTACCTCTCGTCTCGCTCGCTCGGTCGTTTGACTCGCCCCGAGACGACCGGGCAACCATGCGTCTGCTCAAGAGCCCCGTGACGTATACTCGGAGCGCATATGCACCCGGCCTTCGCTCGCACCGACCATAGGCCCTGGCAGTTGCCCGCGCGGGAGTGGTCGTGGCGCCAGTCGTGGCTGGACCTTTTGTTCGTGCACTGGCCGGTGCCGAAAGCATCGCTCCGCGATCTGGTCCCGCGTGAACTCGAGATCCAGGAGTTCGACGGAACTTCTTGGATCGGCCTCGTGCCGTTTCGAATGGAAGGCGTGATGCGGCGGCCGCTGCCCGACATGCCGGGGCTGTCTGCGTTTCCGGAGTTGAACGTTCGCCTCTACGTGGAGCACGAAGGCAAACCCGGCGTTTGGTTCTTGAGCCTGGACGCGACGAATCCGTTTGCGATCTGGGCAGCGCGTCGCTTCTTCTACCTACCGTACTATCGTGCCGACATGGCGCTCACGCGCTCGAGCGACACGATCAACTACGCCTCCGAACGCCATGAGTCGTCCGTGGCTTTTCGTGGGACCTATCGCCCCGTCGGCGATGCCTACTGCGCGGCTCCCGGAACGCTCGAGCACTTCTTGACCGAGCGTTACTGTCTCTACGCGAAAGCACCGGACGGCACGCTGCTCCGCAACGAAGTGCACCACGTGCCCTGGCCCCTGCAGCCCGCGGAAGCCGAAGTCTTCGAGAACAGCATGTTCGCACCGCACGCGATCAGCCCGGCAGGGAACCAGCCGCTGCTCCACTTCGCGCGGCGCATCGACGTGGTGGTGTGGTCCGCGGAGCGTTGCCGCAGCACCTGATCATGTCCAAGTCGCGCGTCGATTTGGCGCCAAGCGTGATCGGCCTTCCGCCGTTCGTGTGACTTTCCACCAGCGCGCCTGTCGTCTTCGGTAACTCTGGGCTTGACGACATCGGTCAGTTGTTGCTCGTCTCTCGACAGGAGGCCTCATGTTGACCCGGTATGCCGCGTTCCTGATTCCGCTCGTGGCTGTGAGTTGCGTTCTGAGAGACGTCGCCGTCCTCAAGCCCGAAGCCAAGAAGATCACCCTGGTGCGAGAGGGAGACAAGCCGATCGATTGCGATGCCGTCGCCGATGTGTCCGGCACTTCGCGTGCGCAAGACGAGAAAGAAGCGCTGAAGGGTGCCGAGAACGACATCCGGAACAAAGCCTCGGAGTACGACGCCAACTTCGTCGTGGTCGAAGTGAATCGCACGAAGCAGGCCGGCACCGGCCCCTACAAGGAAGTGTTCCTGGGCGGCAAGGCTCTGAACTGCACGACGCCAGAGATGGAGGCCGCGCAAGAGAAAGCAGAGGCCGAGCGCAAAGAGAAAGCGGAGCTGGCGGCAGCCGAGAAGGAGCGCCAAGAAGCGCTCGAACGCGAGAAAGAGGCCGCCGAAGCCGAAGAGAAAAAGAACAAGAAGAAAGACGGCGACGACGAGTAGCGTTCGCGCACTCGCGGTCCGCGTTCCGGCTACGGACAGCTGATGATGCTCAGCTTGAGGCGCTCGGTCGCGTAGACCAAAGCGAGCGTCGTATCGACAGAAAATCGATCGGCGGCTAGCCCGTAGCTGCTGTCAGCGACCAACTGCGCGACCTCGAGCCTCGGTTCGGGGGCGCCAGCCAGCCCAGTCGGATAGCGGGTGAGATAGAGCTCGTGTGCGTCTGCATCGATCCAGCTGACGAAGAGCTGAGCCCCCATCACATCGACCCTCGGCAGAATGTCGTTCTGACCTCGGGAGACTCGCACGGGAGCTGCCGGGTCCCCGTCGGTGTCCAACGTTGTCAGGTAGATCCCATCCGCTTGCTCCCAGACCAGCGCGGCGCCGTTATTCATGGCTGCGGCGCCGAGCGAGTGTGGCGATGACGCGATCGGCGCGGCGTCGGGGATGTCGTCGAGCATCGCAACGTCGCCCGACTCGTAGTCCACCAGTGAGAGCTTGAGTGATCCCTCGTCGATGTAGGCGAGCCCGAAGTGCTCTTCGAGATCGAAGGGCGCCAGTGCCGCGATGGGGCCGAGCAGCAGTTGCGGGGCGCCGGCCGTGCCGTTGTCGAACAGTGTCAGAACCCCAGCGTTTTCAGCGTCGAGTGCGGCTACGAGCGCGCGGTTGGAAGATCCCTGCATGGCGATGCCCAGAACCCGTGGCGCGGCATCGCTTCCGAGCGCATCGGTCGCGCCCCGAGTCACCTCGCCGAACGCGACGGGACTCAGTCGGTTCATGACGACCGTGGCATCGCCGGAGGCATACTCGCCGTAGGCGACGAATGCGTAGGCTCCCTGGGTCGCGATCGCCGAAGCGTCGTGCGCGCCGCCGTCATCGAGACGCGTGGGGGCGAGCACCACGGTCTCATCGTTGGCGCGCGCCGATACGTAAACCTCGTCGTTCTCGACCCAGGTGAGCTCCCAGGGCCGCACGGAATTGTTGCGCCCCAGCATGATCGCAGACGGGTAGACGCCTTCGGTTTCGCTGGCGTCGAAGGTTGTCTCGACCTCGCAGAGCGGGCTACCACCGCCTCCGCCGGAACCCCCCGTGGTGCTGGCGTTTCCAGTTCCGCCGACGCTCGTTGTCGAGCTCACCGTGTCGCTCCCGCTTGCTTCGGTGCCACCGTTCCCGCCCGCGGTGGCGCTGCTCGTGCTCGCGCCTTCGGTGCCTGTGCCGCCGCTGCCTGTGCCGTCGGTGCTGCCGCCGCCGGTGTTGGAACCCTCGGTGCTGCTGCTCAGCGTGTCACTGCCGCCGTCGCCCGCGCCGCCGTTGCCCATGCCGCCGTTGCCGCCCTCACCCCCGCCGCTGGAGGTGGTTTCGCCGACGTCGGTGTTGCTCTCGCCCGCGCCGCCCGAATCGCTGCTCCCCGTTGAGCTGGTGTTGTCCGGGGCGATGCTGGCGTCCGTCGTTGCGTCGGAGTTGGTCGAGTTGGGGCCGCTCGAGGCGTCCGCACCTCCGGCGCCGGAAGTCGAACCACCCCCGCCGCTCGCGCCGTCCCCCTCGGAGGTCGAGTCGCTGCAGTCGTCACACAGCTCTCGGGGTTCGAAGCCCACGACGAGGCCACACGCAGGCGCGGCGAGCAGCGACCAAATCAGTACGCCACGCTGACTCAGGTTCGCAGCACCGCCCCTCGGCATGGCTGCCAGACTACCAGGGAGGCTGCGCCGTGGGCAACGGAGCGGCAGGGGCAACGCGAGCCCCGCGCGACCCGCCGTGGCCTGTCCACCGAAGTGGGCAAGGGTGCGCAGGCCGCTGTCCGAGTTGCGGCGGCGGTCGCGCCCCCGGCCAGCGACGTGGCGGGCAGTTCGAAGCCGTGTCATGTCTGGGCTCCCTGGCCTGTTGCTCGAAGACGACGGCCCGCGTCGGCTAGAAAACGCGGCTGAGCGCGAAAAAGGAGTGGCTGGACGACAGCGACCTTGACAGGGCGCCCCGCGCGGCTACCCTCCCGTCCCCCAATAAGGGTTTCCGTACAGTTATGCCCACGATTCAACAGCTTATTAGAAGTGGCCGGCAGGCAGTCAAAACCAAAACCGCCTCGCCCGCTCTCGATTCGTGCCCCCAAAAGCGGGGCGTCTGCGTTCGCGTCTACACCACCACTCCGAAGAAGCCGAACTCCGCGCTTCGCAAGGTGTGCCGCGTGCGACTGACGAACACCATCGAAGTCACCAGCTACATTCCTGGTGAAGGCCACAACCTGCAAGAGCACAGCGTCGTGCTCATCCGTGGCGGCCGCGTGAAAGATCTCCCTGGTGTTCGCTACCACGTCGTGCGCGGAACGCTCGACGCTTCTGGTGCAGCGGGCCCCAGCAGTACCAACAAAGCCAATCGCAACCGCAAGCGTTCGAAGTACGGCGTCAAGCGCCCGAAGCAGTAAAAAGAGGAAAGCATGCCCAGGCGTCGTGACGTTCCCAAGCGCAAGATCACTCCGGACCCCAAGTATCGGGACAAGCTGGTGGCCAAGTTCACCAACTCTCTGATGCTGGGCGGCAAGAAGTCCGTGGCAGAAGGCATCCTCTACGGAGCCTTCAACATCATCAACGATCGCTTCAAGCAAGAGCCGCTCGAGGTGTTCCGCAAGGCCCTCGACAACGTGAAGCCGAAGCTCGAGGTCAAGAGCCGCCGCGTCGGTGGTGCGACCTATCAGGTTCCCGTCGAGGTTCGTCCCGAGCGCCGCGTGGCGTTGGGCATGCGTTGGCTCGTCGCGTACTCGCGTGGGCGCGGTGAAAAGACCATGCGCGAGCGGCTCGCCGCCGAGCTGATCGACGCCTCGCAGCTGCGCGGCAACGCCGTGAAGAAGAAAGACGACACCCACAAGATGGCCGACGCCAACAAAGCGTTCGCCCACTATCGCTGGTAAGCAGCGCCTGCTGGTAACAGCGGGAACGAATCCAGGATCGGATCAAGGAGCAGTACTGAGCAGATGCTGACGAACACATAGGATCGGGTTGCACCAACGACTCCGTGTCGCGTTCCCAGAGCGGAACGAAATCGATGCACCCCGAACCCCTTCCGGCAAGCAAAGCGTCCCCAAACGGTGGGGAGGCGAAGGCCCGGAGGGGGTTTCGTTCGTCTAGGCACCAGCAAGGCAACCGTAGCTTCAACGAAAGAAACTCAGCCCACCAGTAACCCCTCTCATGGCCCGCGAAATTACCCTCGAACGCACGCGCAATATCGGAATCATGGCGCACATCGATGCCGGCAAGACGACCGTCACCGAACGCGTGCTGTTCTATACCGGTATCAGCCACAAGATCGGTGAAGTGCACGAGGGCACCGCGACCATGGACTGGATGGAGCAGGAGCAAGAGCGCGGCATCACCATTACCAGTGCTGCCACCAACTGCTTCTGGACCCCCGATCACGGTCCCTTCGAGGCGAGCCAACACCGCATCAACATCATCGACACGCCGGGCCATGTCGACTTCACGATCGAAGTCGAGCGCAGCCTGCGCGTGCTCGACGGCGCGGTTGCGGTGTTCGACGGTGGCAATGGGGTCGAGCCGCAGAGCGAAACGGTCTGGCGCCAAGCCGATCGCTACCACGTGCCGCGCATCGCGTTCGTCAACAAGATGGACAAGCTCGGGGCCGAGTTCCAGATGAACCTGGATTCGATGAAAGATCGGCTCGGCGTAGTGCCAGTGCCAGTGCAGTGGCCGGTCGGCGCCGAAGATCAGTTCCGGGGCGTGGTCGATCTGGTGCGGATGCAGGCAGCCATCTTCGACAGCGACTCGTTGGGGGCGAAGTACGTCTGGCAGGATGTCCCCGACGATCTGAGGGACAAGGCCCGCGAGCTGCGGGAGCAGCTGATCGAGCATTGTGCGGACGTCGATGACGTGCTGATGGAGAAGTTTCTCGAGCATCCGGACACCATCACGGAAGCGGAGATCTACGCGGCGATCCGCAAGGCCACGCTGAGCTTCAAATGGGTGCCGGTGCTGTGCGGGTCCGCTTTCAAGAACAAGGGCGTGCAGCTCTTGCTCGACGCCGTGGTCAATTTCTTGCCGTCGCCGCTCGACGTGCCGCCCGTCAAAGGCACCCGTCCCGATAACCACGAGAAGGAAGAGACGCGCGCACCGTCCGACGACGCGCCGTTCGCTGCGCTCGCGTTCAAGATCGCCAACGACCCCTTCGTCGGCAACCTGACGTTCTTCCGCGTGTACTCGGGCACCTTGAAGAGCGGTACCGCGGTGTTGAACGCGGTGCGCGGCAAACGCGAACGGCTCGGGCGCATTCTGCGGATGCACGCGAACAAGCGCGAAGAATTGAAAGAGTGCTTCGCAGGCAACATCTACGCTGCGGTTGGTCTCCGCGACACCCGCACGGGTGACACGTTGTGCGACGAAAAGGCGCCCATCGTGCTCGAGCGCATGGTGTTCCCCGACCCTGTGATTTCGATCGCCATCGAACCTCGCACGCAGGCCGACCTCGACAAGCTGGGCCTGAGCCTGCAAAAGCTCGCCTACGAAGATCCGTCGTTCCGCACCTATACCGACGAAGATACTGGCCAGACGCTGATCGCCGGCATGGGCGAGCTGCATCTGGAAATCATCGTCGACCGGCTCAAGCGCGAGTTCAAGGTCGAGGCCAACGTGGGCAAGCCCCAGGTGGCGTACCGTGAGGCGATCACGAAACGCGTCGAAGGCGCCGAGGCGAAGTTCGTGCGACAGACCGGCGGTCACGGCCAGTACGGTCACGTGAAGATCAATCTCGAGCCCAACGAACGCGGCAAGGGGTTCGTGTTTTCGAACGACATCGTCGGCGGCATCATCCCGAAGGAATTCATTCCTTCGATCGAAAAAGGCGTCCGCGAAGCGATGGAACGCGGGGTGCTGTGCGGCTACCCGATGGCCGATATCAAGGTCGAGCTCTACGACGGCAGCTTCCACGAAGTTGACTCGTCGGGACCGGCCTTCGAAATCGCCGGATCCATGGCGTTTCAGGATGGTGCCAAGCGGGCCGGGCTGGTCCTGCTCGAGCCGGTGATGGCGGTAGAGGTCGTCACCCCCGAAGGCAACATGGGTGACGTCATCGGCGACCTGAATTCACGCCGAGGCAAGATTCAGGGAATGACTCAACGCGGCAACCATACTCAGGTTGTCACCGCGGAGGTTCCACTCGCAACGATGTTCGGCTATGCGACGGACCTTCGAAGCAAGACTCAGGGGCGCGCTACTCATACCATGCAGTTTTCGCACTACGAGCCCGTGCCCAGCTCGGTGCAGGAAGAAATCGTCGCGAAAGTACGCGGCAGCTGATCGGAAGATGAGAGGAAATTATGGCTAAGGGAAAGTTCGTACGCACAAAACCGCATCTGAACGTCGGAACGATTGGCCACATCGACCATGGCAAGACGACGCTTACTGCAGCGCTGGTGAAGGTGCAGTCGAAAGACGGCCTGGCGC
>Ga0315910_10005499_pt1 | contig 10377 bp, 10 predicted proteins | sample EdamamesoilMG_FD_204470 | JGI IMG/M metagenome (GOLD analysis project Ga0315910, IMG submission 204470) | Garden soil microbial communities collected in Santa Monica, California, United States - Edamame soil | ecosystem: Environmental > Terrestrial > Soil > Garden | place: USA: California... | reverse complement strand
GGATCCCGGCAACGCGGCCAGGGAGGCGCAGGCGGGTCGACTTATGCAGCGTACTTCTGAGACAGGACACTAGCCCCTCCTGTTCATCAGCTTCGGCTGCAAGTGCAGGAAGCCAACGTCCGAACTGCGTCGCGCGCGGCCCAGCTCCGATCAGGGGCTGAGGAAGGCTTCGGGATCAGGGATCGCTGATGCGGATCCCCGACCACAGGGCCAAGTCATGCGTCGCATCCTGCTTGGGGCCAGGCCCGGTGCGGAGGATCAAGTGTGCGGCAGAGCGGGCCTCGAACGTGACCCGCAGATCGATGAGACCGCGCTGCGCCTCGACGCCGGCTTGCATCCGGTGTGTGAAGGCATATCCCAGCCCCGTGCACCAGGAATTGTCATTCTGGTCCGGCCTGCCCTGAAGCGGCATGTACATGTGCACCCGCTACACGAGCAGGGCAATGAGCGCGAGCAACACGCGCTTGGAGACGATCCTGATCTCCACGTCTGCAGCCTACCGCAGCCGCGGTCGGTGATCCTGCGGAGCCTTGCGAACCAATGGACTGCAACGGCCGGTTCGCGAGCGTGCTTCGCCTTCCTTTTCCGAGAGCGCGCGCATCGCATGCAGCACCGAGCTCGTTCGAGCGCCTTCCGCGCAGATCGCAAGCAAGCTCACACGCCGGGCGAATGGCAGGCGCCCCGCGTGCCGCCGAGGCCGACGCCGGTTGCCAGGCCCTGGCAGGCGGGTCTTGCCGATGGATCCGGCCCGCGCAGCGCCCAGCTCGAGGAAAAGCCGCGCCAGCCCCACCTCGGCAGGCTTGGAGCTAGGATCGGGCGGCCCAACCGCCTGGCTCGGACCTGCGCCGAAATCGAAGCGCCGGCCCGCGCAGGCTCCAACCCGGAGGAACCATGAAGCCCGTCGTTCCGATGTTGCTCTGTGGCGCCATGATCGGCGTCGCATTCTCCAGCTCGAGCGCGTCAGCGCAGTCCAGCGCCGCGGCCGGCGAATTCGCCAACCCCATCCGGTTGAATGCGGGCGAGCCCTTCCTCGGCGTGAAGCGCTTATACCCCTCGCCAGTCTTCCACGACATCGACGGCGACGGCCTCGACGACATCGTCGTGGGCGACCTGCGCGGCCGCCTGACCGTGGCCCTGCGCAAGCCCGGCAAGGAAAAGCTCGCCTTCGCCGCGGAAACGAGCCTTTTGGACGCCGAGGGCAAGGAGATCAACTTCCACAACTGGTGATGCATCGGAATGAGTCCACAGTTCGTGGACCTCAACGGCGATGGGAACCTCGACATGGTCGCCGGCACCTTCGACGGCTCGCCGCACGTCGCCTTCGGCGTCGAGAAGGGCTGGAAGCAGCCCGAGCAGATCCTCGATCGCCAAGGCGCGCGGATCGTCGCCAACCAGTTCTGGAACCACGACACGAAACGTTGGGACTCGACGAACCGCTGCGATCCCGAGGGCGGCGGTGCCAAGGCCGGCGGCAGCCAGGTGACGTCCGCGGTCGCGATGGACTGGGACGGCGACGGCGACCTCGACCTGTTGCTCGGCGACCACAAGCACGGCCACGTCTTCCTGCGCCGCAACGAGGGCACGGCCGCGCAAGCGGCGTTCGCGGCCAAGAACGAGTACCTGCACGCGGCGGGCACGCGGCTCGTGGTTCCGGGCACGGTCGCGACGCTGCGCCTGGTCGACTGGAACCGCGACGGCCTGATCGACCTCGCCTGCGGGAGCATGGGCGATGCGTACAACGAAGATGAGGGCGGCGGCGTCTTCATGTACCTCAACGGCGGCACCAAGCAGGCCCCGGCATTTGGGCAGGCGCTGGTGCTGCTCGCGCCCAGCAAGAAGACGGCCATCGAAGGGCCGACGCGCCCCGATTCCGGCATCCACATGGACTTCGGCGACGCGGACGGAGACGGCGATCTCGACATGCTGGTCGGTGGCTACTCGCACTGGACGCCGGTCGCCCCGAAGCTCGACGAGGCGCAGCAGGCTCGCGTCAAGGAGCTCAAGGCGCAGATCGCGGAGCTGAAGAAGGAATCGGCGAAGCTCAACGCGGAGCTCCAGGCTGCGGTCGAGGGCCTCGGCGAGGACGAGGCAACGGCGAAGCGCGAGCAGCTGGTCGCCTTTCAGAAGGATGCGCGCGCGGCGCTCGGCGTGAAGCTGATCGCGCTCGAGGACGAGCTCGACCCGCTGGTGCCGGGGGCGAAACGCAACTCCTACGTGTGGCTCTACGAGAACAGGGGCGCGGCCGCGGCGTCGAAGCTCGCGCGCTGAGCTTCACGCGACGGCACGACGTCGGAACCTGCCCCGGATCGAAAGCAGGCGCAGGCGCGCCGCTGGAGCCGCCGCGGCCCGCGCGACCTGGCGGGTCGAGCACTCCGCCAATCCGGCGCCTAGTGCCGCGCGCGCGCCGCGCGCACCGCTTCGGTCAGCGCCGGCAGCACCTCGAAGGCGTCGCCGACGATGCCGTAGTCGGCGACCCTGAAGATCGGCGCGTCCTTGTCCTTGTTGATCGCCACGATCACCTTGGACGTGCGCATGCCGGCGAGGTGCTGGATCGCGCCCGAGATGCCGACGGCGATGTAGAGCTTGGGCGCCACGGTCTTGCCGGTCTGGCCGACCTGCTCGGCGTGCGGCCGCCAGCCGGCGTCGACCACCGCGCGCGAGGCGCCGGTGGCGGCGTTGCCGAAGGCGGCGGCCAGGTTCTCGATCAGGCCGAAGTTCTCCGGTCCCTTCATCCCGCGGCCGCCGGAGACCACGACCGAGGCCTCCTTGACGTCGAGCTTGCCGGCGCTCTTGGCTTCGATGCCGGTCACGAGCACCTTGCCGCCGCTGCTGGCCGCGCGCTGCTCGACGCTGGCCTGGCCCGCGGAAGCCGCCGGGGCGAAGACGTTGGGCCGCGTCGTCGCGCAGAGTACGCCCGCGGTGGAACGCAGGGTTGCGATCGCCTTGCCCGCGAGCCAGGGGCGCACGACGGTGAACTCGCCTCCCTCGGCCGAAAGCCCGATCACGTCGCTGAACAGGGTCGAGTCCAGGTGCGCGGCCACGCGTGGCGCGAGGTCCTTGCCCAGGGTGGTCGCCGCTGCCAGGAAGGCCTTGGCACCCAGCTCGGCGACGATCTTCGCCAGGTCGGCGGCCGTGGCGTCGGGGCTGTGCGGGCCTGTTCCGTCGAGGCAGATCACCTTGGCCGCGCCCGCGGCTCCCAGGCCGGCCGCGCTCGCTTGCGCCTGCTTACCGCTCACGACGGCGGTCACCTCCGCGCCGGTGGAGCGCGCGGCGCCCACGCACTCGAGGCTGGCGCGGCGCGCCTGGCCGCCCGACTGTTCCGCGAAAACGACGATGGTGGTCATGCTCAGAGCACCTGGGCTTCGGTCTGGAGCGCCGTGATCAGCGCCGGGACGGCTGCCGCGCCCTCGCCGACGATGCGACCGGCCTTGCGCGCGGGAGGCAGCTCGACCTTGAGCACGACGGTCTGGCTGGGAACCTCCTCGACGGCCTCCTCGGCGATCGGCTTGGCCTTGGCGCCCATGATGCCCTTGAGGCTCGCGCGCCGCGGCTCGTTCAGCCCCTTGTTGCAGCTGATCACCGCCGGCAGCTGGAAGCTCAGGCTCTCGATGCCCTGCTCGGTCTCGCGCTTGGCGACGCCGCCGCTGGCCGTCAGCTCCAGCGCGTGCACTTCGCTCACGCAGGCCCAGCCCAGGTAGGTGGCCAGCATCGGGCCGACCGCGGCGTGGTCGCGGTCGGTGGCGACGCGGCCGGTGAACACGATCTCCGCGCCCAGCGCGCGGATCTTCGCCGCCAGGGCCTTGGCCGTCGAGCGCGGGTCGCGCGCCGAGGGATCGGCGTCCTTGAGCACCACGCCGCTGTCCGCGCCGCGTGCCAGGCACTCGCGCAGCTCCTTCGAGGCCTCGCTGGGTCCGATCGTCAGCACGGTGACGTCGCCGCCGAGCTTCTCCTTGGTCTTGAGCGCCTCCTCGACCGCCAGCTCGTCGTAGAACGAGAGCATGTACTGCCAGCCGGCGGGGTCGAGGCCCTTGCCGTCGCCGGCGAGCTTGACCTGGGCCTCGGTGGTCGGCACGCGTTTGACGCAGGCGACGATTTTCATGGGGGATGGGGCTGGAAGCAGGGCCTGGGCGGCGGACGAGGGCGAAGAGGATAGCCGAAGCCCGCGGCCGCGAGAAGCCGGGCGGCGGTCGCGCACGCGCCGGCTCAGGGCCGGATCAGGTCGGAGGCTTCGGCCGGGCTCACGCCCAGGACCGGCGCGTCGAAGCTGTGCCCCAGGTAGACCGCGCGCACCTGCGGGTCGTTGACCAGATCGCGCGGCGAGCCTTCGCGGAAGATCTGACCTTGACGAATGATGTAGGCCCGATCGGTCGATTGCAGCGTCTCGCGCACGTTGTGGTCCGTGATGAGGATGCCGATGTTCTTCTCGCGCAGCTTGCCGATCAGACCTTGGATCTCGCCGACGGCGATCGGGTCGACGCCGGCGAAGGGCTCGTCGAGCAGCAGCAGCGAGGGTCGCGTGGCGAGCGCGCGCGCCAGCTCGAGGCGGCGTTGCTCGCCGCCCGAGAGCGTGTCCGCGGTGCTCTGCTTGAGGTGCGAGAGCTCCAACTCGGCGAGCAGGGCGTCGGCTTCGCGATGGCGCTGCGCGCGATCGAAGGGCATCGCCTCGAGCACCGCGAGCAGGTTGTCGAGCACGCTCATGCGCTGGAACAGGCTGCGTTCCTGCGGCAGGTAGCCCATGCCCAAGCGCGCGCGCTTGTACATCGGCTCGTGCGAGCATTCCGCGCCGCGCAGCAGCACCTGCCCCGCGTCGGGTCGCGTCAAGCCGACGGTCATGCGGAAACTCGTGGTCTTTCCCGCGCCGTTGGGGCCGAGCAAGCCGACGATTTCACCGGCCCTGACCTCGAAGCTCACGCCATCGACGACACGGCGCTTCTTGAACGACTTGACCAGTCCGCGGACCTCGAGCAGCGTCTCGCCGTGGCGGGGGGCAGGGAGCAGGGCCATCCGCGCAGTGTGCGCATCGAAGCCGCCTTGCGCGATGAGCGCCCCGCAGGCGGCCCGAATTGATTCTGGGACGCCGCCGCCGCCGCGCCGGAGCCTGCGCGACCCGCCCGGACCCGGTTCTTGGGCCGTTCCAGGGCCTCCGGAGCGGCGAAAGTGCCCTCGGACTTGGGCTGTGGAGAACCTGTGCACAGCAGCCCGGCGCCGACCCCATGCCTGTGTCAAGGCCTTCAACGAGGGTTCACGGAATTTCCCGGCCGGCTGGATCCCCCTGTTGGGCGGTTTTTGCCCACGACCTAAGTCATTTGCCAGACAAGTGTTATGCCTCGCAGGCCCGGGCCCAGCGGCTGTCGGAAGCGACATCTTTCAAGGCCGAATCGGGCCTTGCTTCCCGCTGCTGGGACGGTCGGGTCGCTCGGGCCTTGTGGAAAAGGGCACCGCTTGGCAGCGGCGCCTCGATGCGCCAGGCCGGCGACGGTGCTCATCCCAACCGCTTGTCAGCAGCCGACTTGGCGCCGCTCCCTGGCCGGAGGAATCAGTGGATCCACTTAAGGCGCGCGACCCGGTGCTCCCAGGAAAACGGCCAGAAGACGAGCAGGGCGCGGCCGGTCATCAGCTCGCGCGGGACCAGGGGCGAGTTCTCCGCCGGCAAGGCACGGCAGTCCTGCGTCGGCAGCACGAACAACTCGCCCCACTGGTCGCGGAACCACGTCGTCGATCCAAGCTCGCTCGGCTGCTGCACCGGATTCTCGCGGTAGCGGTTGTTCCCGCGCAGCTCCTGCTTCATGCCGTCGATCGTGGCTTCCATCACGTACATGCTCCACTCGCGGCTGTCGCTGGAGTCCTGCGTGTTGTCGCCCATCATGAAGTAGTTCCCCGGCGGGATGACGTACTTCGATTCTCCGCGACCCTCGGTGTAGTAGATGTCGCGGTAGACCTGCAGCTCGCTGAACTCCGCCGAGCCGCCCTGGTTGGTGATCCATGCGGAGGAATGCTGGTCGCTGGCGAGCTCGATCTCGAGCGCGAGCACCACGTCGCCTTCGATGTCGAGCGAAAGCTCGTCGTCGAGGTTCTGCGCACCGAACTCCACCGCCTTGCCCGCGGGCAGCCGGTAGGGCTTGCCGCGTCCCTCGCGCGCGATGCGCGCATCGGGTTGCGGCCCGAGATCGGCCGCGCTGATCGTCGGCGTCGCGTCGGCCGCGGCGGCGGGCCCGGGAATCTCGATGCGGTAGCGGCGCGAGCCTTCGAACAGCTCGACAGCGATCGACTTGCAGTCCGCGTCCGCGCGCACGCTGCCTTCGACCCGCAGGTCGCCGACCGGGTTCTGGCCCGAGGCGCCGCGCGCGGCGATCTTGCCCTGCAGGCCGCGCGCATAGCCGTCGGTGTAGTTGTCCATGATCGAGCCCGCGCGGCCGGCGAAGCGCGCCCGGCCGTCGCCGCGCGCCGTGAGCGTGCGCGGGCCGAAGTCCCAGGCCGAGCTCGCGCGGCTCTCGCCGGTCCAGCTCGGGGAGTCGCCCTCGCGCGAGAGGTCCAGCGGCTTCCAGGTCTCCAGTTGCACCGGGCGGGGCCGGCGCAGGGCGCGCCAGGGCTCGCGCTCGCTCTGGCGCGTCCACACGTCGCCGTGCGCGATCCACAGCTGCTCGCCGGGCATGCCCAGGATGCGCTTGATGAAGTTCTTGGCGCGATCCAGCGGGTACTTGAAGGTCGCGACCTCGAAGCGCTCCGGATCGCGGAACTTGAACGAGAGCTTGTCGACCAGCACGCGATCGAAGATCCCGGTCTCTTCGTTGCCCATCAGCGTGGGCTGCATCGAGCCGGTGGGGATCTTGTAGGCCTCGAGCACGAAGTACTTGAGCACCACGGCCATGATCACGGCCACGGCGAAGGCTTCGATGTTGTCGCGCCAGGGCGAACGGCGCGTGCTCTTGTCGGGCGTGTGGGGTTTCAAGCGCGCGAGACTGTAACGTGCCGTGGTCTTCCTGGAACTACTCTTCGTCGCCCCCGAGCACGGCGAGGAAGGCCTTCTGCGGGATGTCGACGTTGCCGATCTGGCGCATGCGCCGCTTGCCTTCCTTCTGCTTCTCCAGCAGCTTGCGCTTGCGCGTCACGTCGCCGCCGTAGCACTTGGCGGTCACGTCCTTGCGCAGCGGGGCGATCGTCTCGCGCGCGATGATGCGCGAGCCGATCGCGGCTTGCAGCGCGATCTCGAACAGGTGGCGAGGGATTTCCTTGCGCATCTTCTTCAGGATCGCGCGGCCGCGGTGCTCGGCCTGCTCCTTGTGCACGATGCAGGTCAGGGCGTCGACCTCGTTGCCGTTGACCAGGATGCGCAGCTTGACCAGGTCCCCGGGCTTGTAGCCGGTCAGGTCGTAGTTCAGCGTGCCGTAGCCGCGCGTCGAGGACTTCAGCTTGTCGAAGAAGTCGTAGATGATCTCCGACAGCGGCAGGTCGTAGGCCAGCTGCACGCGCGTGGGGGAGAGGTACTCCTGGCGCACGAACTCGCCGCGGTGGTCCGCGGAGATCTGCATCACGTTGCCGATGTACTCCGAGGGCACCATGATCGTCACGCGCGCGTAGGGCTCGTGCAGCTCCTCGTACTTGTCGGGCGTCGGCAGCTGACCCGGCGAGTGGATCTCCTCCTCGGTGCCGTCGGCGAGCTTGATCTTGTAGGTGACCGTCGGCGCGGTCTGGATCATGTCGATGTCGTGCTCGCGCTCCAGTCGCTCCTGCACGATCTCCATGTGCAGCAGGCCCAGGAAGCCGCAGCGGAAGCCGAAGCCCAGCGCCTCGCTGGTCACCGCCTCGAAGGAGAACGAGGAATCCGACAGCGAGAGCGTCGCCAGGCCCTCGCGCAGGCTCTCGAAGTCGCCGGTGTTGGTCGGGAAGAAGTCGGCGTAGACCATGTGCAGCGGCGGGCGGTAGCCCGGCAGCATCGCCACCTTCGGTCCCTTGTGGCGCGTCATCGTGTCGCCGATGCGCACGTCGCCCAGCTGCTTGATGTTCGAGATGAAGTAGCCGACCTCGCCCGGCCCGAGCTCGCCGCTGCGCTTCATCGTCGGCGTGAAACGCCCGAGGTCGATCGCCTCGTACACCTTGTCGGTGCCGAGCATGTGGATCTGCTCCTTCTCGCGGATCGTGCCGTCGACGATGCGCAGGTAGACCACGATGCCGCGATACTCGTCGTACTGCGCGTCGAAGATCAGGGCGCGCAGCGGCGCGTCGGGCAGGCCGCTGGGCGCGGGGATGCGCTCGACGATGCGATCCAGCAGCGCGGCGACCCCTTGCCCGGTCTTGGCCGAGACGCGCAGCGCGTCCGTGGCCTCGATGCCAATCGAGTTCTCGATCTCCTCGCAGACTACCTCGGGCTGCGCGTGCGGCAGGTCGACCTTGTTGATCACCGGCAGCACCTCGAGGTTGCCCTCGACCGCCAGGTAGGCGTTGGCCACGGTCTGCGCCTCGACCCCCTGCGAGGCGTCGACCAGGAGCAGCGCGCCTTCGCAGGCCTGCAGCGCCTTCTGCACCTCGTAGTTGAAGTCGACGTGCCCGGGGGTGTCGATCAGGTTGAGCTCGTAATCCTGGCCCTGGTAGGTGTGGTGGATCGTGACCGCGCTGGCCTTGATCGTGATGCCGCGCTCGCGCTCCAGGTCCATCGAATCGAGCAGCTGAGCGCGCATGTCGCGCTTGCTGACCGAGCCGGTGATTTCGAGCATCCGGTCCGCGAGCGTCGACTTGCCGTGGTCGATGTGCGCGATGATGCAGAAATTGCGGATGTGCTGGGTGTCCAAGGCTCGTGTTCGCGGCCGCGGGGTGTTCGCTCGCGCTCCAGGAACCCCGCAGGATACCCGAATCGCACTCGCCGGCGCTGCGCTGCGCGGCTCAAAGCCGCAGCGACTCGGGCAGGCGCTCCAGCAGCGCGCGCATGGCGCGGCCGCGGTGGGAAACGCGCGCCTTGCGCTCGGGTTCCAGTTCCGCGAAACCGCGATCGGTCTCCTCCCAGCCGGCCTCGGTGAACAGGAACAGGGGGTCGTAGCCGAAATCGCGCGTCCCGCGCGGCGCCTCGAGGATCCGGCCGCTGGCGCAGCCCTCGACCTGCAGGACCAGGCTGCCGTCGGGGCGGGCCAGGGCCAGCGCGCAGATGAAACGGGCGCCGCGGCGCTCCGGCGGCAGTCCGCGAAGCTCCTCGAGCAGCTTGGCGTTGTTGGCCGCGTCGTCGCCGTGGAGACCGGCATAGCGGGCGCTGTGCACCCCGGGCGCGCCGCCCAGGGCCTCGACCTCCAACCCGGAATCGTCCGCGAGGCACCACAGCCCGCTGGCGCGCGCCGCCGAGCGCGCCTTTTTCGCCGCGTTGCCGGCGAAGCTGGGCTGGTCCTCCACGACCGGGGGCAGTCCGCCGATCTCGCGCGGCGTCAAGAGCTGCAGCGGCAGGTGGCCCAGCAGACCCTGCAGCTCGGCGCGCTTCTTGGCGTTGTCGCTGGCCAGCAGGAGCTGCGTGGTCACGGCTGGGCGAGCGCGGACTTCTGCAATTCGAAAACCTGGCGGATCGCGCCTTCTCCCAGCGCCAGCATGCGGTCCAGGTCGGCGCGCGCGAAGGGCGCGGCCTCGGCCGAACCCTGCACCTCGATGAAACGGCCGTCGCCGGTCATCACCAGGTTCATGTCGGTTTGCGCCGCGCTGTCCTCGGCGTAGCAAAGGTCGCACAGCGCCTCGCCGTCGACCATGCCGACCGAGATCGCCGCCAGTTCGCTGACCAGCGGCCAGCCGCGCAGCACGCGCTTCTGCTCCATGTGGCGCAGCAGGTCCGTCAGCGCGACGTAGGCCCCGCTGATCGCCGTGGTGCGCGTGCCGCCGTCGGCTTGGATCACGTCGCAGTCGACCCAGATCGTGCGCTCGGTCATCTTCTTCAGGTCGACCACGGCGCGCAGGGCGCGGCCGATCAGGCGCTGGATCTCGATGCCGCGGCCGTCGATCTTGCCCGGCTTGTCGCGCGACTTGCGCTGCTGCGTCGCCGAGGGAAGCATCGCATATTCCGCGGTCAGCCAGCCCTGGCCCTTGCCTTGCAGGAAAGTGGGCACGCCGTCGGTGTACATCGCGGTGCAGAGCACCTGCGTGTTGCCGCACCTGGCCAGCACCGAGCCAGGCGCGATCGACGTGAAGCGGCGCTGGAACGAGATGGGGCGCAGCTCGTGCGCGGATCTTCCGTCGATGCGGGGCATGGGCGTGGCGAAGGGCGAGGAGTGTAGCGCGCGCGGCGCTGCGCGTCGCGCCTCAGACCGGCGCGGCGCGCAGGCTGCGCACGTGTTCCAGCCGCACGTGGCGCAGGCGGCCGTCGTCGAGTTCCAGCCCCAGGCCCGCGGAGCAACTCAGCTCGCGCCAGCG
>Ga0315910_10005498_pt1 | contig 10377 bp, 6 predicted proteins | sample EdamamesoilMG_FD_204470 | JGI IMG/M metagenome (GOLD analysis project Ga0315910, IMG submission 204470) | Garden soil microbial communities collected in Santa Monica, California, United States - Edamame soil | ecosystem: Environmental > Terrestrial > Soil > Garden | place: USA: California... | reverse complement strand
CGATGCGATGGGCGGCCGGCGCGGATTCGCGGGTGGTGCCGTGGCCGGGGGGTTGCTGGGCATGCTGCTCGGAGGCGGGCGCAAGAACGGAGGCCTGCTCGGATACGGCGGCGCGGCCGTGCTGGGTGCGCTCGCGTTGAAGGCCTACGAGAACTACCAGCGCCAGCAAACCGGCGGCCGCGCCATGACGAGCGGCAGCGGCCTGTTACCGCACGCGCAGCCCGCGGCCGACGGCTCGCCGTTCGAGCTCGTGCTCGTGCGGGCGATGGTCGGAGCGGCGAAGTCCGACGGCCACATCGATGCGACCGAGCAGCAGCGGCTCTATGCCCAAGTGGAGCGCCTCAATCTCGACGCGGACGCGAAAGCTTACGTGTTCGACCTGCTGCGGAACGACGTCGACGTCGCGGAGCTTGCTGCCGCCGTGCGCACGCCGGAGCAGGGCGCCGAGCTGTATCTCGCGGCGCGCCTCGCGATCGACGCCGACCAACCCGCGGAGCGCGCGTTCCTCGATTCGTTGGCGACGCGACTCGGCTTGCCGGCGGAGCTCCGCATGAGCCTCGATCACGCGCCGGAGCAGCAACCGCCGACCTAGGCTGACTGACCGATTGCCGTGCGAAATCCCTCCGCGGAGGGGTGTTCGAAAGTACTTTAAGTTCGTTCAGCTTCGCGCTGACCTGTCATTGCAGATTGGCATGCTGCGGCGTGGGGACGAGCAGCTCCGCATTTCTCGCGATCGCAGCTTCCAGCTGCCGCTGCAGCTCTCGATACGATTGGTGCTCCCGCAGCGGCAGGGCCACTAGCGGATCACGCGCCGCGATCACGGGATAAAGCTGTGGCGCAGTCGAAGTCATGTGCTCGAGCAACGCGGTCGCTTCGTCGTGCTCACCCGACCACGCCAGCACCTGCACCGCCATGAGCTCGCGCGCGTGCTGCACGTCGACATCGGTGAACGGCCCGCGTAGCGCCTCGCGCGCGACCGCAGTAGCTCGCGCCGAATCGCCCATGAACAAGTGCGCATCGGCTGCGAGCATGCGCAGGAACCATTCGTTGTTCTTCGTAACGGTCTGCCGTCCGATGAAATCGAGAACGTCGCGACCGCTGTTCGCGGCTGCCTCACGGTCACCGAGCAGCAGGTCATTCCAGCCGCTGAGATCGGCGATCGGCCAGCGACCGAGGCCGGCGAGAACACTCGTGAAGCCCGCCACCCGCACCGAGTCGGCACGAACGTGTTGGAGCAGCTTCCGGCTTTCCTCGTAGCGTCCTTCCAGGCGAAGCAGAGGGAGCTCACCGAGGGCGGTGAAGAGGGCGACGCTATCGGGTGCCGCTGCGGCTGCCTCGAGCAGCTCCGCGAAGCTGGCCCGCTGGAACTCGACCTTGCCGGTGAATACGAGCATGCACCGGCACGGGTCGCGTTCCGGCGGCGCAAGCTGATCGAGCCAGCGATTGTGCCGAGCGAGCTCCTCGATGCGGCCTTCGGCGGACAGGTTCACGGCGCGCATTCGCAGCAGTCGTTGGTTCGCGGGTTCGACCGTCAGCTGCTGCTCGAAAATCCGATTGCTCTCCTCGAACCGCCCCAACGTCGCGAGCAGCTTGGCCTCCGCCTGCGCGACATACGGATCGCCGCTTCGCGCAGCTCGAATCAAACGCAACCCTTCCTCGGGATCGCGATCCACGTACGCGGCAGCCCATGCCGTGACGTCCAGGCCCAACAGCTCGTCGTCCGCGAGCCGCCGCGCCATCTCGAGATCGCGCCGCATCATCGCGACCCGCTGCTCACTGATGTCGAGGTTGCTGAGGAAGTAGTCCAAGTGCACGCGTGCGCGCACGAGATAGGCTTGTGGGAATGTCGGATCGAGCTCGATGGCTCGTTCGAGCAAGCGCAATACGTGCTCTCGCGGCTCGGCCGGCTCGCCGGGGGCGATGTCGGGTTGTTTCGTGCGCGCCTCGAGGTAGAGGGCGAATGCCTCGGGGCTCGTCGTGATCCGCACGGACTCCGCCGCTTCAGCCGGCGCAGAAGATAGAGCCGGGTCAACGACCCCCTCGACGTTCCACCGCAGAGCGACGAAGAAACCTGCGGCGATTACCGCTAGCGAAGCGGCTGCGATCCAGGGCCCCGGCCCAATTCTCTTCGCTGCGAGCCAGACGCGTGCGGTGCTCTCTTCGGCCGGCGAAATCCGGCCAATGAAGCGGTAGCCTTTGCGCGGCAACGTCTCGATGTACCGCGGCCGCTCGGAATCGTCCCGCAAGGCTGCGCGCAGCTTGAACACGGCCGTGTTCAGGCTCGCATCGAACTCGACGACACCTTTCGGCCACAGCCGGCGGATCAATTGCTCGCGCGTGACGAGCTCGCCGGGCCGCAAGAGCAGCTCTTCGAGGATCTGCAGGGGTTGCTCCTGGAGCTTCACGCGCGCGCCGTCTCGCAGCAGCTCGCCGGTAGCCGTGCGCAACACCCAATTGTCGAATGCAACGGTCGCCGGTCGAGCTCGACGCGGCGCGCCGGAGCCTGGGTCTAGAAGCGGCTGTTGTTGTTCAGGCACGGATGAGACACGGTTGAGCCCGCGGCGATTGCGTCAAGCATGCATTCGGGCGAAAAAAAGCGGTAGTGCCTACCGGGAGGGGCAACATGAAGGGTCACGACGGGCTGGCGCTGGGCGATGCGACCTCCGCCCCGGCGACCGAGTCGACGGCGCGCGCGATCGATCGGTACTTCTACACGGGGATGGCCGCGCTGTTCATCGCTGTTGCCATGATCGGCTTCGTGCCCACATCGCTGGCTTTGGTCTCTGCCGTGGTGCAGGGGGCACGGCCGCCACCGCCGTTGCCGCTGCATTTCCATGCCGTGGCGATGACGAGCTGGCTGGTTTTGTTGCTTGTGCAGACGAGTCTTATGTCGACGGGTCGCAGCGCTACGCACCGCAAGCTCGGCATGGCGTGGTGCGTCGCTGCGCCGGCCGTGTTCATCTCGCTACTCATCATGAGCACGGTGCCGCTCTACTTCATTAGCCGAATGACGGACGCCGAGATCGTCCAGTTCAGCATCGACCTCGACGACATCTGGGGATTTTTCGCGACGCAGCTGCAGGTCACCGTGCTGTTCGGTTTGTTCGCCTCGTGGGGTTTCCTAGCCCGGCGAACGGATCCGGCGTCGCACAAGCGGCTCATGATGGTCGCGACCATCACGGTCCTCAGCGCATCCTTCGGCCGAATAGTCAGCAACACGCGTTTACTGCCCGGCGCCGACCTATTTCCGAGCCACCTCATCCCCGATCTCTATCTGCTCTTGCTGTTCGTTCCGCCGCTGATCTACGACCTGACGCGGCAGGGCAGTATCCACAACACGTATCGTGTCGCGCTGCCGCTGATGCTGTCGATGAGCCTGCTCACTCACTACCTTCATTACGCCGATTGGTGGCTCGCGATTGGCAGAGACGTGCTGCGTTGAGCGGAGCTAGTCGCGCACACCCGGACGGTTTATCGTTCGCATGCCGTTGAAGTAGCGGGCCGGCGGCCGGCCCCGGGATTTCGCCAGACATGTGATCGCGCACCGACGCGGGCTCGAGTTGTGGGTTGTGATTGCGGCCATCGCCGTCGGTCACTCGACGCCGCTGTTTGCCGATACCGTCGCGAGCTGTATCCGCCTCGTCGCGCTCTCCGAGGTCAATGGGGGGCCTTGGACGGCCGTCGCGGAGATCGACCTCGTCGACACGGCCGGCCAACGCCTCTCGAAGAGCGGTTGGACGCTGATCTCCGTCGACAGTCAGGAGCTCACGGCAGAGGACGGCCGCGGCACGAACGCGTTCGACGGCTCCTCGGCCACGAGCTGGCACACGCAGTGGCAGCAAGCTGCGCCACCGCCGCCGCATCGCATCGACATCAATCTCGGCGCGTCGCGCTCGCTCCGCACTCTCGAGTATTTGCCGCGCCCGAATTCGTCGCTGAACGGTACGATCGCGGGCTACGAGGTGTACGCGAGCCAGAATTGCAGCACCTGGTCGCGCGTCGCCGCGGGAACCTGGGCCGGCGATCGGACGCTGAAGACGGCTGCGCTCGGTCCCGCCGGCAACACCCCGCCCGCGGTCACGGTCACGACGCCGGCGAACGGCGCGACGTTCGCCGCGAACGCGATCATCAATTTCGCAGCGACCGCGAGCGACGTTCAAGACGGGAGCCTGTCCGCGAGCTTGGTCTGGACGTCGAGCCTCTCTGGCACGCTCGGCAACGGAGCCTCGCTGAGCACGAGCTTGCCGGAAGGCACTCACGTCGTGACAGCGACCGTCACCGACAGCGGCGGCTCGAGCGGCAGTGCAGCCGTGACCGTCACGGTCGGCACGCCGCCGCAAGGCTCCGCGCTATGCGTGCGGCTCGTAGCGTTGTCGGAGGTCAATGGTCGACCCTGGACGTCGGCGGCCGAGATCGACGTGCTGAACGCCGCAGGCCAACGCTTGGCGAGAGCCGGCTGGACTGTGATCTCGACCGACAGCCAAGAGGTCGCCGGCGAGGATGGACGAGCGAGCAACGCGATCGACGGCCTTACGGGAACGATGTGGCACACGCAATGGCAACAGGCTTCGCCGCCGCCGCCGCATCGCATCGACATCCGGTTCGGCAGCGCGCAAAGCGTGAGCGGCCTCGAGTACCTGCCGCGGCAGGATTCGTCGCTGAACGGCACGATTGCGGGTTACGAGGTGTACACGAGCGGCGACTGCAGCTCGTGGAGTCGGGTAGCGCAGGGCACTTGGGCGGCCACTAACACTCGCAAGACCGCGGCGTTCAGCACGCCCGGCGGCAACGCGCAACCGGTCGTGACTGTCACAGCGCCCGCGAACGGCGCCGTGTTCTCGACCACCGACATCGTGACGTTGCGCGGCACGGCCAGCGACGCGGAAGACGGCAATCTGTCCGCGGCCTTGAGCTGGCGCTCGAGCGTGAACGGTGTGCTCGGCAGCGGTGCGGTGTTGAGCACGAGCCTGCCGGCCGGCACACACACCGTGACCGCGTCGGTCACCGACAGCGGCGGCCGTTCTGGCAGCACGAACGTCACGGTCACCGTGAACACTCCGAGCTCTCAGCCGGGCGCGCGTTGCGTGCGGCTCGTAGCGCTGTCTGAGGTCAACGGCCGGCCCTGGACGGCGGCGGCCGAGATCGACGTGCTCGATGCCGCGGGCCAGCGATTGTCGAGAACCGGATGGACCGTGATCTCGACCGACAGCCAAGAGCTCGTCGGCGAGGACGGTCGAGGCAGCAACGCGATCGACGGCTCGACAGGAACGTTCTGGCACACTCAATGGCAGGCGGCGTCCCCAGCGCCGCCGCACCGTATCGACATCGACCTCGGTGCGGCGCGTGTCGTGACCGGGCTCGAATACCTGCCGCGCCAAGACGGCTCGTTGAACGGCACGATCGCTGGTTACGAGGTGTACACGAGCTCCGATTGCAGCACGTGGACGCGAGCGGCGCAGGGTACGTGGGCCGCCTCGTCGAGCCGCAAGTCGGCGACGCTGGCCGGCGGCAGCGCGAATCGCGCGCCGCAGATTGCGCCGATCGCGGATCAGCAGGTGTTCAAGGGCGCCACGGTCAACGTTCCGGTCACTGCGACGGACCCTGATGGGAACGCGATCACGCTGACGCGAACCGGCCCCGCGTTCGCGACGCTCACCGTCAGCGGTAACGGCACCGGTACGCTGCGCCTCGCGCCGGGCGCGAGCGACGGCGGAATCCATACGGTCACGATTCGCGCCGCGGACAACGGCACCCCGAGCGCGTCGAGCGACGAGACGCTCACGGTGCGCGTGCTCGATACGACCACGAACCAAGTTGCGCTCGAGAATCAGTTGCCGGGCACGAGCGCGTGGCGCCTCACGAATCCTGCCGACGCGCGGCAGATCGAAGGGTTCGCATCCGCGACGAGCGTGAATCGCGGCGACACGATCGCGCTGTTCGTGAGCACCGCGGCAGCCACGTTCAATCTCGAGGTGTTCCGCATGGGCTGGTACCAGGGGCTCGGCGCGCGCAGCGTGCACGGTCCCGTGGTCGTCGGCGGCACCGCGCAAGCGGCGCCTCCGGCCCCGAATGCGACGACCGGGCTCGTCGACGTCAATTGGATCAACCCTTACGTGCTCGACACGCAGTTCGCGAACGGCGAGCCGTGGCGCACGGGCGTGTATCTCGCCAAGCTCACCGAAAGTCAGAACGGCAAGCAGAGTTACATCATCTTCGTCGTGCGCGACGACGCGCGCGCGCCGCACGTGCTGTTCGGCCTGCCGGTGAACACCTATCAGGCCTACAACGCGTGGGGTGGTCGGTCGCTGTATGCGACGCAGAGCGGCAGCGAGCAACCATGGGGCTCGACGCCCGGCACGCGTGCAGTGAAGGTCTCGTTCAACCGCCCGTACGCGGCGAGCGTGGCGCCGGCGGGTTTGTACGGTGTCGGCGCCGGCGAGTTCTTGACGAATCTGCAACCGCTGCCGCCGAACCCCACGAACTATCCGATCAGCGCCGCCGGTTGGGACTACAACATGCTGCGTTGGCTCGAGTACGAACAGTATGACGTGGGCTACGTCACGAACGTCGACTACCACCGCACGAGCTGGCACTTTGGCGGTGCCGAGCTGTTCCTGTCGCCGGGGCACGACGAGTACTGGACGTGGCAGATGTTCGACAACGTCGAGGCGGCGCGCAACACCGGCATCGACCTCACGTTCCTGTCCGCGAACACGGCTTACCGGCAGATCCGCTTCGAGCCAAGCAGCAATTCGGTCTCGAGCGGCAGCAGCCCGGAGCAAGCTCAGCGGATCATCGTTCACTACCGCGAAGCTCCGGATCCGATCGTCAACAACGGGAGCGCGTCAGACGATTATCTGGCCACGATCGAGTTCCGCAGCCCGCCCGTCAACCGCGCGGAGCAGAATTTGATCGGCGTGCAGTACACGCTGCACGCTGTCGATGCCGACATCGTCATCAGCAACGCTGCGCATCCGGTGTTCGCGCGCACGGGCTTGACCAACGGATCGCGCCTGCCCGGGCTGCTCGGCTACGAGGTGGATCGTCGTTTCAACGGCTTCGGCAACGTCGTCGAGCTCGCCGCGTCGCCGTTCACGGTGCTCGTGTCGCCGTACACGACCGACACTTCGCACATGACGATCTACACCGCTGCCAGCGGTGCGCAGGTGTTCGCGACGGGATCGATACAGTGGAGCTGGGGGCTCGACGATTTCGGCGGCCCGGGGCAGGGCGGACTCAGGACGTCGCGCGTGAGCGCCGCCGCGCAGCAGATCACCGGCAACGTGCTCGAGCGCTTCGGCGCGACACCCTACGTTCCGCTGCCCGTGCGAGCGCAATGCGTGCAGCTCAGGGCGTTGTCGAACACGACAGGTAATTCGTCATACGCGTCGGCGGCCGAAATCGATCTCTTGGGTGCCGACGGCCGAGCGCTGCCGAAGGGCGCGTGGACGATCACCGCCGACAGCTCGGAAACCGCCGTCGCGAGCAACGTCGCGAGGAACGCCATCGACGACAACGTAGCCACGTTCTGGCACAGCGCATACTCGCCGAGCGCGTCGCCGTTGCCGCACACATTGACGATCGATCTCAACGCCGCCGCCGACATCAGCGCACTGCGGTATCTACCGCGTCAGGACACCGGCACGAACGGCACGATCGCCGGCTACGAGGTTCACGCAGCGAGCAGTTGCACCGCGCCCGCTTGGACGCGCGTCGCGCAGGGCACGTGGCTCGAATCGCCGACCGCGGACAGAGGCCGGAAGATCGCCCGGTTCACGCGCTAGGGCGCGTGCTCGCGGTACGAGCTGAGGCCGGCGTATAGTGTTGCGCGCCGGACCGCTCCTTCATAAACACAACTACAAAGGAGACCTCATGTCCTCGTATATCGCGCTCACAGTCTCGGTCGGTGTGCTCGCCGTCGTCGCGACTTGGATTTTTTTCTGGGACCCGGTCGCTTCGGCCAACCTGCAAGTGTGGCAAGCGTTCATCGCGTGGGGTTGCCACTATCACTGCGGCGGCAAGATCGCGGGCACTCGCAACACGATCCTCTGCATGAGCTTCGGCGCCGTGGTCGGCATGACGGCAGGCATACTCGCTACGGGCGCGTTGAGCTCGCTTGGCCAGCTCGCAGCGCCGGTCGCCGTCGGTCTCGGTGCCGCCGTCATCTGCTTGGCGTCGAAGGTGCCTTTCCTCGGCACGATTCCGGCGAGCGTCTACGGCTTCGCGAGCGTCGCGGGGCTGTTCTTGCTGGGTCAGGGCATGACGCCGACGCAGGCGCTCGTGCCGACGATTCTGTCGGTGATCATCGGCGCGGTGTTCGGCTACGTCTCGGAAGCCCTCGCCGGCGCGCTCACGAAAAAGTAGCGCGCTAGAAACAAACCGGGGGGCACGAGGCCCCCCGGTATCCAACGTTAGTCGAAGCCTGTTTACTGTTGCGGGCGCTCGTCCGGCGCGCCGGTGCCCGACGAGCCGATGAACAGCGTCTTGCCGTCCGGGAAGGTGATGTCGCGAGCGTTCGCGCGCAGCGCGCCGTCCTTCGACATGAAGCCCTGCACCGTCACACGCGTGCCCGGCGGCAGCGTGTCGCGCGTCCAGCCGCGACGCAGCAACGCGCTCGGCGCGCCGCCTTCCACGGCCCATTCCTCGACCGTGCCGTCCGGCTTCGTCACGTTGATGTGCAGCCACGAGTGCGGGTTCACCCAGCGGAACTCTTTCACCGTGCCTTCGATCGTCACGGGCTTGTTCGCGTCGAACTCTGCGGCGAAGGAGTGATGCGCGAGGGCGGGCGCGGCGGCCGCGAGCGTGAGCCCGGCGCCAGCGATGAGGCCGATTAGTCTGTTTCGCATCGACGTTCTCCTCGAGATGATTCGGTCAAAACCGATCTTGATGGCTAGTTTATCTCGTTTTCGGGGCGGTCGGCCCGTGCGGCAATCACTACTTGGCAAATCCTACGAATTGCCGTCTATTGCTGCCCGGGAAGCTCGAGATCCTTATAGAGCAACTCTTCCACGAATGGCACGCATTTGAACTCGAGGATCTGCGCGTTCGGCTCGATGTGCCTGTACAACGGCATGCTGATCGTCCAGGGGCGCGAGTACGTCTCCGGGTCCTCGAGCGTCGCCGAATACTGTAGGTGGTTCTCACCGACCGGCGTGAAGCGCTCCGTGACCTTGAGCCGATTGCTCGCATGGTTGCCGGCGCGGTCGAGCCACGGCATTCCATTCGAGCCGGTCGTCTCGACGACGAGCGTGTTGCCGTCCCAACGGCCGTTCGACTGTCCCATCCACGTGTCGACGGGCGGCTCGATCGGTGCGCCCATGTTCACGAGCCGGTTCGCGCTCGCGTAGCTGTACACGAACAAAATGTTGCCGCCGCCTTGGATGATCTGGAACGGATACGGCAAGTACGTCGCACGAGGAATACCGGGCAAATAGCAGTTCGTTTCCGGATCCGACTTGGGCCAGCCCGCGCGATTCTCGTCGCGTTGCGCGAGTGCCGCGGGCAGATAAGGAATCTTGCCGTCGCCGTCGATCACGCTTTGGCCCGCGGGAATCGCGCCGAGCGATCCGAGTTGCCACGCGATCTTGATGGCCTCGGCTGAATGCGCTTCGAGATTCCAGTTGGCCGTGTTCATGGCCTGCCACACGCCGTTGATGTTCGGCTGATTCGCGATGCGCGCGGGACGCGCCGCCGGCTGTTGCGCGAGGCTCGGGGCCGCGCTGAATACGGCCGCCACGGCCATCGCCAATGTGATCTTCTTGTAAAGGTGCATTCAGAGTCCCCCAATTACTGCGCGAAACAGTCCCCTGCGCAGATGATAAGTGATGCCAACCCCGGCCGTCACGGACGCGGCCGTCAAGGCAGCGCGAACACGTTGATCGTGTCGCCGGCCACGACGGCGACACGTTGCTTGCCGCTCCTGCCTGCGTAGCTCATCGGGTTCGCGCCGGCGTTGTTCTCGAGCGTCGCGCTCCACAGCTCGGCTCCGGTCCGCGCGTCGAAGGCGCGGAACCGCCGGTCGCTCGTCGCGCCGACGAACACGAGGCCGCCCGCGGTCACGGTCGGTCCGGCGCTGCCGGCGTTGCCGACCAACTGCTTGCCTTCCGGCAAGCTCAGGTTCAGGCCGAGCACGCTCTCCCAGAGGATCGTGCCCGTGTTTGCATTCACGGCCACGAGCTTGCCCCACGGTGGGCGCTGACACGGCGCCGACGGACCGACGGCTCTGCCGTTCGCATCGTACTGACCGCTGATCGGCGCGCTGAACGTGAAGAACGGGCCAAGGCCGTCGATGCTCGCGCGATCGTACGGCTGCTTCGAGCCCACGGCCTCGAAGCTATACGTGACGTTCGGATCTTTGTCCTGCACCCAACCGACGAG
>Ga0315910_10005497_pt1 | contig 10378 bp, 7 predicted proteins | sample EdamamesoilMG_FD_204470 | JGI IMG/M metagenome (GOLD analysis project Ga0315910, IMG submission 204470) | Garden soil microbial communities collected in Santa Monica, California, United States - Edamame soil | ecosystem: Environmental > Terrestrial > Soil > Garden | place: USA: California... | reverse complement strand
ACTGGGGCGTCGGGCTGCCCCCGAGCGTGGGCGCGCTCGCGTTCGCGGCGCTCGCGACCAGCGCAGTGGGCCGCCTCGGAGCCGCACGCGGACTCTCGCGCGACGCGGGGCTCGGTCTCGGCTTTCTCGTGACGTCGGCGGCCGCCATTGCGCTCGGCGACCGCATCACCCAAGAAGCCCACGAGGTGTCCTCGATCTTGTTCGGCAGCGCGGTGGTCGTCGGCAGCTCCGACGTCTTGCTGCTCGGCGGGCTCAGCCTCGCGGTTCTGTTCGCGGTGCTTGCCACTTGGCGCGGACTCGCGTTCACGGGTTTCGATCCCGAGGGTGCCCGCGTGCAAGACCTGCCGCTCCACTGGTTGACGTCGGGGTTCTGGTTGGTGGTGGCGCTCTCCATCGCCATTTGCACGCGCGTCCTCGGTGCGCTGCCGGTGTTCGCATTCTCCGTGTTGCCGCCGCTGGCTGCGATCGCTTGCACGCGCAGTCTCGCCGTTACACTCGTTTGCGCAAGCTCGATCGGGGCCCTGTGCGCTGCCGTGGGTTACGGGGCCGCCTACTTCTTGGCGTTGCCGGTCGGCGCGTTGCAAGCGCTCTGCTGCGCGCTCGCGTTGGTGCCAGCCCTGCTGGTGGCGCGGCTGCGCCAGTAGCGCTGCGAAGTTCGTTCGGCGCAAGTTTTGTCCGGCGGAAGACGTCGAGCTCTGAGGATCGCGGCGGGGCGCGTGTTTTTTGTCGTCCTCCTGACTCGCCTACGGCGCGGTGTGTCACTGCTGCTGCCACGGCCGGTTTGGTGGTGGACTGGGGGAACGTGATCTCGTAGGCTGCGCGTTCGGGAGAACGCCCCATGTTTAAACTGCGCTTCGCTGCGGACCGTCGCTGTCTATTCTATACTTTCGTGCTCTTTCCTGGCGTCGCGCTCGCGCACTACGTCGAACCTAGGCTCATCGGCTGGCTGTTGCCGCTGAGCCTGTACATGGGCTACTGCGCGGGGATTTTCTCGCACAACCACAATCACTGTCCCACCTTCGTCGACCGGCGCGCGAACCTCTGGTTCGGGGCCTGGCTCTCGGTCTTCTACGGGTATCCGTTGTTCGGGTGGATCCCGACACACAACCTGAACCATCACAAACACGTGAACCGTGCCGGGGACGCCACCATCACCTGGCGCTACACCAAAGAGCACACGCTCTGGACCGCAGTTACCTACTTCTTCGTCTCGACCTACTTTCAGTCAGGGCCGATCAAGGAGTACATCCGGAAAGCCGCGGAGCAGCGTGGCAAGGTGCAGCGCCAGATCAGGGTTCAGGCGGTCAGCGTGATCGTGGCGCACGTTGCCATGCTGGCTCTGGGTGTGGCCCTGTGGGGTGTTCCGACCGGTATCCTGGTGTACGCGTTCGGGTTCGCGATTCCGGCATTGTTCGCGCTGTGGTCGATGATGTTCACCAACTACATCCAACACGTCCACTGCGATCCATGGTCACCCGACAACCATTCCCGCAATTTCGTGTCGCGCTGGAACAACTGGTTCGTGTTCGAAGCGGGTTATCACACCGTGCATCACGAGCACGCCGGGACCCACTGGAGCAAGTATCCGGAGCTGCACGCGGCGCGGGGGCACCTGATTGATCCGGCGCTCAACGAGCAGTCGATCTTCAGCTTCTGTTTCAAGAACTACGTGCTCGGCGTGTTCACCGACAAGTACCGCACCAAGCAGGTGGGGCGCGCCGCGTACGACGCGCCGAGTAACACGTTGGAGACGGACTCAGTAAGCGCCGTCGAAGCCGGCATCAACGCCGAGATCGCCTGAAGGCCCGAAGCGCCGAAGACCGAGCGGCGCACCGGGTCGCCACGTTCGTCGAGCCCGCGGCAAGTGGGGTACTGGGAGAGCTCTATGAATCGCAAGCCTCATTGCAGCTGGCTGCGGCCTGGGGCTACATCAACGACGATCGCGCCGGCCAAGCTTTCCACACGCGTCGCTAGCCGTTTATCGCCAAACTCCGCGCCCTCGAACTCCAACTAGGGTGAGGGCTGATAGCGAAGCAGCGCGCCCTCGTCAGAGGGTGGGCGCGCTGCGGAGCGGCCCGCAAGGTCTCCGTACCGGGTGGCGGGCGCGCTGCGGAGCGGCCCGCAAGGTCTCGGTTACTGCTGGGTCGCGATGGTGTTCTTGCCGATCCAGCGATCGGCGCGACCGAACGGCACGCTTTGAGCTTCGTCCAGGCTCACCGTGCGCTTGTCGTTCTTGATGTTCTTGGTCAGCGTGATCATGAACACAGTGGAGCTACCCTGACCGCCGATCATGACGGACCAGCCGAGGAACATCGACCACAGGCGGAACCAGCGCTGGCCGTATTTCTCCACGATGGCCTGTTCGTTGCTCTTCCAGTTCAGGTACCACTTGCGAATCGTCTCGGCGTAGTGGACGCCGCAGTTCTCGACGCGGTGGACTTCGAAGCCGGCGCGTTCGGCTTGCGACACGACGAAACCCAGGGGACAGCTCGCGTCGGCTCCGGGGAAGACGTACTTCGCCATGAAGAGTCCCCAGACCAAGTCTTCGTACTGCCAGGATCGCCGGAGCCCGGCGATCTGCAGGTAGAAGACACCGTCGTCCTTCAGCAAGCTCTTCACTTGGAGCAGGAAGCGTTGGAAGTTCTTGACGCCGACGTGCTCGGCCATTTCTAGACAGGTGATCTTGTCGTACTTGGCCGCAGGGATGTTGCGGTAGTCATCGACGATCACGCGCACTCGATCGGCCACCCCAGCCCGCTCGGCGCGCGCGTTGGCCCAATCCGCTTGTTCTTGAGCCAGCGTGATGCCCGTGCTGGTCGCGCCATATTCTTTGGCCGCGTGCACGATGAGGGGCCCCCAGCCGCAGCCAATGTCCAGGTGTTGCTCGCCCGGTTTCATCTGGACGGAGCGACACACCATGTTGAGCTTGCGCGTCTGCGCCTGCTCCAGCGTTTCGGCTTCGTCCTCGAAGATGCCGCTCGTGTACGTCATCGAATCACCGAGGAACCAGTGGTAGAAGTCGTTCCCTCGGTTGTACACGTGCGCGATGTCACCCTCGTCCGAACGACGGCTGTGAGTGAGGTTCTGCGTCAGGAACTCCTTGAAGTAGAAGCGGATGTCGCCCCAGGTGAAACAAAAGCGGAATAGCTGGTTGCGGTGTTTCAGCGTTTCGTAGACGTCGCCACGGAAGTCCACCTTTTCAGCGATGTAGGCCTCATACAGAACCTCCATCGGGATCTTCTTGCCGCGCCAACGCTTGGCGAGCTTCTCGTCACGAAAGCTCAGGTAGGCTTCCCAATCGGCGGCACCTGCGTCGTGCCGATGCGAGCGGTACACGAGCCACATCAGCGGCCCAAAGACGCCCAAGAGCGGCACTGCTACCCAGGCGGCTGCGAAGACTGGCCAGCCTTGCTTGCTGAGCAGCATGACCAGCGCCGCGATCGTGGTCGGGATCGCGAGTAGCAACCAGACTCGCTGTTCGAGCAGCCAGAGGATGAAAGGCAAGCCGTGGCTTCGGCCACGTTCCTCGTCTTTGTATGCTGTTGCGTCGGGGCGGGCTGGGAACTCCGCGGCGGAAAGGCGACTGGAATCGGACAACGGAACCTCCTTCACGAGGCCGTCGCGAACTCTGCGTGGCGCAGGCGCTTCCGACTCGTCGTCACGCTTCTAGCTGGTAAGATCGAGCAGTGCTACTTCCTCGTCCATTCCGCCACAGTGAGGTCGGATGTATGGCGCTAGCGTATGTGCTACACCTACCTACGTTTGGCGGGGGGGGTGCCTGTCACCCTGGCACTTTGCCCAGGCGTGCGCGCACTGAGGTCAGGGCACGGCGCAGCGCCCGACGGCTCGGAGCGCCTTCCTGGGTCAAGAGCGATTCCAAGGTCGAACCGTGCTCGCTCGGGGCCTGCCTACGGTCAGCGTCGATCTGCTCACGCAATGGGCGATCGATGCTGGTGGCGAACGACCACCAATGGTTGTTGCCACGCCGCACGTAGAGCTTGTCGAGCACGCGAGAACGGCCCTTGTAACGAGCGAACCAGCTCCACTCGCTCGGCTCCGAACTCGCTAGTTCTCCGCCGAAGCGCGACCAGGCCCGCTCGTCCACCGAGAGTTGTCGGTCGGCCGTAGACCGGGGATCTGCCGGTGCGTCCAGGGTCAGCTTTCCCGCGCATGCTGCTGCCAAACCCCGCTCGAGGTAACGGTGCGAAAGCGTCTTCGTATCGCAGAGTGCCAATACGTCCAGGGGCGCGGCCTCTTGCAACTGAGAGGTCGTGCCTTGCGAAAGCGGGGCGTCTCGCAAAAGCGTGGTGTCTTTCGAGAGTGCGGTGCGGCGCGCAAAGCCGTGCGCCTCGCGTCCGATGTTCAAGAGCACGCTCAGGCGAGCTTTCGACTTGAGGGGCAGAGCTTCCAGGTGCGCGCGAAGCTCCGCGCGAAGCTCCTCGCTCGCTTCGGCCTTGCGGGCCAGGCTGAGGACCCGCGTCAGCGTATCCACGAAGCTGGCTGACTCGGATTCCTGAGGCGGGAGCTTCGGGTTTCGCGCCATCACGAATCACCCGCACGCCGCGTCTCGGAGGCGTGTTCTTGCTGGATATTGATCATGACCAGTCCTCTATCGGTCCCATCGAACCTCATGGTCGCATGCGTTGCAGAACGCATCGTTGCAGGCGCTGGGCATGCGTTGCTTGGTGAGCAGCTGTCGTTCGAAGACGCTCTGAAATGAGCATCGCGTACGCTGCGAATTCGCTACTCTGGCATCGAACGCTCGCGAGCGCCAGCCGAACTTCCGCCGTGAGCTCCGGAGCGGCATGCACTGTGTGCGATCGAGCGCACCTTTTTTTGCTTTGCAGAGGCGCTTTGCAGAAGCGCTTTGCAGAAGCGCTTTGCAAACGCACGCAACCTTTACGCGACGTATGTTCCTTCGGGTGGGCAGATCAGCAGCCACGATCACGATGAGTCGCGCTCGAGTCGCGCCCAGATTGGTGGTGACAGGGCTGATGCGGTGACGACATTGAGTCTGCTAACGACGAAACGCGTCACTATTTCGCTAACGCGATCGAATCGTCTGCATTACAACGAATCACCTTGCCTGAAGCGAGATGATGTGCCAAATTCCGATGGTTCACGAGTCTTGTTTGCTCGTGCTCAGTCACACGAAGCGGTTTCTGTGACTTTGTGCACACCGTTTCGGTTGCTCCGACTCGGGAGTGCCGGATAACGCACCGAGCGCGCGTCGTCTGGTTGGCTCAGCGCTCTCCCGGTGTGTTTCGGCATGAACAAGCTATTCGTGGGCAACCTCGACAACTCGACGTCGTCGGGCGATCTGGAACGAATTTTTGGTGAACACGGGCAGCTGATCTCTGCCGTCGTGATCTCCGATCGAGTCACGGGTAACTCTCGCGGTTTTGGATTCGTAGAGTACGTGAATGGCGACGCTGCCCAGCGCGCTGTGAGTTCGTTGAACGGCACGGACTTGCGCGGTCGCGCGTTGGTGGTCAGCGTGGCGCGGGACCGCACCCTGGGATCGCGCCGGTGACGGGCGCGGTAGTATCCAGCGAGGCGTTGGACCCAGCCCTGCGCACGCAGGCCGAACTCGTGGGTCTAGAATGGGCAGCGCTTTGGTTCGACTGGGCCGAGCGTGAGCAGCGCACATTGGTAGGAGGCTGGCCTGGCACTATGTCAGAAGCCCGGGCCCAAGTCGTACGCGCACTGGTGCCGTGGCTGCGCGACCGCGGCCAGTGGCCGACGGCGGAAGTGACTAATTTCGAGGCCACGGCACGAGTCGTCTACGCGACCGCGCGCGCCGCTTGGCGGCGACGTAGCGTCGCGGACCCGCCGTTCCGGTAAGTGGCGGCTCGTAGCCGAGCGTTCCGCGTCGAATGCTCCGCACGCGTGTCATGCCGGCGCTTGACTATAGTTAGCTTCAGCTATCCAAAGGAGTACCGATGTCCACACAGGCCGCACGCTTAGAGCGTTGGAAGCGAGAAGACGAAGCCCCGCGACTCTCCGCAGCAGCGCCTGCACTAGTACGGTTGCGGTTGGAGCTCTCGGAGTCGTCCAACGGTCGCAAGGTATTGGACTCGGCCCGCATCGTTCACATCGTCGTGCCGCGAGCAGCTGCACTGTTCGAGGTGCCTTGCAGCGACGCTCGCTGCAAGGATGGTGGCTACGACCTGACGCGAGACATCCTGCACAACGTGCTGCAGCGGCGCCGGACCTTCATCGGCCAGAATGACTGCGGCGGCTACTTGGGCGCTAGCCCGTGCAGCCGCGTGCTCACGTTCGTCGTCCACGCTGAATTCGACCCAGAGAAGTCTTAGGATTCAGGGAGGCGCGTTGCGCCGCGACGCCGAACATCAGGGACGGGGGCAATGCGGGAGCACTTGCCCCCGCATGCCACTCAGGTCACTAACGTCCCTTGCTTACCAACGCTCGCTGCGATCCGAGCGGTTGCCGCGGGGGCGGCCACCGCCACCACCACCACCGCCACCTTCGCGCTCGCGCGCGACATTCACGGTGAGTGCTCGACCGTCGAGCATGGCGCCGTTCATGGACTCGATCGCACGGTTTGCGTCGTCGGCCGAGCCGTACTCGACGAAACCGAAGCCGCGCGACTGACCGGTGGCGCGATCGGTGATCACGAACACCGAGACGACCTCACCGAACTCGGAGAAAGCGTCACGCACCTGCGCCTCGCCCGTGTTGAAACTCAAGTTACCTACGTAGAGCTTTGTGCCCATTGCTACCTCGACTAATACGGCGCCTAAATTGAACTCGGACGATGCTCGGCGGCCAGGGCTTCCCCGAAGGCCTCCACAGTGGAAGCCTCTAGTACGCAGATGAGACTAGTGAAACCAGAGTTGCACGAGCGAGTGTCTGAGAACCAGTGGGCCGCTTCCTAGCATCCACCCCTCCGGGGCGCTACCAAAACGCATCCAGCTGCGAGGAGGCCGCTCTCCAAGGGCCCCCGACCCGCGTCCGGGCTCGGGGCCGTTTCGGGAGCTAGAAGCTCAGCTTGGCGCCGATTTGCACCCAGCGTGGCGCGTTCGGGCGCGCCCCGTAGGGACGGCGTGAGGCGATGCTCTGTGTATCGAACAGGTTTCGCACGTTGCCGTAAATAGTGAGCCATTTCACGGGCATGACCTTCGAGCCCACGTCGAGCGTGAACAGGTCTTCGGTGACCAGAGAGTCCGCGTAGGGCGCGCTGCCGGCTTCTTCACGCATTTCGGATACGTAGTTCGCAGCGACGGACGCTCCCGCGTGGCTCCATTCGACAGCGAAGGTTCCGCTCGCCTGGTGTCTCGGCAGGTATGGGATCTCATCGCCCGCTTGGACATCGCCGTAGATTGGGTCGGCGGACGTGAAGGTCGTGTCGAACACGCCCTCCGTATACGTGTAGGCGCCGGTTACCGGGAAGCGCACGCTACCCCAAACGAAGTCGTGCGCGAGGTAGGCTTCGACGCCGTAGATGCGGGCCGCACCGGCATCGAACTGACGGTCCAGATCCGCGTCGCCGCAACCGCCAGAGAAGGTGCAGATGTTCGTCAGGTTTTGGTAGTCGTTGTAGAACGCGATGGCTTCGAGCTGACTCGGACCTTCGCTGAGGCGAGCGCCAGCCTCGTAGTTGAGACTGTACTCCGGCGCTGCCTCGGACTCGCCAGGGGGAGGCGGGCTGAACCCTCGGTAGATGCCGCCCAAGAGACCGAAGGCGTCACTGAGCGCGTAGTACGCGCCAACGCCTGGCATCAGCGCCACCAAAGAGTGCGTGCTCTGCTCCTTCAGCAAATGGTCCGTCAGCTCGGAGCCGATGATTTCGGTGCGCAGTCCGGGCGTGACCGTCAGGGCGTGCCAGCTCACCGCGTCCGTCGCGTAGAGCGCGAGCGCCAGGGTGGAGGCTTCGTTGGCTGCCGTGAAGCTGGGGGCCGTGTCTTCGGGAACCAGTGAGCCGTCCTGCATCAGAAACCCGGCCTCGCTGTGGCGCCGGTCGATGGAGTCGTAGTGCAAGCGGGCGCCCGCCTCGACCCGATGCTCGAACGGGCCAGTGCTTGCTGCGAACTCGAGCTTCGACGACAAGCCCTCGCTGACGAAGCGTCGATCGTTCGGTCCGACGAGCAGGGTTTGCCCTGCCGTAACGCTGTCCGCCTCGCCCGTGAGCACCGCGTAGTACTCCGCGTTCGCCGGACTTTCGGGATCCGAGAGCACGTCGGCGATGGAAGCGCCTCGAAAGCGGTTCACCTTGCGCCAAACGCGCGCGTAGTCGTTTCGGTAAGCGTTGCTGCTGAGCTTCCATGAGGCGTCATCAGCGCCGACCTCGTGCGTCAACACCGCCGAAGTGCGATGGTTCTTCATCTGATCCAGCGCGCTCGCGGGGTAGCGTAGGTTCGGGTTCTCGTGGAAGTCGTCGTCCGTGAGGCCGAGATACGTTTCGTTGGAGACTTCGTCGGAATAGCCGAGCTTGAGCTGGAACTGGTGACCCAGGGGTGTTTGCGGGTCCAAGAGATACGATGTCTTCACCATCCACTCATTGCGCGTGAACCCCGTGTCGGCGCCCTCCAACTCCTTGAAGCCGTCGCTGTGCACCCTCACGCCTTCCACGACGAAGCCGAATTGTTCGTTGCTGGCCCCGAAGTGAGCGTGCGCTTTGGTGTAACCGTACTGTCCGAGCCCGAGATCGATGCTTCCGCTCGGGGCGACGGGAATCGGGCGCGTGACGAAGTCGATGGCGCCGCCCACGGTCTGCGGTCCGAACGCGATCGCCGATGGCCCCTTGATCACCTTGATCGCGACCATGCGGGTGAGCAGCGGAAAGTAGTAGGCGGCTGGGGCTGAATACGGTGCTGGACCGAACAGCACCCCGTCTTCCATCAACGTCACCTTCTTGCTGCGGTCGGGATTGCCGCCCCGAATGCCGATGTTGGGGCGCAGGCCTACGCCATCCTCTTGGCGCACGTACACCCCCGGCACCTGCCTCAGCGCCGCGTGCGGGTCGTCGTACTCGAAACGCTCGAGTTGGTCTTGCTTGATCACCTGCGCCGAGCCGGGCGTGCGCGCGATGCGTGTGCCCGCGATCGTGATCTCGACGGGGTCCGGTTCCGCCGCTGCGGGCGCGGCTGGGGTTTCGGCCGCGTCCGCATGCGGGGCCGGCTCACTCGGTTCGCCGCTCTCCGGGCCCGCGTCGATTTCCCGGATCGGCTCCGAGCCTCGCGGGTCGGAGCCGGGCGTTTGCGCAAACGCCGGAGCAGCGCCGAGGCCGAGGCCGAGGCTGACGAGGCACGAGAGCGAAGCAGGGAGTGCGCGCTTCAGGCGCGGATTCTTGGGTTCTGACATGGACAAGACAAGCGATCGACGTCACAAGACGGGGCGAGTGGGCGTCGGGCGTGAGCGCGGAGCCGGCAGCACCCAGTCGCGCGCGGCGAGCCCGTCCTCGATGGTCGTGAGATCGCGCTTGGGGTCGATCAGTGGGGCGCTGCGGCGACCATTGAAGGCGACGCGGGAGTCCGCGCGCACTTCGACCGGGCCATGGCCGCGCGCCTCGAAATCGCGCCGGATTTGATGCGCAAGTTGCAAGATCAAGTCGGGTTGGCTCGACATCTCGGCTTCTTGGAGGCCCGTCAGGTATGCGCGCGGGCTCACGTGCCACTCTTCTCGGGTGGCCTTGCTCTTCACGATGAAGTTGGTGTTGCCGCCTTTCGCGCGCACCATCACGCGCCACGAGAAGCGCATGCCCTGTTCATGCCAGAGCACGTTGCCCGGATAGGCCAGAAAGCGCAGCGGCAGCACGAGCTGCAGCGAGCAGTAGGCGAGCCCCAGGGCGAGCGCCACGCGTGCCCCGCGTCCGAGCCGGGCCTGATCGAGCGGTACGCACGGCTGCACTAGCCGGCGGCCGCCCGCGAAGCGCCCGAGGAGCCGCCGCGGCCAATCAGGCTCGAAGAAGACCAGCGCGGCTGTGACCATGATCAGCGGAAACATCCCGATGGGGAGCAAGAGCCCGGTCAAGCCGTGAAAGAGCACCACGACCGCGAAGGCATAGGGCCGCGTCTTCCGCCAGAGCAGCCAGAGCACGATGCTGGTGTCGAAGAGAAACCCGCACCAACTGAGCACCAGCGGGACGCCCTGCACGGTGAACAGCGGACCCAGGATCGGCAGGTCCGTGCTGGCACCGAGCCAGATGCTGAGCGGTTGCCCATGGATGAGCCAATCGCTCTGCGCCTTGGCGATGCCGGCGAAGGTGTAGACCAGGCCAATCTGGAAGCGAAACAAGTACAGCCAAGCGCGCGCGACCGAGCGCGGCGGTTCGGGACCGGCTGCGCCTTGCTGGGGAGGGAGCGCAGCACGACGGCGCGCGAGCCAGGCGTCCACCGACCAGGTCCGGTGCGCTGGC
>Ga0315910_10005496_pt1 | contig 10378 bp, 10 predicted proteins | sample EdamamesoilMG_FD_204470 | JGI IMG/M metagenome (GOLD analysis project Ga0315910, IMG submission 204470) | Garden soil microbial communities collected in Santa Monica, California, United States - Edamame soil | ecosystem: Environmental > Terrestrial > Soil > Garden | place: USA: California... | reverse complement strand
GAGTGAGGCGCAACTGCTCGCAGACAACAGCGGAGCTGCTCCCACCGTCGTCAGCCATGGCACCACCAGCTTCCATGTGATTTTCCGCGAATCCTACGGTCTCAGGATTTCCGATTCGCAGGCGCCAGCGCGGCTGGAATTCAAAGGCGTGGAGAATTACGACATCCAGCCTGAGTGGCTGGTCAAAGGCCGCTTTATCCCCGCCGAAACGGGGACGACCATCGAAATAGGCAACGTATTGGGGCAACTGCTGGACATGCCGGTGTTTGGCTATTTCGAGTTTGCGATGGATGGCAAACCACACCGGCTTGCAGCCTTGGGCGAAGAGGGCGACACATCGCTTTGGTTTATCTTTGCCGACCGAACCAGCGGTCGCGAGACCTACGGCGCCGGTCGCTTCCTGTACAGCAACGGCATGCCCGCAGATGGCAGCCTGCTGGTCGATTTCAACAAGGCCTACAACCCGCCCTGCGCCTTCAACGATTATTCGACCTGCCCGCTACCGCCACTGGAGAACCGGCTGGACCTCAGGGTGACGGCCGGCGAAAAGAACTTTCATGCCGTAAGAAGCGTGAACTGAGTTCCTGCTGGCGAGCAGCAGCATAGCTTCAGCTTCAGACTTTTGCCGACCCTTTGCCGCTTACTCCCAATTCGCGGTCGATTTCGAATTCACGCGAAGTCACGTAGGCTTCCATTTTTTCCAGCCTGAAGTTCAGTTCGCGGAAACGGTGCCGCATGGCGCCGAATACATCGGAAGGTGCATTGGTGACTCCACGCCAGAAGTCCGCCTGTTCCTTGTTCTCATAGAGTGCCTCCGGTTTGGCCGGCACAATGAACGCCAGCAACAAATAGCCCATCACCACAAACGGGAAGAACGGGGGGAACAGAGCCATCAGCACCACTACGATGCGCAAGCCCTTGCGGCTGAAGTCAAAGTAATCCGCCAGGCCCGCGCACACTCCGGCCAGGACACGATTGTGCTTGTCCCGGTACAGGCGATGCGGGTTATCGGTTTTGTAAAACTGGTTCATGCCCGGCCTCTCCAGTGCGGTGCTTCAACGTCCAGGATTCGCTCGAGGGTTTTGATCCGGTCTTCCATGCGATTGGTGGAATCCCAGATTTCCTTGAGCATCTTTTCGTCTTCCGTGGACAGGCCCTTGGAAGTTTTCCACTTGGTGATGTAGTGGAAAATGATCCAAAGCGGAAAACAGACTGTCAGCAGCAGGACAGGTACAACGTCAGACATCGTTGCTCTCCTTGTTGGCGCCGCTCATCCTTGACTTCAGTTTGGCCAGTTCAGCTTCAACGGAATCGTTGTCTTCCAACCCCGCAATCTGGTCCGCGAGGCTGCGGTTGTGGCCCATGGCCCGAGCTTCGGCCTCGGACTCCACGCGATCAATGCGACGCTCGGCGTTTTCAAAACGGTACAACATCTCGTCGATGCGATCACTGTGGATGTGCTTGCGGGCCGCCAGCTGCGAAGTGGCCGTCTTGTGCCGTACCAGGATACTGCGCTGGCGTACTTTGGCGTCATTCAGCTTGGTCTGCAGCTGGGAGATGTCGGCGTTGAATTTTTCCAGCTGGCTGTCCAGGATTTCTCCTTCATGTTGCAGCTTGCTGATCTGCTCGGTGAGAGACTGCTTTTCTGAAAGCGCAGCCCGTGCGAGGTCTTCACGCTCACGGCGCAAGGCCAGCTCAGCGCGCCGGTCCCATTCGGCAATCTCGCGCTCTACAAATTCGATATGACGGCGGTTTTCCTTGCTGTCGGCAATGCAACGGGCCGCAGCCGAACGGATTTCCACCAGCGTGTCCTCCATTTCCTGGATCATCAGGCGAATGATCTTTTCGGGATCCTCGGCCTTTTCCAGTACGGCGTTGATGTTGGCGTTTACGATGTCGCTGAAGCGCGAAAAGATCCCCATGTTGCTGACTCCTGGTAAAGAAAGAATTTCAAACCTTGTAATGCAGGGTTCGTGCCATAGCCCTCTTTGCCTTTATCACAATGATTTCAATGGAAATTATTTGCACGGGAGCATTTGTCGCGGGGTGCCGGCGCGGGGCGGATGGCAGATCACGCCAAATGGTGGCGGAAACTTTGCAGGCCACTTTCCTGTCTGTAAGGTGCCAGCCATAAGTGAAAACGCCGCGCGCAGGTTACCGGCATGCGCTTGGCGCTGACGTGGCATGTGTTGAAATGCTGCTGTAGAATGGGCAACTTTTGACGCGCCGGCACCACTTCAGTTTCAGGCATGAGCTCAGTTTCAGACGTAAGCCGGATTTCTGTTTTTTACCTGGAGGAAAACTCGATGCGATTGAAATTCGCACCCCTCGTTATTCTCGCCCTGTTTGCTGTTGCACCCGCAATGGCACAGGACGTTACGTCCGAAAAGGGCAAGCTCAGTTACGCCGTGGGCTGGGATATTGGCGAAGACATCAAGCGCCGCGGTGCCGAATTCGATGTTGAAAGCATCATCGCCGCAATCCGCGATTCTGGCGCCGGCCGCAACCCGCAGGTTGCCAACGAAGAAATGGTATCCCTGTTGACGGCGCTGCAGCAGAAGGTCCGTCAGGAACAGGCAGAAGCCTTCCAGAAACTTGCTGACGAAAACCAGAAAGCCAGTGCTGATTTCCTGGCGGCAAATGCCAAGAAGAATGGAATTGTCAGCCTCCCCAGCGGTGTGCAGTACCGGATTATCGATGAAGGTGATGGCGCACGTCCCGGCGTGGAAAGCACCGTGAAAGTTCATTACCGCGGCAGCAAAATGAATGGCCTGGAGTTCGACAGTTCATTCGCCCGTGGTGTGCCTGAAGAGTTCACTGTGAACGCTGTGCTGCGTGGCTGGCAGGAAGTGCTGCCACTGATGAAGACCGGTGCAACCTGGCAGGTCTTCGTTCCGCCGGAACTGGGCTTTGGAGCCCGAGGTAATCCGCCGGTAGGCCCCAATGAAGCATTGACGTTTGACCTTAAACTGGTGGAAATCGTCAAGCAGTAATTCCTGCAGGGGCTGCGGTCCACGCCGCAGCCCCTGTTTGATCTGGCCGCAAGGATGTAGCAGGTAGAGCAGGCCCCAACCACCATGACGAGTAGCGGTCCCGCTGAATCCATCGCTTCTCCCTGTGTGGGTGTTTGCACCCTGGGGCCCGGAAATATCTGTATTGGCTGCCTCCGCACAGCCGCTGAAATTGGCAACTGGTTGAATTACAGTAACCAGCAGCGCCAGCGCATCATTGAGCAGCTTCCACAACGCCTGGAAGCGCTGTTCGCAAAATGACCCAGTCATTACACCCTCTTGTTGCCGGCTGGCGCGACAAGCTTAGAGCTGCGGTTTCGCCGTTGGGCTCGGGCGTCGGGCATTTACAGGTGCGGGGCTACAAGCCGCCCGACCAGGATCGTATCCGCCCCGGCAAAACCGCCGCCGTATTGGTGCCATTGCTGGACCTGGAAGAACCCGAAATAGTGCTTACCCGTCGTGCGGACCATTTGCCCCAACACGCCGGCCAGGTCAGCTTCCCGGGTGGAGCGGCAGAGCCGGGGGACACTTCAGCGGTGCACACCGCTCTACGGGAAGCATTCGAAGAAATTGGCTTGCCACCTGCGCAGACCCTTCCACTGGGATTTCTGGACCGGCTTGATACTATTTCGGATTATCGGGTATTGCCCATCGTTGCACTGGTGCAGCCGCCAGTGGTGTGGAAGCCTGACTTCCGTGAAGTGGCTGAGGTGTTCACAGTGCCCTGGTCATTCGCGATGGACCTGTCCCGTTACGAAAAACGCCCCATCGAACGTGCCGGAGTGAAGCACACCCTCTGGTACCTGCAATACGAACGCCACACCATCTGGGGTGCTACGGCGATGATGTTGTTGAATCTGGCGGTTCGCTACCGGGACGTGGATAATGCCTCACCTGCTGTTGTCGGTTGACCAACTCCAAACATTGCTCGACCATCGCCGCTGCGTGCTGGTGGACTGCCGGTTTGATCTTTCCAATCCGCAACAGGGCTTGCTCGATTACCGCGAAGGCCATATTCCAGGCGCGGTATACGCACACCTTGATGAGCACCTGTCTTCCAGGATTACGCCCGAGAGCGGCCGGCATCCGTTGCCTGGCTCCAAGGTGTTTGCCGGATTCCTGGCCAGTATTGGTTGGCACCCCGGCCTGCTTCTGGTTGCCTACGATGCTGGCAATGGCGCCTATGCGGCGCGCCTGTGGTGGTTGATGCGCTATTTCGGTCTTGATTCGGCTGTGCTGGACGGCGGCCTGGCCGCATGGAAAAGTGCGGGCCTGGAGTTACAACAGGGCGATGTCAACAGCACACCGGCCAGCATTCCTGAGCTGCACGCGCGGGAGCCGATTACCGTTTCCGCAGATGACATTATCACCGCCGGCGAAGGCTTAACCCTGCTGGATGCACGCGGCGCAGAGCGTTACAGCGGCGCCGTGGAGCCCATCGACAGCAAAGCTGGCCATATCCCCGGAGCGCTGAACCGGCCGTTTACAGCCAATCTTGCTGCCTCGGGCCGGTTCAAACCTGCAGCTGAACTCAGAGCAGAATTCAGCCGTCTGCTGGAGGGCAGTGGTGAGCTGGCCAGCGTGGTGCACTACTGTGGCTCCGGGGTGACAGCCTGCCATAACCTGTTCGCCATGGAACTGGCTGGCCTGCCGGGTTCACGGATTTACCCGGGATCATGGAGCGAGTGGATCCGCGATCCAGCCAGGCCGGTGGAAACCTCCACCTAGCCATTAACGGCGCACGTTCGCTATTTGTTCTGCAGCCTCGCCACCAGTCCTTTCAGGGTTGTCTGGGTCTGGTCGGCGAACCAGATATTGAGGAAGTCTTCCACACCCACAGCTTTTTCATCTTTGAATAATGCATGCAGGTCTTCGCGAACCAGGGCGCGCGTGGTAAGCATGGCATTGGATGGCAATGCCACGAGCATCTGGCAGTAGGCGATGGCCTCGCGGACGGTGGCTTCCGGATCGGCAGCAGTCGCATCTACCAGCCCTGTGGACAGCGCTTCTTCCGCGTTGAGGATCTTGCCGGGCACCAGGATCTTGGCGGCTGCGTGGTGGCCCATCAAACGCACCACCGCATCGCGGATCACCGGTGAAACCACCAGCCCTACCTGGACTTCATTCAGTCCGGTCTTGAATTTCCCGGTGGTCATGATGCGGTAGTCGCCATACAGCGACAGCACAATGCCGCCAGCCGGACAGTGGCCATTGAGGGCAAACACTGTGGGAATGGGCATGAACGCAATGGTGCGTGACAACTGTCCAAAGGATCTCCAGAAACCGGCCATACCGTTACGGTCCAGCTGCAGCAGGGAGGGTACATCCAGCCCGCCTGAAAACATCCCCGGCAGCCCGGAAACCACCACAGCATCGCATTGCCCGGGTGCAGCAAGGAGTTGTTCGGTAATCTGGTCAACCAGCTCGCGGTTCAGCGCGTTGGCGGGAGCACGGTTGAGTTGGATCTCACGGACGCGTCCGTGATCGGTGATTTTCAGCATGCAAAAACTCCACGAAGTGTTCAGTACGATTTCGGAGCGAGCAGTCTATTCTCTGGTCGCAAGGAGCGCAAAAGAAGGGTTTTCCTTCACTACCACGTGTAGTGCGCCGTGTAGGTGACCACCGTTTCAGATTCCGCTTTCACCTCCACATCAAACCGGATGCGGTTGCTGTTCTCCTTGTTGAAGTCCAGGTTGGCGTTCTCGATTTTCCAGTTGGCGGAGCGATAGAGATTTTCCAGCACCGCCACATCCACCGTCTCATCCTTGTGGTTGCGCAACCTGATCTCGAACGTCTCCCACAATTGCCGGCTCCTCGAATCCACGCGGAAGTCGGTTTGCTTGCGTTCACCCACCACGTCAAAAGCATTGCCCATGCGGATCAGGACATTTTCATTACGTGGCGTGTGATCGATCACGTCTTCGCCGATGAACTCCAGGCTCTGGTCGGCATCATCCAACTGGTTGACGCGAATACGACCGGCCGGCAGTGGCATCCCCAACTGGTTTTTCTCTTCGTTGGCAAAACGCAGGTAAACATTGATGTCGGCATTGCCATAGCGCCCATACTCCTGGTCCAATTGCTGGTAACCATGCCAGGGATATTGCAGGGTAGGGGCAAATACCAGTTCCTTGGTGCAGGCCACATCATTGGCCGTGGGGAACAGCTGGATCTGCTTGGTAGAGTTTTCGGGCAGGTCGGTGCGCCGGCCCAGGGTGTAGAGGTGATACTCAAAAAAGGCCTTTTCTTCAAAGCCCGCCGCCGCTTCTGACATTGCCATCTTATACACGGCATCGCGTTGCGCGGGCGCCGGTGCGGCCCGGTTCACATCCCCGGCAATCAGCTTGAGCCGGGCATTCTCGTAACCCGCGCCCGATTGGTTGATGATGCTGACCCAGGCGGATAGGTCCATCTTGCAGCCCTGGGTTTCGTCCAGCACGATGTTGTAATCCGCCCACCAGGTCATGCCCTGGGTTTCATAGGCCAGCCTGGACTTTTGCGTACCCTTGGTGGGGCTGTCCAGCAGCCACTCCAGGGTGGGGCGCGTGATCAGGCCGCCAGGCAGTTGTGGAAACTGGATATTGGAATAGTTGCGTATGCCCCGCACGCTGCCATCGTCCATCAGAAGGGTCAGGCCATCGCCGATGCCCATCAGTTTGCCTTCCACCAGGTCAATGTTATCGCCGCGAGGTTGCTCCACCGTGATGCGCTGCCCGAGGTAACGCTCCAGCAGTTTGGCCTGGCTTACCAGGTCAAATTGAAAGCTCTGCTCAAGTACGCGCGTGTTGGGCTGGTCTAGCGAAGTGAAGGTGACCGTGGTGGGGTCTATCAGCGCTGCCACGTCGGTGACGCGCAGGGCGCTGGTACCCTTGGGCAGGTCAAATGCACGGTCATGGCGGACAATGGCGTATCCAGGCACGTTTCCGCCGTATTGGTAGCCCGCGTTCGGGCGATACAATGAAGGGTCAACAGCTCCGGGCTGCATGCGTGAATAGATGGTGATTGAATCGTCGCTGGCTGGGTTGCCTGCGGCCAGCAATGTGCCCTGGCACAGGGTAGCAATGAGCAGGGGTAACACTTTTATTGCATTGGGCTTCATCAGGGTATTCCTTCTGTAGAAATGAACAGCTCAATCCGTATAACGCAGATTGGCCAAGGCCGGGGTTAAGCACATTGAAAAAATTTTTCTCTTGGTTGTGTGTTATGACCCTGCTTGGGGGTGTTTTGTTTTCCTGCAATCGCCAAGGTGAAGCAGGGGGGCTGGAAATGCAACATGGCTGGGTTCGCGCCATGCCCCCGGGTAAGGGCATGACGGCGGCCTATGGCGAGTTGCGAAACACCAGCAAGGCAACGATCCACATCACTGGCTACGACAGCAATTCGTTCTCCAGCGTGAGCCTGCACGAAACCACCGAGGTTGACGGCGTGAGCCGCATGCGAGAGCGCTCAAAGCTTGCGCTTGGTCCGGGAGAAGCAATTGCACTCCAGCCGGGTGGGCTACACCTCATGCTGATGGACGCCAAGACAGAAATTGCGTCCCGACGTGAGGTTGAAATCGGCATTAGCAGCGCAACCCAGCGCTACGTGTTCAGCTTGCCAGTGGAGCCCCGTTAGTCCCGCAGGCCTGTGAATCAGGCCGATTTTTTCTGCGCCGGTTTTTCAAGAATGCGCGCCAGGAACTGGCCGGTGTAGGAATGTGCCATCTGCGCAACCTGCTCGGGAGTTCCCTGGGCAATAATCTCACCCCCCCGATGGCCGCCTTCAGGCCCAAGGTCGATGACCCAGTCTGCGGTCTTGATCACATCGAGGTTGTGTTCAATGACCACCACAGTGTTGCCGTGGTCGCGCAGGCGGTGCAGCACGCCCAACAGCAGTTCGATGTCCTGGAAATGCAGGCCTGTGGTGGGCTCGTCCAGGATGTAGAGGGTCTGGCCAGTATCGCGTTTGCTGAGCTCACGTGAAAGCTTGATACGCTGCGCCTCACCACCGGAAAGTGTGGTCGCGCTTTGCCCAAGCGTGATGTAGGACAGGCCCACATCCGCCATGGTCTGCAGTTTGCGCGCGATGGCCGGCATGGCGTCGAAGAACACCAGCGCATCCTCCACGGTCATTTCCAGCACTTCGTGGATGTTCTTGCCCTTGTAGGTCACGCCCAGGGTTTCGCGGTTGTAACGCTTACCACGGCAGACATCACAGGGTACGTAGATATCCGGCAGGAAGTGCATTTCCACGCGCACCAGCCCATCGCCCTGGCAGGCTTCACAGCGGCCGCCTTTCACATTAAAGCTGAAGCGGCCTGGCTTGTAGCCGCGGGCTCGCGCTTCCTGGGTACCTGAAAAGAGGTCGCGGATGGGTGTGAACAGGCCGGTGTAGGTAGCAGGATTGGAACGCGGTGTGCGGCCGATGGGTGACTGGTCGATATCCACCACCTTGTCGAACAGCTTGAGGTTTTCGATGGACTCAAAAGGCGCTGGCGCCTCACTGCTGCCGTACAGTTCACGCGCTGCCAGGCGGTGCAGAGTATCGTTGATCAGCGTGGATTTGCCGGAGCCGGACACACCTGTGACGCACACCAGCAGCCCCGCCGGGATTTCCAGCGTTACGTTCTTGAGGTTGTTGCCGCTCGCTCCCACCAGCTTCAATACCCGTTTCTTGTCCGCTTTGATGCGCTGCCGCGGGATGGTGATCCCTTTCGCGCCCGAAAGGTACTGGCCAGTCATGGATTGCGGGTCGGCCATCATGCGCTCAGGCGTGCCACTGAACACCACGCGGCCGCCGTGCACACCTGCACCCGGGCCGATATCCACCACGTAATCGGCCGAGCGGATAGCGTCCTCATCGTGTTCCACCACAATCACGGTGTTGCCGATGTCGCGCAGGCGGGTGAGGGTGGCCAGCAGCCGTTCGTTGTCACGCTGGTGCAGGCCTATTGAAGGCTCATCCAGGATGTACATCACGCCCACCAGCCCCGCACCGATCTGACTGGCCAGGCGAATGCGTTGGGCCTCACCACCGGACAGGCTGTCGGCCTTGCGATCCAGCGTCAGGTAATCCAGCCCCACGTTGACCAGGAAATGCAGGCGTTCACGCACTTCCTTGACGATTTTGGCGGCGATCTCACCTTTGCGACCTTCAAGTTGCAGCTCTGCGAAGAATGCCAGGCATTGCAGTATGGGCCAGGCGGTAATGGTGGGCAGGTTGGTGTCATTGACAAACACGTGTCTGGCTTCGCGCTTCAGGCGCTGGCCGTTGCATACCGTGCAGGGTTTCTGGCTGATGTATTTGGCCAGCTCCTCGCGCACGATGCGGGAATCCGTTTCGCGGTAGCGTCGCTCGAGGTTGGGAATGATGCCGGCGAAGGTATGGCGACGTTTCTGTTGGCCGTTATCGCTGATGTAACGGAATTCGATGATTTCGTCGCCGCTGCCGTACAGCACCACATCGCGGATTTTCTTCGGCAGCTTTTCAAAGGGCGTATCGATATCAAATTCGTAATGACGGGCCAAGGCCTGGATGATCTGGAAGTAGTACGCATTGCGACGATCCCAGCCGCGCACGGCGCCGCTGGACAGGCTGACCTCCGCATTGCTCACCACCCGGTCGGGGTCAAAGAACTGCGCCACGCCCAGGCCATCGCATTCTGGGCAGGCGCCGTTGGGGTTGTTGAAGGAAAACATGCGCGGCTCCAGCTCCTGCAGGCTGTAGTCGCAGTAGGGGCAGGAAAAACGGGCACTGAGCAGCTTTTCCTCAGTTTCCGGGTCTTCATCCATGGGAGCAATAATGGCCAGTCCATCGGAAAGGGTGATGGCCGTTTCAAACGATTCCGCCAGGCGCTGCTTGAGTTCCGCACGGACTTTGATGCGATCCACCACTACCTCAATCGTGTGGTTCTTGCGCAGCTCAAGTTCGGGTACTTCGTTGATGTCGTAGACCATGCCGTCCACCCGCGCACGGACAAAGCCCTGTGCGCGCAGTTCATCGAACAACTGCAAGTGCTCACCTTTGCGGTTACGCACCACCGGCGCCAGCAGCATCAGTTTGCTGTCTTCGGGCAAGGCCAACACATAGTCCACCATCTGGCTGATGGTCTGCGCCTGCAGCGGAATGCTGTGATCCGGGCAGCAGGGTGTACCCACCCGCGCAAACAGCAGCCGCAGGTAGTCGTAAATTTCGGTGATGGTGCCCACGGTTGAACGCGGGTTGTGGGAGGTGGACTTCTGTTCGATGGAAATGGCGGGCGACAGGCCTTCGATGTGGTCCACATCCGGCTTTTCCATCATCGACAGGAACTGGCGGGCGTAGGCCGACAACGATTCCACATAGCGGCGCTGGCCTTCCGCATAAATGGTATCGAACGCCAGGGACGA
>Ga0315910_10005495_pt1 | contig 10379 bp, 10 predicted proteins | sample EdamamesoilMG_FD_204470 | JGI IMG/M metagenome (GOLD analysis project Ga0315910, IMG submission 204470) | Garden soil microbial communities collected in Santa Monica, California, United States - Edamame soil | ecosystem: Environmental > Terrestrial > Soil > Garden | place: USA: California... | reverse complement strand
CGCCCACGGCCCGCGGGCGGATGCGTTTCCGGGCGCAGGCCTCGTGGTCGAAGCCGGTGAGTGGCAAGGGCAACTCGACCGCTGGCGCTCGCAACTGCTCGCTCTGCTCGAGGAGTTCGCGGCGGGCGACACGCGCATACCCGGCAGGGGCGAGGAATTCGACGGCACTTTGTGGGCGGCGCTGGCGCGTACGGCGCGCATGCGCCTGTGAGCGACCGCGCCGCCGATCTCGCCCTGCGCCGCCGGGCCCTCGCTCCCCGGCGTTCATTCATCGTCGAAGCTCCCGCGGGCTCCGGGAAGACGGAGCTCCTCACGCAGCGGCTGCTCAAGCTGCTCGATTGCGTCGAGCATCCGGAGCAGGTTCTTGCCATCACCTTCACGCGCAAGGCAGCCGCCGAAATGCGTCAGCGGGTCGTCGAGACGCTCCGCATCGCGGCCATGCCCGGGGCAGACCTGCCCGAGCATCGGCTTGAATCGGTCGAGCTCGCGCGGGCCGTGCTCCGGCGCTCGGAACGCCTCGGCTGGTCATTGACGGAGCAGACCCAGCGCCTGCGGATTCTCACCATCGATGCGCTCAATGCCAGCCTTGCGCGGCAACTGCCGCTGCTGACGGGCGGCGTGGTCAGCGTCCGTGTCGCCGACAATGCCGATTCACTGTACCGACGGGCCGCAAGCCGAACGCTGGAGAGTCTCGGCGACGAGGGCGTGGTGGGCCGAGCGCTGCGGCAGCTGCTCGAGGTCGCCGACAATTCCCTGGCTTCGCTCGAATCCTGGCTCGCCGCGGTCTTGCCGCAACGGGATCGCTGGATGCGCGAGATCGACAGCGCGGGCAGCGAAAGCCTCGCGGCCCGCGTGGAAGCGAATCTCGGGCGACTGCATGACGCCCGGGCGGAACGCCTGGCGGCGTTGGCCGGGCGGGAGGGCACGGACGCGCTCCGCGCGCTGCTCGACGAGCGCCGCGCCAGGCTGGCCGGAGCGCGAGTCCCGGACGCCGCCGGCGAAGCTGCGGAGGTCTGGCGCGAGGCCGCTGCGCTGCTTCTGACTGGGGAAAGGGGCTGGCGGCAGAGGTTTACGAAAAGGGAGGGCTTCGGCAGCGAAGCGGGAACCGGGCGCGCAGCGCTGGCAAGGCTGCTGACCCGCTTCCACGCGACGTCCGGCTTTCGCGAGGCGCTCGTCGCCCTGTCCGATTTACCGCCCCGCCGGCTCGATGAGGGACAAAGGGCCACGCTCGACGCGCTGCTGCCGCTGCTCAAGCGCCTGCTGGCCGAGCTCAAGCTCGTGTTCGCGGCGAGCGAGTGCGTCGATCACGCCGAGCTCGCGCTTGCCGCGCAGGAGGCGCTCGGGGCGGTCGATACGCCATCGGACCTGCTGCTTGCGCTCGACAGGCGCATCGAGCACATCCTCGTCGACGAATTCCAGGACACCTCGCATCTTCAATGGGGGCTCATCGAGCGTCTCACGGCAGGCTGGCAGCCTGACGACGGTCGCAGCCTGTTTCTCGTCGGCGATCCGATGCAATCGATCTACCGCTTCCGCGATGCGGATCTGGCGCTCTTTCTGCGCGCCTGGCAGCAGGGTATCGGCGGGCTCCGCCTCGAGCCGATTCGACTGGCCCTGAATTACCGCAGTGCGGGCGAAATCGTCGATTGGGTAAACACGACGTTTCCCGCATTGTTCGATGCGGCGGGCGACGCCGTGTCCTCCGGCCCCGACTTCAGTCCGGCGCTATCGGCCCGCGGACCCGAGGCCGGGGCAGCGGTAACGGTCGAGACCTTGCGCGCGGACGACCCCGCCGCCGAGATCGCCCGGGTCGTTGCGATTGCGAAGGCAGAGCGGGAACGCTTCCCGGCCCAGTCGATCGGGATCCTCGTCCGCAGCCGCACCCATGTCATTGGGCTGCGCGCCGCGCTGGCAGGCGAGGGACTTGCCGCGCAGGCGGTCGAGATCGACAGTCTGGTCGATACCGAGCCGGGTCTCGACCTGATCGCCCTGACCGCCGCGTTGCTGCACGAAGGCGATCGCCTCGCCTGGCTCGCGTTGCTTCGCAGTCCCGGCTGCGGGCTCGGCTGGTCGGACCTGCATCGGCTGATCGACGGCAGCGGGGATCGGACGCTGCGCGAGCTCATCGAGGATCCTGCCCGGCGCGATGGGCTCTCGGCCGAGGGGCGCCAACGCACGGCCTGGCTGGCGGAGCGATTGGTCCGCGGTTACGCGCTCCGCGCGAGCCTCTCGCTCGGCGCCTGGATTCGCGAATGCTGGCTGCTGCTCGACGGCCCGGCCTGGCTCAGCGTTCCGGATGAGCTTCGCATCGCCGAGACCTATTTCCGCCAGCTCGACGGTCTCGCCCGGAACGGCGATCTCGACGATCCCGCCGCGTTGCCGGCGAGCTTCGGCCCGTCCTCCCTGAACGTGCCGGCGCAGGAATCCGGGATCGAGATCATGACCGTGCACAAGGCGAAGGGGCTCGAGTTCGACACGGTGATCCTGCCGGGGCTTTCAAGAAGTACTGCAAAGGACAGCCCCAGGTTATTGTCTTTGCAGGAGTTCTCCCTGCCCAGCGGCGACCGTCTCTGCCTGCTTGCCGGCATCGCCGCCCGCGATGATCCGCTCCTTCGTTTCCTGCGCCGCACCGCACGCGCCGAAGAGCGGAGCGAAAGGTCGAGGCTCCTGTACGTCGCTGCGACCCGGGCCAGGAGCCGACTCCATCTGTTGGCGACTCTGCGAGAACGCGATGCACGACCCCAAGCCGACAGCCTGCTCGCGCTGCTCGACACGTCGTCGGCAACGCCAATACCGGCACCGGTCGAAGCGGAGGACGACACGAAATCCGATGAGGCGACCGGCGGACCGCTGTTTCGCAGCCTGCCGCTCGAACGCCTGCGTTCCGGAGACGGGATCCCGTGGCCTCCCTCGGCAATCTCCGCAGACGCGGCCGAGAGTCAGCTTCGTCCGGAGTTCGAATGGGCGCATCCAGCCGCGGTCCAGGTCGGCACGCTGATTCACCGCGAGCTGCAGCGTCTCTGCGAGCAGGCCGCTCTCGCGGGCAAACCCGTGGCGCCGACAGCGGCGGTCCGCCGCTTCCAGCGGGAGCTGGCACTGCTCGGTCTCGAGCCCGAGGATCTCGGCGCCGCTGCCCGGCGCGTCAGCGAGGCCCTGGAGCTCGTCTGGTCCGACCCGGTCGGGAGAAGCATCCTCCATCCCTGGCCCGAAGCCTGGACCGAGTTGCGCCTGAGCTGGCGCGGGCAGGATCGCATCGAGCATTTGCGCATCGACCGGAGCTACGTCGATGCCGAGGGGTGTCGCTGGATCGTCGACTACAAGACGGGCCGGCACCTCGGTGGGGACGTGGAGGCGTTTCTCGACTCGGAGGTCCTGCGCTACCGGCCGAAGCTCGAGCACTATGCAGAAGCCATCGCCGCGATAGATCCGCGACCGATCCGGGTAGCGCTCTATTTTCCGCTGCTGCAGAAGCGGAGGGCATGGGTGCCCGGAGCCGCCGCGGACCGCTAGAGCGTTCCCTGCTGCAGAAAGCGGCGGCGGCCCTCGGCGTTGGGCTCGCCGGTCACGAGCTCGACGCCCTGGACCAGCTCCTGCGGCGCGTCTGCGCGCGTCTTGATCAGCGCATCCATCGTGTAGGAGCGATCGGGCGCCAGCGTGATCCGTCCGGTGAGCTCGAGCGGTCCGCCCTCGTCGCTGACCAGCGCAACGATGCCGGGCTGCTCCCCTGTCGTCAGCTCTGCACGGAAATTGCCGAGCGGAATGCTCGTCACACCCTCGATCGGAATCAATGGCGCGCTGAAGAGGTCGGCGACCGTCAAGGTCCCCGCGGCGGCCACGGGCACGCCGCCCACGAGCTCGAGCCGCGACAGCGACAAGCCGAGTTGCCCGCTGACCTCGCCGAGCGCGAACTGCTCGCTGAAGCTCTCGAGACTGGCGCTCAGACGGACGTCGGTGAGCTCGAGGCGATCGCGTGACGCGGCCAGCTTCGCGCTCGCCAGACCGTTCGCGAGCGCGGCCTCGGCGTCCAGGCTGAGCTTCCCGGTCAGCAAGGCCACCGGATGCAATTGCCAATTCAGGTTCGAGAACGACAGGCCCGCTCCGGTACCGTAAGCGGCCCGACCGTTCCAGATCGTGCCGCCGACCGCGGCAAGCGTCAGGCCTTCGGGGCCGAACCAGCGATAGGCAAGGCTCGCGGGAAAGCTGCCGATGGCTACCGCGACGTAGACGCCGATACCGAGCGCGAGCAAGGACCAACGTGACGACATGCCGTCAGTTCCTGCTCAGCATGACGGCACCGTTGACGAACCCCGGGCCATGGGTGCCGGGCTGGAGCCTGACCTCGCGGGCCCCGACGCCATAGTCGCGATCGAGCATCACGAGCCAGTCGATCAGCAGCGCGTACGACGTGTTCTGAAAGCTGACGCGGTATGACGCATTGCCGGCCTCGCTTCGCGCCGTGGTGAAAGAGGATGCGATGCCTATCGGTCGCGCAGTCTGCTCGACGATCAGGGGCAATTCGTCAGCGCCACCGCCCGCAACCGCCGAAGCGGACGAGGGCAGGCTGGCTGCGCGTTTCAGGTCCACCATCAGGCGCGACTGGTCGGCGACGGACTCGCGCAGCTCATCGACCGTGTTGACGAGCGGCGTCCAGATGAAACTCCAGCCAATGATCAGGAATGCCAGAGCGGCACCGGCGCCGAGAATCATCTGCTCTCGCGGGGCGAGCTGACGGAAGCGCTCCATCATGGTCCGGTGCTCACGATCTGCAGCCGCAGGTTGACCAGCTCTTCCTCGGCGCTGTTTTCGGCGCTGTTCGAAACCAGGCGGACGTCGAACTTGCCTGCGGCGGCAACGCCGTTCTTGAAAGGTTCGAAGAACGCCACGCTCGGCACCACGAGATTGAGGACCATGACGTCGTCACGGAAATCGATGCCATCGACGCGAGCGGCGTCGCCGGCCGCACCCGCGACGGCGGCGAGCGTCTCGAGAAAGCCCGTGCCGTCACCCGCGCCCGCGGCAGACCCGGCGAGCCGGCGCAGCATTTCCTGCTGGCACGACCGTTGGTCGGGAATGCCATAGCTCGTGCTGCAGATCGCGTCGATATCGGCGCTCAAGCGGTCACTGTCCTGCACGAGCTTCCACGCTTCGACCGCCTTGCCGACGATCGCAACAGCGACCACGGCAAACAGGAAGCCCGCCGCCGCACACCACGGACGAAACAACGATGCATAGTTCGAGCGAGGTGCATAGCTGCCCTGCAGCAGGTTCGGCCCCTCGCGAAAGACGAGCGTTCCCGCCAGTCTCGGCAAGGCGCCATCCGCGAGCTCCTTGAGACTCACATTCGGGACAGCGGCGCGCCACGCGTCGATTTCCTCGCCACGCGCGCGCAAGGTCTCGCTGTCGACGAAAAGCACCACTTCCCCGAGATCGGCCTGCCCCTCGCGCTCGGACTGCAGCAGCTGCCAGACTTCCTGCAGACCGAGCTCGTCGAATACGAACGGTGCGCCGCCAGGCCGCCGGCCGAAAATCCGGGCATTCTCCAGGAACAGCGTAATGACACCCGGCGTGTCGGGCACGCCGTCGGCTTCAGAGAAGATCCGCCGCGCCGGGACTCCGGCGGCACTGAGTGTCGCGAGCCAATGATCGAAGCGTTTGCGCTCGATGACGGACACGGCAAAGTCGCCGGCGTCATTGGCACCGCCGAGCGCGAAGTGCAGGTCGTCGACGTCGCAGGCTACCTCATCCTCGAGCGAGAACGGCAGCATTTGCCGCTGACGGGCGACGCTGGCCTCGGGCAGGCTTGCCGTGCAGCTCACGATTTCCCGGGCGGGCAGAAGCACAGTCACGAGCGCGCCATCGCAGCGGGCGGCTGCCGCTGCAAGGTCGATGGTCTCCGGCCGTCCGAGGAGCTGCCCATCGGCGTTGAGTCTGGCGACGGCGACCCGATCGGCGTCGACGCCGAGCCGCAGGAACAGATGCTCAGCCACTATTGGACTCCAAAGCTCCGGAAGAGCGTGCGGGTCCTGCCGCTTTCGTGACGCTGCAGGACGGAATTCATTTGCAAGGTAGTCTCGCCGATTGCGACCTGACCCACCAGCAGGAAGTGCTCGCTGACGCCGTCGATTCGCGGCAGCATTTCCTCGGATACGAGCCCCTGGAAGCTGTCGCGCACGCTCGGGAAATTGGCGTCGCCGCGCTCGGAAATCAGGAGCTCGGCCGTACCGAGATCGATATCCTCCGACAGGGAGGCCAGGATCAGCTGCGGCGCCGTATTCACGTTGAGCGTGGTTCCGGTCGGCAATGCAGTCACATAGGGAGCCAGTCGGGCATAGATTTCGGGATCGATGCCCGTGATCGCCAGGAGCTCGCTCGGCGTCGTGATCATGCCGTTGGCGGCGCGGTACTGAGGATCCATCCCGGCGTAGATGTCGTCCTCGCCGCCACTCGGAAAAGTAGTCTCCAGGTTCGGATCGAGCCAGTCGACGACGGCTCCCGCGATCATCGGATCGATCTCGAGCAGCCGCAGCAGGCGCTCGAACTGCGTGAGCATGATGGCGTCGACCTGTCCGTCGGTTGCGATGAGATTGTTGACATTGAACAATCCCTGCAGATCGACCACGGCGCCGCGGATGAAGCCGCCTTCGATCGGCAAGGCCTCTATGGGCGTGGCCCAGACTTCGCCGAGATGATCGCTTTCCGACGAGTCCTCGAGATCCTGCTGCAGGATGTCACCGACCCAGGCCTCCCCTCCGAGCACATATTGCAGCTCCTGATCGACGGCGAGCGACGAGGCCGTGCGCCGCATATCGAGAGTCGAGAGCCAAAGCAGGTTGGTCGCGATGATGGTCGCGACAGCGACGACGAGTATCGCCGTCAGGAGCGCAACACCGCGCTGACGCTGTCGCGAAGACGGGGAGACGGCGCGCATCAGCTGCCTACCTCGATGAGTCGCCAAACCTGTCCTAAGCCCTCGAGGTCGAGCATGAGCCGCACGGCGCGCGGGCGATCCGTCAGACCGGCTGTAATCTGGCCATTGATCAGGGGAGGCCAATCGGGCGATTCGTTGCCGTCGGCATCGATATAGACGACCTGCATTTCAAGTACGCCCTCGAGCACCTCGTTGCGCCCGGGAGGCGTCGTGATCGTCCGGTCAGTCACCGGCCAGTAGAAACGCACGAGCACATCGTCTTCGATGTCGTAGGCGACGCGCAGAACCGTCCCTCGGGGAAAACCCGTGGGGTTCGACCAGCCGCCTCGGCTGAACTCGAGCGCAAACTGATGGGTGGGATCGGCGAGGAAGCTGTACTCCCGCTCAACGCCGGTTTCGTCGCGCGTCACTCGCGGGTGCGCCTGCGACAGATCCTGGACGAGCATGCGCATGGCAAGCTGGATTTCGCGCCAACGCTCCGCCTGGGCGGTTGCGATCTCCTGTTGATCGATGACGCGCGTGAGCCCGGTCAGGCCGATGACGCCGATGATCGCGACGATGGCTACGGCGACCAGCACCTCGATGAGCGTGAATCCGCGGCTCTGCCTCATCCGCGCGGACCTCTGCCGACGCTGATCCAGTTCACGGGGGGAAAGTTGTCGGGAACCGGGGGCTCGATCAGGCCGGATACCGTATGGATCACGCGATCGGGACGATCGGCGAGGGCGACCGATACATCGGCACGCCGCAGGTTTTCGACCTCGGTCTCGGTGATCGCGATGCTCACGAGCCAGGTTCGGCTCGCGTATTCGACTTCTTCCTCCGACTCGCCGAGCTCGGGCCAGTCCATCGCCAGGCTGAGCTCGGTGACGAAGTTGCTGCCGATCCAGCTCGCAAGCGTCTTGTCCCGCATGTAAATGGCGTTGCTCGCATACTGCCCGAGCTGCATGTAGACGGCCGTCATGCCGAGTGCAACCACAACGAGCGCCACGACGGTTTCGATCAGCGTGAAACCCTCGACGCGACGTGCCCGGACTGTGCTAGATCTCATCGTGTCCGATTTCGGAAGTGCCGTCGAACTCAACGCTGAGCACGACGTCGGGCTCGAGCGGTTCGATCGTGTTGAGAATCCTGAGCTCGAAGGGAGTCATTTCGCCGCTCGAATAGATCACGACATCCGGAACCGGCAGCAGTTCCTCGGCGTCTTCCCCGCCTGCAGCATCCCCGGAATCGTCCTCGCCTGGTTCGGCCTCGGCGCGCGACATCAGGACATCGGCGGCTGCGCCGAGCTTGACGTCGCGATCCTCGACCCGTAGCGCGAGAAGCATGCGGTCGAGCGTGTGCCGGACGAGCAGGGTATCGCCGTCGAGCGGCCGCCAGCTCCCGGCAGCGTGATCGTAGACGAGGAAATCGTAGCCGTCCTCGTAGAACTTCAGGCCATAGTCCCGACTGAGCAGCAAGGCTTCCTCTGAAGCGAGCCTCAGCACGTTGTCGAGACGCCTCGCCTCCCGCTGCATTTCGGCGTCGAAATCGACGAGATCTGTCGAGAGGGTCGCAACGCCGATGAAGATCCCGATGATCACCACCACGATGAGAATCTCGAGCAGCGTAAAACCCGAGTTTTGCGCGTGCCGGCGCATGGTGCGCACGCTATGGCTCCTGTACGCTGTTCGGGAACGATAGTCCGTAGACCGTTGAAACATAGCACAGTTGCAGCTTGGCCTTCGTGAACCACGGCCAGACCGAATTGCGGGAGAGCCGGGCCGCGAAACTTTTTTCGACCTGCGCGGTCGGAGCCGCGATCGCCGGTCTCGCGGGCCTGTTCGAGCTCTGGGGCGAGGCGGGCCGCCTGGCGCTGCGCTATGACCGCGAGGCGATTGCGGGGGGCGAGATCTGGCGCCTTGTCAGCGGCCACCTGGTGCACCTCGGACCTTCCCACTTCGCGATGAACGTGCTCGCGCTCGCGATCCTCGTCGTCGTGCTGCCTGCGCTCGCAACCTGGCGTCAGTGGCTCTTCTGCTTTCTTTTGTCCGCGCTGTCGATCGACATCGGACTCTTCGTTTTCCAGCCAGCGGTCTCGTGGTATGTCGGGCTCTCCGGTGTGCTTCACGGATTCTGGACCAGCGGCGTGTTGCTCGCCTTGCATGCGCGGCGTTTCGAGGCCGTGCCGCTCGCGATACTCCTGCTGCTCAAGCTCGGCTACGAGTTTCTCTTCGGTCCGATTCCGCTGTCGGGAGACGTGGCCGCCGGTCCCGTGGTGTCGGTGGCACATGCCTGGGGAGCCGTCGGTGGCGTGGCTTTCGCGATCGGCTCGATTGCTGTTCGCCGCCGGGACCGGTCGCTATAATCCCGCGCTTTCCAGCACCGCCGAGTTCGTCCTATGGATCTTGCAGCCCTGGCTCCGTGGCCCGGGATCGCCGGCAACACCGCGATCGTCACCGGCGCCAGCCGCGGCATCGGGCGCACCATCGCCGAGGCGCTCGCCAGACAGGGTGCAATCGTTGCGGGCACCGCGACGACGGGGGAGGGCGCCGCTTCCGTGTCGAAGGCGCTGCAAGTCTTCAACTCACGCAATCGGGGCTACGAGCTCGATGTCAGCAACGATGCGTCGGTCGCCGGCTTCATGGAGCGCGTCAACGCCGAGTGCGGCCCCCCGACGATTCTCGTGAACAACGCAGGCATCACGCGGGACAATCTCCTGCTGCGCATGTCGTCGGACGAGTGGGAGGCCGTGATTTCCACCAATCTCGGCTCGATTTACCGGCTGAGCAAGGCTGTTCTGCGCGGCATGGTAAAGGCACGCAAGGGCCGGATCATCAATATCGGCTCGGTCGTCGGCCTCACCGGGAACCCGGGACAGACCAACTACGCCGCGGCGAAGGCCGGGCTCCTCGGGTTCTCCAAATCGCTGGCGCGCGAAGTGGCCTCGCGGAACATCACGGTCAACACGATCGCGCCAGGCTTCATCGAATCCGACATGACCCGCGCGCTGAACGAGGCCCAGGTGAAGGCGCTGACCGACCGGATTCCCTCGGGGACTCTGGGCAAGCCCGAAGACGTCGCCGCCGCTGTCGTCTTTCTTGCGTCCGAGGCAGGCCGCTACATCACGGGCGAGACGCTCAGCGTGAATGGCGGCCTCGACATGCAATGAGCCGCGAATGCATCCGAATAAGGGTTTGTTTTTCAGTGTTTTGCTGGATGCGTCACACCGGATGTGGGCAGTTTGTAGCTTGCCCCGGATGATTTCACTACAATACGCGCCACTGACCGGGCCGGGAGCCCGGCTTGTCACTCACGAAGGGGATAGATACCGATGAGTAGTGTCGAAGATCAGGTCCGCGGAATCATCGCAGAGCAGCTGGGTGTCAAGGCAGACGAAATCAAAAATGACGCCTCATTCGTTGATGATCTCGGCGCTGACTCGTTGGATACCGTCGAACTGGTCATGGCG
>Ga0315910_10005494_pt1 | contig 10379 bp, 7 predicted proteins | sample EdamamesoilMG_FD_204470 | JGI IMG/M metagenome (GOLD analysis project Ga0315910, IMG submission 204470) | Garden soil microbial communities collected in Santa Monica, California, United States - Edamame soil | ecosystem: Environmental > Terrestrial > Soil > Garden | place: USA: California... | reverse complement strand
CGCACGACCTCGCCGAAGAATTGCAGCTGCTCCTCGGTCACGGGGCCCGAGCGGTCGACCAGCTGGATCGCCGCCCTCAGCGCCGTATGGCGATCGGGCTGGGCGAGCAGCGCCCCCCACGACTTCGCCTGGTAGTCGAATCCACTGAAGGCGATCTTGCGGCCCAGTCCGGCCAGGGCCTGCTGCAATTCCGCGACATGCTCCAGCCCGATGAATTCACCGGCCCGGACCTCGACGATGTAATCCACCGCCGGTTGCGGCAGCGGCGAATCCACCGGCACCGGTTGCGCCGGCCGGGCCTCGGGTTCGGCGGTCACGGCCTCCAGATGGGGTTCTATCCGGGATTCGATCCGGGGCTCGATGCGCGATTCTTCCTCGGGTGCCGATCGCATCGGCGCGGGCGGCGCCATTGCGGCGGCCTGGTCCAGCAGGATGTCGTCGTGCCGTCCAACGAAGGATTCTTCCGCACGGCGCCGGAACTGGCGTTCCTGCCACCAGTTGAAACCGAATACGGATGCGACCACCAGGACGCCCAGCATGGCCAGGCCGATTTGCAGGTCGCTCATTGCACACCCCTTCCCATGTGCCCGGGCGCGGGCATCAGGCTGCCGCCTCCTCACGCATGCGCAGCGCTTCGTCGACGTCCACCGCCACGACGCGCGACACCCCTTGTTCCTGCATCGTCACGCCGATCAGCTGGTTGGCCATTTCCATGGTGATCTTGTTGTGGGTGATGAACATGAACTGCGTGTTGCCGGCCATCTTGCGCACCAGGTTGCAGAACCGTTCCGTATTGGTATCGTCGAGCGGCGCATCCACTTCGTCCAGCAGGCAGAAGGGCGCCGGATTCAGCTGGAACATGGAGAACACCAGCGACAACGCCGTCAGCGCCTTCTCGCCGCCGGACAGAAGATGGATCGACGAATTGCGCTTGCCGGGAGGACGGGCGATGACGTTGACGCCCGCGTCGAGGATTTCTTCGCCCGTCATCACCAGCTTGGCTTCGCCACCGCCGAACAGCGCCGGGAACATCTCGCCGAAATGCCGGTTGACGGTGTCGAAGGTCTCCTGCAGGCGATCCCTCGTCTCGCGGTCGATCTTGCGTATGGCCGTCTCCAGGGTTTCCACCGCCTCCATCAAGTCCTGGGACTGGGAATCCAGGTACTGCTTGCGCTCGCGCGACGATGCCAGCTCATCGAGCGCTGCGAGGTTCACCGCGCCCAGGCTCGCAATGTCCTCGTTCAGGCGGTTGATCTCGGCCTGCAGCTTGCTGGCCCGCACGCCCTCTTCCAGCAGCGTCGCCAGCGCCTGTTCGTCCGCACCGGCTTCCGCGAGCTGCTGCGCGAAACTTTCCTCGGAAAGCCGCGCCTCCTGCTCTTTGAGCCGCAAGTCGTTGATGCGTTCGCGCAAGGGAGCGAGCTTTTGCTCGGCGGCGAGCCGTTCCTGCTCGGTTTCCCGCAACTTCGCGTCGGCTTCTTCCAGACCATTGCGGGCTGTTTTCAGCGCTTCCTCGCGCGCGGCCCGCCCCTGCAGCTGGGTCTGGAGCTGCGCCTGCAATGCCCCTTCATCCGTGCGTTCGACTTCTTCCGACAACGCAATGGTCTCGGCCGACAGCCGCTGCAAATTCTGATCTATGACTTCAAGTGAAGACTTTATATCGTTGATTCTGGATGATATTGTCTTTGTCTGAAACTGGGCTTCCTGCTGCTGCCGTTCGAGCAGCCGGGCTTCCTCGCGCGCTTCCTGAAGGCGTTCTTCCTCCAGTTCGAAGGCACGCCGGCTGGTGTCCACGGAGGCTGCCAATCCCGTCATGCCGCCCGCCAACGCCTCGATCTGGCGGCTGGCCTGAGCTTGCTGGGCCGTTTCGCGCTCGAGTTCGGCGTCGATTTCCGCCATTTCGGCCACGATCTGCTCGCCGCGGGCCTTGAGCCGCTCGGCAAGCTGCGCAAGGCGGACATGGTCGATCTTCAGCTGGTGGTGGCTCTCCTGAAGGTCGCTGGCGCTGCGCCGCAATCTTTCCGCCTCCGCGCGCCGGTCGTCGAACTCCGTCCCGGCGGATTGGGCAGCCTGCCTCAGGGTCACCAGGCTTTCGTCCGCTGCGGTCCGGTCGGCGAAAAGACCCTCGATTTCCCGCTGTCGGGACAGGATGCCGTGAACTTCGGAGTCATCGGCATGAAAGCTCACGCTGCCGGGGCTGAACATGTGGCCCTGCGCAGTCACGAGCAGTGCACCCGGCGCCAACCCCGCCGCAAGTTCCACGCCCTGGCGGGCATCGTGCAGGACATAGACGCCGGCAAGCCAGTCCGCAAGCACGCCGCCCAGGCGGGGATCCGTGAAAGTCACGTAATCGGCAAGGCGTTCCAGGCCCTGCGGTGCCGCAGCCGTGGCAGTCGCTGCAACGCCGAGGCGATGGAAGGAAACTTTCCCCGGGGGCGGCTCGGACAGCCACCCGTACACCTGGGAAAGGTCGTCGAGGCCGATGCTGTTCAGGCGTTCCCGCAGGACAGCCTCCAGCGCATCCTCCCAGCCTTCACGAATCCGCAATCCCTGCCAGAGGTGCGGATTGCGGCGCAGGCCGTGGCGATCGAGCCAGGGATCGAGTTCGCCGGCGCGGCTCACCTGCTCCTGCAGGGCCTGCAGCGCGGTCAGGCGCGCGTCGAACTGGTTGAGGCGATTCTGTGCCTGCTCCGCCTGCTGCTCGGCCCCACGCTTGGCTTCCTCCAGCCCGGGCAATTGCGCCTCGCAGGTTTCAAGCGCTTCGCGTTCCCCGGCCAACTGGTGGGCAAGCTCGGTGATTTCCTTTTCCAGGCGCACGAGCTCGCTCAGGTTCGGGACTTCGAGGCCGTCGCGTTCTTCCTCCAGACGGGCGCGTCGCGTCGCGAACTGCTGCATCAGCCGGTCGGTATGTCCCCTGCGGGCATCTTCCAGCTGCAGTTGCTGTTCCGCCTGCGAGAGCGCCTGTCCGGCCGCGGCGAGCCCGGCCTGGGCGCTGCGATAGGCCTCTTCCGCGGCCGGCAAGGCATCCCGCGCGGCGCGCAGTTGTTCCTCGAAATCGGCGAGCTGCTCCTGCGCCAGCGCGCGTTGCCGCTCATTCTCCGCCAGGGCGCCCTGCTGGCTTTCGCCCCGTTCGCGCTGTTCCTGCTCCTGCGCCCGGACCGATGCGAGCTGGCTTTCGGCGCGGGCGCGGCTGTCCCGCAGGAACTGCACCTGCTGCTCGACCCTGGCGATCTCCGCATTCACTTCGTAGAGCGAGCCTTGGGCGGCATGCACCGCATCCGATGCGCCGTAGTGCCCGGCACGCAACTCCTCCAGCCGCTTTTCCGCATCGCGCAGGCCGGCGGTCTGCGCTTCCAGCTCGATGCCGGTCGCTTCGATTTCCCGCGTCACCTTGGCGTGCTGCAGGCCTGCGTCGCGCTTGCGCAGCATCCAGAGCAGTTGTTGCGTCCGCTTCAGGCCGGCTTCGAATTCACGATAGCGTCCGGCCTTTTCCGCCTGCGATTCCAGGTGCTCGAGCTGCTTGCCCAGTTCCTGGCGAATGTCTTCGACGCGCAGCAGGTTCTCCCGGGTGTCCTCGAGGCGCAGCTCGGTCTCGCGCCGCCTTTCGCGGTATTTCGAGACGCCGGCGGCCTCTTCCAGGAAGCTGCGCAGGTCTTCCGGACGCGCCTCGATGATGCGCGAGATCATGCCCTGTTCGATGATGGCATAGCCGCGCCCGCCCAGGCCTGTGCCCAGGAAGATGTCGGCCACGTCGCGCCGGCGCACGTGCAGGTTGTTGATGAAATAGGACGACTCGCCGTCGCGCTCGAGGACGCGCTTGACGGAGATCTCGCCGTATTGCGCCCACGGCCCGGTGGCCTTGCCGAGGCTGTTGTCGAATATCAGCTCGACGCTGGCGCGGCCCACCGGCTTGCGCTCTCCGGAGCCGTTGAAAATCACGTCCTGCATGCTCTCGCCGCGCAGCTGCTTGGCGGACGATTCGCCGAGCACCCAGCGCACCGCGTCGATCACATTGGATTTGCCGCAGCCGTTGGGGCCGACGACGCCGACGAGTTGTCCCGGCACCGGAATGTGCGTCGGGTCGACGAAAGACTTGAAACCTGCGAGCTTGATGTGGGTGAGGCGCACTATTCGCGACTTTATAAAGGCTTATAATTTAGACGTGTACCCATAAAACAAGCGCCTGGGGCCCTCTCCCGAGGACCAGGCGCAAGTTTTTTTCCGAGCGTATTTTAGCAACGTAATCGCGCCCCGAGAATGCCAACGAAGCCGTCGACGAGGCTGGAAACGTTCGTCAATCCGAACCCCGCCCGGGATTACCTGATTCATATGGAGATTCCCGAATTCACCTGTCTCTGTCCGAAGACAGGCCAGCCGGACTTCGCGACGCTGCTGCTCGATTACGTGCCCGACCGCAAATGCGTGGAGCTCAAGAGCCTCAAGCTGTACATCTGGTCCTTCCGCAACCAGGGCGCCTTCCACGAAGCGGTGACCAATCGCATTCTGGACGACCTGGCGACCGCCGTGTCGCCTCGATTCATGCGTCTGACCGCTCGCTTTTTCGTGCGCGGCGGCATATTCACCACCGTCGCGGCAGAGCATCGCAAGAAAGGCTGGACGCCCGCCCCCGTCGTGGACCTGCAGGCATTCGAGCCCGCCTCGAGCGTACGCTGAGATGAATACCGACCTGGACACGCTGCAGCCCTATCCGTTCCAGAAGCTGGGCGCCCTGCTGGGGTCGGTCAAGGGCGAAGCGTCGCTGCCGCCGATCAACCTCTCGATTGGCGAACCCAAGCATGCAACGCCCCAGTTCATCCTGGATGCGCTGGTGGAAAACCTGGGAGGACTCTCCGCGTATCCGGCCACGCTCGGCACCGAGGCGCTCCGCAAGGCCATCGCGGCCTGGATCCAGAACCGCCACGACGTCGCGATCGATCCCGCGAGACAGGTTTTGCCCGTCCTCGGCAGCCGCGAAGCCCTGTTTTCGTTTGCCCAGACCATTGTGGATCGCCGGGCTGAACGTCCGGTGGTGGTCGCGCCCAACCCGTTCTACCAGATCTACGAAGGCGCGGCCCTGCTCGCCGGCGCCGAAGCGCAGTTCCTCAATACCCTGCCGGACAACCGCTTTGCGCTGGACCTGGGACAGCTGCCCGACGAGGTCTGGGCGCGCACGCAACTGGTCTTCGTCTGCTCGCCCGCCAACCCGACAGGGGCCGTGATGTCCCTGGGGGAATGGCAGCGGCTGTTTGAACTCTCCGACCGGCACGGCTTCGTGATCGCCTCGGACGAATGCTATTCCGAGATCTATTTCGACGAGCAGGCGCCGCCGCTTTCCGGGTTGTCCGCCGCGCAGCAACTGGGCCGGCGGGGGTTTTCGCGCCTGGTCAGCTTCGGGAGCCTCTCCAAACGTTCCAACGTGCCCGGAATGCGCTCCGGCTTCGTCGCCGGCGATGCCGAGATCCTGAAGAAATTCCTGCTTTACCGCACCTATCACGGCAGCGCGATGGGCACCGCCACCCAGGCCGCCAGCGCCCGCGCCTGGCAGGACGAAGCCCATGTCCGGGAAAACCGTCGCATGTACCGCGAAAAATTCGAGCAGGTGGTCGCCCTTCTGGCCGAACCGGCCGGGGCCGCCATGCCGGATGCCGCCTTCTACCTCTGGCTGCGCACCCCGATAGACGATACCGAATTCGCTAAACGCTTGTTCGAACAATATAATGTCACTGTCGTGCCGGGAAGCTTCCTGGCCCGGGAGGCCCGGGGCGTCAATCCGGGCCGGAATTTCGTACGCATTGCGCTGGTCGCGCCGCTCGCCGAATGCCTGGAGGCGGCGCAACGGCTGAAGAAGTTCTACGCACAACTTACTCAAGGGAAGAACAAGAATGACGGATCTGCAATCGGTCATCGAGAAAGCGTTCGATAACCGGGCCAACATCTCCCCGAAATCCGCGGAGCCCCAGGTCAAGGAAGCGGTCGCCGAGGCCCTCGCGGGGCTCGATGCCGGCCGCCTGCGCGTGGCGGAAAAAAGCGGCCCGGACTGGACCGTGCACCAATGGCTCAAGAAAGCCGTGCTGCTGTCGTTCCGCCTGGAGGACAACGCAGTCATCCGCGATGGCTATACCAACTATTTCGACAAGGTGCCCGCCAAGTTCGCCGCCTACGGCGACGCGGATTTCCGCGCGGGCGGCTTCCGGGTCGTCCCGAACGCCGTGGTGCGCCGCGGTTCGTTCATAGCGAAGAACGTGGTCCTCATGCCCTCGTTCGTGAACATCGGCGCGTACGTCGACGAGGGCACCATGGTCGATACCTGGGCCACCGTCGGCTCCTGCGCGCAGATCGGGAAGAACGTGCACCTGTCCGGCGGCGTGGGCATCGGCGGCGTGCTGGAACCGGTACAGGCCAATCCCACGGTGATCGAGGACAACTGCTTCGTCGGCGCCCGCTCGGAAGTGGTGGAGGGGGTCATCGTCGGCGAAGGCTCCGTGATATCGATGGGCGTCTACATCGGCCAGAGCACCAAGATCTTCAATCGCGAAACCGGCGACGTCTCCTACGGCAGGATACCGCCCGGCTCGGTGGTGGTGTCCGGCAACCTGCCTTCGGCCGATGGGAAGTACAGCCTTTACTGCGCCGTCATCGTCAAGCAGGTCGATGCGAAGACGCGCGCCAAGACCAGCATCAATGAGCTCCTCCGCGGCATCTAGTTCCAGGAGCCCGCAGGCCCGTGCCGCGCGGACCGGCATGACCTTACTCCCATGAGGCGACCATGTTCCTGACCCCCCTGTTCAAGCTGATGGCGGAAAAGCAGGCCTCCGACCTGTTCATCTCCGCCGGCGCGCCGGTATCGATCAAGATCGTCGGCAACATCATGCCGGTCAATGCGCAGATCATCGATCCGGACACGGCCCGCAAGGTCGCCTACGAGATCATGTCGGACAAGCAGGTGCGCGAGTTCGAGGAGACGATGGAGATGAATTTCTCCTACGTCGTGCCCGATACCGGCCGCTTCCGCGTGAACATCTTCCGCCAGCGCGGCAACGTGGCCATGGTGGTGCGCTTCCTGCGCAGCGGCACGCCCGGCATCGACAAGCTCAAGCTGCCGGCGATCCTCAAGGAACTGGTCATGGAGAAACGCGGCTTCATCGTCGTGGTGGGATCGACCGGCTCCGGCAAGTCGACCACCCTCGCATCGATGATCGAGCACCGCAACGCGCTCAAGGCCGGCCACATCCTCACCATCGAGGATCCGATGGAGTTCGTCTTCCGCAACGACAAGTGCGTGATCAACCAGCGCGAGGTCGGCACCGACACCAAGTCCTACGAGAATGCGCTGGTCAACGCCATGCGCGAAGCGCCGGACATGATGATGATCGGCGAAATCCGCGATCGCCAGACCCTGCAGCACGCCCTGCTCTACGCGCAGACGGGCCACCTTTGCATTTCGACGCTGCACGCCAACAACAGCTACCACGCCCTCAACCGCATCATCAATTTCTTCCCGTACGAGGCGCGCACGTCGCTGCTTTCCGACCTTGCGATCAGCCTGAGGGCAATCATTTCCCAGCGCCTGGTCAAGGCGAACGACGGCACCCTGGTGGCGGCGGTCGAGGTGATGCTCAACACCAAGCACGTGGCGGAACTCATCAAGAAGGGCGAGATCGACCAGATCAAGGACGCCATGGAACAGAGCCTCTCGCCGGGATCGAAGACGTTCGAGCAGGCCCTGTTCGAGCTTTACATGGCGGGCACGGTGGCCAAGGACGAGGCCCTGAAGAATTCCGACTCGGCCACCAACCTGTCCTGGCTCATCAACAACTTCGAGCAAAAGGCCGCGGGCAAGCTGGGCGAGAGCGCGACCAGCCGGATCATGACCAAGCCCGGCGGCGGTTACTCGCTGAGCGAGATCAAGCTCAACATGGATACCGACAAGAAGTGAGTCCGGTTCGATTCGGCGGCCGGCCGTGATGCCGGACTCCGCAGCCCTTTCAGCCGCCACCTTCGACCTCGCGCGCGAGCTGATCTCCCGCAGTTCCGTCACGCCCAACGACGCCGGTTGCCAGGAGGTGCTGCGCCAGCGCCTCGTGCACGTCGGCTTCGAGGCGGAATCCATGCGGTTCGGCGAAGTCGACAACCTGTGGATCCGCCGCGGCAACGCCGCCCCCCTGGTGTGCTTCGCCGGCCACACGGACGTCGTTCCCACCGGGCCGCTGGAGCAGTGGCTCTCGGACCCGTTCAAGCCCGAGGTTCGCGACGGCATCCTCTACGGCCGCGGCGCCGCCGACATGAAATCGTCCATTGCCGCCTTCGTGACCGCCGTGGAACGGTTCGTCACCCGGCACCCCGACCATAGCGGCTCGATTGCGTTGCTGATCACCTCCGACGAAGAGGGCATTGCGACGCACGGCACGGTGAAAGTGGTCGAGACCCTCAAGGCGCGCGGCGAGGCGATAGACTATTGCATCGTCGGCGAACCGTCGTCCGTCGACCGCCTCGGCGACACCATGAAGAACGGCCGCCGGGGCTCGCTCTCCGGCGAGCTTCTGGTGCGCGGCGTGCAGGGCCATATTGCCTATCCGCAGCTGGCGCGCAACCCGATCCACCTGTTCGGCCCCGCCCTTGCGGAGCTTGCGGGCATCGAATGGGATCGCGGCAATGAGTACTTTCCGCCGACGACCTGGCAGGTTTCGAACCTCCACGGGGGCACCGGCGCGAACAACGTGATTCCCGGCGAGCTGCGGGTGTCGTTCAACTTCCGTTTCTCGACCGCGAGCACCGTCGAATCGCTGAAGGGGCGGGTCCACGAGGTCCTCGACCGCCACAAGCTCGATTACAAGCTCGACTGGTGGCTCTCCGGCAACCCATTCGTCACCCCGCGCGGCAGGCTGGTCGAAACGCTGAGCAAGGCGGTGCACGGCGTGACGGGCTACCGGCCCGAGCTTTCCACCAGCGGCGGCACTTCGGACGGCCGGTTCATCGCGCAGATCTGTCCGGAACTGGTCGAACTCGGCCCCATCAACGCTTCCATCCACAAACTCAACGAGCACATTTCGCTCGTGGACCTGGAGGCGATTTCGCGAATCTACGAACAGGCCCTGGCCGACCTGCTTCTGGATGTTCGCTGAGGCCGCGACCCACCTGCGCACCCTGCGCGACTGGCTGCGCTTCGCGGTCAGCCGCTTCAATGCGGCCGGCCTCGCCTACGGCCAGGGCAGCACCAATGCCTACGACGAGGCGGCCTACCTGATCCTGCATGCCCTGCACCTGCCGCCGGACCGGCTGGAGCCGTTCCTGGATGCGGTGCTCACGCCGCAGGAAGCGCTGGCGGTTTCCGACCTGCTCCGCAAGCGCATCGAAGACCGGGCTCCCGCAGCCTACCTGACCGGCGAAGCCTGGCTGGGGGCATTCCGCTTCTACGTGGATCCTCGCGCCATCGTTCCACGCTCGTACATCGCGGAACTGTTGCCGGATGGATTGTTGCCCTGGCTCGGGGAGGACACGCCGGTCGAGCGCGCCCTCGACCTTTGCACCGGGTCGGGATGCCTGGCCATCCTGCTGGCGCATGCCTTTCCCGATGCGCAGGTGGACGCCACGGAGTTCTCGCCAGACACGCTGGAGGTGGCAAAGCGCAATGTCAGCGACTACGGATTGCAGGAGCAGGTGCGCCTGCAGCAGGGGGACCTGTTCGCCGGCCTGCGCGACCGCTATGACGTGATCGTCTCCAATCCGCCCTACGTCAATGCGGCAGCCATGGCGGAACTGCCCCGCGAATTTCTCGCTGAACCCCGCGCGGCCCTGGCGGGCGGCGAGGATGGCCTGGATCTCGTCCGTCGCATCCTTGCGGAGGCTCCGCCCCGCCTGCGGGAGCGGGGGGTGCTGGTGGTGGAGATCGGCCACAACCGCGCTGCGCTCGAAGCGGCGTATCCCGACCTGCCGTTTACCTGGCTGGAGACTTCCGGCGGTGACGGCTTCGTGTTTCTGCTGACTCGCGACCAGCTGGTTCGCTGATTTCCTCGTCCGCGTCGGGCGCGGGACTGCCTACCCAGTCCAGCAGCTGCTGGATTTCCGGCTCCTTGAGCTCGACCCACGTGCCGCGCTTGAGCCGCGGCGGCAGGTCGACGATGCCGAAGCGCACGCGCATCAGGCGGCTCACCTGGATGCCGAGCGCCTCGAACATGCGGCGCACCACCCGGTTGCGGCCTTCCTTGAGCATCACGCGATACCAGCGGTTGCGGCCTTCGCCGCCCTGCTCGTCCAGCTGCTCGAAGCGCGCGTCGCCATCCGAGAGCCGCACGCCCTTCTTCAGCTCGGCAACCTGCGCCGGGCTCAACGCGCCGAACAGCCGCACGGCATATTCGCGCTCCACTTCGAAGCGGGGATGCATC
>Ga0315910_10005493_pt1 | contig 10380 bp, 6 predicted proteins | sample EdamamesoilMG_FD_204470 | JGI IMG/M metagenome (GOLD analysis project Ga0315910, IMG submission 204470) | Garden soil microbial communities collected in Santa Monica, California, United States - Edamame soil | ecosystem: Environmental > Terrestrial > Soil > Garden | place: USA: California... | reverse complement strand
TGTGCGCCGCTTCGGCGCTGCATCGCCGATGATCGAACGCGACGCGAATATTCCCGACCTGCCGGAATTAGTTAACGAGCTGAACAAAGCTCGCGATATCGCCGAATCGTTGGCGCAAGCTGCATGAGCCTGCGGCAAAGACAGCGCGATTTGCAGATGCATGTTCTGCACGGCCATAGGAACATTGAAACCGAAATTGTCGGCACACCGACAGTCGACATCGACACGCGCCTTGCCGTCTACAGCGATGCGTATCGACTGCGATTAGTCGAAGCCCTGGAATCGAGCTATCCCGTGCTGGCGCAATTGCTCGGCACGGAAAAATTCGCGTCGTTGGGCCGAACTTATCTCGATTCGCACCCATCGCAACATTTCTCGATTCGCTGGTTTGGTCATCGCATGGCGGAATTCGCCGCGATCACCTATAGCGCCTTGCCTTGGCTTGCGGAATTAGCCCGTTGGGAATGGGCGACCGCACATGCTTTCGACGCCGCCGACGCTGCTCCGCTAACGCAAGTTGACTTGGCGATGCTCGCGCCCGAAGCGTGGGCCCACCTGCTGCTCCGTTCGCAGCCTTCGCTCACTCGCTTGCAAGTTAACTCGAATATCGTCGCGATCGTTAAAGCGGCGGCGGCCGATGACCAATTACCCGCGCCGCAATCCTCGCCGACAACCGAGTGGTGCATCTGGCGACAGGAGTTACAGGTTCGTTATCGTTCGCTTGACAACATCGAAGTGCAAGTCGTCGACTCATTGCACAACGGCATTACATTCGGCGAACTCTGCGAACGCTTGCTTGAGTTCTTCCCGGCCGACGAGGTGCCACTGCGCGCCGCAAGCTACTTAAAGCAATGGCTCGACGAACGTTGGCTCTGTAAGTAGCAACGCTCAGCCACGCTCCTGCGCGATCTTAGCCAAGTAGTCGGTGGCGGGCTTGGTAGGTAACAATTCATTGCTGCGCTTTAGCCATTCTTGAGCTTTGGCCTTATTGCCCGATTCGTATTGCGCTACACCGCCGCCTAGATACGAACCGAAGTATTTAGGATTGTATTGAATCGCTTTTTCGTAATGAGGAATCGCAGCCTTGTAATTTTTTTGGATAACTTCGATCTCGCCCAGCAACTGGTGGAATCGGCCTTCCATCGGCAACAACTTCAACGCTTCGTTCGTTGCCGCCTTCGCGGCTGCATAGTCTTTCTTCTTCAATGCGGCTTCGGCCTGATCGTATTTGTCGTACGCGGGCTTCGCTTTAGTCAGCGCCGCAATACGAGTTTGATATTCCTGCTCGCCAATAATCCCGCCGGAGCCCAGCTCCGCGGCCATAGCCTTGTTCCGATCGACGCGTTCTTGCGACGGCGGATGCGACGCGAATAAATCCTCGAAGAAGTTGCTCTTGGCGTCGTGCGCATTCGATAGCCGAACGAAAGTTTCCTGCAGCGTAATGGCTCCCTGTGGATCGTAGCCCGCCAACTTCATGTAACGCATGCCGTAGGCATCGGCTTCCAATTCCTGATCGCGGCCGTACTTCATATTGACCATCTGCGCGCCCACGCCGGCCGCGCCCAACGCAATGGCGGCCGTATCGCCATCGACGCCGCCCACCGCAGCGCCCAACGTTCCCGCAAGCAACGCGCCCTGCAACAAGGTGCCGCGTTCTTGTGCCTTGGCTCCATGTCGAGCGGCGGCATGCACAATTTCATGTCCCAACACGGCAGCCAGTTCCGATTCGCTTTTTAACTCGGTGAGCAGCCCGCGATTGATCGCCATTTTGCCGCCGGGCATGGCCCACGCATTCGGCACGGACGTATTCAGCACTTTGATTTCGTATGGCAGGTTGCGATTGGATTCGCGATTGGCGACCGCCGCTAATTTATTGATTACCTCGCTCACGTACACGGTGAGCTCCGGCATGACCTCCATCTCGCCGCCTTCGGCTTGCCGCATGGGCGCGTAGTTTTCCTCGCCCATTTTGATTTCGTCGGCTTCGGAGACGAATTGGATTTCGCTCTTGCCGGTAACCGGGTTGACGCCGCACGCGCTCATTCCGGCTGCAGCCACCACGCCCAAGAGAATTCTGATGATGCGCATACTTCCCCTCAAGGAATCTGAAAATGCCGGCTCGCTGCCGGCGGCCGCAAGACGCATATCATGCAACCGGCCGATTCCGCGGGCAATGCGTCTTGCATTCGGCTACTCCAAATCCAGGCGCGCGGCCCTTATGGCACCCCCACAATGCACGTTACGGCCCACCCGCGCAGCTGGCGGGTTATCGAACGTGTGCAGCAAAACTTACCGTTGTGCAGAACACGGGGATTTTTGTTCCCGACAATGAACTTTGCTTGACATACATACCCGGTGTAACGGCGCTAGAATAGCGCGCATGTTGGAACCGCCCGATGGGCTAGCGAGGTTATATGTCCGCAGCACTTAAACACCCGGACGCCGGATTGGATGCCGAACGCGCCATTCGCGTGGATCTCGCTGCGGCCTACCGATTGGTCGCGCTTTATGGCTGGGATGACATCATCTTCACGCATATCTCGGCGCGCATTCCCGGCCCCGAACATCACTTCCTCATCAACCCTTATGGCTTGATGTTCGAGGAAATCACCGCATCGAGTTTGGTAAAAATTGGCCTAGACGGCAAACCCGTCGGCGACCAGCCGCACGTTCGCGTCAATCCCGCCGGCTTCACCATTCACTCTGCGATTCACGAAGCACGCGAAGATGCGGGGTGCGTCATTCACTTACACACACCGGACGGCACCGCGGTCGCGACATCAAAAGAAGGTTTGCAACCGCTTAATCAAGCCGCGCAATTGGTCATCGGCGACTTGGCATACCACGACTACGAAGGTGTGGCGTTGGATCATGACGAACGGCCGCGCTTACAAAATGACCTCGGCAGTAAAAACATCATGCTGCTTAAAAATCACGGCACACTGACCGTCGGGCGCACCTGCGCGGAAGCATTCTTGCGGATGTATTTTCTGGAGCGGGCCTGCACGATGCAAGTTCGCACTCGCGCACTGGGTACTGATAATCATCAAACCCTGCAGAGTGTGATCGATAAAAACATCGCGTTGAGCCAAGCGGACGGAATGTCTATTGTTGCGAAAGGCTTGGTATGGCCTGCTTTGCTACGCAAACTCGACCGCATCGACCCGACGTTTAGAAATTGATTCGCATGACGTTCGGTCCGCAGCTGACAATTGGTTTCGTCATGTTTGGCGGCACCCGGGAGTGCTTACGCGACATACAAGTCGCCATGTGATGGGTCCGTTCGTCGCCTTTCTTTTTCGCGTGCTTGCCTACGGTACGATTTGCACGCTCGCAGCGCACGTTGCTCTCGCCGCTCATCCGGCGCAAACGCTGCTAACGCGCGCGGCGACACTGCAGTTAACCGAATCGGACGCAGGTAAACGTCACGCCGAGGCGGCGTTGGCATTACTGAGTACGCAACCCGATCCCGATCTGGAAATCGCCGCACGCTTACTGTTGTGCGATTACTGGGCGGAACGCGATGGCAAGGTGGCGGCCGAACAAGTGGCGGGAATGCGGGTGCAATTGCCGCACACCAAACGCACGGGCCTGCGTGCAGGCTTCGCCCGCTGCCAAGGTAAACTGCAAGAGATCGACGGCAATATCGAGCAGGCACTGGCGTTCTACGAACAAGCGGTTGCGTATGGCGCGGCCGATCGCGATGCCGAGATGCTGGCCGACGCGCTGGTAGCGCGCGGCGATTTGCGCAGTGCACAGGGTGAATTCACCTTGTCTTTGGACGATCTGCAACGCGCGCGCGCGTTGTACGAACAGAATGGCAATATCGCGCTGGCGATTAGAGCGCTGAACAATATCGCCGTGTTGTACGGCCGTATGGGCGATAACGTTCAGGCTATCGACATGTTGCAACGGGCGTTGAAAGCTCAACGCACCGCCAACCTGAAGTACGATGAGGTCGTCACCCTGGCGCAGCTGGCACGCGCGCGCAGTAATTTGCGGCAATGGAGCGAAGCAGCCGAGGCCTTTGAAGCGTCGCTATCGATTGCGCGCGCTGTAAATTATCAACGCGGACAAGCGCAGGCGCTACTCGGCCTAGCGGCCGTTGCAAATGCGCGCGGTGATGCGGAGAGCGCATTGCAATTGCTTGACGGCGCATCGACAGCGCTCGATCAAGCGCCGGACGCGCTGCTCGACGCACAAATAGGCCTAACCCGCGGCGGCGCATTGCGACAATTGGACCGTCATAACGAAAGCATCGCGATACTGCAGAACGTCCTGCCGATCTTCCGCCGTAACGGCACCTTGGCCGAACTGGCTGCCACGCATGCGGAACTGGCCGCCGCATATGGCGCGCAGGGGCGCTGGCGAGCTGCATTTGAGCAACAAGTCGAAGCGCAAACAACCAGCGAACAGTTGTTGAAAAACCAACTCGACCAGCGCTTCGCTGCGCTCAAAGTGGAGTTTGACGCAGCCAGCACGGAAAAAGAAAACGCATTGCTGATGCGCGAAAATCAAGCAAATGCCAAGGCGCTGCAAGCAGCGGAAGAGGCGAGCCGTCTGCAAACGTGGTTCTTTACGTTGGCAGTCATGTTTGCCGCCCTACTTGCGGGAGTGGCTCTTCAGCAACGCAGCATCAAACTGCGCATGCGAACTCTTGCATTGACCGATGAACTGACCGGGGTTCCCAACCGGCGTGCGGTACTGGCCCGTTTGGCGCCGCTGTTGAAGGACAACAATGCCCCGGCCTGCGCGCTGTTGATCGTGGACATAGATCATTTCAAGTCCATAAACGACCGGCATGGACACTCGGTCGGCGACGAAGCTTTACAACACGTCGCAATCACTTTGCGCGAATCGGTGCGCGAACCGGCGTTCATCGGCCGATTGGGCGGCGAGGAATTTGTAATAGTGCTGCCGAATACGAATTTGATGAACGCCGCCGAAGTCGGCGAGCGGCTGCGCGTACAAGTCATCAATATCGACGCATCGCGCTGGAAAGACGGCAACTCCATTACGGTAAGCATCGGCGTAGCCGTATCGCGACCCGGTCTGGACACCGCAAGCGAGATGCTGCAACGCGCGGATGCAGCGCTCTATGTCGCGAAGAACGACGGCCGCAATTGCGTGCGCACCGAGCTTGCTACGGACAACAAGAACTAAATCGAGCTGCTTTTGGATATTCGTGGAATTCGCCGCAAAGCGGGCGACTGAGACAGGAGGCCTGCGCGCTCAATTTGGTCAAACGTGAATCAAGCGAATTCGCTAGTGTCTGTCGACCCGACTCGAGACACCCTTTATCAAACCTTGTAACGCTGCCTCGGCGCGCTGCGCGGCGATTAGAGTTTGTTCGTGCGCTCGTTTGGCTCGCAATAAATGCGACAACGCTTCGACGACATGCTTAAGCAGCTCGCGATCCGCCGCTGTATACGCCGGCGAGCGATTTGCCACCGCCAGGAGCGCCAGGGTTTCCGTGCCGTCGATAATCGGCAGCAATAACGCACTGTGCTGCTCGGGTAAATGGCTGTGTGATTCGCTGCTTTTGGCGGTATCGTTCATCAAGACGCTGCCCGCTCGCATCGCATTGGCAACGGCACCGGTGGCATCCAAGGCGCGAGCATCGCCGTTCACGGCGACGGCGCGGCCGTTTGCGGCGTCGAACACCGCATGCAATCGAGGCGCCATTTGTTTTGCGTCCGGTACGCAGAAAAAGGCCACGGGACTTTGCGTAAGCGCGGCGGCAAGCTCGGTGGCGCGGCGCGCGATACCGTGATCATCGAGCGTTTCAGCAGTCGCATACAGTTCAATCGCAGCGTTTAGCGCCGCCGTTAGCTGTTGCTGCGCGCGTTGTGCGTCGGCGGCACGCTGCTCGCGGGCACTGATGTCACGCACGATCGCAACTGTGCGCGACCGCGCACCGGTTAACGTACCGACGCTAACTTCCACGGGATACTCGCTTCCATCGCGGCGCTTGTGGCGACTTTCATAGAGAGCCGGTTCTTTGCTGTCCGGATCGCGATGCGTTTGCAACCGCAGCTTGCTCTCATCGGCGATGCGCAATTCCAGATCACCGGCGGTTAACTTCAGCAATTCTTCTTTGCCGTAGCCGGACATGCGGCAATAGGTTTCGTTTACGTCGAGCAACCGGTCTTGATCGTCGAGCAACCAGTAGCCGTCCGCACCGGCGATTAATAGCGTTTGATAACAATCCGCGATCTGCGTGTTGGTTTTCTGGATGGTCTCCGCTTGTTCGCGCAGACGCGATTCGCTGGTTTTGAGTTGTTTGTTTTGCGCGTCGATTTCGTTGATGCGTGCCAGCAAACGCTGCTCGCGTGCCAACGCAGTCGTCAACGCACTTTCGGCCGAACCGGCGGGTGCGGCACCGGGTGATGTCTCGGACGGTGCCGCGGCAACGGCGCTTGGCGCCGATGGCGCGGCGCCGACTTGCATCGCTGCCTGTGGACCGGTGCGATTAAACACGCCGGTTTGCGTCAGTGTTTCGGTTGCCGTGAAACTGCCTGTGCGCATCGAACCAGTGCTCATCGCGCGTAACTTCATAGTATCGACACGCGGTGCGGCGACGCCGCGTTCCAGCAATTCGTCGACGGCTTTCAAAAACAATAAGGGATCGGTGGAACGCTCGATATATCGATCGACTCCCAATTCCAGCGCGAAGCGCTGATACTTCGGATCGTCATGTCGCTTGGTATAGAACATGAACGGGATGTATTGCAGACGCTCGTCCTGTTTCCACTTCTTGCAAAGCGAGATACCGTCCATCTTAGGCAACAGGATATCGCTGACCACCAACAGCGGCGGTTCTCGGCGCGCGCTGTCGAGCGCGTCGACGCCGTTATTGGAGCGGACGACCGTGTGACCCTTTTCGGTCAACAGGCGCTCCACGGCGTTTTGTTCTAGCTCGCGCTCGTACGCGATTAAAATGGTACTCATCCAAACTCTCTCGGATGCATCCAGAATGCGACAATGTATTCTACGAGTCAGCCGCATTATGAAAATGAGACGCAGCGCACAGTTGCACCGGGGGCATGGCGCTACGGCATTCGCAGGCCGATAAACGCCGCAAGAACGGCGACAGACGGAAAGCGAATTGCGGACAAGGCCGGGTTTTCCGGCCTTACCGCTTGGCTGCGGGCTTACCCGCTATAACTTCCAGGTCAATCCCGCAAACATATATCGTCCGATCGGATCGTAAGACTCGGCGGCGGTTTCCGTTCCGGTGATGTTGGACGCACCGTTCTGATCGATGAGCGGGGGCTTTACGTCCATAAGATTGTTGATGCCGCCGTAGACGGTGAACGTTTGATCGCGACCGAACTCGTACTTCATATAAAGGTCCTCGTAGGCGAAGGAGGAAACATTATTGAACTCAGGTTCCAGGATCGGATTGTTCTCTTCCCTCGTATCCTGCGCGGCGCTTTGATAGCGGTGACGCCAAGTTGCCGCCCACCCGCCTCTCGATATCGTTAATCCCAACGCCACACGATGCCGGAATCCGGCGCCCAAACGGTCTTCACCGTTCAGTTGCGCAACGTTGCTCGACGAAGGTTCGCCGGGGACGGGTTGAATCGACAGCTTGTCCAAGTAGGTGTAGTTGAGATCAACGTCTAGATCCACAGGACCCATTGGCGTGCCGGCGCGAATGGCGGTATCCATACCGCGCGATTCGATCAACGCTAGATTGCGATAGTCCTGAAAAATCTGATAAACGGCGCCGGGTGTTCGCGGCCGCGGTGTGCCAACCGGTTCGCGCACGACATACTGGCAAAACTCCGACGTGCCTAAAGAGATGACGCAAGTATCGATCTCGTACTGCGCAGAAATCGTGCGAATAGCGTCTTCAACTCGAATGCTGAACCAATCTACCGACACCGATAAATTCGGGAACGGCGTCAGCACCACACCCAACGTCAAGGTCTTAGCCTTTTCTTGTTGGACATTCACATTACCGCGATCGAACGCCTCGATGCTTTGACGATCCAAATTGTCGTCCATCACGTACGTTCCGTTCAGGGCAATTTGTTGCGCGACGCCGGGGATAGAACGGCAGTAGTCATCCCAGGGGCGGGCACTGGCCGCGGTAACACCTTCGCAGGGATCGGTAAGGCCGGGCGGAAAATCCTGATTTTCGCCTTGATACAGCTCGCCGATGTTCGGTGCGCGCGTTGCAGTTGCATACACCGCGCGGAATCGAAGCGCGTCCATCGGAGCCCATGAGAGGCCCGTCTTCCAACTAAGCACCTCACCGACGGACGAGTAATCGCCGACACGCACGGCCGCTTGCGCTTCAAGGGATTGCACGGCGGGCAGATCGGTAAGCAGCGGCACGATGGTTTCGAAGTAGGCCTCTGTTACGTCGTACTCGCCGACCGTATTGCTGAGCGCATTGCCAAGCGTATTGCCGGCTTGCGTATCCGCCGAATAGGTTTCCGAGCTCGTTTCCTTGCGATACTCGGCACCCGCAGCAATGCGCACTTCGCCGGCAGGCAGGCTGAACACCGACCCGGTGACGTTAGCCGCAAAAACCTCCTGTTCGATCGTTGCCTTGTATGTATCGTACCGTCCGTCGCGGAAGTACGCGACCGCCGCGGCGGAATGGGAATTGAATCCGAACAAGTTGAGCGGCACGCAACCCGCAGCGCGCGCGGCGGCGTCCCGGCAGGCCGGCTGTCCGCCGATCGTAGTGGCATCCAACGCATAGTAGAGACGGTCGCGCAAACCGGTTTCCGAGCGCGTGTCATCCACGCTCTTGCTAGTGTTGTAGTACACATCCCAATCCCAGTCGTCGAACATGCTGCCCTTCAATCCGAGCACGGCACGATAGAAATCGCGCTGGCTAACATTGGATCGATCGAACATGCCGTTGGCGCGCTTTCTAAACGGCAAGACCGTGTCACCGGCCGAATTCATGTCGGCGAGAATCGCGGCCGGTATGAACGGATTATCCAGCGCCAGTCCCGGCAGCGGAGTATTCGGATCAAGCCGTGCGTCGGAATTGTCGAATGCAAGCGGCTCCAATCGTGAATTCGTTTCGATTCTGACGAACGTCCCCTCGAAAAACGCATTGAGCGATTCGACGATATCCATGTCGGCGAGCAAGGTGCCCATTTTCCGTTCGAGCGGCACGGAAATGTAACGTTCGGAATTGCGATTAAACCCATCGACCGGGTTGTCGAAAGAATCTTTCAACGCGCCGTCGGGCCCGTAGGTCCAATCGAAGTTTGACGTGCTGAACAAACCCTGCGGCACGTAGCTGCTGCGAAACGGAATGTCTTCTTTGGAGATCTCGCGATCTCTCGAACGAAGTCCTTCGTCCTTGTCGTACTGCAAATTAAATACCGCATGCGCACGCTCCCCAAGGTTAGTTCCAAAGGTCAGCGTGCCCAGGTACTGCTCCGCGTCGTGCTTGCTTGTGTGACCGACCTGCCCGCGAGCTTCAAGGCCGTCAAATTTGTTCTTCAAAATAAAATTCACTACGCCGGCGATCGCTTCCGATCCGTACACAGCCGATGCGCCGCCGGTGACTACTTCAATGCGATCGATCAGCGCGGTCGGAATGTTGCTCACGTCGACGGCCGAGTTGCCGCCGATGCCGGCGACGACACGTCGTCCGTTGACAAGCACCAGCGTGCGCTTGTCGTCAATGTTCCGCAGGTTGACGGTTGAGACGCCGTTGCCGGTAGTGGCGAAATTGCTGTTTGCTCGCGAGAAGCCCGCCGTGCCAATGGCCGGAATTCTTGCCAAGACGTCGGCTATGTTCGGCGTCCCTTGGGCCGTGATTTGTTCGGACGTGTATACCTGCACAGGTATGGGGGCATCTAAACCGCCGGTCGCAATTCGCGAGCCGGTGACGATGACCGTATCAAGAGTGTCTTTATCTTCCTGTGCGAATGCTTGACCGACCACTCCACCCGCAACTAACGCGCCAATTGTTAGCGTGTGCCGGATGGCAGGACGTATTCGAATCGAACCGTAATTCATGAGAGCTCTCCTTCTGCAAGAACAACGTTATTCGGCCGGGTAGGCCTTGTAGTTACCCCCGAGTAAATCCCCTTCTTTATTTTTTGGTCCGCAGCCGTCGTTCGACCGCGCGCTCAATGTCGGACATCTGTATCCGTGGCATAAAGCCTACAGCTGTTCCGTTGTTGAGAAAAGTGTCAATAGAAACTCCCGCCCCGTAAAAAACGGCGTAAGAAGAAAGTTCCAGGCGAGATAAAAAATGCCGCGTGCGCGGATCAGGGAATGCCTGCAAGCTTGTTGCCTTGCGACAACAACGCGCATCGCGACGAACGTATGCGTCAAAGCGACGCGATTACAAGGCGATTGGCGCTCGGCGAATCGCGGCGCATTCCCTGCGCCCCA
>Ga0315910_10005491_pt1 | contig 10381 bp, 8 predicted proteins | sample EdamamesoilMG_FD_204470 | JGI IMG/M metagenome (GOLD analysis project Ga0315910, IMG submission 204470) | Garden soil microbial communities collected in Santa Monica, California, United States - Edamame soil | ecosystem: Environmental > Terrestrial > Soil > Garden | place: USA: California... | reverse complement strand
GCCCTTGAGTACGAGGCCAAAGGCAAAGCCTACGCGGCGGTATTCCCGCTCAGGCGCTTCGGTTATCGGGACACCGATCCCGAACAAAGTGTCGCCCCCCCGAGTGGCCGCCATTGGCTCGGTACCGACTACGAGGGGCGCGACGTGTTCGCTCGCATGCTGTACGGCACGCGCATCTCGCTCACGATCGGGCTCGTCGCCGTGATGATCTACGTCTCGATCGGCATCGTCCTCGGGGCGCTCGCTGGTTACTACGGGCGCTGGGTCGATAACTGGATCTCCCGCTTGATCGAGGTGATGATCTGTTTCCCGAGCTTCTTCTTGATCTTGACGATCGCCGCGCTCATCGAAAAGCGCTCGATCTTTCACGTGATGCTGATCATTGGATTTACCGGGTGGACGGGCGTGGCTCGCCTGATCCGCGCGGAGTTCTTGAAGCAGACCAGCCTCGATTACGTTCAGGCGGCGCGCGCGCTCGGGCTGAGCCAAACGCGCATCATCTTCCGGCACATCTTGCCGAACGCGGTAGCGCCGGTCCTAGTCAGCGCCACGTTCGGTATCGCCGCCGCAATTCTGATCGAATCGAGCTTGGCGTTCCTCGGTGTGGGCGATCCGAGCGTGGCCAGCTGGGGCGAAACCCTGAACACCGGGCGTACCGAGCACAAGCTGTGGCTGGTGCTCGCTCCGGGGTTCGCGATTTTCTTCGTGGTCAGCGTCTTCAACCTGGTGGGTGAAGGGTTGCGCGACGCCCTCGATCCGAGGCTCAGGCGATGAAGCGAGAGCCGCTGCTTTCGGTGCGAGATCTCAAGGTTCAGTTTCGAACGGATCGGGCGCTGGTGCGCGCCGTCGATGGCGTCAGCTTCGACGTGCATGCCGGCGAAACGCTCGCCGTGGTGGGTGAAAGCGGCTCGGGCAAAAGCGTGACCGCGATGAGTATCTTGCGGCTGATCGAGAGCCAGGGGGGCAGCATCGCCGGCGGATCGATCAAGTTTCGCGGTAAGGAGCTCTTGGCGCTCAGCGAAGCCGAGATGCGCCACGTGCGCGGCAACGACATCGCCATGATCTTCCAAGAGCCGATGACCAGCCTGAATCCGGTCTACACCATCGGCAATCAGATTGGCGAAACGCTGCGCCTGCATCGCCGCATGAGCGAATCCGAGGCGAGGCAAGAGGCGATTCGCCTGCTCGAGTTGGTCAACATGCCCGACCCCGAGCAGCGCATCGATGGCTATCCGCACCAGCTCTCGGGCGGCATGCGCCAGCGCGTGATGATTGCCATGGCGCTCAGCTGTCGGCCCAAACTCTTGATCGCGGACGAGCCGACGACCGCGCTCGACGTGACGGTACAGGCGCAGATCCTCGAGCTGATGCAAGAGCTGCAGGAGCGTCTGGGCATGGCGATTCTCCTCATTACGCACGACCTCGGTGTCGTGGCGACCAACGCCGACGAGGTGGCGGTCATGTACGCGGGCAGAATCGTGGAACAGGCCAGCGTCATCGATCTGTTCGAAGCGCCGAAGCACCCGTACACCGCGGGCCTCTTGGCGTCGTTGCCGCAGCTCGACAAGCGCACCCAGCTGATTCCGATCGCGGGCAACGTTCCGGACGCATCGCGCTTGCCTACGGGTTGCCCGTTTCATCCACGCTGCGTGTTTCGCCTGGAACTCTGCAGCGAGGTGGATCCGCCGCTCGAGCCCGTGCCCAGCGCGGCTGCTCGCACGAGCGCGTGTCACTATGTGAAGCGCCACCCAGACGCTGCGCTTTTGCCGCTGCTCGCCGAGAAGCGCGCCGGGAAGGACACAGCGTGACGGACGAACCGCTCTTGGCCGTGCAGGGTCTCTCGAAGCACTTCCCGGTGACGCGCGGCGTGCTGAGCCGCCAGGTCGGCAGCGTGCGTGCGGTGGACGGCATTTCGTTCGAGCTTTGGCCCGGTGAAGCGCTGGGCCTCGTCGGTGAGTCGGGCTGCGGCAAGACGACCGCGGGGCGCTCCCTGCTCCGCTTGATCGAGCCGAGCGCCGGGTCGATTCGCTTCGCGGGGCGCGACCTGATGGCGCTCAGCCAGCGCGAGCTCCGGGCGGTGCGCCGCGAGATGCAGATCATCTTTCAGGACCCCTTCAGCTCGCTGAACCCGCGCATGCGCGTGCGGGACATCGTGGGCGAGGCGCTGGTGGCGCACGGTCTCTGCAAGCGCCGCGATCTCGACGCGCGAGTCGCCGAGCTGCTCGAAAAGGTGGGAGTAACGAGTAGTTTCGCGAGCCGCTATCCGCACGAGTTCTCTGGAGGGCAGCGCCAACGCATCGGCATCGCGCGCGCGATCGCGCTCAACCCGAAGTTCATCGTGTGTGACGAAGCCGTCTCGGCGCTCGACGTGTCGATTCGTGCACAAGTCATCAATCTATTGATGGGGCTGCGGGACGAACTCGGCCTAGCGTACCTGTTCATTTCGCACGACCTTTCGGTCGTCAAGCACATCTGCAATCGCGTCGCCGTCATGTACCTCGGTCAAATCGTGGAGCTGACCGACGCGGACGAGCTGTTCGAGAAACCGGCGCATCCATACACGCGCGCGCTGCTCTCGGCGATCCCGTTGCCCGACCCGAAGCTGCGCCAGAAGCGCAAGGTGCTGAGCGGCGACGTGCCGACGCCGCTGAATCCGCCGAGCGGTTGCCGCTTTCACACGCGTTGCCCGGCCGTGTTCGACCGCTGCCCCAGCGACGAACCCAAGCTCGTGAAGCTGGGCGGGCAGCACCAGGTGAGTTGCCACCACGCCGATGGGCTCGAGAGCGCAGCGGACTGGTTCGAACAGCTCGACCGGCGCATCTTGGAACGCGAACAGATCAATGAGCGTGAGCGAGCCCGCCTCGAGGTGCCCGGCTCGAGCGCGCCAGTCGTCGAAGCCGAGCCTCCCGAGCCCTTACCCGAGCTGCACGCGCCTGAGGTAGCCGGCGCGGTCGCGCCTGCGGGCGACCTTCCGCTGGTCAGCGCTCCCCTCGCCAATGCGCTCGTGTTCGCTGGCATCGGCGCCGTGGTCGCGGGCTTCTGGTTCAGCGGTCTGTGTCTGAGCGCGGGGGTCTACTGGCTCTGGGTGCGCCGGCAGCGGGCGCGCCCCATCGCGACCGACCTCGGGCTCGCCGCACTACTCGCCCTCGCCCTCGTCGTCGGGCAAGCGCTGAGCGCACACGCGAGGCTTGCGCGCGCCCGCACGGAGCTGACGGCGCTCGCGGAGCACGTCGAGGCGTTCCGTGAGCACACGGGCAGCGATCCCGAGTCCCTGAGCGCGCTCGGCTGGCGCCTGTTCGAGGCGAAGCCGGATGGCACACTCACCGATCCCTGGGGGCGTGCCTACGCGCTCCGTCGCAGCGCCCCCGACAAGCCCGGATCCGTGACCAGCCAAGGCCCGGATCCGAACTCGCCGAGTGACGACTTGAGCGCGCCTCTGAGGGCCCGAGCCTCAGAACGTTAGCTGCGCCTGGGTGCGAAACTGCCAGTCGGTGGTGTCGTCGTCGTTGTGGTTCAGGCCGGTCAGGTCGGTCTGCCACTTGAGGTCGTGTTTGTCGAAGTAGAAGTTCAAGCCGGCCGCGTACTCTTCCTCGATGTTGTTCGACTGCTCGTGGCGCGGATCGACGATGCCGTAGCGGAGCACCGGTTGGATCATCTTCGCGATGACGTAGCCCGCCTGAACGTGAGCGCCGCCGTCGCCCGTGGTGCGGTCCCCGAAACCCTCGCCGTCTTGCTGGCTGGTACGATAGACAGCGCCGCTGATCGAAAAGCCTTCGATCTTCACCACCGCATCGGCCTCCATCTTCACGAGCGAGTCGTCGGTGTTGTCGGCGTCGAATTGACTCTCGAGGCTGCCGGCGACGCCGAAGCGGAGACCGCCGCCTTCGAGGTCAGCTTCGCTGTAGCCCTTGATTTCGCCGTAGTTGTAGCCGAGGCGTAAGCCGAGGGCGGGGCGCCACATGGCGGGCACGTTGGTGAAGCTGCCGCTCGAGACTTCGGTGTCACCGGTGGTCAGGTCCGTGCTGCCCGTACCCGTGAAGGTGGCCCGGTCGCCGGTGCCGTTGAAGAGTCCGAGGGCATATTCGAACGTGGGAGACTTCTCGTAGTTGTCGTGCAGCATCAAGCCGATGTCGCGACTACCGCCGAAAGCTCGGTCGGTGATCGAGCGATCGACGAATTCGAAGTTGGCGTCGGAAACGATCTGCTGGCGCGAAAACGGCCGCTTGAACTGGCCCGGACGAATGCACAGCATGTCGTCGGCGATGCAGTAGTCGAAGTAGAAGTCCTTCAGCGCGGTGTTACCTCGGCCGAAGTCGATCTGCACCTTGTAGGACAGCTCCTTGGTGTAGACGGTACCCTTCAAATAGAGTTGCGCGCGCGCGAGCTCGAAAGCGTCGCGGTTGGGTGCGTCTTTGATCTCGAGGTGTGTAAAACGGGGCTGGACCCGGCCTTGAATGTTGAGGCTGTTGACCCCTTGCTTGATGAAGAAGCCTTTGTCGTAGCCAACGCTGGCGGGCTCACCTTCGGCCTCGGCTTCGACGACTGGCGGCGTGGGGCCTGGCAATGGTTCCGGTGGAGCGACCTCGGCGGGTGCGGGCGCGACCTCAGCCGCAGCCGGCGCGGTTTCGGTGGTCGTCTCGGGAGCTGGTGCTGCCTCTGCGGCAGGAGCCGGAGCTGCTTCAGGAGCCGGAGCTGCTTCAGGAGCCGGAGCTGGTGCCGCTGCAGGTGGCGCCGCGGGAGCTGGCGCTGGTTGCGCGAGCGCGGGAGCTGCAACGAGAGAGGTGAGGAGGGTGAGGGCAGAAGCGAAGCGATGAGTTCTGATCACGGCAGGTGTTTCCTTTCGCTGCCCTTGTGCCGCTGTTTGAAGCCCGTTGAAACCCTAATCTTTCTGTCACGGAACTTTTCCTACCGAAAAAGGAGAGAATTCCGATACCACGGTCTTTTCAGCGATTCACGTCGTGGCGGGCCGTTCGGCCGAACCTCGCCCCTCAGTCGTAACTCGTCGCGCCTCAGCCGTAGCGGCCTTCGATGTAGTCGGCGGTCTTCTCACTCTTGGGTGTCACGAACATTTCGTCCGTGGCGCTGTGTTCGATGACCTTGCCGAGCAGCATGAACACACATTCCTCACTGGCCCGGCGTGCTTGCGCCATGTTGTGAGTGACGATCAGGATCGTGTATTCGCCGCGCAGTTCCCAGATGAGCTCTTCGACCGCCGCGGTGGCCTTCGGATCGAGCGCGGAGCACGGCTCGTCCATCAAGAGCAGGCGCGGCTTCACCGGAAGCAGCCGCGCAATGCAGAGCTTTTGCTGAGCCTCGAGCGAGAGCACGCGCGCGGGGGCGTCGAGTCGATCTTTCACTTCGTCCCACAAGAGCACCTGCTCGAGCGACGATTGCACGACCTGGTCGAGCTCTGCCCGTGGCGCCTTGCGCGCATGGCTGTCGTGCAGACGCAGCCCGAACAAGATGTTGTCGCGGATCGAGAGCGGTAACGGATTCGGCCTTTGAAAGACCATGCCGATCTGTTTGCGCACCTGCACCACCTCGTTCGCCGGCGCATACACGTCTTTGCCGAATACCTCGATGCTGCCTTGAATGCGCACGTACGACAGACGCTGGATGATGCGATTGCAGGCGCGGAGCAGCGTACTCTTGCCGCAACCGGAAGGCCCGATCAGCGAAGTGATCTTACCTTCGGGCACCTCGAGGTTGACGTCGTACAGAGCCTGAAAGTTTCCGTACCACAGGTTCAGACCTTTGACGGCCACGGCCGGCTGCGAGCGCTCGCGCGTTGGTTTAGCCAAAATGCCCTCCGAGGTACTTGGCGGTGCGCTCGTCGGCGTGGCCGCCCGCGAACAGAGTCTCGGTTTCCGCGATCTCGACGCATTCGCCAGTGAGGAAGAAGGCGGTGCGATTGGCCAAACGCTGCGCTTGCTGAATCAAATTGGTGACGAGCACGATCGTGATTTCGTTCCGCAGCTCTTTCAGCACGTCTTCGATACGCATGGTGGTCACGGGGTCCACCGCGATCGAGAATTCGTCGAGCAGCAAGAGCTTGGGATTTTGCGAGAGTGCTCGGGCGATCGTGAGACGCTGCTGCTGCCCTCCCGACAGCAAGCTGCCCAAAGACTTCAGGCGATCTTTCACTTCATCCCAGAGCGCGGCGCGCGTCAGGGAGCGCTCCACGATCTCATCGAGCTTGCGCTTGTCGCGGACGCCGGCGAGGCGTGGCGCGAGCGCTACGTTGTCGTAGACGCTGAGCGGCAGGCCCACTGGCAGCGGAAACACCACACCGATGCGGCGACGGAGCGCGTAGAGGTTCCTCCACTCGCGCACGTTCTTGCCCCCGATTTCGACGCTGCCGCCGAATTGCATGCCGGGTGTGAACTCGTCCATGCGGTTCAGCACGCGCAGAAACGAGGTCTTACCGCTGTTGGCGGGGCCGATGATGCCGAAGATCTCGTTTTGTCGGATCTCGAGGCTCACGCCGGACAGCACCGTCTTTTTGCCGTACACGATCGACAGATCGCGCACCGACACCTCGACGTCAGAGTCGTCGCGCGAAGCTTTCACCACTTCTTCTTGCCTCTGAGATACATGCGAAACGCAATCGAGGCCGCGTTCATGCAAAGGACGATGCCGATCAAAACCAGCGCCACGCCATAAGGCAGCTGCTCGGGAACCCCCGGCACTTGCGTGGAGATCACGAACAAGTGGAGCGACATGGCCATGGTTTGGTCGAACACGCTCTCGGGTAGAAACGGCAGAAAGAAGGCGGCTCCGGTGAACATGATGGGCGCCGTTTCACCCGTGGTGCGCGAAACCTCCAGGATGACCCCGGTCAGAATACCGCTGATCGAATTCGGCAGCACCACACGGTAGATGGTCTGCCAGCGGGTAGCACCCATGTTCCAACACGCCTCTCGGAACGCTTGGGGAACCGACTGCAGCGACTCACGTGTCGCCACGATCACCACCGGTAGGCTCATCACGGCTAGCGTGAAGCTGGCGGCCAGAATGCTGGTGCCGAAGCCCAGAAACAGCACGAAGGCACCCACGCCGAACAAGGCGTGGACGATGGAGGGCACGCCCGCCAAGTTGATGATGGCAAGATTGATGACGCGCGTGAGCCAGTTGTCGGGAGCGTATTCGCTCAGGTACACGGCCGCTGCCACGCCCACCGGCACCGACGCGAGCAACGCGACGGCGACCAGCCAGATCGTTCCGATGAACGCCGGGAAGATGCCGCCCGCGGTCATGCCCTTGGTAGGTTCAGTGAACAGAAAGTCGAAGGAGAGAATCGGGGCCCCTTCGTAGAGCAGCATCGAGAGGATGATGGCTACCGGCAAGATCAGCACCAGCGTCACGACTAGCAAACCGAGCTTGGCCATCTGCTGAACGCGATCGTTCTTGCGATTCAGGGCTGTTGCTTCGAACATCAATGACTCCAGCGCTTGCCGCGGACCAAGATGTCAGCAGTAAGATTGATGAGGAACGTGACGACGAACAGGAAAATGCCCAGCGTGAACAGCGCCTGGTAGTGCTCCGACCCGACCGCTGTTTCGCCGAGCTCGGCAGCGATCGTCGCGGTGAGCGCCCGGACGGAATCGAACACGCTGGTAGGCACGTTGATGGAGTGGCCGCTCGCCATCAACACCGCCATAGTCTCCCCGAAGCCGCGTCCGACCCCCAAGAGCACGGCGGCCACGAGCCCCTGCCGCGCCGCCGGCAACACCACGCGTGTGATCACCTGCCAGCGCGTGGCGCCGAGCGCCTCGGCGGCTTCACGATAGCTGTCGGGCACCGCCTTCAGCGCGTCTTCGGCGATCGTGGTCATGATGGGCGCCGCCATCAGCCCCAGGATCAAGCCGGAGTTGAGTACGCTCAGGCCCACGGGGACATCGAACACCTCGATGATCAGCGGATTGATCAGCACCAGGCCGATGAAGCCCCACACCACCGACGGGATCGCAGCCAAGAGCTCGATCAGCACCTTCAGCACCTCGCGGGTGCGGCCGGTCGCGAACTCGGCGATGTACACCGCCGCTCCGAGCGAGAAGGGAACCGAGACGAGCATCGCCAGGCCGGTGACGCTCGCGGTGCCCAAGATCAAGGCAAGGCCGCCGTAGGTCGGGTTCTTCTCCGAAGTCGGTCGCCACGCGATGGATCCGATGAACTCGGAGAGCGAAAAGCGACCCACGAGAAAGCCGATGCCCTCGCGCGTTACGAACACGAAGATGCCGACGACGAAAAGAATCGCCGACACGCCGCCGATGAACACCAGTAGCGCGACAGCCTTGTCGATGTACCACGCGGCGTCGCGGCGATCGTCGGCGCCTTTCCTAGCGCCGGGTCTTGAGTCAGCAGCCATACGTCACGTCCGAGGCGGTGCTGAAGTAGAGGTCGCCGGACTCATTCGGCTTCCTCGCCGCGCATCGTCACCATCAGCTCGCGGATCTCGGCCCCGAGCCGCTTGGCGACTTCGGTGAGGCGCGTATCGAGCGTGCCGCCCGCGTCCGGATCGTACAGCCTCGGCAAGTCCCACTCGAGCAGCACGGTGGCGTAGGGCACGTCGGGGATGTGACGGCTGGCGTCGGGCGTCAGACATACGATCACGTGGTAGCCCTCGAGCGTTTCGCGGTCTGTTTTCAGGGGAGTTGGCCCGAGCCCCGTGGTATCGAGCGAGAGCTTTTCCGCGAGGCCCTCGAGTTCGGGCGCGAGTTCGCTGCCCGCTTGAAAACCGGCGCTCGTATAGTCGCCGCTCGCGGGGAACGCTTTTTTGGCCAGCGCCACGGCAAGGGGACCGATCAAGGTGTCGCGCGCGTCGACGAAGAGGATCTGGTAGCGCTTGGGCGGCTTGGTCTCGCCCGTCAGCGCGAACAGCGTCTCTTCGCACAGGTTCTTGGCCTGGTCGCTGACGCGCTCGAGGCGGCTGAACACCATCAACAATGCAAACGCGTCCGCGAGCGGCAGCTCGTCGCCCTCGCGGGTCAAGCGGCGGAACGTGTCGGCGTAGTGGCGTTCGACCTGCTTGGTCTTGGGTTTCGTGGCACGCGCCAGCTCGGCGTTCTGTTCTTCGAAAGCAAGCACGGCCTGGCGCAAAATGCCGGTCGCTTCGCTCTTGAGCTCGCGCAGATCGCGCGCGATGGATTCGGGTGGCGGGGCCATTAGCTTCACCGCTTCACGCGCGATCGTAACGGCGTAGTCGCCGATGCGTTCGAGGGCGATGTTCAGCTGCAAGACGGACGATACGAAGCGAAGGTGTCCGGCGGACGGCAGATGCCGCGCGACGAACGCGTGGCAGCGTTTGTCGATCGCACGGATCTCGCGGTTGATGGGCAGGTCACCCAGGACCACCTTGTAACAGCGGGCGCGGTCGCCCGCCAACAAGGCATCGACGGCTTCATCCACCGCGCGCGCCACGCCCTCGCCGACGGCGACGACCCGTTTGCGGATCTCCGATCGATCGGTCGCCAGGCGTTCTTCGAACCGGCTCATGATTTCCGAATACTCGCTTTCGCCGGTGACGGCTACTTACACTTGAGCGGCCGCGCCGAGGCGTAACCTTTGTCGACGATGATGCACTGGCCCTTGTCGCTCAGGATCCAGTCCAGATACTCCTTCACGTGCCCTTTGGGCTCACCGTTGGTGTACATGAAAAGCGGCCGGGCGACGGGATAGCTGCGATTGACGGCAGTTTCCATCGAGGGGGCGACGCATTGACCATCCGCCTTCTTGATGCAGGGCATGTTCACGTCGGGCGTCGCGTAGGCCAGCCCACTGTAACCGATGGCGCAAGGAGTTTTGGCGACCAGGTCGACCACGTCTTTCGAGCCGTGCATGTCGCGCGACCCGAACTTGTACTCCTTGTCTTCGCCCAGCACGGCTTCCTTGAAATAGACGTAGGTGCCCGAATTGTTCTGACGGCTGACGCGCACGATCTCGTCGCTGTCGCAGCCGGGGACCTTCACTCCGAGCTGGCTCCATTTCTCGGTCTTGCCGCCCTCGGCATAAATGTCAGCGAGCTGCTCTAGCGAGAACTCCTTGATGGGGTTGTTCTTGTGGATGAAGACCGCCAGTGCGTCGTATCCGACGGTGAACTCCTTCGGCGTGACGCCGTGCTGTTTTGCCTCACCGGTTTCTTTCTCGGTGATGGTGCGGCTCGTGTTGGCGAGATCGACGGTGCCGTTGATCAATGCCGAGATGCCAGTGCCTGAGCCCCCGCCGGTGACGGCGATCGCAACCGCCGGGTTGACCGTCTTGTATTCTTCTGCCCAGGCCTGCGCCACGTTGACGAGAGTGTCCGAGCCCTTGTTTTGCAGCACGACCCGCTGGCCCGGCTTGCCGGCGCTCGCCACAGTTTCGTCTTCTTTCCCCTTGTTCT
>Ga0315910_10005490_pt1 | contig 10381 bp, 8 predicted proteins | sample EdamamesoilMG_FD_204470 | JGI IMG/M metagenome (GOLD analysis project Ga0315910, IMG submission 204470) | Garden soil microbial communities collected in Santa Monica, California, United States - Edamame soil | ecosystem: Environmental > Terrestrial > Soil > Garden | place: USA: California... | reverse complement strand
GACTCGATGCCGAGCAGGCGACCCACTTTCTTGAGCTGTGCCGTGCTCAGGCAGCGTCGCCCCGATAACAGCACCTGGAAGAACTCTTGCTTGGGTCTGGACAACGCTCCTCGCGGACGCGTCCCTGTGTCCGGCTCGCGACTCGTGTAGCCCGCGATCGCGTAATGCGGAGCGACGAGCAGCGAGATACCGTCGCCATCCGGGCACCAGTTCAGGATCACGTTTGCGCCGAGGCCCCAATGATCGTGAAGCAACCGATCGAGGTAGATCAGGTTGCTCCGTTCCTTGAGGCTCATCTCGTCGGTAATGGTCGACAAGGCGTCGAGATAGCTACCGACGCTCGCGAGCCGGAATATTCCTGAATCCTGCGGATTCATCCCCGATTGCCTATTAGCGTTATGGCTCGATCATAGCTATTGAGCCCCTAGGTCGCAAAGCGAGGCTACTCTCCTGATTCCGCAGCTTTTACGGATGGCAGGTTTCGGGTACGGGCCGGCGGTTGCCGGGGCGTAACGCCCCCGCCATAATCGCTGCCCCGCAAACGCCCCGCCGCCTGCATCATGGCCAAGAAGGATCAAGATTCAACGGGTATCGACCCACGCCGGTATTCGCGTGTCGTCGTGGACGGGCTCACCCAGGCTCCGAGCCGGGCGATGCTGCGTGCCGTCGGCTTCACGGATGCCGATTTCGCGAAGCCGCAAGTCGGCATCGCGTCCACCTGGAACATGGTCACGCCGTGCAACATGCACATCGACGGCCTGGCAAAGCACGCCGGCGCCGGCGCCGACGCCGCGGGCGCGAAGAGCGTTCTGTTCAATACGATCACGGTATCCGACGGCATCGCGAACGGCACGCCCGGTATGCGCTATTCCCTCGTGTCGCGCGAGGTCATCGCGGATTCGATCGAGACGGTAGCGGCGGCCGAGGGCTTCGACGGCCTCGTCACGATCGGTGGTTGCGACAAGAACATGCCGGGCTGCGTGATGGCGATGGCGCGCCTGGATCGACCTTCGATTTTCGTCTACGGCGGCACCATTCAGCCGGGACCGAAGAATCGCGACATCATTTCCGTATTCGAAGCCGTCGGCGCGCGCGCGGCGGGCAAGATCGACGATGCGGAGCTCAAGGAAGTGGAGTCCACGGCCATTCCGGGGCCCGGTTCGTGCGCCGGCATGTACACCGCGAACACGATGGCATCGGCCATCGAGGCGCTCGGCTTGAGCTTGGCCAACAGCTCGGCGCAAGAAGCCGTCTCGAATGCCAAGGCCGATGATTGTCGGCGCGCGGGCGAAGCTGTGGTGGCGCTGATCAAGCGCGGCATCAAGCCGTCGGACATCCTGACCAAGGAGGCATTCGAGAACGCCATCACGACTGTGATTGCGCTCGGCGGCTCCACGAACGCGGTGCTGCACCTGCTCGCAATCGCGCACGAGGCACGCGTGCCGCTCACGTTGAACGACTTCACGCGCATCGGCGATCGCACGCCGGTGCTCGCGGACTTGCGGCCGAGCGGCCGCTACATGATGTCCGAGCTGATTCGGATCGGCGGCATCCAGCCGTTGCAGAAGACCCTGCTCGACGCGGGCCTGCTGCACGGCGGCTGTCTTACGGTTAGCGGCAACACGATGGCCGAGAATTTGTCCGCCGTTCGTCCTTACCCCGCGGGGCAAACGATCGTGCGGCCCCTCAGCGAGCCGATCAAGGCCGAGAGCCACCTCGCAGTGCTGTATGGCAACCTCGCGCCCGAAGGCGCAGTGGCGAAAATCTCGGGCAAGGAAGGTACGCGGTTCGAAGGTCGCGCGCGCGTGTTCGATTCCGAGCACGATGCATTGCGCGCGATCATCGACGGCGGCGTGGTGGCGGGCGACGTCATCGTGATTCGTTACGAGGGGCCGAAAGGTGCGCCCGGAATGCCCGAGATGCTGAGCCCCACCGGCGCCGTGATCGGCCGCGGCCTGGGCGGCAAGGTCGCACTGATCACCGACGGCCGGTTCTCGGGCGGCAGCCACGGCTTCGTCGTCGGTCACATCACGCCCGAAGCGGCCGTTGGCGGACCGATCGCGGTCGTCGAGAACGGCGATCCGATCGCGATCGACGCCACGCGCAAGACGATCGAGCTAGGTATCCCGCAGGCCCAGCTCGACGCGCGGCTGCGCGCCTGGAAGCAGCCGGCGCCGAAAGCCGAGCGCGGTTTGCTCGCGAAATACGCGCGCCTCGTGAGCTCCGCCTCACAGGGCGCCGTGACCGATCTCAACTTGCTCTGAAGCGTTAGAGGCCATCATGTCGTCACAACCGGTGCTCGGCGCGAGCCAAACCGTCGCTACGCCGTATCCCGATTCGCCGTGGGTCGTGTTGAAGTTCGGCGGTCGCAGCGTATCGACGGCCGACAACTGGGCCATCGTCGCGAAACTGATCCGTGAGCGACTCGCAGAAGGCGTTCGCCCCGTCATCGTCCATTCGGCGCTCGTGGGCGTGTCGAATGCGTTGATCGCACTGCTCGACACGGCCGTTGCGGGCGGCGACACGGACGAAAAGCTCGCGAAGATTCGTGCGCAGCACGATGCGCTCGCGAAGGAGCTCGGCGTCGACCCGTCGCTGTTCGACGAGCGCTTCACTGCGCTCGCGCAGGTCATCTCGGGAATCAAGCTGATTGGCGAAGTCAGCCCGCGTGTGCATGCACGCGTGCTCGCGAACGGTGAGCTGGCGGCTACGGAGCTCGGCGCCGCATATTTGCGCAAGTGCGGTCTCGACATCGCTTGGCTCGACATCCGCGAGTACTTGGAAAGCGCGACGATTCGCGACCAAACGGAACGCGCGCGGTTCATCTCCGCACGCTGCGACTTCTCGCCCGACAAGGCACTGCAGGCGCGCTTCGCGGCGATCAATGGCGTCGTGCTATCGCAAGGTTTCATCGCGCGCAACGCGCAAGGCGAGACCGTGTTGCTCGGGCGCGGCGGCTCCGATACGTCGGGCGCCTATCTTGCCGGGAAGCTCGAGGCACGCCGTCTCGAGATCTGGACCGACGCGCCGGGGTTCTTCAGCGCGGATCCGAAGGCCGTGCCGTCGGCACGCCTCATCAAGAGCCTGCACTACCGCGAGGCCCAAGAGATTGCGTCAGCCGGCGGCGGCATACTCCATCCGCGCAGTATTTCCCCGGTACGCGCCTCGGGCATTCCGCTGTACCTGAAGTGCACGACGCATCCCGAGTGGGAAGGCAGCGTCATCTCGAACGCGCCGAGCGACGACCAGCCGCAGCTCAAGGCCATCTCGCACCGCAGCGGCATCACGCTCCTGTCGATGGAGTCGATGGAGATGTGGCACCAGGTCGGCTTCCTGGCCGATGCGTTCAATGTGTTCCGCGAGCACGGCATCTCGGTGGATCTGATCTCGACCTCGGAGAGCAACGTCACCGTCTCGATCGACACGGCGCAAAACGTCACGACGGCCGCCGCCATCGAGGCACTCGCGAATGACCTGCGCAAGCACTGCAAGGTCACGATCATCGGCGACTGCGCCGCAGTGACGCTCGTCGGCCAGCGCATCCGCACGATTCTGCACGAGCTCACTCCCGTGCTGGAGGTGTTCCAAGAGCAGCAAGTCCATCTCGTCACGCAGGCCGCGAACGACCTGAACCTCACGTTCGTCGTGAACTCGGAGCACGCGTCTCGCCTCGTGCAGCATCTGCACGGCTTGCTGGTAGGGAAGTTCGAGGGCGGTGTGTTCGGTGAGACCTGGGAGCGCCTCACGGGTGGCGGGATGCCCGCGAAGACTACGCCGAAGGCATGGTGGGTCAAGAAGAAGGCCGAGCTCATCGACATCGGCAAGCAGCGCGATGCGACTTACGTGTACGACCGCGAGAGCATCGAGCAAGCCGTCGCAGCGCTGCGCTCACTGAAGGCCGTCGACGCCGTGTTCTATGCGATGAAGGCCAACCCGCATCGCGACATCTTGAAGATCGTGCACGACCGCGGGCTGAACATCGAATGCGTTTCACCGGGCGAGATCGCACGAGTGCTCGAGGTGCTGCCGCGCATCGATCGCAAGCGAATTCTGTTCACGCCGAACTTCGCGCCGCGCGCGGAGTACGAGCAGGCGTTCGAGCAGGGCGTCTGGGTCACGCTCGACAACCTATTTCCGCTCAAGCACTGGGCCAAGAGCTTCAAGGGCAAGGAGCTCTTCGTCCGCATCGACACGGGCCAGGGTCGCGGGCATCACGAGCATGTCCGCACGGCCGGGGTGCATTCGAAGTTCGGGATACCGCTGTTCGAGATCGACGAGCTCATCGACGGCGTGAAGAAAGCCGGTGCCAATATCGTGGGCTTGCATGCACACACGGGCAGCGGCGTGCTCACGCCGGAGGCCTGGCTCAACACGGGCCGTCAGCTCCTGAAGCTGCTCGAGCGCTTGCCGGAGGTGCGTTACATCGACGTCGGCGGCGGGCTCGGCGTGCCGGAGAAGACAGGCCAACCGGGGCTCGATCTAAAGGCCCTCGACACCGTGCTCACGGAGGTCAAGCAGGGTTGCGGCGGCCGCGCGTTGTTCCTCGAGCCAGGGCGCTTCGTCGTCGCTCAGGCGGGCGTATTGATCGCACGCGTGACTCAGACCAAGGGCAAGGGCGAGGTCCAGTACGTCGGCGTCGGCACCGGCATGAACAGCCTGATCCGTCCTGCGTTGTACGGCGCCTATCACGACATCGTGAACCTGTCGCGGCTCGGCGAGCCGGCTACGGAGCTCGTGACCGTCGTGGGACCGATCTGTGAGACCGGCGATCGGCTCGGCTCCGACCGACTGCTGCCGCCTTGCCAGGAAAACGACGTACTGCTGATCGCGAACGCGGGTGCCTATGGTTATGCGATGGGCTCGCACTACAACCTGCGCGACCCCGCGACGGAAGTCCTGATCTAGAGCATCGCTGGCTTGCCTTCCGGGCGCCACGGCAGCCTGGCGTCCCGTCCTCCTGCGTGCGCACGTTCGCGTGCCGCCGACTCGCGCTTCCCCGTGATGCCCAGTGGATCGCGCACGAGTACTATTCCGCCGACTACTACAGGAGCGAATCCGTGCCGGACGAACGCTTACGTCGCAAGCTCGCCGCGATTCTGTATGCGGACGTAGTCGGGTACAGCCGTCTGACTGGAGAGGACGAGGACGCGACGCACCGGCGATTGGCGGAGTACTTGGATTCGATTGCGGCCAACGTTGAGCGTCATCATGGGCGCGTTATGCACTACGCGGGCGACGCTGTCTTGGCGACTTATGCGGCCGCCGTCGACGCAGTATCGAGTGCAATCGAGATTCAGCAGGAGCTTCGCAAACGGAACGATGAGCTGCCGCAGGACCGCAAAGTGGAATTTCGAATCGGGGTCAACCTCGGTGACGTGATAGAGGACCGTGGAGACGTTTACGGCGACGGCGTCAACGTGGCTGCGCGCCTCGAGAGCCTGGCCGAGGCCGGCGGCATCTGTATCTCCGAGTCGGTCCACACGTCGTTGGGCACAAAACTGTCTCTCTGCTATCGCTTCGCCGGCGAGCAGCGAGTCAAGAACATCGAGCGCCCCGTAAGGGCCTACCACGTGGACGCACCGGTCCCCGGCAATAGTGCGCGCGCAACGCGCGAGCCGGCGGACAAACCGGCGATCGCCGTGCTGCCGTTTACGAACATGAGCGGTGACCCGGAACAGGAGTACTTCAGCGACGGCATCTCCGAAGACATCATCACCGGTTTGTCCCGGTTTCATTTGTTCTTCGTCATTGCGCGCAACTCGAGCTTCGTCTACAAGGGCAACTCGGTCGATGTGAAACAAGTCGCTCGCGACCTAGGGGTCCAGTACGTGCTCGAAGGCAGTGTCCGCAAGGCCGGCGCGCGCGTGCGGATCACCGCGCAGTTGATCCATGCTGCGACGGATCGGCACATCTGGGCCGAGCGTTACGACCGTGGGCTCGAAGACATCTTTGCCATACAGGACGAGATCAGTGAGGCTATCATCACCGCGGTTGCGCCGGCTTTCGCATCCGCCGAAGCACAGCGCGCTCAGCGAAAAGCTCCGGAGAACCTCGACGCCTGGGACTACGCGATGCGAGGAAATTGGTTCCTTTCACGGCGGGGCAGGGACGACATTGCGGAGGCTCGCCGACTATTCGGGATCGCACTCGAAATCGATCCAAACAGCACGCTCGCGCTGTCCGGGCTTGCGTTTGCGCTGTGCTGGGTCAGCAACTTGGGATTCGAGGGCGATCGCGACGTCATACGCAAGACCGCCTACGATGCAGCGCTGCGAGCGATCGATCTCGACGCGAACGACGCATGGGCTCACGCGACGATGGCATTCGTGTTCTTCACGCTGCGGCAACTCGATGCGGCGATTCCGGAAGGCAAACGGGCGGTCGCTTTGAACCCGAACTTGGCGATGGCGCAATCGCTATTGGCGATCTCGTATTCATGGCGAGGTGATCACGAACTGGCGGTGCAACATGCCGTGCTTGCCGAGCGCCTAAGCCCGCGGGATCCCGTGCAATCGATGTGGAGCTTTGCGCGGGCGTGCGCCGAGTTCGGCGCGGGCAACTACGAACGAGCACTCGAGTACGCGCGGCAAACTACCGAGGCGATGCCGCGATTTCCGGGCGGCTGGCGGTACGTCGTTTCGAGCCTCGGTCATCTCGGCCGGCTCGACGAGGCGCACATGGCGAGGGATCAACTGCTGCAGGCCACTCCGGGCGAGAGTCTGAACCTGGTGCGCAGCGTCCTGCCGAACCTCCAGTCGGAGCGCATGGAGAGACTCATCGCGGGGCTCCGCAAGGCTGGATTACCGGAGGGCTAGCGGTTTACCGTTCGCCTGCTTCGACGAGCAACGCCTTCCGTCTTTGCTCCGCAATCTTGAACCCGGCTCGCGCAAGCCGCGCCATCACCGGGCGTAGGGCGCCGACCAGTCCCGCGTGCTTAGCCTGCAGCAACACGCCGCCGACATCGATCACGTCGAGCCCAAGCGCCGCGGCCTCCGCACGCGCGAGTGCATCGTCCATCACCACCAGCGCGCCCTCGTGCTCCGCGGCGAGCGCGATCGTGCTGGCCTCTCCCGGATCGATCTTCCCGAACCGCCAGGTCTCGAGCGGTGTCGGCGCAACGCGGAGCCAGCCCGCGCCCAGCGCCGCTTCGATTTCCTTGGCGCCCGGGCGTGCGCCGCGCCCCGCGACTTCGTCTTTCACGAGCCGCGTGATCGTCACGGTCCCGAAGAGATCGCGAAGCCAAACGAGCACACCGACCCTTGCTAGCCCGATCAATGGGCTCGCGTCGGCTACGACGAATCTAGCCATGGCTCAAAAATGTCGGGCGGCTACCGGGGCGGCCGGAGTCGCGGTCAGTGCGCGCCGCGATGACGGCGCTCGAGCTCCGTCGCAATGTCGGCGAGCGACAGCTCGCGCATCGCGAGCAGCACGAGCACGTGGTAGACCAGATCTGCAGCTTCGGCTGTGACGCGGGCGCGATCCTGTGCAGCCGCAGCAAGCGCCAGCTCCACGCCTTCCTCGCCGACCTTCTGCGCGACCTTGAGTATGCCTTGCCCCGCCAGCTTGGCCGTGTAGCTACCGGCCGGTGGGTCCGCCAACCGCTCGCGGATGATCTCTTGCAGCCGCTCCAAGAACGCCGTATCGCTCACGACTTCCTCCTACGCGACGGGCCGGATCGCGATCTCGGCGGCCGCCAAGTACTGTTTCAGCTCTCGTATATCGATTGCCGCTGTGTGGAACACGCTCGCGGCCAGCGCGCCATCGACGCGCGCGCGCTCGAAAACGTCCTTGAAGTGCTCGCGCGCGCCGGCCCCGCCGGACGCGATGAGCGGCACGTGCGATGCCGCGCGTACGGCTTCGAGCTGCACGACGTCGTAGCCCTTGCGCACGCCGTCTTGGTTCATGCAGTTCAGCACGATCTCGCCGGCGCCGCGGTCTTGCACCTCGCGGACCCAGTCGAGCGTGCGCCGCTCGGCCGCTCGCGACCTGTTCGGGTCTCCCGTGTACTGATAGACGTGGTAGTCGCCGTCGCGCGTCAGCGTGTCGATGCCTATCACGACGCATTGCGAGCCGAACCGCCGCACGAGCTCGTCGATCAGTCCCGGGCGTTCGAGAGCAGGAGAGTTCACGGAGATCTTGTCGGCGCCGAGGTTCAACACCGTCTCGGCGTCGGCGACACTGCGGATGCCGCCGGCAACGCAGAACGGAATGTCGAGCACTGCTGCGATGCGGTTGACCCACTTGCGGTCGACGGTACGTTGGTCGGGGCTCGCCGTGATGTCGTAGAACACGAGCTCGTCAGCGCCTTCATCGCGATAGCGCGCTGCGAGCGTCATGATGTCGCCGACGACTTTGTGGTCGCGGAACTGCACGCCTTTGACGACGACGCCGTCGCGCACGTCGAGGCAGGGAATTATGCGCCGCGTAAGAATGGTCGAATCTCCTCTGGCGTCAACTTGCCTTCGAGCAGCGCCTTGCCCGAGACGGCCGCGGCCACACCGGCTGTAGCCAGCGCCTCGAGATCGGCGACGTGACGCACACCACCGGACGCCTGGAACTCGATGCCGGGCCAGCGCGCCACGCAATCGCGGTACAGCGCGAGGTTCGGGCCCGCCAAGGCGCCGTCGCGGTCGATGTCCGTGCACAGGACGTGACGTAGCCCTACGGCGGCGTAGCCGTCGATCGCATCCGCCAACGTCAGGGTCGAGGCACGCGTCCAGCCGTGCGTCGCGATCATGGGCGTGCCTTCGGTCGTGAGGCGAACGTCGAGCGCCAGCGTAAATTGCTCCGGTCCGAGCTCCTGAAGCCAAGCCGTGACGAGCTTGGGATCGCTGACCGCGAGGCTGCCGATGACGACGCGCGCAGCCACGCCAAGCGCCTGCGCGAGGCTCTCGCGCGAACGAATGCCGCCGCCGAGCTGCACTGCGATCCCGGTCGCGTGCATCCGGCGGATCAGCTCGAGATTCACGGGCTCGCCGCGCTTGGCACCGTCGAGATCGACCACGTGCAGCCAGCGTGCGCCGAGATCCCGGTAATGGGCCGCCAACTCGACCGGGTCGACCGGATACTGCGTCTCCTGATCGAAGTCGCCTTTCAGCAGGCGTACGCAGCGCCCGTTTCGCAGGTCGATAGCCGGAATTAGCTTCATCATAAACAGTACGTTACAAGTCTATCTTCAGAAAGTTGGCGAGAATCTGGCTGCCAATTTTCGACGAACGTTCCGGATGAAACTGCGTCCCGAAGAAGTTGCGCTGCTCGATCACGGCCGAGAACGCGCGGCCGTAGGTGGTCAGCGCCCGCGTGTACTCCCCGGCAGGCGCCGCAAAGCTGTGCACGAAGTACGCATAGGCGCCTTCTGGCACGCCTGCCAGCAATGGCGATGAGCCGACCAGCTCGAGGTCGTTCCAGCCCATCTGCGGCACGGGCAGGTCCGGGCTGGCCGGCAGCCGTTGCACCGTCGCGTCGATCACGCCGAGGCAACGCGTGTGCTCCTCCTCGGAGCTCGCGAACAAGAGCTGCATCCCGAGGCAGATGCCGAGCACGGGCTGCGTCAACGTCGGAATCAGATCCGTGAGTCCAGCTGCCGCAAGCCGCGCCATGCCGGGCGCGGCGGCGCCCACGCCGGGCAGGATCACGTGGCTCGCGGCGCGAATCCGCTCGGGATCTTCGGTCAACGGAACATCGGCGCCGATCCGGTCGAGCGCGAACTTGAGCGACGCGAGGTTCGAGCCGCACGACGGAATGATTACCGCCTGCGACTTCATAGCTTGCCCTTTGTGCTTGGCAGCTCCTCGCCTTGCCGCTTCAGCGCCTGGCGAAGCGCGCGCGCCACCGCCTTGAACGACACCTCGACCATGTGATGGGTGTTCTCGCCGCGCACGCGCACGTGGATCGCGGCACCGAGCGTCTCGGCCAGCGAGCGGAAGAAATGCGGCACGAGCTCGGTCGGCAGATCGCCAACTCGGTCGCGCGGAAATGTCGCCTCGAACACGAGGTACGGCCGGCCCCCGAGATCGATCGAAACCTCGGCATCCGCCTCGTCCATTGGCAGCAGGAATCCATAGCGCTGAATGCCGCGCTTGTCGCCAAGTGCCTCGCGCAACGCTTGACCCAGCGTCAACGCGACGTCCTCGACCGTGTGGTGCTCATCGATGTGCAGGTCGCCGGTGCATTGCACATCCAGCTTGAAGCCGCCGTGCTTGCCGAGCTGCTCGAGCATGTGGTCGAAGAAACCGAGGCCCGTCTTCGCACTCGGATCCGCTTCGGTGTCGAGATCGACCGCGACGCGAATGTCGGTCTCGCGCGTACGGCGACTCACGGTCGCGATACGCGGCCGATCGACCAGCGCGTGCACGATCACGTCCCAGGTCTCCGTGCCGGG
>Ga0315910_10005489_pt1 | contig 10382 bp, 4 predicted proteins | sample EdamamesoilMG_FD_204470 | JGI IMG/M metagenome (GOLD analysis project Ga0315910, IMG submission 204470) | Garden soil microbial communities collected in Santa Monica, California, United States - Edamame soil | ecosystem: Environmental > Terrestrial > Soil > Garden | place: USA: California... | reverse complement strand
TCAACGTGCGCTACACGCGCGTGCCGCGCCTCCCGGACTGGCAGCTCCGGCGCCTGATGCGCTTCGAGACCGACGAGATCGGCGGGCAGTCGGAGGCCGAGGTCGCCTCGGACTTCAACGTCCTGCCGGAGATGCCCGAGGTCGAGGGCGAGGACGTGGTGCTGCTGGCCCTGGCGCGCGAGTCGCTGCTGGCCGAGCACCAGGACGGGCTCAAGGGCACGGGCGGCAAGCTGGACGCCTTCACGCCCAACGCGCTCGGGCTCTACAACGCCTTCCTGCGCTACGGCGTGATCGAGGAGGAGACGGTGCTGCTGGCCGACATCGGCCACGAGAACCTGAACGTGGTCCTGGTGCGTGGCGCCGACCTCGTCTTCGCGCGCAACCTCTCGGGCGGCTCGCGCCTCTTCGACAAGGCCCTGGCCGAGCGCTTCGGCATCGACGAGGCGCGCGCGCGCGCCTACAAGCTCTCCGAGGGCACGCTGGACACGGGCCGCTCCTTCAAGGACCCGAACCAGGAGAAGGCCGCGCGCGCCCTGGCCGCGCCGGCGGGGCAGATCCTGTCGCTCTTGCAGTCGGCGGTCGTGTTCGCGAAGAGCCAGGTCAAGCTCTCCTCGCTCAAGCTCGACCGCGTGCTCCTGTGCGGCGGCGGCGCGCGCCTGGCGGGCCTGACGGCCTACCTCTCGCGCGGCATGAGCGTGCCGGTCGAGCTGTTCGACCCCTTCCGCGTGGTCGACCTCTCGCAGCTCGACCCGGAGAGCGCCGAGCGCCTGGAGGCCCACAAGCTCGAGGCCGTGGCGGCCCTGGGCCTCGCCACCACCGCGGCCGACCCGGAGGCCTACGGGATCGAGATCCTGCCGGCCAGGGTGCGGCGCTCGCGCGAGTTCGTGGGCGGCACGCTGTTCCTGGTCGCGGCCGCGGTCCTGGCGCTGGCCTTCCTGGGCCTGCGCGCGACGCGCAAGCAGGCCGAGCTGGAGCGCCTGGAGACCGAGCGCGACCGCCTGACGCGCGAGTACCAGCGCGTCGAGCGCACGAACCGCGAGACGATCCGCCTGCTGGAGGAGAACGAGGCCCACGCCGCGCTGGCGCGCGAGCTCTACGCCCTGGCCGGGGCCGGCGAGCAGCTCGTGCGCACGCTCGACTCCCTGGAGCGCGACCTGCCGGCCGACTTCTGGATCGATACCTTGCGCATGGAGTGGCGCTTCGACCCGGAGCTGGGCGTCCCGCGCGGCGCCGAGCGCCCGATCCTCAGCGCGCGCGGGCGCGCGCGCGAGGGCACCGAGAGCCCGGCCATCCTGTTCCAGGATTTCGAGGCGGCCCTGAAGCGACGCATGCCCGAGGCGCGCACCAAGCCGCGCATGGGCGAGAGCGACTTCACGCTCGACCTGTGCAGCCTGGGCGAGCCGGCCGCGCCGCCGGCCGAAGGGGAGGCCCGCTGATGGACGTCGGCGCCTACTGGCAGGAGAACAAGCGCTTCGTGCTGTGCGTCGGCGCGGGCGCGATCCTGTTCCTGATCGCCTACGGCTTCGAGACCGCGCACTACCAGGGCGGGATCAACGCCGCCAACCGCGCGATCCAGGGCAAGAAGAACGAGCTGCGCGGCATGCAGTTCACGAGCGCCGACCAGAGCGAGGCCGAGGCCGAGAACGCGGCCCTGCGCGCGGCCCTGGGCCGGCTCACGGCCGCGGCGCGCTTCCAGCCGCGTCCGGAGTTCGTGCCCGACCCGGCCGCCGGCTCGGGCGCCAACCACTACGTGCGCACCGTCTCGCGCGTGCGCGAGGAGCTCACCCTGCGCGCCAACCGCGCCAGCCTGGCGCTCGACTCCTCGCTCGGCATGCCCGAGCTCTCGCCCACGCTGGAGCGCGAGATCCTGCGCTACCTCGAGGCGCTGGACCTGGTGGAGAGCGTCGCCGACCTCGCCATCCGCGCCGACGTGGACGGCATCGACAAGATCCAGGTGCGCCTCGACCCGGGCCACTCCGCGCGCACCGGCGTCGGCCCGATCGAGCGCACCAGGGTGCAGATGATCCTGACCGGCTCGTCCCTGGCCCTCACGCGGCTCCTGGCCTGGACCCAGCGTCCGCCGCCCGGCGGACGCGTGTTCCCGATCGATCAGCTCGACATGGCCGGGGCCCGCAACCAGCCCGGCCGCGTGCGCCTGGAGGTGACCTTCGTCATCGCGCGCGTGCAGGAGCTGGAGCCCAGCGCCCAGGAAGGCTGAACGACCATGCGCATGCGCCAGGAACAGGTCGTCTTCCTCGTCTCCGCGCTGATCCTCGGCGCGCTCGGCTACGGGCTCCTCACCAGCTCCGCGGCGACCAAGCGCGGCGGCGACGCGCCGGCCGGCGACGGGGAGCGCAAGCGCTTCCCGGCCCCCGACGTGGCCGTGGTGCTGCCCGGCGCGACCAGCCCGCCGCTCGCGCGCGAGCTCTTCCTGCCGCCGCGCGACAGCGCCCCGCTGCCGCCGCTCGAGCTGGTCGAGCCGCCGCGCGCGCGCCTGGTCGTGCTGCTGCCCCCGACCGTGCCGGGGCCGGCTCCGGCGGCCTACGGCAAGCTCCTGCGGCGCCCGCTGCCGCCGGTCGAGCTGCCGGACCTCTTCGCCGCGCCCGAGGCCACCGAGGAGGTCGAGGACGCGGCCTTCTTCGGCCTGGCGGAGAAGGACGAGCGCGGGCCCGCACAGAAGCCGGCCAAGGGGGAGGAGGCGGACGCCGACCTCGAGCACCTGACGCCGGCGGAGAAGGCCGAGCTCCTGGACGAGTACAAGCGCCGCTACGACTGGATCCAGCGCGGCCCGGGCGAGCTGTGGTTCGGACGCATCGTCAACCCGGACCGCTACGGCCTGGAGGTCGCTCCCGCACGCTCCGAGGAGCCGCTCCTGTTCGTGCGCGTGCACCCCAAGACGGGCCGCGAGCTGTACGCCAACGTCGGCGCCCCGCCGCTCTCGGTCGCGCGCGCGGACCTCGCCGGCTTCGGCTTCGCCGACACGGTGGCGAACGAGATCGAGCTGCGCGCGAAGAAGATCGGCACCGAGCTGACGCGCGGGAGCTTCGACGAGGCCCTGCTGCTGGCGCGCTACTGCATCGCGCAGCGCCTGGAGGCTCCGCGCGCGCTCACGATCGCGGAGGAGCTCTTCCGGCTCGCCGCCAAGTACGACCCGAAGGACCCCGTGCCGCAGATCGGCCTGGCGCGCTGCCTGGAGGCGGCCTTCCGCTTCGAGCAGGCCTTCGAGGTCTACCAGGAGCTGCTGGCGGCCTTCCCGCACCGCGAGGAGGTCCACGTGGCCCTGGCGCTGCTCGAGGAGCGCTTCCTGCTGTACCGCGAGGCCGAGGCGCGCCTGCGCCAGGCCCTGACGATGAACCAGGGCTCGTGGATCAGCCGCCAGGGCCTGGGCGCCTTCCTGGTGCGGCGCGGCCAGGCCCGGGAAGCCGTCGAGCACCTCAAGGTCGCCAACCAGGTGGCGCCCCAGGCGCCCGAGCTCCTGCCGGTGCGCGTGGCGATCCGCAACACCCTGGCGGACGCGCACCTCGCGCTGGGCGAGCTGGCCGAGGCCGAGGTCGCCTACCGCTCGGCGCTCTCGGCCGAGGCCGACAACCAGCACGCCCAGGCCGGGCTGCTCGCGACCCAGGTCCTGTCCGGCAAGGCCGCGCCCGAGGCCGGCACGGGCGAGGGCGCGGGCTTCGAGCTCCTGCTGGCGCGCGGCGTGGCCGCGCTGGCGGCCGGGCAGCACGAGGCGGCGCGCGATCTGCTCCAGCTCGCGGCCGGCGCCGACCCGTTCCGCGCGCACCACGCCCTGGCGGCGCTCTCGGTCCTGGCCGAGATCACCGGCAACGGCGAGGAGGCGCTGCGCTTCGCCGACGACGCGCTCGAGCGCGACCCGACCAGCGCCTTCGCGCTGTTCCAGAAGGGCCGCCTGCTCGGCCTGCAGGACGACTACGAGGGCGCGCGCGCGGCCCTGACCGCGGCCCTGGAGCAGGACCTCGACTTCGTCGACGCGCTGGTGGCCCTGGGCGACGTGGCCTTCCGTCTGGGGCGCTTCGAGGACGCCGAGCAGTACCTGCGGCGCGCCGTGACGGTCGACGACACGCGCGCGGAGGTGCACGCCCTGCGCGGACTCAACCTGCTGCGCCTGGCCTCGAACGGCGCCGCGCGCGCGGCCTTCGAGCGCGCCCTGGAGCTCGACCGCAGCGAGCCCACCGCCACGGCCGGCAGCGCCTGGTGCTTCTACCTCGAGGGCGACGCGACCGAGGCCCTGACGCGCATCGCCGACATCGAGGAGGCGCGCCGGAGCCTGCCCGAGGAGGATCCCTGGCGACGCTGGTCGCGGACCCAGATCGAGCGCCTCCAGGACCACCTGCAGAAGGTCGAGTGGCGCGACCCCTTCGCGCGCAAGCGCCTGGCCAACGGCTGGGCGACGGAGGAGTCCGACGGCCTGCTGCACGCCATGGTCGACGGCACGGTCGAGCTCTCCGGCCAGTTCAACAAGGACGGGCGCGGGCGCGTCTACCGCGTGCTCGACGCCAGCGAGTTCGTCTCCTTCGAGGCCAGTCTGTGGATCGACCCGGGCCAGAGCAGCGGCCGCATCGGCATCTTCGCGGCGCGCGAGCGGCCCTCGCAGCGCACCGGGACCGAGGTGATCGCCGAGGCCTCGGTCTCGCGCCACCCGGACGGGAACGTGCAGCTGCGCTTCGTGCGCGCCGGCCAGGCGGTGGACGTGCGCGACATGCAGCAGCCCTTCCCGCTGGGCCAGTGGGTGCGCCTGAAGCTCGAGCGCCGCGGCGAGTCGGGCGAGGCCAGCGTGACGCTCTACCTCGACGGCATCCCCCTGATCGAGAACCTCTCCATGCCCGCCCTCGGGCAGTCGAAGACGCAGCTCCTGGTGGGGCTCTTCGCCGAGGGCGCGCCCGGCCGCAAGGTCGCGGTGCGCATGGACGACGTGGCCCTCGTGCACCGCCTCGCGCCATGAGCCCCGCTCTCCACAGGCGCAGCGGCTTCACGCTGATCGAGCTCCTGGCGGTGCTCCTGATCCTCTCGATCCTGGTGGGGGTCCTGGTGGTGAGCCTGCGCGACTCGGAGCGCTCGGTGCGGATCGAGCTCACGCGCACGCTGCTGGCCAAGCTCGAGACGGCGGCCAAGAGCTACCAGAACGAGTTCGGGGCCGCCCCGCCCAGCTCGTTCCAGGCCGGCCAGGAGGTCGCCAACGACGGCCTGAACGTCGGCATCGAGACCTTCGTGGTGGCGCTGTGGTCGAAGAAGTGGGAAGCGGGCGGGCTGCTGGACGACCTGCGCGACGGGCTGGTCAACACCGACGGCGACCGCTCGAGCCGGCAGCTCACCGACTTCGCCACGCGCGACCTGCTCGAGATCCCCGACCCCTGGGGCACGCCGATCGCCTACATCGAGCGCACGGACTACGTCCTGACGAACCGGCGCTACCTCTCCTATCAGCCCGAGACGGGCGAGCCGCTCGAGACGGTCGCCACGGCCTTCAAGAACCCGCGCACGGGCCAGTACTTCGCCGCCCAGGGCTTCCAGCTCATCTCCGCCGGCCCCGATTGCCAGTTCGGCACCGAGGACGACATCACCACCTTCGAGCGCGACTGAGGAACGACGTGGAGCGAGCGCGAGCACCGCGGGCCGGCATGACGCTGCTCGAGCTGATCCTGGTGATGTTCCTGCTGGCGTTGATCCTGGGCACCGGCGTGGGCTTCTTCTCGCGCCAGGACTTCGGCAAGCGCCAGGCTCCGGGCCTCGTGCGCAACGTCCTGCGCAGCGCGCAGAACACGGCCCTGGCCAGCTCCGGCCCGGCGCGCGTGCGCGTCGACCTGGCGGCGGGCACGCTGTGGGCCGAGTCGCTCATCACGGTCGGGACCTACCAGTTCGAGGACCGCGAGGTCCTGGGCCTGGGGCCGCCGGGCTCGGCCGCGCCCGAGAACTTCGACCCGCGCGGGTTCCTGGGGGCCTGCTTCCGCCCGGCCGGACGGCTGCGGGCCACGGCCGAGATCCCGCTCGAGCGCGACCCGGCCTTCGACTTCACGCTGGGCTTCTCGCTCGAGCTCGCGCTGTACCGCGAGGGCGAGGGTGGCGGGCGCGTCCTCTCGCTCGGGCCCAACGAGGCCCCGACGGTGGGCCTCGACCTCGGCAAGAACGGCGCCCTGCGCGCGCGCATGCGCACGCGCCTGGGCGCGGCCGAGTCCGACCGCCCGGGCGGGTCGGTGATCCTGCAGACCGAGCCGGGGCTGGTGGGGATCGGGCGCTGGTTCGAGGTGCGCCTGGTCTACGACCGGCGCCGCTTCGCGCTCTTCCTGGACGGTTTGCGCGTGGCCGAGGCGGAGGAGGAGAGCTACGTGTGGAAGGTGGATGCACCGCTCGTGCTCTCGGATCCGGCCCTGCCCTTCCCGGGGCGGCTCGACTGCCTGGTGATCGGCGTCTTGGTCGCGGGCGAGCCCACGGCCCTGCCCGAGACCGTGCGCTTCACGGCCGACACGCCGGCGACGGTGCAGTTCGCCGCCAGCGGCGGGCTCGACCGCACGGCGCACCGCGATCCGCCGCGCATCGGCCTCGAGTTCCAGGACGGGGCGCGCGAGACGATCACGGTCGGCCTGTACGGGACGGTGGAGTGATGCCGCGGCGCAACGAGACGGGCCTGGCGATGATCGCCGTTCTGCTCGTGCTGATGGCGCTGTTCGTGCTCTCGGCGCCGTTCCTGGTGACGGTGCGCAACGCCGACCAGGCCTCGAGCGAGTCCGCCGACCGCGCCGTCCTGCGCATCACGCTCGACGCCGCCGGGCGCCACGCGGCCGCCAACCTGGCCGCCTCGCACCCCGCGCTCGACGAGACGCCCTACTTCGACGACGAGGCCGAGCTGACGGTCACGGCGCGTTTCCCGGAGGGGTTCCTGCCCACCGACGACCCGCACCAGGTGATGTGGGGGCTCGAGGCGCGCGACGTGGCCGGGCGCATCGACCTCGCCAGCGCCTCGCCCCAGGTGCTGGCCAACGTGATCGGCGGCGCGGCGCGCCTGACGGGGCGCTGCGGGGACAAGGACCTCGAGCTCGAGGTCAGCGGCACGGAAGGCTTCCTGGCCGAGGGCGTCGTGCGCGTGGACGACGAGTGGATCGCCTTCGGCGAGCTCGAGCCGACCAAGCTGCTGCGCCTGCAGCGCGGGCTCCTGGTGGTGCTGGACGCCGATGGAGAGCCGGCCGAGTGCGGCCCACGTCCGCCCCAGGCGCACGAGATCGGGGCTTTCGTGCTCGACCAGCGCGCCTACGCCTTGTGCGAGTGGCGCACGGCGGCCGACCTCCCCGGCGGGCGCCTGCGCCGCTACGAGAGCCTGGAGGAGGTGCGCGCGGCCGAGGGCTTCATGCTCGGCCCCGGCCTCGGGCGCGATGCGTACCTGGCGCTGGCGCGCACGACCACGCCCTTCGGGCGCGAGCGCGCCGGGGCCGTCTGGCAGCGCCCGGCGCGCGTGATCGGCGAGCCGGCGGGCGAGCCGCAGTACGGCTGCAAGCTCGCGCTCGACGACCTGCGCTGGTTCAACCCGGGCACGACGGTGTGGATCACCGACGGCACGAACGAGGAGTACGGCCTGGTGCGCGCGACCGAGGGCAACGTGCTGGTGCTCGACGCGCCGCTGCGCTCGCCCTACGAGCGCTACCGGACCCTGGTTCACGCCCTGGCGCGCGCGCCGGTCAACGTGAACACGGCCAGCCCCGAGGTGCTGCGCGTCCTGTGGACCAACCTGAAGCTGCGCGGGCGCTCGGCGCGCCTGACCGAGGGCGAGGCCCAGCAGCTCGTCGACCTGGCCCTCGTCTCGCGCCCCTTCACCGGCTTCGAGGACCTGCTGCGGCGCCTGGTGCTGCCGGCGGCGGGCCTGGAGGAGCTCCCGGCCGACGCGCCGGTGCGTCCGGAGGTGCTGGAGGAGCAGGCGCGCTCGGCCGTGGTCGACGCCGCGGGCAAGAAGGTCCTGACGGGCTTCATCGACCCGGACGACGCGCGCGCCTTCTACAAGAACGCGCGCAACGCCAACGACAACGAGCTCGAGTTCGCGACCATGCCGCTGTGCTTCACGTCGCGCGACGTGTACGAGCTCGAGCTGCGCGCCGCGGTCAACGCGCCGAGCGGCGCCGACCGCGCGCGCGGCGCGCGCGAGCGCGTCGAGATGATCGTGCCGCAGCGCGACCTGCTCTCGGTCTGGACGCGCCAGGAGGACTTCGACGAGGCCCCGCGCCTCGACCAGGCCGCGGCCGGCTGGCTGACGGGGCCCGTGCCGGTCGCGCGCCACGACCCGCTCTTCGGCGACGTGAGCTCGCTGCGCTGGCCGGCGCGCGCGCGCGCGCACCTCGGGCCGCACGACACGCTGGCCCCGCCGACCTCCGAGGACCAGCCGCCCCTGCCCTACACCTTCGCCTCCCGGGAGGACGAGGACGGCTGGGCCCAGCTCGCGGCCACGCGCGAGGACGCGCGCGCGCGCGGCGCGAGCTACGCGCTGCACTTCGACCACGAGACGAAGACCCTCGAGGGACGCTTCCTGCCGGACGAGCCCGAGCCGCTCGACCTCGCCAAGCTCGGCTGGTCGGGCGCCGCCGACCGCATGAGCGGCATGGCGGCGTCGCTCTGGATCCAGCCGCGCGCGCTGGAGGAGGGCGCGCGCCTGCTGGACGTGGGCGGCGAGCTGACGGACACGGACCGGCTCTCGCTCCTGTTCGAGGAGGGGCATCTCGTGCTGCGCGTGCTCGACGGGGCCGGTGACCACCCCGACACGGAGTTCGAGGAGAGGGCCGAGGTCCGCTTCCCGCTCACCGGCGAGGGCCCGGGCCTGCCGCTCGAGACCTGGTCCCACGTGCAGATCGCGGTCGACGGCAACCGTCCGGACCAGATGGCGCTGTGGGTCGACGGCCGGCGCTCCGCGAGCACCCCGGGGCTCACGCGCCTGACGGCGGCCCTGCCGAGCGCCGGCGACCGCATCCAGGTCGAGTCGACCGAGGGCTTCCCCGACAAGTGCGTGCTGCGCCTCGGCAACGAGCTGGTCGAGGCCCTCAAGCAGGGCGAGGGCTCGTTCCTGGCGCGCTTCCTGGCGACCGGCGAGAACGCCGGCTTCGGCGGGCGCCTGGCGCGCGAGATCCACCTGGGCTACCCGGAGACGAACCAGGGCCTGTTCAAGTTCACCGACCACCCGGCGGGCACGACGGTGCAGCTCTACGGCTACAGCGTCCCGCTCTTCTCCAACCTGCCCAACGTGGCCACCAACCTGCGCGACGAGCTGAACCTCTTCGCCGTCGCGCGCGTGGAGGGCCTGCTGGACGGCGGCGACGAGAAGCGCATGACGGCCATGGACCCGATCACGCTGGCCGGCGATCCGGTGGCCTTCTGCTACGGCGTCGCCGGCCGGCGCGAGCTCGAGGGGCTGCTGCTGGCGCCGGTCGACCCCGGGCGGAGCCTCGAGGACACGATGTCCGCCTTCAGCCCGAACGGCGGCTACGCCGCCATCATCGGGCAGGTCTACGTCGGCAGCGGGGGCACGCAGGGTGCCTACCTGATGGACGCGGACGGCTACCGCATCAATGGCGTCGAGGTCGTGCGCTACACCGGCTGGGACGGCCAGACGCTGCACATCGACCGGCGCGAGGGCGCGGGCCTGGCGCGCCTTCAGGGCGACATCCGCGACGAGGTCGAGGGGCGCGGCTCCTTCATCGTCTACTACGAGGAGCCGGCCGGCTGGGACGTACAGGCGACACCGCCCCTCGAGGAGCGCAACCAGCGCCTGACCTACCAGGTGATGGTCATCCCGATCTCGATCCCGGCCGCGGGCGCCTCCGGCGTGGCCGGCTTCGATCCGGGCAACAACGGCTCGGGCTTCGTTCAGCTCACCTACTCCGGCGGGCAATCCGCCCAGACGGAGTGGGTGCGCTACGACGAGATCGCGAGCGACGGCTCCTTCGTGCGCGATCGCCCCGACGGCCTGATGAAGGCCTACGAGGCGCTCTTCGGCGATCCGGGGGTAGGAGGCGGCGACCCGGGCGATCCGCAGCGCCCCACGGGCCCTGGAGGGACCGGCGGCATGCCGATCCTCTCCGCCCCCGAGCCTGCGCGGACGTTCCGGAGGGCGGGGGCTCCGGCCGCGGCCGGGGCCGTGGTGCCCCAGTCCTCGCGCGGCGGCTCCTACTGGGACTACACCCTCGGCCAGGCGGAGGACCAGGACTTCGCCGTGTCGCGCGCGGTGAACTCGAAGCTCCAGTTCCGCGGCGTGCTCGGGACCTTCCAGCACGCGCACTCGAGCGGGATCCTGGTCCTGCCGGTCTTCCGCGTGCGCGAGGGCGACGAGACCGGCGGCTGGCCGGGGCGCTTCGACAGCGTGATGTTCATGACCGAGGACCTGGAGCTGCCGG
>Ga0315910_10005488_pt1 | contig 10383 bp, 14 predicted proteins | sample EdamamesoilMG_FD_204470 | JGI IMG/M metagenome (GOLD analysis project Ga0315910, IMG submission 204470) | Garden soil microbial communities collected in Santa Monica, California, United States - Edamame soil | ecosystem: Environmental > Terrestrial > Soil > Garden | place: USA: California... | reverse complement strand
GTGAAGACTAAGAGCAAATTCACAACTGAGGAATACAGAGTTGTTGAAAAAAGCGGAAGATTCTTCATAGTAGCAAAATCCCCTGCTGGAACTCATGAATGCTGGAAAGTAGTTTCAAAGGATAATGCTGCAAAGCTTAAGTAATTTTTATTAATTTTTTATTTTTTATTGTTTTTAATTGGTTGTACTAGGAAATTGATTTTTGTTTTTCAATACTAAGAACAATTTGATAGCCAAAATTATGATTGTTAATGAAATAGCTAGTGTTAGAACTATTATTGCCATCTTATAATCTTCTCCTGCTTCTTTTGGAGTGTTTGTTTCATCTACTGAACTAGGGTTTTCATAATTTATTGTATTTGATAAATTAGTATTTGAATTATTTTGAGCATTATTGTTCTTATTATCATTTGATGATCTACCTCCACCTCCGCCGCCGCCTGTGCTTGGAGAACTTGTAATTGCTAAACTACAACTATCATTTAATCCTCCAAAAAAGCCTATACAATTCCAAATATAATCGGATGATGAATCAGGTAAATCTTCTAAATATCCCGATGAACACTCGTTTTTTGATTGACTGCATGAAGCATTTTGTGAACCTTCTGGAGGATCTACTCCATATAGTGCTCTAAATCCTGCAGGTATTGCACTCAAGCTGTAATTTGAAATTGAAGGATCAAATGGAGGCCAATGCAAATATCCAAACCATTCTGGTTTTATATTTCCTAAATATAAACTATAAGGAATAGAGCTATTAGTTCTTTCATCTAGAGGCGTTGTGTTGTAGAAATAGGCAACATAATTTTCTTTTCTTATTGTTGTTAGTCCTACATCTAAATCTAGTTCTTGAAATCCTTCAGATCTAGGCCAAATGCCTCCTACAGTTGTATTTGGAATGTAGGGATTTGAATTTGGATAGACATCAATTAAATACATTTTATCTTCAGAAAGATTTAATGCATGTGCAACAGTTCCTTTGGCTTTACTAGCGTTCTTTCCCTCCCCCCAGTCAAAAGCTTTTGGAACATCGCAACCTAATAGAGTTGGGTCTGGATTTCCATAACAATAACTTTGCATGTAACCATAAAATCTTAGTGCATCATCATGACTATAAAATGTGAAAGTTCCATTTTCATTAGATGTTTTAAAGTAAGTTCCTCTTGCTCTAGGCCCCACAGTAATATTCCAATCTTTCCAATATATTCCTTGAGAGGGAAGCGCTATTCCTTCTGAACCTCCGTTTCCAATATTTGGTTGTCCGAAACTATATGCATACCCTATAACGTTTCCTACTGCATTAAAGTTTCTTGAAAATCTTTTTAGCGCAATGAAGCCTTCTATATTATTTCTAAAAAACGTACTTTCAGACTCTCCCCCATAATATCCGTCTGACTTAAACTCATCAACAATGTTTCCTTCATATAAATTGTAACTATTGTGAGCTCCATGGTTTGTATTTGCCCAAGCAATATAATTATAGGAAATGACACTTCCAACTGTACTGCCGTCCACTTCAAGACCTGTTGGAGAGAGAGCATCTCCCATTAAATTGTCTTCGATAAGAGCTCCAGTAACACTCCCAACTAACATGGCTGCATGATTAGGTCCAGTTCCATCGATTGTGAAAGAACTGTGTCTTATTTCTGGATTAAGACTATCATACATAAATAGCCCTCTATTCATTACGCTTATAACATTTACATTTTTTAACCAGGAAGAATAGGCTGCGGAAAATGTTATTCCGTTTTGTACACCTGTATCTGTAGCATTTAAAGATAAATCTTCTATTCCTGAAAATGATACTAATCTATATGGCCAACCACCCACTGGCGTTGAAAGTAAGGTTTCTGTGGAATTAAATTCAGCTATAATTGGTGGAAAGAAAGTGATATTATTTTGAGAAATATTTGTTATAATTACATTTTGTTTCCTTAAATAGTCTCCACCACCCGGAGTTATAACTGGAAGAGAAAGATCATTTATTGTAGTTAATTGAACCATATTTCCAACGTAATATCCCGTTACATTGCTGACTCTTATTTGTGTGCTTCCTTTTTCTGCACCCGATAGTACTGGAATTTTTGGATCGCCGTTCCACCAAGTCCAAGAATCTCCGGCAAGAGAAATTGTCGGAGTTCCTACTAGAAATGTTTTATCTGTTCCTGCTCCTCTTAAAGTTATATTGCTTGTATAAATTCTTATCCCGTTATCCAAACGATATATTCCAGCAGGAAGGTAAATTATGGTGTTCGGATTTGCTTCTGAAATTGCAAGATTTATTTGAGTGCCAGCATCTTGATTTCCAGTGTTATCTACATTATAAGGGGCAGCAGTTACATCAACAATAGTTGTTCTTACACTGTTTACTGAATCTATACCTCCTATAACTCCGACTGTATAACCTTTAGTCCAATTTGTTAATCTATGAGAAGGAATAAGTTCTGCATTTCCAGAAAGAGTTTGAGCCGTAACATTAAATGAGGGAGAAGAGGGAAAACCTGACGAATCGTGAGAGATTATATAATAAGTATAACTAGTGCTTGCTGATAAACCTCTATCTTGATATAATGTTTGCCCTGTACTTGGATATTGCGGTAAATATGGATCGGGACTTTGATTGACTAAAAAAATTCCGTTTCTGTAAATGGAATAATTTATTATAGTCCCATTATAGTTATCTGGAAGATACCAGACGAGATTTATCTGATCTGAAGAAACTCCTTTCGCAGAAAAATATGTTAATGAATCGGGACCAGATGCAATAGTTATATCATCATTTTCAGATATTACATTGCCAGTAAATGAATAATCTAGTATCAAAAATACGAGAAGAGCAAGAAATATAGTTAGTAGAGGAAATAAATAACTTTTTGATCTTCCTATTTTATTTTTCATTGAATTATCTATAAAAAGCATTATTTATATTATGCTCTTTAATTGTTATATCAAGTATTATTTAGAATAGTTTAAATATGTGTTTTTTTTATGTTTTTTATGGAAAAGAAAGAAAGTAAGTTTAGTGTGGATGAACTTGCAAGCTTTTGCAAGAGGAAGGGTTTTGTTTATCCTTCTGGAGAGATATATGGGAGTTTGGCTGGCTTTTGGGATTATGGACATTTGGGAGTAGAACTTAAAAATAACATAAAATCTAGTTGGTGGCAACTACACGTTCGAAAAAGAGATGATATTGTTGGAATTGATGGCAGCATAGTTACGAATCCTAAAGTTTGGGAAGCTTCCGGTCACGTTTCAAACTTTGTTGATGTTGCAGTAGTTTGTAAAAAGTGCGGATACAAAGGAAAAGTTGACAAACATGAAGTGAGTGATGCGAAATGTCCTAAATGTTCTTCTAAACTTGAATCTAAGGGAGAGTTTAATCCTATGTTTACTACTCAAGTTGGTCCGATTAGAGAAGATTCTATACTTTCATATTTAAGACCTGAAACTGCACAACTTATATTTGCAAACTTTAAAGCAGTACAAGATAACGCAAGAATGCAATTACCTTTTGGAATTGCTCAAATAGGAAAAGCATTTAGAAATGAAATATCTCCACGTGAATTTTTATTTAGATGCAGAGAATTTGAACAGATGGAAATAGAATATTTCATTGCTTCTGGACAGAAATGCCCTTATATGGATGAAATAAAGAATATTGAAATTGCAGTTTACAGTGAAGAAATGCAAAAATCTGGTAAAAAAGCATCTAAGATGAAAATAACTGAAGCATTAAAAAAAGGAATAATAAAAAAAGATTGGCACGCTTATTTTATGGCCTTGGAATATAATTGGTTTGTAGCTCTTGGGGCAAATCCTGATAAATTTAGAATAAGACAGCATTATTCTGAAGAAAGAAGCCATTATTCCACAGATACTTGGGATTTAGAATATGAGTACCCTATGGGATATCGAGAATTGCAAGGGTTTGCTGATAGATCAACATATGACTTAACGCAACATGAAAAACATTCTAAGACAAGTATGAGCATAAATGACCCACAAGCTGGAAGATTGTTGCCTGAAGTTGTTTGTGAGCCAAGCCAAGGAGTAGAACGTGCTTTTATGGTATTCTTACTTGATGCGTATAAAGTTGATGAAAAAAGACAAAATGTAGTGTTAAAATTGCATCCTAGACTCGCTCCAGTGAAAGCGGCAGTATTTCCAATTGTTAAAAAAGAGGAATATGAAAAAATATGTTCTGAAATATTAAAAGATTTACGCGAGGAATGGAACATACTTTATGATAAGTCCGGCTCAATTGGAAGAAGATATAGTAGAAATGATGAAATGGGAACTCCTATGTGCATAACAATTGATGAAGATACTCCTAAAGATAAGAGCGTTACAATAAGAGATAGAGATACTACAAAACAAGTAAGAGTTAAAATCTCTGAACTTAAAGATATAGTAAGAAAAGTTGTTTCTGGAGAAAGTTTACTTGACTTTGGAAAAGAAGTTAAAACGAGAGTTAAGGAAGAATAATCTCATAGATAATCTTTTATACATCTTAATATTCATAAAAAAATGAAGAAATTTGTTCTTATCTCCTGCGTTAGTTCTAAATCTGATAAAAGATCAATTGCCAAGGATTTATACATAAGTCCTCTTTTTAGGTACAATCTAAAATATGCTAATTCTTTAAAACCAGATAATATATTTATTCTCTCTGCTAAGTATGGTTTAATTGAGTTAGATGAAGAAATAGATCCTTATGATTTGACTTTAAATAAAATGAAAGATTCTGATGTTAGAGAATGGGCTGATGAAGTATTAGTAAAGCTTGGTAAAAAAGCTGATTTTGTAAACGACTCTTTCTTATTTTTAGCAGGGGAGAAATATCGTAAGTACATTGTTCCTCATTTAAAGAATTATCAAATACCTATGAAGGGTTTAGGCATAGGTAGACAATTAAAGTTCCTAAAGGAAAAAACACAATGAGTGAAATATGTAAGAAATTGCACTTTTTATTTAATAAAATTGAAAAATTTAGTTTTCCGTTTGATGAAAGTAAAATACCTTTAAACGGAATTTATATATTGTTTGAAAATGGCGAGATTTCTCATGGTTCTGACAGAATTGTTAGAATTGGAACTCATACGGGAGAAAATCAACTTAGATCAAGACTTTTTCAACATTTTTTAATGCAAAACAAAGATAGAAGTATATTTAGGAAAAACATAGGGCGCGCTTTACTAAATAAAAGTAAGGATGATTATCTTTCAATTTGGGAATTAGATTTGACAACCAAAGAGTCTAAGGAAAAACATTCGCATTTAATTGATTTGAATAAACAAAAAGACATTGAAAATAATATTACTCAATACATGCAAAAAAATTTTAGATTTATAGTTATCCCTGTTGAAAGCAAAGAGAAAAGGTTGAAAATAGAGTCTTTAATAGTTTCAAGTGTTTGTAATTGCGATGAGTGTAGACCTTCTAAAGATTGGTTAGGTAATTTTTCTCCAAAAGAAAAAATAAAAGAAAGCGGATTATGGCAAGTAAATGAATTGTATAAAAAAGAAATGGATGAGAATGAATTTTTAATGATAAGAGATATAGTTAATGAGGTGATTAAAAATGGTTGAAATACCTAAAGAGATTTCTGATTTACTTAAAGGAAAGAAAATTGAGAGTCTTGAATTAAAAGTTGTTTATAAAAATTATAGGGGAGAAATAGGCAAAAGAAGAGTAATTCCAATTTCCGTTTACTTTGGAAGTAATGAATATCATAAAGAAGAGCAATGGCTTATGAAGGTTTTTGACTTAGATAAAAATGATTACAGAGACTATGCACTAAAAGATATAATGAAATGGGGATGGGATTAATAATTTGAGATATATTTCTTTACTAAGAGGAATAAATGTTTCCGGACAAAAGAAAGTTGAAATGGTTAGACTTAGAAAGTGTTATGAAAAAATGGGTTTTTCTAAAGTTTTGAGTTATATTCAAACTGGAAATATAATTTTTGAAAGCAATTTGAAAAAAGAAGAACTTGTCCGTAAAATTGAAAAAGCTTTAAAAAAAGAATTTGGATTTGAAATAAAGGTTTTAATTCGCGATGTAAATGAGATTAAAAACATAATAAAAAAATGTCCCTATAAAAGTAAAGATAATTTCGGAATATATATTACTTTTTTATCTGATAAGGTTATTGATTATAATAAAAACGAAATAGAGGGATTTAAGAGTAAATTTGAAAAATACGCAATAAATGGTTCTGAAATTTATATGAACATATTAAAAGGTTATGGAAAAACAAAACTCTCTAATTCGTTTTTTGAGAAAAAACTTAAATTGGTTGCTACAACGAGAAACTTTAATACTGCTAAAGCTTTGCTTGATATGATTAGCAAAGATTAGTTTTAAATAGTTATTTTATTTAATCTTGTAATGGCACTAACCGATATATTATTCTGGCCTATAAGGACAGGTTTTGAAGCAATCAACATAATTGCTGGACTTATCGTTCTTGTTTTTGTTATTTTAATGCTTATAGATTGCTTTAATAGAAAGTTTAAAGTTGAAGCCGAGAAATGGATATGGTTTGTTTTGATAATAATAACCACCTGGGTTGGCGCTTTAATATATTATGTTGTGATAAGAGCAATGAACCCTAAGGGAATTGCTAAGCCGTAATTATATTGTTTAAACAAAAAGGTGACAAATGAGATTTAACGAGGATGAAGATAAAAGAGTAATAGAAGAAGAAGAGATTCTAAAGCAGCATTTGCTTTCTAAGGCTCAAATTAGTATAATGCTTAAATCTTATGATGATATATTCTCTTCCTTTGATCCAAGACCATACCCACAAAGAGCTCTTTCCGACGACTTTTTGATAGAAGCAAAGAAGGCAGCTATTGACAAAGAAGGAAACCCAGAACTAAGTTTTCTAATTCCAAAAAATACTAGAAACCTTAATGATGAGGTAATAATAAAAAAGAGATTACGTGATCATTTCAAAAGACACGCTAATTTAATAGAAAAAGAAATACATGACATAAAAAGAAGTGGAATTAGAATGGCTATGATTGGAGCAATCCTTATAGTTATAGCCTCAGTTTTATCTTTTTTTGAGGAGCAGTATAAATGGTTACATTTTCTGATAATATTGCTTGAACCAGCAGGGTGGTTTACTGGATGGACTGGTCTTGATGAGATTCATTATAGTGTGCGTGAGAAGAAACCTGACTTTAATTTTTACAATAAAATGAGTAATGCTGAAATAACATTTCATACGTATTAGTTAGCTTTAAATATTAATTTTAGTTTTTATGTTTATGAATACTGTTTGGTTATACACGTTAGCAAGTGTTTTTATCGTAAGTTTAATATCATTTGTAGGAATATTAACTCTTTCAATTAAGGCTAATAAACTTAGATCTATGCTCATATATTTTCTAAGTTTCTCTGCTGGAGCACTTCTAGGAGATGCATTTATACATTTGCTTCCAGAAAGCACTGAAAGCGGATTTTCATTAAAGATATCATTATCTGTTCTTTTGGGAGTTTTAATTTTCTTTATACTAGAAAAAATTATACATTGGCAGCATTGTCATATGCCTGTTTCAGAAGAGCACGCTCATCCCTTTGCTTATACAAATTTAATTGGAGATGGACTACATAATTTTATTGATGGAATTATAATCGGAGCAAGTTTCTTAGTAGATGTAAAGGTTGGAATTGCTACAAGCCTAGCAGTCATACTTCACGAAATACCTCAAGAGATAGGAGACTTTGGAGTTTTACTTCACGCAGGGTTTTCAAAATCAAAGGCTTTACTTTTAAACTTTGCAACAGCATTATTTGCAATTATTGGAGCGATAATTGCCCTATTAATAGGAGGATCAAGTACGGAATTACTTTCAATATTAATTCCTTTTGCTGCCGGAGGATTTATTTACATTGCAGGAAGCGATTTAATTCCAGAACTCCATAAAGAAACTGGAACAATGAAATCATTCATACAACTATTGGCTTTTGTTCTAGGAATAGCAGTAATGGTTTTACTTTTATTTATTGAGTAAAGATTTATAACTGCAATTTTTATAGAATTTTGTAAGGGCCTGTGGTTCAATGGTAGAATTTTCCCATGGCATGGGAGAGGTCCGAGTTCGATTCTCGGCAGGTCCATAATTTTAGATAAATTTAAAATAATGAAAAATATAATTGATTATGGAAAATGTGTTGTTAGAAAATTTAGCTGCTCCGGTATTATATATTGGAATTGTAATGTTTATACTTCATTTTGTTTTTAAAAAATTTAAACAAATTCCAAGTCTTAATGCAATAGTATGGCAAGGAGATACAATAAAAAAACAACATAATCCAATACTTTATCCAGCCATCCTTTATTTTATGCTTATCTTTTCAATTATTTTAATTATTTTTGGATTACTTGTAATGTTTGTGATATAATTTTCATTACAAATAGTAATGTTTGTCTGTATTATAACGATTGTTAAAGTTTTCTTACCTTTCCGATAGGCCTAGATAAATTTACGAAACTCTTTTAAAGAGTGTTTTCTATAATACTTTATGACAAAGGTCATTGGAATAGTATCAATAAAAGGAGGAGTGGGAAAAACAACGGTTGCTGCTTCTCTTGCAAGCGAACTTGCAAATTCACATGCAAAAAAAGTTTTACTTATTGATGCAAATTATTCTGCTCCAAACCTTGGATTGCATATGGATGTAATTGAACCTGAAGGAACAATACACGAAGTAATTGAGGGAAAAAGAAAAATTGAAGAGGCTATTCATTCTAGATTTGGAGTTGATGTTATCCCTGGTTCGTATTTTTATGAAAAGGATTTGAATCCTCTTAAATTAAAAGATAGACTTTCTAAAGTAAAAGGGAATTATGATTTTGTGGTTCTTGATTCAAGCCCTAGCTTAAATGAGGAAATACTTTCGACAATACTTGCTTCTGATAATTTGTTTGTTGTTTCAACACCAGATTACCCTACACTAAGTTGTAGCCTTCGTGCAGCTAGACTTGCTCGTCAGAGAGGTACACCTATATCAGGAATAATACTTAACAAAATAAGAAACCCTAAATATGAATTATCTATAAAAGAAATTGAAGAGGCTACAAAAATACCTGTTGTAGCAAAGATTCCAGATGATAATATTCATGTCAAATCTCTTTACTCAAGAGTACCTGCCAGCGTCCTTGATAAAAAGAGCAAGTTTTCAAAAGAAATTGCTAGACTTTCTGAAGCATTAACTAATAAAAAAGAGAGGCGCCATTGGAGCAGTTATTTGTTCCCGACAAACTTTAATAGAGAACAGATAAATAGACAGATGCTTAAGAAAAACTTTTATGATAATGTATTTAGTGAAGAGAAAAAATGACTCTTAAAGAGTTTTTTAAACCAAATATTCCTAAAATAATTTTGCTTTTAGTTTTAATAACTGCGACTTATTTAATTCCAGTATATGATACTATATGTATTAGTGCTTCAAACTGTCAAGAGATTAAAGTTGACGGACTTGGATACCCTAAATTTTATGGATATGAATTTGATGGAGATGACAGTGGGCGATTTAATTTTAATAAATTTAATTTTTTCATTAATCTGATATGTTATTATGTTTTATCAATTTCTATAATCTTTTTAATGTCGAAGATACTTGAAAAAAATAAATAGTTTTTCGTAATAATATTTATTAAGTATGTTGCTTCTAAAAAAGTATGAATAGTAGGCTGGGTATAGGGAATATTATTTCTGTTTGTGCTGCCGGACTCGTTATTTCTATGGTTTATTCTGGTTTGAAATATAGTATTGAACAGAGAAGAGTTAAGGCAGAATGGGAAAAGATGGTAGGTACTAACGGCCCTGTTCGAAAAGAAGTTTTACTCATGGATTTTGATAAGAATAATAGGCCTAAAAGAGTTGAGGCTCATTATTATAAAATGGGAAGTACTAACATGATTTACGGGACATACTATGCTCTTCCCTCAGTATTAGGGAACCGACTTGCTAAAGAAGTTTTTGATAGAGAATAGACTAGATTTTTGCAATAATATTTAAAAAGATAAGTTTGTCTGCATTAAAATGAGCGTATATTGTGTAAGTGCAGTTTGGCCATATGATGGAAATGGAGCACACACTCAAGATTTATTTTTTAGAAAAGAAGAAAGTAGTGAAGGAACAACTTATCGTCTTTGTGGTGTAAGAGATCCCGATCATGCATATATACTGACTGATGAAAGACAATCTAAAGATAATTTTGGTAGATTAGTAGGTGAAAAAGATATTGAAGAGTTAGTTGACGGAGAGACTTTTGCAATAGAACATATAGGTCTTGGGATGAGAACAATAGGTAGATTTGAACAGGTTAAATATGAATTTGAGAGTGGCCCTGGGGAGAATTGA
>Ga0315910_10005487_pt1 | contig 10383 bp, 8 predicted proteins | sample EdamamesoilMG_FD_204470 | JGI IMG/M metagenome (GOLD analysis project Ga0315910, IMG submission 204470) | Garden soil microbial communities collected in Santa Monica, California, United States - Edamame soil | ecosystem: Environmental > Terrestrial > Soil > Garden | place: USA: California... | reverse complement strand
CACAAACGACAACCCTGCGAAGGGTCCGCAATATCTCCAGCACATGTTCGCACGGGATTTCGTGAAACTGGGGTATATGACCGAGGATCAATGGGCGCAGGCGTACACGTTCGCGGTCGTACGCAACCCCTACCTTCGAATCCTCTCCCACTATCGCTGGCTCGGCAATTGGGACACTCCGGTGCCCCCGTTCCAGGAATGGCTGGAGAACCTGCCGAAAAAGATCGAATGGGGCGATAACGCACAACATCTTCAACTTCAGGCCGATTTTCTTTGCGACGATGCGGGCGGCGTCATTGTGGACAGGATCATCCCCATAGAGCGGCTCGGCCGGGAATTACCATCTGTTCTGAAGCGAATAGGCATCGATGGCGCCCTCCCCGTCCTGAATCAGGCGCCGAACCTTGAGTCACGCGATCGATACGATCCGTGGCGCCTATATACCCCAGAATGCCTTGAGATCGTGCGAACCCGGTATGCCCGGGATTTCGAAGTGCTCGGCTACAGTCCCTCAGTGCCCGGCTGGATCAGGCGCTACAACTATCCCACGCTGGCCGGTGTAGCCCGGCGTAAAGTGCAGCGAGGGACCAAGAGCTTGCTGGGTCATCTCGGCATCAAATAATCGGCGCGACCACAAAAGCCGAAGCGATCACGGATTCAGCCGGACACCAACCGAAGCATTTTTCGAACGGCCCGTCTTGGTAGCGCCTTGAAGAACCAAAAAGCATCCATCAACGCCGGGGGCCACGCGAGCATGAGCTTGAACAGGACCCAATTGCCATAGACCGTGTTGTGCATCTCGGGCCTGCGATACCAGTATCTCCTGTAATATTTGTATTTGGACCGCGGTGTCAGCAAGGCGCCGGCATATCCGAACCATGCGCTGGTGGGGGCGAACGACTTGGTCGCCGATATCCTCGCGGAGTCCGCCTTGCTGTTGTTGTAGGCCGCCAGGCATTCGTCCGTATATTGGATCCTGGCTCCGTGGCGCTCAAGCCTGAGCAGGAAGTCCCAATCCTGATGGCGCCGCAGCCGCGGATCGAAGCGGACCTCGTGTGCGAGCGAGCGCTTCAGCAGGAGTGTGGACGTCTGGTAGGTGCCACGATGCTCGAGAAACCATTCGCATAGGGGGATGCCCGCAGGCTGCGGCGCTTCGTTGAACGGCCGATCCGGCGTGTCGCTTTCGACCACCAAGACGTTGGCGACGGCCACTATCGGATCGGCCGCCAGCAGGAGCTGCTCCGTAAACTGCCGCTCGAGCCTTTCGGGAAACCACAAATCGTCGGAATCGAGGAAGGCTACCCACAGTCCAGTCGCGGCATCGATCCCGGCATTGCGGGCGCCGCTGCCGCCGAGATTTTCCGGGAGCAGCAAAACCCGAATTCGCGGATCGAGCGCCTCGAGCGCCGTTTTGTCGACAGGGAATTCGGATCCGTCGTCGACGACGACGATCTCATCGACGGGAAGCGTCTGCGCCAGCACGCTGTCGATCGCGCGAACGATCATGTCGGGCCGGTTGTGCACGGGAATTATCGCACTGATGCTGCGCCCCTGCCCCCCTTCGCCCTTCGAACGACTGTTCACCTGTATCCCCACCCTGCGCAAAACAACCTGTCGAGACAGTCCCTACAAGCGGATGCCGCACATTTCCATCGCTCGCCCCAGGCTCATCGCTCCCGCGCCGAGGCCAGCGCGCGCCCGTCGAGCCACAGGATCAGCCCCGCCGCGACGATCACTAGCGCCCCGCCGATGGTCGGCACATCCGGGACATTGCCGAACACCGCCCAGCCGAGCAGCGATGCAGTGATCAACTGAACATAGGTCATCGGCGCCACTGCCGAGGCGCCGGCGCGCATCGTGCCGAGGTAGATCAGCCAGTGGCCGGTGGTCCCGGTCACCGCGACCATCGCGCAACGCAGCAGCACCGTCCGGTCGGGCAGGCCGACTTCGAGGATCGGCAACCCGCTCAGCGCGCCGATCGCCGCGGCAATCACCAGCAGCGAGGCAGCGCCAGCCGCGACGAAGAACTGCATCGAAAGCACGCTGCCCTTCCCCGCCGAGGCGCGGTTGGCGATCACCAGCAGCGCCATGCCGAGCGCGGTCAGCATCGGCAGCAGCGCCGGCCAGCCGAGCGCCAGCACGTTGGGCCGCAGCACCACCAGCACCCCGGCGAAAGCGACGATCACCGCGATCCATGTCGCCGGGCGGACCCGCTCGCCCAATAACGGCCCGCTGAGCAACGCGGCAAAGGCGGGGGCGACGAAGCAGATCGCCACCGCCACCGTCAGCGGGAGGACGAACACGCCCCAGAAAAAGCCCATCGTCGCCAAACCGAGGCTGGCCCCGCGCGCGACTTGCAACCACGGATGGCTGGGTACGAAAGCGCGCGGACCCTCGCGCCATAGGAGGAACGCGCCCAGCGCCAGCGCGCCCATCGTGAAGCGCAACGCAGCGACAGCCAGCGGCGACCACAGGCCGGCCATGCTCTTGGTGGTCGCGTCGCCGATCGAGAACAGGGCAAAGCCCGCCAGCGCCATCACCAGGCCGGAGCGGTGCTCGCGGGGGTCGCTATCCATTCGCCGCCCTGCTCCGCCGTAGCGCGTCCCACCACAGATACAGGCCCGAGCCGACGATGATCGCCGCGCCCAGCAAGGCGACCGGATCGGGAAGCTCGCCGAAGAAAATTGCCCCGAACAGCACCGCCATCAGCAGTTGGCCATAGGTCATCGGCGCGACATGCCCGGCCCCGGCCTTGGCCGTGCCCATGTAGATGAACCATTGCGCGAAACTCGCGGTAACTCCGATGAAGGCGCAGCGCGCGACAACGCTCCAGTGCGGCCAGTGCATGGCGAAGCGTTCGACCCCACTGAAATGCCCGGCGATGACCACGAAAGTAAGGAAAATCAACGCAGTGATGCTCATATAATACTGCATTGCGAGCACGGTGGCGGTGCCATGGACCGCGCGGTTGGCGATGATCGTCACCGCCATGCCCGCCGCGCCCAGCAACGGTAACAGGGCGCCCCAGCCGATCTCCTCGAAATTGGGCCGCAGCACGATCACCACCCCGGCAAACGCAATCAGCGTCGCGATCCAGGTGCTCGCCCGGGCGCGCTCGCCGAGGAAGACCATGCCAAGCAAGGCGGTGATCATCGGCTGGGTGAAAGCGATCGTGGTCGCTTCGGCCAGCGGCATGATCCACACCGCCATGAACATGCCCACGGCCGAGATGCTGATCGCCACACCGCGCACCCATTGCAGCCCGGCCGGGGGCAGCGCCAGAGCTTTCCAGCCCTGTCGCCGCACCAGCAACGCCGCGAGCAGTGCCGTGCCCACCAGATAACGCGTATGCGCCATCGCCGGGGCCGGCCAGGCACCGGCCATGCCCTTGACGATCGCGTCGCCGATCGACAGCGTGCAGAACCCCGCCAGCACAAACAGCAGGCCGGCGCGTTCGTCGTGCTGCATGAATAGCCTCCCGTGCTCCTCGAAACCCGCTTAGGGTCAGGGTCCGTATCCCGCAAGCGCGCCTGTCCGGGTGGTGCACTGCCGACTTGGATTAAGCCGAACTTAACGATCTATTACCATGATTGATTGCGACAATTCCTGGAGCCAAGTGGGTGGACGAGAGACGGTGAAGGCTTCGCGGGTAGAGATTCTGGCGGCAATCGGCGCTTGGAGCGCAATGCTGCTGTCTGCCCTGTTCAACCTATTAAATTATAGCGAATATCCGATGCTGGCGCCGGAAGTGGCCCTGGTCTCGGTCGTCTTGATCCTGATCGCAATCTGCACGGGGTTCCTGCACAGGCTTGCCCCGCGCCTGTCATTCCTGTTCACCGCCGGGCTCGTCGCTGTTGGCTTCAGCCTCAATGGTGCGAGCGCTCTGATCGTGAACGCACTTGGTCTCGGAACCCTGGTTTTGGCCTGGTTTTACGACCGGGCAATGCTCAGGATCGTAACGACGGCCTTTACGGTAGTGGCGCTCTTCCAGTTCGGCGGGGGATTGATCGACGGCACTGGTCACGAATCTGGCGAGGCACGCGCTTCGATCCGCAACGATTTACCGCCGATCGTCCACCTCATTCTCGACGGCTATGTCGGCACCGAAGGCATGGCAGCCGATCCAGTGCTCGCACAGTTGAGAGAGGAAACTATCGCCTTCTATACCGGACATGGCTTTCGGCTATACGACGGCGCCTACAGCCGCCATGCGCTGACTGCCAACAGCATCCCTTATGCCCTTTCGTTCGGTGAGGCACCGCTGGCCACAACCAGCAGGGATATCCAACACATCCTGCCGCCAAAGTTGGAGTATTTCACCCTGCTCAAACGAAACGGCTACGCGATCTCCTCGTTGCACCCCGATTTCATCGACTTGTGCGCCACCCAGCCAATCGACCGATGCCGGACCTTTCGCCGTTCCGATCTTTCAGCAGCCGCCCACTTCGGACTTTCAACCATCGATCGGGCCAAACTGATTGGCTTGAATCTGGCAAACATGGGCCGGCTGCCGAACGCCCTGTACGAACGATGGCGATGGCTGGTTATGAAATTCGGGGGTAAACAGCCTCCAAATATCGTCGACCAGGCCAAGCTGTTTTCGCAAGGTTCGGTCAAGGCATTGGAAGGCTTCACCAAGGAGCTTGCCAATGCCGGCAAAGGCGAAGTCTATTTCGCGCATTTCCTTCTGCCGCATGATCCATACGCGTTCGATCCCGAATGCGGGATCAGGCCACACGACCAATGGCTCACGCAAAGCGGACCGGAAACGACGGACATGCGCCATAGTCTCTATGCCGATCAGGTGCGTTGCACGATGGTGCTCATCGACAAGCTGCTGAAGACTCTGGATAATTCGTCGGCTGGAAGAGGCGCGATAGTAATCCTCCACGGCGATCACGGTTCGCGAAACGATTCTCAAATGCCGGACGCGTCAAACCCACGCAAATCGGCCAGGAGTTTCGCCACGACCTATTCTACCCTGTTCGCGGTTCGCGCACCGGGGATCGAACCAGGTCTCATCTCCGGCAGGGCACCACTCGAAGAGCTGATCGGCGATCTCGCCCTGTCCGAATTCCGGCAGGCGCCGAAAGCCGACGACAGTAAGGCGCAAATCTACCTGACCGATATGTACGGCATTCCCAGAATGCGCGTCGACTTACCCCATACGGCGCATCGTTAACCGACAATTAGCCAATATTCGTCACAGTTTGTTTCGCCGGTCGGGCGGGAATGTCCCATATTGGTCTCAGGAGTTGGGGATGAACCACAAATCTGTCGTTTCGCTCACCGGAATGCTCGTGATGCTGAGCCTTGCCGCACCGGCGCACGCCTATCTCGATCCAGCGACCGGCAGCATCATCCTGCAAGCGACGATCGGCGCCGTGGCTGGCGCGACCCTGTTCTTCCGTACCTCGCTCTATCGCGTGAAGTCGTTCTTCACCCGCAGCCGCAAGGCAAGCGACAGCGAGTAAGGCCAATGACCGCAGCAGTCTTGGAACCGGGATCGTTCCGCGACCCCGGAGGCCGCATTTTCCAGTCGGGTGAGGCGATCCTGCGAGCGGTCCTCCCGCCGGCCGCGGAGAGTTTCCGCAAGGTTTCGGATGCGGGCGTCCTGCGGCGCCTGGCCGACCAGGGCAGGATGGTCGATTTCGCGGATGTCAGCGCCCAGCAGCGGCTCGGCGCGACCGAGGCAAGCTATGTGCTCTCACACCCGCGCATCCCCTTCATCTCCTATCCCTACGAATGGAGCTTCGGCCTGCATCGCGCAGCTGCCTTGTTTCACCTCGACCTGCAGCTCTCGCTGCTCGAGGAGGGCTTCGCCTTGAGCGATGCGACGGCCTATAATGTCCAGTTCCAGGGCCCCAACCCGATCTTCATCGACCACCTTTCGGTCCGTCCCTACGTCGAGGGCGAAATCTGGGCGGGACACCGCCAGTTCTGCATGCAGTTCCTCAATCCGCTGCTGATGTGGTCGCTGCTCGACGTTCAGCCGAACCACTGGTTCCGCGGCAGCCTCGAAGGCATCGCGCCCGAAGACCTGGCCAAGCTCTTACCGCTGCGCAAGAAACTCTCCTGGACTGTCCTGACCCATGTCGCCGCACAGGCTGCGATGCAGACCCGCTCGGTCAAAAAGGCGACGGGCTCGCAGGCATATCGCAATGCCAGGCTGCCGCGCAGCGGCTTCGAAGGCATGCTGCGCGGCTTGCGCTCGAAGATCGCCAGGCTCGCCCCGCCCTCGCACCACACGGTTTGGGGAGACTATGCCGGACGCAACTCCTATGGCGGCCCGGAAGCCGAGGACAAGGCGAAGTTCGTCAAGGAAATGGTCGCCGCCGTGCGCCCGCAGTTGATGTACGACCTTGGCTGCAACAGCGGCGATTATTCCAGGGCCGCCCTCGACGCCGGCGCCGAAAAAGTGATCGGGTTCGATTTCGACCACGGCGCGCTCGAAATCGCCTATGACCGGGCCAGGACTGAAAACCTCGATTTCCTGCCGGTCTGGCTTGATGCCGCCAATCCCAGCCCGGCGCAGGGCTGGAACCAGACCGAACGCAGAGGGCTGGCCGACCGTGCCGACGCGCAGGCGCTGATCGCGCTTGCCTTCATCCATCACATCGCGATCGGCCGCAACGTGCCGCTCGACATGGCGACCGACTGGATTGTCTCGCTCGCGCCGACCGGGGTGATCGAATTCCCGCACAAGTCGGACCCGATGGTGCAGACGCTGCTGGCCCAGCGCGAGGACATTTTCCCGAACTACGAAAAGGACGTGTTCGAGAAATTGCTCGGCGATCGCACGCGGATCGTCAAATCGGTCGATGTGCTACCAACCCGCACCCTATACTGGTACGACCGCACCTGACATTCGGAAGCACTCGATCGAGGCCCTGGTTTACGCGTTGTTAACCATGCCCTGCCATCGTTTTCCGTGAAACAGGGGCGGCAGCTCGATGACCAAATTGATTATCCAGATTCCGTGCTTCAACGAAGCCGAGAACCTGCCCGCGACGCTGGCCGAATTGCCGCGCCACATCCCCGGAATCGACATCATCGAGTTCATGGTGATCGACGATGGCAGCAGCGACGGCACCGCCGTGGTCGCGTACCAGTGGGGGGTGCACCATTTGGTCACGCACCGCCGCAATCGGGGGCTCGCCGCCGCGTTCCAGTCGGGCAAGGACGCGGCCCTGCGCGCCGGGGCCGATATCATCGTCAACACCGATGCCGACGGACAGTATGTCGGGGCCGACATCGCCGCGCTGGTCGCGCCGATCGTCGCCGGTCATGCCGACATCGTCATCGGCGACCGTGGGGTTGCCACCAACGAGCATTTCGGGCCCTTCAAGCGCCTGCTCCAGCGCTTCGGCAGCACCATCGTCCGCCGCCTTTCGCGCACCCAGGTGACCGACGCTGTCAGCGGGTTCCGGGCGATGAGCCGCGAAGCGGCGCAATCGATCACCATCACCACCGATTTTTCCTACACCACCGACATGCTGATCCAGTCGGGCCGCAAACGGCTCAAAGTGACGAGCGTGCCGATCCGGACCAATCCTGCCGCGCGCCCCTCGCGCCTGTTCCGTTCGATCCCGCAGTTCATCATCAACACCGGGATCACCATCGCCCGCGCCTATACCACCTACAATCCGCTGCGGGTGTTCGTGCTTGCCGGCGGGTTCTGCGCCTTGCTCGGCGTGCTCCCGATCCTGCGTTTCCTGTGGTTCATGGCGATCGGCGACGCCGACGGCCATGTCCAGTCGCTGGTGATCGGCGGTGCGCTGCTGGTGGTCGGCGTGCTGACAGTGCTTATGGGCATCCTCGCCGACCTGATCGGCACCAACCGCAAGCTGCTCGAGGCGACCCTGCTTAAGGTCAGACAGCTGGAGCAGCGGTTCGACGAGCGGAACGAGGCCGCCGACAGTGCGGCCGTGGTGCCGCCTCCGCGCAAGGCCGCCAGGCGCTAGGCCGATGGGCCTCAATCCGCCGATGACGCAATTCGAGACGCCGCCACTGGCGCCCGGCGAAAACCGGGGGAAGGATGCCTCGCTCGTATGGCCGGTCCTGGCGATCGCCGTGGTGGTGGCGCTTCAAATCGAATTGGTGTTCGACAAGTCGATCAACTGGGACGAGTATTTCCATTTCAGCCAGATCCACCAGCACCTGCGGGGCGAAAAGGTGCAATGGCTCCAGACACCGCATGTCTGGCTGTTCGGCTGGGTGCCGGGCCTGTCGGGCAGCACCATCGGCGATATCCAGCTGACCCGGCTACTAATGCTGCCCTTCGAACTGCTGGCCGCCTGGGTCATCCATGACAGCGCGAGGCGGATGGCCGGGCGAGAGGTGGCTTTGGCCTGCACGCTCGCATGGCTCACCGGCGGCTATGTCCTGACCAACAGTCTGTCCCTGCGGACCGACATGATCGCCACCGGACTGCTGATGGCGGCGCTGTGGATCGCGCTTTGGCGTCCCCTGAAATTGCTCGAACTGGCGACGATAGTCGTGCTTTCGGCGCTGGCCTTCGTCGCGACGATCAAGAGCGCGCTCTATGCTCCGGCGTTCCTCGGCGTGGCGCTCATCCGGCGGCACGAACTGGAGTTGTGGGCCAAGGACAAGGCCCGCATCGGCTGGGCGCTTGCCGCGGCGCTGGCCGTGCTGGCTGTGGCATTCCTGGCGAGCGGCCTTGGTTCCGACCTTACCCGGCTCGCCCTGAATTCCGTGACCTGGATGTTCTCGGCTGGGCTGTTTCCGCAATGGGGCTATTTGGTCACGCAGCTCAGGCTCGGCGCCGTCCTGGGACTGCTGATCGTCGCCGCCCCGTTCGTCCTGGCAATGCAACGGCGGCAAGTTCCGGCGAGAGGACTGGCGTGGATGCTCGTGCCGCTATTCTCGATCGCGGTGTATCGTAACGCCTATCCCTATTTCTTTCCCTTCATCCTCGCCCCGGCGATGATCGCACTGGTACCGGTAGTGCAACTGGTGCTCCGTTCGATCGGGCTGAAACTGCTGACGGTATTGCTGCTGCTGAACGGTGTCGTGGTTTCCCTCGGCGAGGATCGCGGGGCGATGCAAAGGCAGCGCGAGGTCCAGGCCGGCATAAGCGAGATATTTCCCACGCCGGTGCGTTATATCGACGACGTCGCCTTCGTCAGCGATTTCCCTCGCGCGACGCCCCGTTTCGCATCGGGCTGGTCCCTCGCCGGCTACCGCAAGGACGGCCGGCCAATCTACCGTCTGGCGATCGAGCGGGCGCCGACGCCCTTCCTGCTGCGCCAGGGTTATGCGCTTGAGCTGATCGATCCCGCAGCCGATGACGAACGCGCACTCCTTCCCGAAGACGCGCGGGCGCTGGCCGAGAACTACGTCCAACACTGGGGCGCGGTGTATGTTGCCGGCAAGCGCGTAGCCGCGAATAGCGACGTGCGTGAACTCGAGATACTGGCGCCCGGACCCTACACGGTCGAAGGCGCGACGATCGCAATCGACGGCCGCAGTCTGTCTCCGGGCGAGATCGTAACGCTTGCGCGCGGCCGGCACGAAGTCGTCCCGCCGCGGCAAGGCGTAGCCGTACTGCGCTACGGCGTTCACCTTCCCCGGCCTGCCCGGCCCTGGCCCAAAGAACCGGTCTTCACCTGGTACTGACATGGCGCGCGACCTTGCCGCCTCGATGGATTGCCAGACCGCCCTGGACCGAGTGGACATCCTCTTCGTCACCCGCAAATGGGCGCCCGCGGTTGGTGGGATGGAGACCTATTGCCTGCGCCTGAGCGAAGCGCTGGCCGCGCGCAGCGGCATCGAAATCGTTGCCCTGCCCGGCCGCCCCGGCGGGATGCCGCCTTCCGCGCTTGCTTTGCTCGGCTTCCCCCTCACCATCCTGCGCCGCTGGCTGGCCCGCAAGGCCCCGCCCGCCGTACTCCATATCGGCGACATGGCGATGTGGCCGGTCGGGCTGCTGGCCGGGAAGCGGACGAAAGTGGCGCTCTCCGCACATGGCACCGATGTCGCCTATCACCGGCGCGGTGGGCTAAAGGGTACACTCTACGGCGCCTATTTGCGGCTCGGGGCACGGCTGTTGGGCAAGGCCACGGTATTCGCCAACTCCCAAGCGACAAGCGAGGTCGCCGCCGAGAGCGGCTGGCGCAAGTGCACGGTGATCCCGCTCGCCACCGACATGCGCGGCGCCAAGCTCGACGGCAGCCATAACGGCCGCATCCTGTTCGCCGGGCGGCTGATCGAGCGCAAGGGCTGCGGCTGGTTCGTCCGCGAAGTCCTGCCGCTGCTGCCGCCTGGGATCGAGCTCGACATCGCCGGGACGGTGTGGACCGAGGCCGAGCGCACAGTGCTCAGCGATCCGCGCGTTCGCTATCTCGGCCCGCTGGCAGGGGC
>Ga0315910_10005486_pt1 | contig 10383 bp, 6 predicted proteins | sample EdamamesoilMG_FD_204470 | JGI IMG/M metagenome (GOLD analysis project Ga0315910, IMG submission 204470) | Garden soil microbial communities collected in Santa Monica, California, United States - Edamame soil | ecosystem: Environmental > Terrestrial > Soil > Garden | place: USA: California... | reverse complement strand
GGTTAGGTTGACTTCGGGTACACCTGTGGCAAGTCCTACTTGGCACCGGAGCACTGATTTGCCCCACGAGCTTGCTGGAGGGGGATCGGGCGAGTTGCATTTTCGTTCGCCGACGAGGCATTCGGGCACCGGCCCCTTCTAACAGAGTCCCCACAGCCTCACGTCGTTCGTCCAGTGGGCTCTCGAGTGCGCATTGCGTCAACGCAACTGGACACTCATTGTGGGCCGACTTGGGTCGAAGCGGCTTGACATGCTGGCCAGATCGCAGGCTAATCTACATGTCGGTGCATGTCATGAATCCGCCAAGCCGCAACCCCGACGATCCTGGCGACGGCGCCAAGGGTCCGACGATCGGGGGGCGGCTCGACTCGAGCCCGATCCCGGAGCTCTTGGCGTACGCGTTCAATCAGCAGTTCGAGGGTTCGGTCGTGCTGCAGTCGGAACGCCAGTTGCGCTCTGGCGTCCTGTTCGCCGGCGGGCACGTGCTGCGCGCGCGGGCCGCGGGTATGGATCAAGCGCTCGCGCGGCAAGTACTCGAGGGTAGCGGCTTGACCGAGGCCGATCTGGTCCAGGCCAGCCGTTATGCGCAACAAGCCAGCCGCGATGTCTTTACGGCGGTCGAGCACCTAGAGCTGCTCAGCGCCGACGCGCTCGAGTCGGCGCGCGCTGCCTTCGTCGAGCGCCAGGTGCGAGCCTTGGGCAACCTACCGGGTGAGACGGTGTTTGGCTTCTTTCCGAATTTGGATACGCTGAGGAAGTCGCCGGGGCCTGCGCAGCCGCTGGCGAGCTTCGACTTGATCGTGGCGTGCCTGCTCGAAGAGCCGTCGCTCGACCGTTGTCGCGACCAGCTCGAGCCCATCAAGAACGAACGACTGAAACCGGTGGGGTCCGTGGGGGTCAGGCCCGGGTCTAGCGTGGCTCGCGTCCGGCCGGTGATCGACCGCCTGAAGCGCGCTCCGCACAGCATCGAAGAGTTGCGTCTGCTCAACCTGGTGCCCGAGCGCGACTTGGTCGCGTGCATCTACGCTCTCAGGCTGACACGGCTCGTTGCCCGCGAGGGGAGCACTTCAGGTAGACCTTCGTGGCCCAGTCGGGTGCCGCGCAGAAGTTCGAGCGAGGCCTTCAGGCTCGACTCCAGCGAGGTCATGGCTCGCACCGGAATGCGCGAGCGTCGCGAGACGTTGCCCGACGTCGCCCTTCCCCCTGCGGATTCATCCAGCAGCATGCTCGACCCGACGCCGTCGCGATCGACCCTGCCGCCCTCCGCCCGCCAGCGGCAATGGCAAGAGCAGAATGCCGAGAGCAAAGCGCTCGAGGCTTGGGCGCTCGCGGAAGGCGGCGACCCAGTCCAGATCAAGAAGGCGCTGGTCGTCGTCGAAAAGGCAGTCGAGTTTTTCCCCAACAATCCGCAGATCCGGTTCTACGCGGGCTGTCTCTATCGGCTGGTCCGACAACACGAGCAGGCCGCGCGTGCTTTCCGGAAAGTGTTGACCCTCGATCCGGAACACACCGAAGCGCAGCGTGAGCTCGATCTGCTTGGGAAGCGCTCCGTTCCGCCCCCATCGAAGGGCGTGTTCGGGCGGCTGCGTCGTAAGCAATAGCCTGCCGTAAGCAATAGCCCGCCGGAAGCAATAGCCCGCCGGAAGCAATAGCCCGCCGGAAGCAATAGCGCGACGCAAGCACCAGCGCGGGCTTACCGCGGCGTGTGTCTTCCCGCCGCAGGGGCAGTGCTAGAGCGAACGTCTCGACGCAAGAGCCGGGTCGCGCCACACTCCGCCGCGTGCGGTACGGCAGTGCAGATCTGGTCGGGCGTGAGCAAGAACGCGGTCTCATCGACCAAGCCGTCGAACGCGCTGCCAAGGGTGAAGGGGCGCTGCTGTTGGTCACGGGCGAGGCGGGGATCGGCAAAAGTCGTTTGGTCGAGGTGGCCTCGGAGGCCGCCGCCACGCGCGGGGTTCGCGGGGTATGGGGCCGCTGCTTGGAGGCGGGGGGAGCGCCGCCCTTCTGGCCATGGGTGCAGGTCTTTCGGGCGCTCTGGCGCGAAGGCGCGCTCGCGTCGCTGACCCCAGCCCGCAAGCGCGCCTTGTGGCACGTCTTGCCGGAGATCGCCGACGTCGAGGTCACGGCGCCGCCGGCCTCGTCCGCCGATCCCGAGCGCGCGCGCTTTCGGTTGCTCGATGGCGCGTGCGCTGCGCTGCTCGACGTTGCAGCCCACGCCCCGCGACTGGTGGTACTCGAAGACATTCACTTCGCGGATGCGTCCTCGCTCGCGCTGCTCGAAGTGCTCGCTGCGCAGCTCCGTTCGAGTCCGCTCGTGGTAGTCGGCACGCTGCGGAAGCTCGACGCTTCCGTGTCCGGCCAAGCGCGACCGATGCAGCGATTGTTCCAAAACGCGCGCGTGCTCGAGCTGGGCCCGCTGCCCGAGCGCGCGGTTCGCGCCTTCGTCGAACTCTCCGTGGAAGCTGAGGTCGCCCCCGCGCTCTTCGATAGGCTATACGAGGTCACCGAGGGGCACCCGTTCTTCTTGACCGAAATGACGCGCCTCTGGGCCAGCGCAGCGCGGCGCAGCGGAGCGACGCGCAATAGCCAGGTGCCGCTGCCACTGCCGCGCTTGCCGACCACGATCCAGAGCGTGCTCCGAGAGCGACTCGGGCTCTTGAGCTCAGAAACGTTGGCGCTTCTGCGCGGCGCCAGCGTGCTGGGGCGCGAATTCGCGCTCGGTCCAGTGAGCCACGTCACGCTGCGTCCGAGCGACGAGTGCCTTTCGCTCCTCGAGGTCGCTGCCGACGCAGCGATCGTGCAGGCGATCGCGCCGGAGCGGTACCGCTTTGGTCACATACTGTTTCGTGAGGTGTTGTACCAAGAGCTGAGCGCTGGCGAGCGTGAGGCGCTCCACCAGCGTGCCGCCGAGGCGCTAGCACGACCTCAGGGGGTGGGGAGCGCCGAGCTCTTGCATCACCTGCTCAGAAGCGGGAGCGGGCTCGCCGCGCGCGCTGTCGAAGTTGGTCTGGGCGTCGTGGGGAGTGCGCTCCAACAGCTCGCCTTCGCCGAAGCCATAGCCACCTGCGAAGAGGTTCAGCGCACGCTCGCGCAGTTTCTGTCCGGCGATGCTGCCCGACATTTCGCGGTGCTCCTCGCGCTGGGCAAAGCTCGTCTCGCTGCCGGCAGGGTGACCGAGGGGCGCCATGCGTGTCTGTCTGCAGCGCGGACCGCAGCCACACTCCACGATCCGCAGCGCTTCGCGGAGGCGGCGCTCGCCTACGGCTCGCTGATGGTGCTGGGCGAGGTCGATCGAGACATGGTCAGGTTGCTCCACGAAGCGCTGAGCCTCTTGCCCGAGCAAGACTCGGCCTGGCGTGCCAAGTTGATGGCGCGCCTCGCGACCGCGCTCCAGCCTTCCCCAGAGCCAGAAGAGAGCTTTATTCTCGCCAGGAACGCGATCGCAATGGCACGGCGTTTGGGGGACGGACAAGCCCTGTTCGAAACCCTGCGCGAGGGCGTGGGAGCACTCATGGATCTGGCTGCTCCTGCGGAACGACGCCCGTTGAACGAGGAATACCGCGAACTCGCCAAGGCGCGCGCTGACTTGCCCGAGCAGTTTCGAGCTCGCACACGCCTGCTCTTCGACCACTTCGAGCTCGGTCAGATGCCCGAGCTGCGCGAGCAGGTGCGCCACCTGGCACTGTTGGCGGCGCAGTTGAAACACCCCTACTACGAGTGGCAAGCGACCACGTATGCCATGGCCGAGTGCACCTTCGGCGGGCGTCTCTCCGAAGCCGAGCGCCTACTCGACCGCGCCCGCGCTCTCAGCGGGCAGGCGCGTGATCCCAACACCGAACGGGTTCTGGCGGCGCTCGAACTATTCCTCGCGCGCGCAAGCGGCGATGACGCCCGCGCGCTCGACACGCTCGGAGCGCTCGAAAGCGTGTTCGGTGACAACCCCTACGGCAGGCTCTTGCTCGTCGCCGAGTATTGTGAGCAGCGACACCCGTCGGCCGACGCCATGGTCCTCGATCCGAGCCTGGTCGAGCCATTGCTCGCGTCCGGCGATCTCGCGGTCATGGACGACCTCTCCAAGATCGCGGAGGCCAGGCGCGATCGCGACCTGGCGGAGCGTCTCTACGCGCTGGTCGAGCCGCATCGAAAACGTTGGGTCAGTGGCGGGCAGACGACGCGTCTGTTCCTACCCATTGCGGAGTACACGTTGGCTCGCTTGGCGCTGACGCTCGGTGAACCGGCGCTAGAGGAGGGCCACCTGCTGCGAGCGTTCGAAGCCGTGCAGCGGGCGGGCGCCGAGCCCTACCAGCTCTCGGTTGGGTTGCGGCGAGCTGCTTGTCTGGAGCGTCTCGGGCGCCCTGCCGAGCGCGCCCAGCTTTTGGATGAGCTCGGGCGGCTCGCCGTGGAGCGCGGCTGGCAGGGCTGGCGGCGTCGACTGAACACCGCGCTCGGCACAGCCCCCGTCGTCGAGCCCGGTGCTTCGTTCGCGCCTGCAGATACCGCGAACCCTCTGAGCTTCCGCATGGAGCTCTCGGGCGACGTGTGGAGCTTCACTTGTGCAGACTGCCGTTTCCAGTTGAAGGACAACAAGGGGCTCCGCTTGCTGCAGCGCCTCGTCAGCGAGCCCGGGCGCGAGTTTCACGTGCTCGACTTGAGCGGCGGCGCGGGCGTCGACACCGCGCTCGAGTCGTTGGACGACGAGGCGCGCCGGCAGTACGCCGCGCACCTGCGCGAGCTCGAGCGAGAGATCGACGAGGCCGAGGCGAACAACGATCGCGGACGGGTCGAGGCGCTGCGCGCGGAGCTTGCAGAGCTGGAGCGCACACTCGCTCAGGCCTTCGGTCTCGGCGGGCGGAAGCGGCCGGTCGCGGCGGCCGCCGAGCGAGCGCGAGTGAACATTCAACGGCGCTTGCGGGACGCCATCGCTCGCGTCGAAAAGCAGCACGAGGTGCTCGGGCGCTACCTACGCTGGACCATCAAGACCGGTTCCTACTGTCGCTACGACCCGGACTGACCTAGTGTCCTGTCTCCAATTTTCGGGCTCTGGAATCCTGTTGAGACCAGGAAAGCGTTGTTGATTTGTGTGGCGAATCGCAGATTCACCACACTACGCTCGGAGCCGATGCCTCCCGCCCCCTTTCCGTCGTTGCCCAGGCCTTTGCTCTTCGGGCATCGAGGTGCGAGCGCCAAAGCCCCGGAAAACACGCTGATGGCTTTCGAACGGGCGGTAGCCGCCGGCGTCGACGTACTCGAACTCGACGTGCACTTGTCGCGCGACGGAGTCGTGGTGGTACATCACGACGCTGCGGTCGACCGCACCACGAACGGCAGCGGTGCGGTGAAAGGCTTCACGTTCGCGGAGCTGCGTGCGCTGGATGCCGGGTATCGTTTCGTCGATGCGACCGGTGGGCACGGCTTTCGAGGTCGCGGCTGTCAGATACCGCGCCTGAGCGACGTGCTGGCGGCTTTCCCCGGGCGCGGCTTCAACATCGAGCTGAAGCAAGCCGAGCCCTTCATGGTGCCTGCAGTGCTCGAGGTGTTGGAACGCGCGGGCACGGCAGAGGTCGTGCTCGCGGCGGCGGACGACGGCATCATGCGCTCGATCGTGGCGGCCAAGCCTGGTGTGCCACTCGGGATGTCGAGCGCCGAGTGCTGGCGGTTTTGGTGGCAGGCAATGCTCGGCCGCACTCCGCGCGAGTTCAGCGGCCGGTGTTTGCAGGTGCCACCTTACCATTACGGCGTTCTGCCAGTGACCTCGCGCCGTGTCGTCAAGGCGGCTCACGACGCCGGGCTCGAGGTGCACGTGTGGACGGTCAACGACCCGCGCGAAGCAGCCCACTGGCTGGCGCGAGGTGTCGACGGCGTGATGAGCGACGACCCGGACGCGATCGTGCACGCGGTACGTTCCGCGCGCCGAGCTGCGTAACGGTCACTCGCTTCAGTTCGGGACGAGTGCCGAGAGCTCGTTGTTGGCCCAGTGCAACAGCACACAGGGCCAGAGCGAGCGCCCGCGCGCAAACAACATCCCCAGCACCAGGCTCAGCAGCAACACCGGCAGGCTCTTCATGGCGAGCTTGTCGAAGCCCTCGGTGTAGATCCAATAGGGCCAATGCGCGCCGACGAACACGACGGTGGCAAGTACGTTGGCGCTCCAGGCCGCGCGCCAGCGTGAGAACGGCGAGGGTGGGATGCTCCCCTCGCGCGCCAGCATCGTCGAATTCATGGCGATCTCGAGCAGGCTGGCGAGCACCACGCCGCGGAACACGAGCTCCTCGAACAAAGGCGTCGACGGAAACTCGAACGAGTAGTTTTGGAACAGTCGCTGCCAAACACTTGTGGGCGTGGTGCCGAGCTCACGGGCGACGTTCAGACTGATCGCGAGCGTGGCCGCGCTCGTGACACCCAGAGACCAGCCCCAGTGGTACCAGGTCGGCGGAAGCCCCAGTTGCAACGGGCGCAGACTATTCCGCCCGTACTGAGTCCACAGAAAAACGGCGCACGGAAGCACCCACAAGACCAGCCGCACCCCGAACGATCGCACGTGGTACTCCAGGCCTTGGGTCGGTTCGAGGCGTGGCAGTACCAAAGTGGCCCATGCGGTCCACAGCCCGAGCAGTGTCCCGATGAGCCACAAGAGCGCGCGGCTCCGTTTCAGCATTCGCGGGGCAAGCGATAACATATTCGGGCTCTGGCAGCACCCGGAGGTACCACCAGAGCCCGAGCACTCGCCCCACGCGAGTGGCCTACGCCGAGCCCGAGGGCTCTCCCGCCCCGACCCAATCGATCGGGACCCACTATGAGGATTGAGGGCCGCGGAGCTGGAACTCTGGCTCAAGAAAAGGCCGCTGCCCGAGCTCCAACGGTTAGCAATCGTTGCCGATCTCGACTCGCGCCCCGCCAGCGCAGCCCCGCCGCCGCACCAGCTGGGGTACGCTCGGGGTATGGACCTCAGCCGCCTTCGGGAACGCTTGGCCGCGACGCCGTCGCTGCGTCCGGTCGGCCGCGTCATTGGGGTCGTGGGCCTCACCGTCCGGCTTGCGTTGCCGGGTGCGAGGCTCGGCGACGTAGCGATGGTGCGGCGTCAGGGACAGCCGCTCTTGGTCGAAGTGGTGGGCTTCGAGGCAGGCTCGGTGATCGCCGTCGCACTCGGCGACCTCTCCGGAGTGGGCCCCGAAGACCCCGTGGAATCGACGGGCGGTGGTTTGACGGTAGGCGTGGGTGCGGGGTTGCTCGGTCGAGTGCTCGATGGCCTCGGAAGACCGATCGATGGCGGACCGGAGCTGCCCAACCTGAAACAAGTTTCCGTGCGGGCCACGCCGCCCAATGCTCTATCGCGCCCCGCCATCGATCAGGTGCTGCACACGGGCGTGCGCAGCATCGATGGGCTCTGCACATTGGGAGTCGGGCAACGCGTCGGGCTGTTCGCTGGATCGGGCGTCGGCAAGAGCACCCTCTTGGGTGCCATAGCACGCGGCGCCTCTGCCGACGTGGTGGTCGTGGCCTTGGTCGGGGAACGTGGCCGCGAGGTCGTGGAGTTTCTAGACCACGCGTTGGGTCCCGCAGGACGCAGCCGCTCGGTCGTCGTGGTGGCCACGAGCGACGCGTGCGCTCTCGAGCGCTTGCGCGCGGCGGAAGTTGCTACCGCCATCGCCGAGGCCTTTCGCGACCAAGGGCAAAACGTGATGCTGCTGGTGGACTCGATCACTCGAGTCGCCCGGGCTCAGCGTGAGATCGGGCTCGCCGCGGGCGAGCCGCCTGCACGCCGCGGCTACCCTCCGAGTGTGTTCGCGCTCTTGCCGCGGCTTCTGGAGAGGACCGGCCGCGCCGAGCTCGGCTCGATCACGGCGCTCTACACGGTGTTGGTCGAAGGTGAAGACATGGATGAACCGATCGCCGACGAGGTTCGGGGCATCCTCGACGGCCACATCGTGCTCAGCCGAGCGCTCGCCGCCCGCGGCCATTACCCCGCGATCGACGTGGTGCAGTCGCTGTCACGCGTGATGCCTCGAGTCACGGACGCGGACCACCAAGCTGCCGCCACTCGCGTGCGCCAGGCCATTGCCCTCTACGAAGAGAAGCGCGATCTGGTGGTGCTCGGCGCATACTCGAAGGGCAGCGATCCAGCCCTCGATCGCGCGATCGCCGGGCGCCCGCGCATGGAGGCATTTCTGATGCAGGATGCGGCGACGCTCGAAGAGCTTTCGACGACGCGGACCGCGCTCGGTAGACTGGCTTAGACAGCGCGGGCCGCTTCGACGCCACCGAGCTCTTCGTCGAGCTGTTCGAGCAGCTTCTTGGCACGGCGGCTGAGCTTCTTCGGTACGGCGACGTTGATGACGACGTGCAGGTCGCCGCGCCCGCCGTTCAAGGTCGGCATGCCGTCGCCACGCATCGTGATCACCTCGCCGGGCTGCGTCCCCGACTTCACCTTGAACTTGACCTCGTTGCTGTTGGGCAAGAGCAGCGTCAGGCTGGTTCCGAGCGCGGCCTCGCTGTACGAGACGATTTGTCGAACGATGAGATCGGAGCCATCCCGTTCGAAGCGCTCGTCGCGAGCGACCTCGACATCCACGTACAGGTCTCCTGCCGGCGCCCCCGCCGGACCGGGCATGCCCTGGCCGGGTACACGCAATCGCTGGCCCGAGTCGATGCCGGCGGGGAAAGCCACCAGCACGCTGCGCTCTTTCTGGACGAATCGTTGCCCGTGACAGGTTTCGCAAGGGTCTGTCGTGACTTGGCCGCTACCCCCGCAGCGCGAACACGTCGTGCTGAACATGATGAAGCCGCGCTGGGTCGTCATCTGACCCGTGCCGCCGCAGTTCACGCACGACTGCGGTCGCGACCCCGCTTTCGCGCCGGAGCCGTTGCACGTGCCGCAGGTGGCAGAACCGCGCACAGTCACCTGCTGCTTGCAGCCCGTCATCGCGTCCTTCAAAGAAATGGTCGCTTCGACCCGCACGTCCTGCCCGCGTTGGGGACCTCGTCCGCGCTGCCGCCCCTGGTTGCCCCCGAACCCTCCGAAAAAATCGGAGAACATGTCCTGGAAGTGGCTGAACAGGTCGCCCATGCCAGCGTTGTTGAAGTCGAAACCCCCGCCGCCCAGGCCTGCGTGCCCGAACTTGTCGTAAGCGGCCCGCTTTTCAGTGTCCGAAAGCACGGTGAAGGCTTCGGTGCACTCCTTGAAGTTCTTTTCGGCTTCCGGGTCGTTGGGGTTGCGATCCGGGTGGTATTTCAGTGCCAGCTTTCGGTACGTGCGGCGGATCTCATCGTCCCCCGCGCTGCGCTCGACGCCTAGTACCTCGTAAAAGTCACGCTTCTCGCTCATTCGCTACTGCCTGACGCTCAGCCTAAGAAACCGCGGGTAAACTAAGTCCGAACCGCTGGCTGTCAACGATTTTGCGGAAAAGTGCCAGTTACTGCGCGGATGGCAGGGGAGACTGGGGGCTCAAGGCCTCCAGCTTCCCTTCGAGGGACGACACCGTCCAGTGGAGCGCCACCAGATCCGCCTCACGTGAGGCGTTCTTCAGGGCGAGCGAATCGAGCTTTTCGCGAAGGGAGGCCATTTCTGCGGCGTCCGCTCGCCCGCCGCCCTCGCGCTCTTCGGCAAGTTCACGCACCAGGTTTCGACTGAGCTGTTCGAGCTTTCTCACGCCTTGGGAGAGACGCAGCACCTCTTGGCCCCGCTCGTTCAGCTGGCGCTCGAGCTTCTCGATCTCCTGCTGGGTCTCTGGGTCCCCCGCCTCGAGCTGTTCTTCCAGTTCGGCTTCACGTGCGCGCAGCCGACTGAGCTCTGCCTCGTACCCCGCCGCGGCCTGCTCGCTCGTGGCTTGTCGTTCACTCGCGGCCCTGAGTTGGTCGGCAAGCTTCTGGATCGTTCCTTCGAGCTCCGCCCGATCGGGTAACTGGACATCCAGACTCTTCTCGCGCTCGGCTTCCAGGTCACCTTCGGCTTGATCCGCGCGGGCGTCGGCGGCCGTACAGCGTGCCTCGAGCTCGCGGATCCAGTCATCGCGCCGCGTCAGCTCCTTCTTCATGCGCTCGAGTTGGTCGCCTTCGTCGCGCGTGCTCGCTCCGCGGCTCAGCCGTTGGTTTTCTGCTTCCAGCGCGCTGGCGCGTTCGCGGGCGCGGCGCTCTCCATCGCGAGCAGCTCTGAGCCGCTCCTCCGCTTGGTCGTCCTGGCGAGGTTGCCAGGTCGAGCCGAACGGCAGCTGGATCACGGCGAACTCATCCAAGGCCACCGGTTGCGCGCTCGCGAGCGCTACGAAACACTCTGGCTCTTCCGCTCCGCCGGGCACGAACGCCGTGTCGAGCGACGGCAAGGGGTCGCCGTCGGGAGCGAAGTCGGCGATGGCATAACCTACGAAGGGTGTCTGGCCCAACATGCGC
>Ga0315910_10005485_pt1 | contig 10385 bp, 9 predicted proteins | sample EdamamesoilMG_FD_204470 | JGI IMG/M metagenome (GOLD analysis project Ga0315910, IMG submission 204470) | Garden soil microbial communities collected in Santa Monica, California, United States - Edamame soil | ecosystem: Environmental > Terrestrial > Soil > Garden | place: USA: California... | reverse complement strand
GAGTGCCGCCATCTCGAGATGCCAGCGCCCGAGCACGTGGTGGGCCCAGGCGTAGCCGGGGTCCAGCTCCACCGCCTCCTCGGCGTAGCGGCGGATCATGCGCGCGTATTCGATCTTTTCCGACACGCCGACGTAGGCGGCGAGCCGGCCGTAGAGGATCGCGATCGAGAGCCGCGCGACCGCCGACTGCGGATCGAGTTCGCTTGCGCGGCGCGCGTACCGCATGGCCTCCTCCACCCGGGTCCGCCCGTTCTCCGGGTCGGTCTCGAGGAAGAGCGAGTCACTGAGCTGCTGCGCGACCTTCTGGAGCACGTATGGATCGTCGGGCCGGAGTTCCAGGGCACGGCGGTAATGCCCGAGCGCCGTATCCGGATCATGGCGTCGCTCGGCCTCGGCGCCGGCGGCGAGCGCCGCGGCAAACGCCTCGTCCGGCTGCGGCGTGGCCGCGAGGCCGGCCACGAACAGGAGCGTCGCGAGCAGGAGAACGATCCATCGCAGCGGCGCCGTGACGCGCGGCACGATCCGCCCCCTCCGGGCCGGCACGAAGGCCGGCCGCAGGCCGAGGCCGACGAATTCCGCCGGGTCCACGGCACGGATCCGCCGGGAGCGGCGGGTGAACCCGGGACGCCGACGCGCGCGCGACATGTCGCTCCAGTGGATCATGGTGCGTCCCTCGGAAGCGGCCCGCTCAGGCCCGGGACGAGGCCGACTTCTCGAAGAGATAGTGGCTCACGATCCACTCGTTGCCCTGGTTGAATCCCCACAGCTCGGCGCAGCTCATGAAGAACACGCGCCAGTAGGCCCACCACTTCTTCGCGTTTTCCGCGCCGTAGGTCTCGGCGAAGATCATCATGATCTTCTCGCGATTGCGGTCCATGTTGCGCAGCCAGTGCTCGGCCGTGCGGCGGTAGTGCGAGCCGTCGACCTTCCAGTCCCGCACGAGCGTGAGGTCATCCTGAAAGCGCGGGAGCAGGTCGTGCGACGGCATCTGCCCGCCGGTGAAGAAATGCCGCGCCATCCAGTCGCCCGGCCCCTTCGACTCGAAGTGATAGGCGAAACGCTGGTGCGTGAAGATGTGCACGAAGAGCAGCCCGTCCGGGCGCAGCCAGCGCGCGACGTTGGCGAGGAGCCGCTCGTAGTTCTTCATGTGCTCGAACATCTCGATCGACATGACGCGGTCGAAGGCGCCGGCCTCGATGTCGAAGACGTTCATGTCGCAGGTGAGCACCTCGAGGTTGACGAGGCCGCGCATGCGCGCCTGCGCGTCGATCCACTGCCGCTGCGTGGCGCTGTTGGATACAGCCGTGATCCGCGACCGCGGAAACCGCTCGGCGAGGTAGAGCGAGAGCGATCCCCAGCCGCACCCCAGCTCGAGGATGCGCTGGCCGTCGACGATCTGCGCGCGCTCCACGTAGAGCGAGAGCATCCGCTCCTCGGCCTCATCGAGCGACTCCTGCCCGGTGGGAAAGAGACAGGCCGAGTACTTCAGGCGCTTTCCCAGGCAGAGGCGGTAAAACACCGCCGGCACCTCGTAGTGCTGCTCGTTCGCGGCCTGCGTCTGTTCCGCGATCGGACGGCCGCGCAGATCCTGCGCGTAGGCCTCGAGGTGACGGCGCAGCGCCTCGTCGTCCGGGCGGGACTCCTCGGCGATGCGTTGGTGGAGCAGCCGGCGGATGCCGGCGCGGATGACCCAGTCGGGCAGGACGTTTTTCTCGAGAAGCGTGTCGATCATGGCTGGTGGAGGTGGGAGGTTGGCCGCGGTTGATCTCAGGAGGTGACGGCCGCCGCGCGGCGTCGCGGTGGCCAGGGAATGAATACACTCGTGGCAAGCTGGTAGCGCCGGTAGGCCTCGCCCTTCGAGCGCAGCGCCTGCGCCTCCGTCGCGGGGATGCCGGTCACGCGCAGGAGCAGGAAGAGGATCGACGCCGGGGCGACGAGCCCGAGCCAGCCGGCCGGGGCGGGCAGCGCGAGCAGCGCGAACGCGACCCACACCAGCCACTCGAAGAAGTAGTTCGGGTGCCGGCTCCACCCCCAGAGGCCGCGCGCGCAGACGGCGCCACGGTTGGCGGGGTCGCGCTTGAAGGCCGCGAGCTGTGCGTCGGCCAGCGCCTCGCCCGCGATCGCGATCAGGAAGAGGACGAAGGCCGCGATCTCAAGCGCGTGAAAGCCCGCGGCTGCGTGCCGCGCCGCCAGCAGGAACGGCAGGCCGAGCACCACGACCGAGAGCGCCTGGAGCTGGAAGAAGCCGAACATCGTCGCATGGAAACGCCCGCTCCAGCTCTCGCGCATGGTCCGGTAGCGACCATCCTCCTCGGGGTGATGCGCGGCCACGCGGCGCCAGAGGTGCGTGCCCAGCCGCGCGCTCCACACGAGCACGAGCGCCGCCACGACAGCCCGGCGCGGTCCCCATCCGTCACCCAGCAGGGCATACGCGACCGCAAGCCACCCGAACGCGTAGCTCCAGGCGACGTCGACCACGCCGTAGTTGTCGATCCGCCGGGCGAACAGGTAGACCCCGGTGAACACCACGCAGAGCCCGGCGAGGACGACCAGGCTGGTTTCGAGCGTATTCATGCGAGCAGGTACACGCCCACGGAGCCGGCGACGAGCAGGGCGGGCAGGAGGAGTGTGCCGGGGTTGCGCCGCGTGAAGAGCGGAGCGAGATCGTCGCCGGGCTTCAGGGCGAAGAGCTCGCGCAGGAAGTAGATCGCCATCGCGATATTGCCGAGCGCGAGCACGGCGAGCAGCCAGAGGGCGCGCGCGACCGCGTTCTGCTCCTTCCACGCCGCCCAGACGTAGAACGTGATGAACCCCCAGTAGGCGTCGACCAGCGTCGCGACAAACCACGGGTGCGTCCACACCTCGCGCGGGATGGAGAAGAGCGGGCACTGCCAGCTCGCCCAGCCGGTCACGGCGAACATCGTGCCGAGCACGACGAGGAAGAGGATGCGCAGCGTCCAGATCATCGGTGGAAAAGGCAGGGCGAGGCCTCCGGCCGAGCCGCAGTTACGACGAGCGCGCGGTCGCGGCTCGGCCGGAGGCCTCGCCCTACCTTCGGAATGGATCGCTTGCGGCGCATGATGGGCGGCGGTGCCGGGCTCAGAGCGCGAGGTTGTTCGCCCGCGTGTGCAGCGTGTGCACGACCGAGATGTTGCGCATGGCGAAGGCGGCCTCGCAGTACTGGAGATAGTAGTCCCACTTGCGCAGGAAGCGGTCGTCGAAGCCGAGCGCGCGGACCTCGGGCTGGCGGCCGGCGAGGTTTTCCCGCCACCGGCGCAGGGTGCGGGCGTAGTCGTGCCCGAGGTCGGACACGTGGTTGACGACGAATCCCCCGGCGCGGGCGAGCAGGTCGTTCATGCGGTTGAGCGAGAGGAGCAGCGAGCCGGGGAACACGTGCTTCTGGATGAAGTCCACGCCGGTGCGGAACTGCTCGTATCGGGAATCCGGGCACGTGATGAACTGCATGGCGAGCAGCCCCTGCGGCGCGAGGGTCCGGGCGACGGTCCGGCAGAACTCCGGGAGGAAGCGGTGGCCGAGCGCCTCCACCATCTCGATCGAGACGATCTTGTCGTAACGCCCTGCGACGTCGCGGAAGTCGCGCAGCTGCACGTCCACGCGGTCGGACACGCCCGCCGCCTGCACGCGGTCCCACGCGAGGGTGAACTGCTGCTCGGAGATCGTGATCGTGGTGACGCGGCAACCGTGGTGCTTCGCGGCATGGATGGCCCACCCGCCCCACCCGCTGCCGATCTCGAGCACGCGGTCCGTCGGCCGCAGCTGGAGCAGCCGGCACAGGGCCTCGTTCTTCGCGTGCTGGGCCTCCTCCAGCGTCTGGTCGTCGTCGGCCCACTTCGCCGCCGAGTACATCATCGTCGGGTCGAGCATGAGCTGGAAGAACGCGTTGGAGAGATCGTAGTGCTCGCGGATGTTGCGCCGGGCGATGCGCCGGGTGTTGGGGCGCAGGAGGTGCGCGACGCGGTTGGCCCCGCGCATGAGATTGAAGGCCCAGCCGCGGGCCACGCGCCGCGACGAGCCGGAGAGCGTGGGCGCGTCGCGCAGGTTGAGCAGGACCCAGGCGACGACCGCCGCGATATCGGGCGTGTCCCATTCGCCGTCGATGTAGGACTCGGCGAACCCGATGTCGCCGGCGAGCACGCATCGCTTGAAGAAACCCTCGTCGCGCACGCGGATCCGCGCGCTGTTGTCGATGCCGACGGGCAGCCGGTGGGCATGCGCATCCGGCGCCCGGCCGAACTCGACCGTGCCGCCCTCCGGGAGCTCCAGCACGAGGTGACCGCGCTGCATCGGCGCGAGCTGGCGCAGCACGAGGCGGCGGAAGAGGGACCGGCGGGCCGGGGCCGCCGAGGCGGGCGTCGCGGTCCGGGGCGGTGCGGTCCGCAGACAGGCGGGCGCGGCGGCGGCGAGACAGCGGGACGAGGCGAGGGTCGGTGTTTCCATGGTTGGCGTGAAGAAATGGATACGGCTCAGGAGGCCGGCTTGAGGGAGCGGTGCGGGCGGACGAGGTCGCGCTGGTCGGCGGCGCGCGCCGCCATGGCGAACCAGGGGACGCGCTTGAGCCAGAGCCGCAGCGCGTGCCAGTGGATGCGGGCGATGACCTGGAGGGTGAGCAGCGGATACTTCACCGCGCACACGGCGAGGGCGGCATCGGTCAGCGGCCGCGCCGCGCCGGTCAGCGTCGTGACGAGCGTGCGCTCGCCGCCGGCGAGGTCGTCGATCGCGAGCGCGAGCCGGTCGCCGGGTGGACGGAGGGCGAAGTCAAACGCCACGTCCACGTCGGAGAACGGGGAGACGTAGAAGTGCTTGGGCACGCAGAGGCGGAATGCACCCGCGCGCCACGAGGCGGCGGGGAGCACGAAGGCCTTGACCTCGTGAAACGTGTTGGTCACCTCGGCGACCGCGGCGAGCGGGCGGTCCGCCGCATCGCGCACGAAGAAGAACGAGACGGGATTGAACCGGTAGCCGGCGATCCGCGGCAGCGTGATCAGCTCCACGCGCGCGTCCCCCGGGCAGGCGATGGCGTGGGCCGCGAGCAGCTCGACCACGCGCTGCCGCAGCGTCGCCCCGGTGAGCGGCCGCGCCGCGGCGCGCGAGCCGTTGTGCACCGGTTCGTGCGCGGGCAGGTGGTCGCGCTCGGACACGCTGAAGAGGTTCGCCCCGTTGACCGAGAACAGGTGCAGGCGCCGGTCCAGCGTCTCCAGCTCATCGAGATCGAGCGCGAGCATGAACAGCCGGTACTCGAAGCGGTGCCGCCTCGGGGCGAGGCGGTGGTGCATCACGCGGCACTCGAAGATCCTGGAGCGTCCGGCCATGGCGACGGGGTCCTCAGGCGGGGATGAGCTCGGCCCCGGCGCGATGCGGGGACTCCCAGGGATCGCGGCCGAGCATGAGGGCGGCGAGGTCGACGGCGCTCGAGAACGCGTCCTCGTGGAACCCGTAGCGAAAATAGCTGCCGGCGAAAAACGTGCGCGTGCTCTCGACGGCGAGACGGTTGAGCCGCGGCAGGTCGGCCTGGGCGGCCACGGCGGCCCGGTCGAAGAGCGGATGCTCGTACTCGATGCGCCGGATCACCCGCGACGGATCGATGAACTTCGCCCGGTTGATCGAGACGAAGTAGTTCTCGCGCGGCGAGACGTCCTGGAGGCGGTTCATCCAGTAGTGGGTCGCCGGAGACGTGGTCCCGTCACTCCCGCGCGCGAGCTCGTAGTTCCAGCTCGCCCACGCGCGCCGGGTGCGCGGCATGACCGAGGCGTCGGTGTGGAGCGTCGCGGTGTTGTGCTGGTAGCGGAAGCAGCCGAGCACGCGCCGCTCCTCGCGTGTCGCGTCCGCGAGCAGGTGCAGCGCCTGGTCGGCATGCGTGGCGATCACCGCCTGGTCGAACGCGTGCGTCTGCCCGTCGGACGTCGTGACGAAGACAAAACCCGCGCGCCGCTGCACGCGCGTGGCCGCGAGACCGATGCGGATGCGGCCGCGCCAGGGCGCGGTGAGCCGGCGCACGTATTCGCGCGCGCCGCCGTCGACCGTCCACCACGGGTGCTGCGTGTGCATGCCGAGGAAGCCGTGGTTGTGGAAGAAGCGCAGCAGCGTCGTCGCGGGAAACTCGAGCATCTGCTCGGGCGGCGTGCTCCAGACGGCCGAACTCATCGGCACGAGGTAGAGCTCGAGAAAATCGCTGCCGTAGCCGCGAGCGCGCACGTAGTCGCGCAGGCTCATCGCGCCGTAGGCCCGGTCCTCGAGCGCGGCCAGCGCCTCGCGGTTGAAGCGGTCGACCTGCATGAGCATCCGCACGAAGCGCCAGCGCAGGAGATTGCGGCGCTGCGCGAAGAGCTGGTTGACCGAGGACCCGCACCACTCGATCCCGGTCGCGTGGTCGCGCATGCTGAAGGACATGTCCGTGCGCTTGACCGGGACCTGCAGCTCGTCGAAGAGCCGGCACAGATTCGGGTAGGTCACGCGATTGAAGACCATGAAGCCCGTGTCGATCGGGACCTCGCGCCCCGTCACAGGCTCCGGCGCGGTCACCGTGTTCGTGTGGCCGCCGGCGTAGTCGTTTTTCTCAAAGACCGTGACGTCGTGTTCGCGGCGCAGGAAGTGCGCACACCCCAGCCCCGCGATCCCCGTGCCGATGATGGCGATGGTGGCCATGGCGGTCAGCGCTCCCCCACCCCAGTCCGTACCCTGATTTGGGGAGCGGCCGAGCCCGTGTATGAACCTTGGACATTTCGCATGTCCAATGTTTGTCTCACTTTTATCGCGCCGTCAAGCTTTCCGCAAGAAACTCACAACAACTTCCCATGTATGCGTCTTACGCATTCAATGTTAATCACTTAAGATGTCCGTCAAAAACGCGAGCACACATCGCGTGCCGCTTTTGTCTCATAAATCACGGCGAATCCGGTCCGCCGCGCGGACGCATCGACGAACGCGGCGCGCTTGGAGCTCGCCCGACCTGCGGAGCCGGGTCCTGAAGTGCATGACCGGCCCCACGGCTCTCGAAGGTGCACGCGCCTCTCTCCGGCGCGTCGTGCCGGCCCCCATCGCGACACGGAGGGCCGGATGCCCGCCACACGACGGCCGTGAGACACGGCCGACCCCTTCGCGCGGGAGACCCGCTCAGCGGCGGCTCGCGGGATCGCGCAGTTTCTCGAGCTCCGCCTCAAACGTACGCAAGTCGCCGACCACGATCGCGCCCACTTCGCGCAGGATCTCGCCGTAGGCCGGAGCGGCGCGTCCGCCGACGATGATCCGCACATGGTCGGGCAGGGCTCGTCGGAGCATGCGCAGCTCCTGAGGCAACTGGGCATCGTCCGTCGGATACACGATGCTGAGCGCGACGGCTCGCGCGCCATGCTGCAAAGCCGCGCCGGCGATCTCGGCGGCCGGCAGGCTCGCGCCGAGAAAAACCACGTGCCAGCCCAGGTCGCCCGCGGCGGCGGCAGCGAGCACGGCGCCAACCTCGTGCAGATGGCCCGATGGCGTCACGACGACGACCGTCGCCTGCCCGGGGGAGTTTGCAAAGGTCCGCGGGTTGCTCAGGAGAAACGTGCGGATCGCCGCGCTGGCGAAATGTTCGTGTGCCGCGGTGAGCACACCATCGCGCCACAATTCACCGATTCGATGCGAGAGCGGGGCGAAATACTGCTCGAGCGCCCGGCGCAGCCCGAAGGCGGCCGCGGCCTGCGCGAGCACCTGATGGAGTCGCGCGCCGTCGAGTTTCATCGTCGCTTCGATCGCCGCGTGGATCGCATCGTCGGGCCGCGAGGCCGGCGAGATCGCAGGAGCCGGCGCCGCGACGGTTTCGACGATCGGCGGCGCGAGGCGGCGCAGATCCTCGTCCGGCAGACGGGCGATGTCCCCGATGCGATGCCCGGCGTCGACCGCGGCCCGCAGGAGTTTGAGTCGATCGATCTCGGCTTCGGAGTAGAGGCGGCGGTTGGTGCCGGTACGCTGAGGCGAGACCGCATCGTAGCGTTTCTGCCACATCCGGATCAGGTGTGTACTGACCCCGGACTTACGAGCGGCCAACTTGATGGAGCACCGGATCTCTGCCATGGGCGTGAAATGAGACAAATACTAGACCGTCCGCAAGCCGACATTTTGAATTCTTCACGCAAGGTCGTGATGGAAGCATGATTGTGTCTCTGAAAGTCCGCGACAGCCCAGATCCGGAGAGCTAGACAAGACCTATGCATGCCGCGCCGACCGATATTCGCCTGTTCGTCGCGATCGATCCACCCGAGGCGGTGCGGGAGGCGCTTGCGCCCCTGGCGGAGCGGATCCGGGGCGTGTCGTGGACGCCGCCGCAGCAGTATCACCTGACGTTGCGATTCATCGGCGAGGTCGCGGCCGATCGGGTGGAGACGATCTCGCGTCACCTCGCGCCGATCCAGGTCGAGCCGTTCGTGCTTCCGGTCGCGGGGGTCGGTGCGTTTCCGCCCGACCGCCCGCCGCGCGTGCTCTGGGCAGGCGTCGGCCAGGGGCATCCGCGCCTGCACCAGCTGCGCCAGCGCGTCGACGATGCGCTGCTCGCCGCCGGGCTCGCCGACCTCGATGTGCGGGTGTTTCACCCGCACTTCACGCTGGGCCGGTGCGGCGACGGCGTTTCGCCCGGGACGGTGGCGGGTTTCCTGAAGAAACACCGCGCGTTCGAGGCGCCGGCGTTTCGCGTGGAGCGATTCACGCTCTACCGCAGCACGCTCGGGGCGGGCGGAGCGGTGCACACGCCGGTGATGTCGGTCGACCTGCGCGGCGCGTGAGGCACGCGGAGGGACGCCGCACCCGTCACTTCGATTTCCTGCTCTTGAGGATCGAGGACGGGGGTTCGCCGAAGAAAAACTCCACGCCGACGCCCGCGTAGAAGGCGAGTTCGCGTTCCGTCCACCCCTCCTCCTTGAGCCCGGACGCGCCGAGGATGAGGTCGCCGAAGAGCCACTCCTTGTAGACGAGCTTGCGGTAGGTGATGTAGCCGCCGTACTCGCGCACCGGTTCCTCGGCGCCGGTCTCGCCGCGGATGCCGACGGTGAGCGAGACGGCGCGCGCGTCACCGAGTTTCTGATACAGGATCACGCGCGAGTCGTACTTCAGGTCCTCGGTCTCGTCGGAGACCTTGAGCATGTTCGACCAGCGCAGCAGGCGGTCCTCGCCCATGCGCCGCTCGAGGTCGATGTTGGTCGTGGAGCCGAGGCCCTCGGAGTCGCGCCAGAACACGGTCTCCTTGATCCGGATGAGGCTGTTCTCGCTGAAGTCGTGCACGATCCTGTAGCGGGCCTGCACATACGGATCGAGCGGCCAGTCGACGTGCACGCCGGCGCTGAGGGAGATGCGGCCCGACTTCGACCACGGCGGCACGTAGCCGAGCCCGGCCAGCCACTGGTCGTCGTCGTCGGTCGGGATGATGTTCTGGTAGCCGTTGTTGTCCTCGATGATCTCGTCGGGATCGCCGCGGCCGATGATGGCGTTGACGCGCCTGTCGAGGTTGGGGAGCGGGATGCGGGCGCGCAGGCGGCTGCGCACGCGCACGCCGTCGTATTCCTTGTACCCGACGTGCAACGACGCCTTGCCGAAGGTCGAGGTGACCGACTGGTCGTAGCGGGTCTCGCCGAAGAATCCGTCGAACCAGCGCGCCGAGCCGTCGATGCTGTCGCCGAAGCGGTCCCGCGCCCGCTCGAGCCAGTGTTCCGTGGGCGGGCTGTCGCCCGTCGGCGCGACCGGAGTCCCGGCCTCGGGCTCCGGCGCCGGTCCCGAGTCCTCGCTCGCCGCGGGGGCCGTTCCGGCCGGGGAGGTTTCCCGTGACTCGTCGGCGTGCGCGGGCGCCTCCTGTCCCGGACAGGCCAGGCAGGCGACCATGGACACGAGGCATGCGGCGAAGACGCGACGGCGACGCACGCCGCGATCGTCACTCGCACAGGGTCGCTTTCAATCCAGAATCGGGCACCGGTCGGGCCCTCGGGCGCGCAACTTTGCCTTGGCGCGCGAGCGACGCGCATGCTACTTCCGCCCGCCTTGAAATCCACTCCCCCCGCCCATCCGTCCACGGGGTCGCCGCGCCCGCTCTCGCTCGGCGTCATCTTCCTGACGCTCTACATCGACCTGGTCGGGTTCTCGATCATCTTCCCGCTCTTCCCGTCCATGCTCGAGCACTACCTCGGCAAGGAGGGAAACACCGGCTTGCTGGGCGCGATGCTCGCCGGGGTGGCGCACCTCGCGTCGTGGATCGGTGGCGGCGAGCGCTACACGCCGGTGCTTTTCGGCGGCCTGCTCGGTTCGCTCTATTCGCTGCTCCAGTTTCTCTGCGCGCCGTTGTGGGGCGGGCTCTCCGATCGTGTCGGGCGGAGGCGCATCCTGATCATGACGTGCACCGGCACGAT
>Ga0315910_10005484_pt1 | contig 10385 bp, 5 predicted proteins | sample EdamamesoilMG_FD_204470 | JGI IMG/M metagenome (GOLD analysis project Ga0315910, IMG submission 204470) | Garden soil microbial communities collected in Santa Monica, California, United States - Edamame soil | ecosystem: Environmental > Terrestrial > Soil > Garden | place: USA: California... | reverse complement strand
GCGGCTCGGCCGGAGGCCTCGCCCTACCTCGGAGCCGCAGACGGCGCGCAGTCCGCGATGTATTTCACCGCGTCACTTTCTCGATCCGCACCGACCATGCCCCGCCGGCCTCGATGCCGTGGGCGGCGGCGAAGCTGCGCATGTTGAGTGCAAACGAGACGTTGAGCAGGCTGTTCAGGTAGAGCAGCGGCTCGCCTTCGGGCACCTCACCGAACGAGCGCACGTAGGGCATCTCGCCCGCGAAGACTTCGCGTTCGTCGCGTGCGATGCGCACACGGAAGCGATCGCCGATCGCGGGCTTGAGCCCGGAAAACAACGTGTCGCCAATGTCGGTCCAGACATTGCCGTAGCGCACATCGAGCGCCGGGATGCCGCCGATCAGAGCGTCACCGTCGCGTCGCGCCGTCTCGTGCGGCAGGCGCACGATGTCGCCCTCGAGCCGCGGTCCCACCGCTTCAAACGCGATCGCGCCAGCGGCGAGCCGCGCGCCCGTGTAGGCGAAGACATCGCGTCCGTGGAAGGTGTAGCTCTTTTCCGACCCCGCGAGGCGATTGGTCGTCTCGTCGATCACGCGCACCGCCTCCACGCCGAGATCCTCGGCCACGAGCGTGAGCGTGCCGTTGTCGGGCGAGACGATGAAGTGCCCGGACTTTGTCTGCATCACGACCGAGCGGCGCTCGGTGCCGACGCCGGGATCCACGACCGAGACAAAGACCGTGCCCGCCGGCCAATAAGGCACAGTCTGCCGCAGACGATACGCCGCCTGCCACACGTCGTAGGCCGGGATCTCGTGCGTGAGGTCGTGGATCGCGAGCTTCTCCTCGACCTGCACGGCCACGCCCTTCATCGCGGCGACCGCACCGTCAGCCGTGCCGAAGTCGGTCTGGAGCACGAGCGCCCCGGCACCGGCGACCTGGGCGAGCCCCAGCGCGATCGCGATCACCGCGACACGACGTGTCGGAAACCTCCCGCGCCGAGCTGCCGGTCCGTGCGCGCGCATAGTGGGATCAGAACGGCGTCACCATGAAGGCCACGCCCACGATCACGGTCGGCGCGAGCGCCCAGAGCGCGAGCAGCGCGGGCGAGATGCCGCCGTCGAAGAAGCGCTGGAGAATCGACTGGCCCGCGGGATTCGGCGCGTTGGCGATCACGGTCAGGCCGCCGCCCGTCACGGCGCCCGCCACGACCGCGTACTTCATCTCGGGCGTGAAGCTCGGCACGAGCGACGCGAGGTAGGTGATCGCGGCGTTGTCGTTGAAGGCCGTCAACACCGTCGCGCCCAGCATGAGCGGCAGCGTGTCGAGCCGGCTGAGCACCGGCTCGATCCACCACTGCTGGAGTCGCCCGTGCACGACGAGGCCGGCGAGGAAGAAGCCGACGAGCAGCGCGGGCTTGAGCTTGATGTCGTCCTGGTGGTGGACCGTCGCGGTGATGAAGGCCAGGAAGAACAGGAAGCCTCCGATGAAGAGCGCCGGATAGTGCGCGGTGTAGACCGTCCATCCCATGAAGAGCAGGTGCGCGGCGGTGATCCACGTCGGCACCGGCCAGTCGGTTTGTTTCCACTCCGTCGCGCCGCCGTGCCCCTCCTTGTCGACCGAGTGCCGCGTCTGCCCGGCCAGAGCCGCGAGTTCGCCGCGGAAGATGGCGTAGTACAGAAGGTTCGAGGCGATGATGCCGAGCACCGCTTTCCAGCCATAGTGCACGAACATGAACTGCATGTCCCAGCCCCAGGTGCCCGCGACCATCAACACGGGCGGAGCGGCGAAGTGCGTGAGTGTGCCGCCGACCGAGATGTTGACGAAGAGCAGGCCGATGGTGGCGTACTTCAGGCGGGCGCTCGGGCTGAACTCGTAGAACTTCGACGCGAGCAGCAGCGCGGAGATCGTCATCGCCGCCGGCTCGGTGATGAACGAGCCGAGGATCGGCCCGAAGGTGAGAATGGAAAACCACCATGCACCCGGCGTGCCGCCGCCGATCGACGCGATGCGCGCCATGACCTGCTCCGAGAGCTTCATGACCGGACGCGTCGCCGCCATCGTCATGATCACCACGACGAACATCGGCTCGGTGTAGTTCACCGTGTAGTTGAGGTAGTGTTTCGCCACGCCGATGCCCTGGGTCGCGGCGATGCCGATGCACAGCGGCACGACCCACAGGCCGAAGATCGCCTCCACCTCGCCGAGGAAGTGGTACAACTCCGCGCGGAACGACACCGCATTTTCCCGGAACGGGCGCCCGGCCGCGGCCGCCTCGGCGCGGAGCCGTGCCTGCCGCTCCTCGTGCGCGTGGTGGGCATGGTGCGCCATCCGCCGGAAGGTGCCCGCGCAGAAGGTGTGCACGATGGCGATGAGGAAGAGACCCGTGGCGACGAGGTTGAACGGCGAGTGAGCCACGCGATCCTTCAGGACCTCGATGAGGGACTTGCCGGTGTCGTCCGGATAGGCCTCGAGCGGCACGGGAAACATCCCGGCCGTGGTCGCGACCTCCGCCACGGCGCCCGCGCCGAACAAGGCGGCGGGTGCGAGGCTGACGAGAGCGATGAACATCCAGACCGGAAGCCTGCGAGGGAGCCGACGAGCGATCATGGCCCAGTCGTTGCCACACGCGCCCTCGTCGCGGCAAGCGCAACCGTCCCGGACGCCGCGGATTATGAGTTTGCCTCACTTCACTTGCCATCCGCGCGCGAGTTTGTTGCGCTCCGCGGCTTTCATTCATCCATGCGCATCCGTTCCTACCGCGCCCTGCGTCCCGTTCCCGAACTCGCCAGCCGCATCGCGTCGCTGCCCTACGACGTGGTCTCGACGGCCGAGAGCCGCGCCCTCGTGGAGGGCAACCCCGACAGCATGCTGCGCATCGCGCGCTCGGACCTCGAGTTCCCCGACGAGACCGATCCGTATTCCGATCCCGTCTACGCCCGGGCCAAGGCCAACTTCGACCGGCTCGTGCGCGACCAGCGCCTCGTGCGAGAGGAGGCTCCCTCGGTCTATATTTACCGTCAGCAGATGGGCGGGCACGTGCAGACCGGCGTGGCCGCACTCTGCCATGTCGACGACTACGACGCCGGCCTGATCAAGAAGCACGAGAAGACGCGCAAGGACAAGGAGGACGACCGCGTGCGCCACACCAGCACGCTTTCGGCCAACCCCGGACCGGTCTTCCTCACCTACCGCGGGCAGGCCGCGATCGATGCGCTCGTCGCGCAGGCGACCACGGGCGCGCCGCTTATCGACTTCACCGCGCACACCGGCGTGCGCCACAGCATCTGGCGCGTGGCCGCACCACAGGTGATCGTCGATGCGTTCACCGCGGTGCCGTGCACCTACATCGCCGACGGGCATCACCGTGCGGCCAGCGCCGCCCGCGTGGCGCGCGAGCGCCGTTCCGCCAACCCAAAGCACACCGGCGCCGAGGACTACAACTGGTTTCTCACCGTGCTCTTCCCCGCGGCCCAGCTGCGCATCCTGCCCTACAACCGCCTCGTCGTGGACCTGCACGGCCGCACGCCGGCGCAGTTTCTCACCGAGCTCGGTCGGGCCGGCGTCGTCACGCCCCGGGCCTCGGCCGAACCCGCCCGCCCCGGCGACGTGCGCGTCTACCTCGAGGGCCAGTGGCACGCCCTCGCGCTCACGCCCGCGGCCGACGCCGACCCGGTCTCGCGCCTCGACGTGAGCCTGCTCCAGGACCGCGTGCTCGCGCCGATGCTCGGCATCGACGATCCGCGCACGAGCAAACGCATCGATTTCGTCGGCGGCATCCGCGGCACGAAGTTCCTCGAAGACGCCGTCAACGCCGGCCGCGCCAAGGTGGCCTTCTCCATGCACGCGGTCACGATCGACCAGCTCATGGACATCGCCGACGCCGACCAGATCATGCCGCCGAAGAGCACGTGGTTCGAGCCGAAGCTGCTCGACGGTCTCTTCATGCACACGTTCTGAGCCACCGCCGGCTCCCACGCTCAGAAGGTAGGGCGAGGCCTCCGGCCGAGCCGTGATCGTACGCCTGCCGTTGACGCGGCTCGGCCGGAGGCCTGGCCCTACCGCATGAGCTTCGCGCGCGACACGCCCGACAAAGTCCCCGGGGACTCGTCCGCAGGCGCGGGATCCGACGCGCCGCGCTACGGCGCCGTGCTGACGTTGACGCGCAGGAAGCGGCGCTGGTGAGCCGACGCCGGCGAGGAGTCGCGATACGTGAGCACGCGATCATCCGTGCCCGGCACGAAGACCAGTCCGCCACTCCACGACTCCAGGTCGCTCGAGGCCTGCGGCTCGAAGAGCAGGTCGATCGCACTCGGATTCGGCCGGAAGGTGACGGCGAGGTACTCGACGCCGCCCTCGGTCACGAAGTGGGTCTGCGGCCGCGTGTCCGGCGAGGCGAGCATCGGGTCTCCACCAAACGCATACTCGAGGAGGTTGACCACGCCGTCGCCGTCGGGGTCGGCGAGTTCGCCCCATACGGTGGCACGTCGCGCCGGATCAGCCACGACCGTCTCGTCGAACCAGGTCGAAAGCCACGACGCGTAGGTCAGCTCGACCCGCACGGCCACGCTTGACTCGACCATCCGTCCAGCCGGATCGCGCACCACGACCCGCAGCAGGTAGTTGCCCGGCACGCGGAAGCGCGCCATCGTGTCGCGCGCCTCGGGCGTGCCGTTGGCGGTGAAGGCGACCGGACCGGGCGCCCCGGAATCGACGCTCCACGTGAAGGTCAGCCGGGCCTCCCCGGCTTCGCTCGCCGCGCGCACGCTCAGCCGGGTCTCGAGCGAGCTGCCCACGACGGCGGGTTCCGCGCGGGCCGCCTCGGTGATGACGGGAGGACCGGATTCGCCGCTCACCGTGAGGAGGAACTCCGCCTCCTGCATCGCGCCGTGCCGATCGACCGCCGCGATCCGCACACGATAATCACCCGGAGCAGAGAAGCGCGCCACCGTCTCGCTCGCGGCATTCGCGCCGGTCGCGGCGAAGGCGACATCGCCCGGAGCATCACCCACGACCGACCACCAGTAGCGCAGCAACCCCTCGCCGTCGTCGTCCTCGGCCCGGGCCGAAAGCTGGATGAAAGGCCGGCCGACCGGTCCCTCGGTATGCGGCGCGATCGTGATGACCGGCGCCGCATTCTCGCGGCCGGTGTCGAAATCGATTCCCGTGACCGGACCCGCGACGATCTCCACGGCGCGCGTGCCGGGCGCGAACTCCAGGTCCGGCGCCGCGACCGACACGTCGTGCACACCTGCGGAAAGCCCGGCCAGCCAGTAGCCGCCGCGGCCATCCGTCGTGGTGCTCCGGCCGCCGGCGGAGACGGTCGCGCCGGCCACGCCGAGCCCGCGGTCCCGCACGACACCGCCGATTGCGTAGGTCATCCCGGCATCGGCCACGAAGTAGAGTCCGGACTCGTCGCCGTCGACCACGAGGGTGGATGTCGGGCCGTCGGGCGAGAGCGTGACTCCGCTCGCGAGCGCGCGCAGCGCGCACGCGCCGGCCGAGACACCCTCGAGGACGAATCGAGCCGGCGTCGCCGCCGAACCACTACCGACCGCGACGACGGTCGACTGCCAGCCGGTGCTCACCGTGACCGACGTCGCCACCGAGCTCGAAATCGTGCCGGTCACGCTGAAGGTCGCCTCGGTCAGATAGACGTCGTCGACGTCGGCCTGGCCCAGTTCGACGGTCTGCGGCGCGAACGCCGCGCCCGCGGCCTCGACCATCAATACGTGCCGGCCCGGATCGAGACCCGTGAGAGAAAACCCGCCGGCCGCGTCGGTCGGTTCGGCACGATCACCGAGCCGCACGAGCGCGCCGGCCAGGGCCGACCCATCCGCGCGTCGCACCGTGCCGGAGATCGAGAATCCCTTCCAGTAGCCGCGCAGCGTGACGTCGCTGCCAACGGACGGCGTGATCACCGGGTGACTGAAACCCTCGACGGCAAACAGCCATCCCGGCGCGCTCGCGGTCGGCTGCCACGTGCCGGGCGGCACGTCGAGCAGCGTGAACGACCCGTCGCCGTCGCTCCACGTCGAGCGGTAGCCGTCGGCACCCGGTTCAGTGCCATTGTGCACGAGCACGCCCGAGATCGGCAGGCCCGCGAGATCGAGCACCCGGCCCGAGATCCGCGAGCCCACCGCGTTGCCCACGCGCACGATCGCGCTCGCGGAGGCCGTGCCACCGCGGCGATCGGAGACGGTCACGCGCGCGCGATGATCCCCTTCCTCCACCCAGGTGCGCGTGACGGTCGCGCCGGACACGGTGCCGGCCGCATCGTCGAAGGTCCACACGTAGGAAAGCGCGTCGCCATCGGCGTCGGCGCCCGTCGCGGTGAATTGCACGAGCTGGCCCGGCGCGACTTCCGCGGCACTGGCCGTCGCCGTCACGGTCGGGCGCTGGTTGCCGGCGAAGGCGCCGATGCGCACATCGAGCTGGATCGTCGCACCCGCCTCGCCCTCGGTCGCGATCGGCGTGATGTGGATGCCCGCGGCGGGATCGGAGAAGGTCCGGCCCAGCGCGAGCGTCGCGTCCTCGCGGCCGTCGGCCGAGCCGGGCGTGGCATCGAGCAGGTGGGTGCCGCCATTGGATCGCGCCCACGGATCCCAGCGCAGGGTGACGCCCCCGTGCACCCCCGGCCGTGTATCCAGCCAGCCCGCATGCCGGCGAAATTCGATCCAGTAGTCGCGGTCGCCGTCGCGCGCGATGCGCAGCGCGCGAGCCATGCCGGCCGGGGCGGTGCCGAGGTCGTGCGCGGCGAGCGCGACGGTGGCATCGCCACTCAGGGCCACGATATCGGTCGCCGGCAGCCAGCCGAGGTGCCGCTTTTCCCAGGCGTTGAAATGCCAGGCGCCGCCGCGCGCGGGTCCCATCGTGTCGAAGGCGTCGCCGTATTCGAGACTGGTGCCCGCGCCGAGCGGGACGAGCGGATCGTCCGGCGTCCAGGCGTTGGCATGCCAGAGGCCGAGGTTGTGGCCGAGCTCGTGGATGAGCACGCCGGCGTCGGGTGACTTGATCCAGCAGCCGCGCATCGCGACATAACCCTGACCGGAAAACGTCCCGGGCCCGGTCGCGTAGCGGACCGCCTCGAAGTCGTATTCGAGATAGTTGTGCGCCACGAGCCCGGCGTTGCCGGGCACCGACGCGGGATCCGCGGCGATGGCGCGCGCGGCGTTGAGCACGTTCAGGGCGTAGCCGGACGAGTCGTTGCTCGCATACCACGCCGCGGTCTGCGGCAGCGTGTAGACCGGGGAGACCGTGCCCGCGATGCGCAGCGCGCCGAAGGAGTTTTCCCGGTAAAATGCATCGGTCGCCTCGAACATCGCCGCGGCCGAGGCATCCGTCTCAGGTTCGAACCAGCCGGGCTGGTCGGCGAAGCGTATCCGGATCATGAGCACGCGCCGCGTGCCGACCTCCGGGACCGGGGCCTGGTCGATGCCGCCGCTCTCCGCCGTGGTGTTGCCGCCGGCGCCGTCTTCGCCCGCCTCGAGGTGCGTGGCGAGCAGCGCGATGTGCCCGGCGGAACACAGATAGATCACGCGATCGCCGGTGTCGGCCGCCGCCGGTGCGCTGGCCGGCTCGGTCGTGTCGCCGGAAACCGCGCACACGGTGTCGACGCGCCGGCCGGCGGGCACGGGTTCACCCGCCTCGAGCGCCCGCACCGGGCTCTCGGAAAGCGCGAGCCGCCCGTCGATCGCGATGCCGTGCACGGCCAGGTTGGAGCGTGAACCGAGCCCGAGCCGGCGTCCGTAGACAAAAGCCTCATACACCTGCCCGTCGATCTCGACCTGGCGGCGCGAGGCCGCGAACCCGGCATCGGCACCCGCCGCCGGTGCGAGCGCACCGAGCGCGTGAAACGCACCGATACCGCCCACGCGGTCCTCGAGCAACGGCAGGATCTCCGCCGGCAGGCCGGCGCGCACGCCCCACGGCACGGCCCGGCTCAGGGCCTGTTCGGGATCCTCGGCGATGAGGTCGCGCATCTGAGCGCGACGCGCAGTCGCGGCGGCGATGCCCGCGTCGAGCATCGCGCGGCGTTCGTCCCCGGAGGTCCGCGCCAGGAAGTCCGCTGCCCAGGCGTCGAACCGGCCGAATGCCTCAGCCCGGGTCACCCGGGCCCGGAGCGCCGCGGAGCCAGGTCGCTCGGATCCGGCCGTGGGCGTCGCACGCGTGGCCCCGGCTGCGACCTCGGCGCCGGGCCTGCCGGTGCCGTCGTGGGATCCGGGTGCGCGCGCCGCCCGCTGCTGGAAGAGGATCACGCCGAGCACACAACTGGCGGCGGTGGCGGCGAGGATCCAAAGGCGTCGCATGGGCGTCAGGGAGCGGTGGCGAAGGCGGGCGTGCGGATGTGGCTGCGGCGTGTGTTGCGCGACAAAGAGATGGATCGGCGCGGACGGGCGGGAGGTTCACGGAAACCGCAGGGGAGATCGATGAAGAAATCGCCCTGAAGGGATGGAGGAATCACCCCAGCGCCGGCGTCGCGCATGATGCAATCCCGCGAGGGTCTGGCGGATACACAGGCGGACACCATCCGGTCGTGGATGCCCCGATGCCGCAAGAGGGGCGCCGCGTCGCGAAATGCACTGGCGGCATGCCGGCACCCGAACGGCCGTGGGACACGGCCGACCACCTCGGACTCCCGGGCAGCAGCGTTATCGAGCTTGCTCCCGTCCCCGGCAAAGCGCGTCGTGCCGCCGGGGCGGCACGAGCCCGGGTCAGTGATGTCCGCCGGCGAGCTTTGCTCCCTTGGGCTGACCGATGGCCTCGAGCAACTCCACGAACCACGGCGCCTCGATGTCGAACGGTTTGCCGCCCTTGATGCGCTCGAACTCGATCGCGCGCAGCACGCCGCCCCGGTCCTCGTCGTGGCCGATCACGCCGCCTTCGGCGCGCATGGCGCAATCGACGGCGAGGTCGGTGCAGCTCTTGATCAGGCGCAGGTCCTCGGCGTTGGCCGGTGCGGCGCGGGCGAAGTATCCACTCTTTTGTACCAGGGTCTTCTCGGCGCCGATCATCGCGCCAAACTGCTTGCCGAACCAGGCGCCGGGATTGACGGCGTCGAGTTTGATGTGCCCGAAGGCGTCGCGCGGCACGGTCTCACCCTTCGACTCCATCTCCTTCACGATGCTCTCCACGCCCGCGCCCTCGCTGATGAAGAGGTTCACGCCGCCGACGCGGTCCATCACGGCCTTCAGGCGTGCGGCCTCGGCCGCGAGATCGATCGCCATCTCCGGCACGAAGATCCCGTGCACGTCGTAGCGCGCGCGGTTGATCGGCAGCTCGTCGATGAAATCCATGCGCGTGAGATGCCGGCGGTATTTCGCCGCCGTGGCGGCGGTGAGCCAGCCGCAGGCGCGGCCCATGACCTCGTGCACGATGAGCATGCGCGGATTCGCGCCCTGCTCGGCCACGACGTTGCCGAAGTAGCGGGCGCCTTCCTCGGCCGCCGTCCAGGCACCGAGGCTCTGGCGGATGGGGAAGACGTCGTTGTCGATCGTCTTGGGGAGGCCGACGACGGTGAGGCCATAGCCGTTTTGCTTGAGAAACTTCGCGAGGTCGGCGGCCGCTGTATTCGTATCGTCACCACCGATGGTGTGCAGCACGCTCACGCCGTCCTTCACGAGCTGGTCGGCCGCGACCTTCTGCGGATCCTGGCCCTCCTTGACGAGGCCGCGCTTCACGCAGTCCTTGACGTTGGTGAGCTTCACGCGGCTGTTGCCGATCGGGCTGCCGCCGAAGAGGTGGAGGAGCCCCGCGCGCGTGCGCATCGCGGGTGTGACGACGACGCTGCTGCCCTGGAGCAAGCCCTTGTAGCCCTCCCTGTAACAGAGAATCTCGACCGAGGGATGCAGCTCGGTGTAGCGCTCGATGAGTCCGCCGATGGCGGAGGAGAGGCAGGGGGCAAGCCCCCCGGCGGTGAGAATGGCAACGCGTTTCGGCTGCATGGCGGATGAGGATGTCGGTGGTCGATGTGAATCCAGGGCGGGACGTCGCCCGTGCAGCAGGGACTAAACCACGCCGGAGGGAGCGCCGACAATTCCCGACTTGGCCGGCGATTCGCAGTCCTTGGCACAAATGATCAACCCCTTGCGACGCGGGACGCCGGGGGGGCCAGCCCCACGGGTCGGCAGGCAGGAGCGTTTCCGCCGGGGCACCGGACGCGTGCGTCCCCTGCGACCCGACATCCGGGGGAGACCCCGGTCGGACGCCCCCGCCCTGTCCCACGTACCCAACCGCGCGTCCACCGGGTGCATCCGTATCATAGAGTGGATACTCGAACCCGCCCCCGTGGCTTTTCCCTGAATTTGACACGGTAGGAGTTCAAGGAAGCCTCCGGCATCGACGATTGCAGGTGGGTCATGCCTCCCCAGAAGGCGGATCGGCGCCCGAACGTCGTCCGCGAAACAGGTC
>Ga0315910_10005483_pt1 | contig 10385 bp, 6 predicted proteins | sample EdamamesoilMG_FD_204470 | JGI IMG/M metagenome (GOLD analysis project Ga0315910, IMG submission 204470) | Garden soil microbial communities collected in Santa Monica, California, United States - Edamame soil | ecosystem: Environmental > Terrestrial > Soil > Garden | place: USA: California... | reverse complement strand
TCGGTAGTTTGGGCCAGTCCTGTTCCGTGAGCGGGTCGCGCGAGCTGTAGCGGTAGCCGCTTCGATCGCTGACCCAGCCGACCGGGCCGCAGTTGGTCATCGCCACGGACATCCTCTGCCCGCCGGGCGTTACCAGGTGACGAAACGGGGCGCGGCTGGCTATCTCGAGAATGAGCGGGAGCAGCACGGTTGTATCGGCGAAGCCGTGCAACAATGTGATGCCGTCACCGAGGCGAAGCCTTTCAAAGCCAGCGTCATCCGCGAACGGCAATTCCAGCGTGTTCACTTTTCGATCGTGTAGACGAGATCGGCGCCGATTTCCTTGCCCGACTCGGTCTTGATGGTCCAGCGATCGTTGATCGTGTAGCGCATCTTGAACGTATTGATGGACTCGGTGAGCGACACGCCGTAACTCACGTACAGGCGCGGCGAGAGATACTTTCCGAGCACCAGCGAAGTTTCGTTCGACAACGTCGACTCCACGCTGATGTCGGGAAGGCCGAGCTTGGTCCCCAATTGCGCTGCGAGCAATGCCGCGGCCTGGCCGGCCACTTCCTGCTGCGCGCCCGGCGTGCCCGCGCGGTTCTGGTCCTGCACCGACTGCAGCGAGCCGCCGGCGAGCAGCAGCGACACGATCTGCGCCTGCGGGATCGTAGGCTCGGAGAAGAACGACAGCCGCGGCTCGCGCAGGCTGCCGCGCACGTTCACGCCGGCCTTCACGTCGGGGAATTCCTTGATCGCGCGAATGTCGACCGCGGGATCGGCCAGCAAGCCACCGTTGAACATCAGGCGCCCACGCTCGATGTCGAGCTTGCGCGCCAGCGCGGTGTACGTGCCGTCTTTCACCTGCAGTTCGCCGGTGGCGCGTGTGGGCTCGCCCGGCAGGCTGCGCTCCGTGATGCTGCCCGTGATGTGGCCGACGAGACCGTAGGTGTCGATGGTCACCTTCTCGCCGAGCGTCATGGTGATTTCGCTGGTGACGAGGAACGGCTCTTCCTCGACGCGCTCCGTGGCCCCGACCATCTTTTCATCGGCGGAGGGCAACACCGCATTGGTGAGATCGGCAGGTTGCAGTCGCGCAAGCGGTACCTTCACCTCGCCCTTCACCATGATTTCGCGGCCCGCGATGCGGAAGTCCAGGTCCGGCGACGCATCGATGCGGGCCTCGGGGACATCGACGAGACGCAGGTTCTCGCCGTCGACGCGAATCTCACCGTAGGGGAGGCCTTCGCGCCATTCGACCTGGCCCGAGCTCGAGAGCGTGCCGGCGCCAGCCTTGGCGGTGGAGCTGAACTCGAGCTTGTTGGAGACGATGCGCGCTTCCATTTCGAGCGCGCGCAGCGCGAGGTTGAGCTGGTAGAGATCCAGTTCCGCGCCGGATAGTTTGACGATGCCGCTGGCGCGCGGCGCACCGAGCGTGCCTTCGAACGAAACGTTGGCATCGAAATGACCGGCGGCGCGATCGATGGCGGGGAAGTACAGCGTCAGGAAGCTGAGTTCTCCGGTCGCCATCTGCAGCTGCCCGTGCATGGGCGACATCATGAGGTCGGAAGCGACGCGATCGGCGCGTACTCGCGCGGAGATCAGGCCGCGCTGCGCGGCGTCGAGCCGCAGCTCGCCGTTGATCTGCGCGCCGTCGGCCTTCACCGTCACGTAGCCCGATCCGAACTGGATGATGTCGGTGCGGCCACTCGCGAGCTTGTGCTTGATGGCGGCATCGAGGAGATCGACTCGCGCTTCACCGACCGGTGGCGAGCCGCCGCTCGCGCTCACGCTGGCGGCGGCAGTGACGGTGCCCTGGTATTCGACGTTTGGAGTGAGCCCGGCCGTCAGCGTGCTGATCGGCAGGTTGTGCGCGTCGCCACGCGCGGTCCATCCCGCTTCGTTCCAGGACGCTTCAGCGCAGAGCCGCGCCACCTTGCCGTGCATGCACAGCGGATCCAGCTTGAAGTCCTTCGCGCTGGCTCGCACCTTCGTCGGCGTGTCGAGCTGCAGGTTGATGTTGGCGGTATCGTCGATGAACAGGTCGCCGATGGTTCCGCGCCAGACTCCGTCGGTGAAGCTGCCCTTGCCCGAGAGATGCAGGCTGGTGACGCCCGCGAGTGCGTCTGCTCTCACCGTGTGATCGGCGGTGGTGCCATCGAGGGTTGCATTGAACCGCGTGAGCGAGCGTTCGCCGATCTGCAGCTCGGTGATGGCGATGTCGGCGTGCGACGTGCGCTGGCCGCGCCAGTCGAGATCGATGTTGGCGGCAAGCTTGTCGACGCTCAACGTACCGTGCTCGATGCCGTTGCCGTTGGCCGTCAACTTGACGATGGGAGCGTCGGAGGTTCCCGCGATGCGGCCGCTGGCGTGCAATTCACCGCGTGCGCCCTCGGCGAGCAGCGCCAGGTTGTCGGCATCGAGGCTGAAGTCGAGATTGAGAGCGCGGGCTTCGCCGAGTTCGCCGTCGATGGCCAGCCGGGTATTGCCGGCGCGGAAGCGCAATTTGTCGAACTGGTAGTTCTCACCCTGCATCTGGACGCGGCCGCTGCCGGTGGCCGTGTTGCCGCGGAGTTTTCCGGTGAGGTCGCTGAATGCGAAATCGATGGCGGCGTCGCCGCCGAAAGGCGCGCCACTCGCCTTCAGGTTGAAGTCGAGCGCGCCACTGAATCCCGGACGCAGACTCGCGGGATTGAATCCCTGCACGCTGCCCGCCAGACTCCAGCTTTCCCCGGGACTCCAGCGCGCCTCGCCGGCCAACGTGCTCTTGCCCCCGAACGCACCGAGCAGCAGCTCGTCCATCTGCAGATGGTCCTTGTGGAGTGCGCCGCGCATGGCCACCGTCATGGGCTCGATCTGCGGGACGAAGAGATCGCCCTTCGCCGTGATGGCGTAAGGCCAGAGCCCTTCGAGCGTGTACCGGCCTTCCGGGCTCGAAAAAATCTGTGGTGTCTCGGCAGTGAACCGCGCCACGAGCGGCCAGCGCAGCCCGCGCCAATCGCCCTTCAATTGCAGTCTGGGACCGTTGTCCGCGGGCTCGATGGTTCCTTCGCCGTCGACGCGGCTGCCCGTCGCCTTGTGCGTGACTTCGTAGTGAGTCGAAGTCACGACGTGATTCGAATAGAAGCCCTCGAACTCCATGTCGAAGGGTCCGCTGCCGAGGCCAGGCACCATCAGGGGGCCGCGCGCGTGGAACCGGTTCATCTCGCCGCCGATGTCGAGCGGGCCGCTGACGATGCCGAGGGCGCCGCCGCCGCCGAACGCCTGCAGATCGAAGTTGTGGACCTGGGCTTTCCCGGTCCAGTGGAAGTTGCTGGACAGCGTCAGCAGTTCACCGCGCACATCGGCGCGGAACGGCTCGAACAGCTTCATCGTGAGCGGTAGTTTGTCGAGCGTACCGTCGAACGCGGAATCCGCGCGCCAGGTGGGCTGGCCTTCGATGATCATGCGCGTTGTGGTTTCGCCCTTGAGCCCCATGACTTCGGCCGCGGTCAGCTCGCCGATGGATCTCGCCTGCAGGATGCCGTAGGTGAGATTGCTGTCGAAAATGCGGATGGTCTTGTGGCCGACGATCCCGGCGCCCGTCACGTCATTGAATTCCACGCGGGTGCCGTTGGGGGCGACGATGACGAGCATGTTCGTGCGCGCGGTGCCGGCGCTGATGCTCAGGAACCTCGGCATGAACTTCGGTGGCGTGTTCGGCGGCGGCTTCGTCCGGCGCTTGACGTCGACCTCGACGAGATCGGCGGTCGCCGAGCGCACCGCGATTCGTCCCACGAGCAGGGGCCAGAAGTTGACACGTGCCGAACCCTTCACGACGAGCACGCGAGTGCGCTCGCTGTCGACTTCGACCCGGTCGGCGCCGAACCCGCCGGCGATCGTTCCGTACACGCGGTCGATGTGCAGCGTGACCTTGCCCATCTTCTCGGGCAGCCGCGCGACCGCGAATCGCAGGCCTGCCTCGGTGTAGATGACCCACGCCAGCAGCGACAGGATCGTCAGCAGCAGCAACCCGATGATGAGGGCCGCGATCTTGAGCCGGCGTTTGATCACAACTTGGGCGAGAAGTTGAGGTGAACGCGGGGGCCGGGCGGCTCGGTGCTGCCGGCCGGCGTGGTCAACGCCTGCGCAACGTCGAGACCGACGGAAACCACAGGCAGGCGCAGCCGCAATCCGGCCCCGACGGAATACATCAGCGGGTCGTCGAAACTGTTGAACGCGTTGCCGGCATCGGCGAATACCGCCACCGCGAACCTGTTGCCCACGTCGCGAATGAGTTCCACCGAGCCCGCGAAGAGATGTTTGCCGCCGACCTTTTCGTAGACCGGGTTGTTGTCTTCGTCGAAGCGCGGATTTCCGTTTGCGTCGGTGGCCTGTTCCACCGGCGACAGATCATTGAAACCAAAGCCGCGCACGCTGCGGTCGCCGCCCGCGAAGAAACGTTGCGAAGGCGCGAGCGTGCTCGTTTGCGAGACCGCGCTCGCGCCGAGGTCACCGCGCAGCAGTACGTGCCACTTCGGCGCGATGTCGAACACGTGTTCGGCCTGCATGCGGATCTGCAGGAAGTCGGAGTCCGAGCCGAGCGCGCTGTGCGAGCCGCGCAGCTCCGCGTACAGCGAGCGGCTGAACAACGCTTCGCCCAGGTACTTGCGCGGCACCAGCGAGAAGCTGATGCCGGGAATCAGCAGCGACTGGACATCGGTGCGGTTCGACTCGATGAATTCCGATTCGGCGTGCAGGAACTCGACGTACATGACGCGCTGCCAGTAGTGGCCGAACCACGGGCCCCGTACGTGCGTGAAGCTCGGAATGAAATTGACGGAGCGGTCGTCGATGTCACCGAGGCGCTCGTGTTCGCCGGTGAGCTGCAGCGTGAACTTTTCGGTGGCCGGGTCGCCGATCGGAACGACGTAGCGTGTGTCCAGTGATTGCGCCGTGGCCGCGGCCTTCGCTTCCGTCCGGAACCGGTGGCCCCGCACGTTCACGCGCCGGTCTTCCCACGCCAACGTGCCGCGCACCTGCGTGTCGGTGCCGTAGCCGACGCCGTACTGATAGCGGTGGCGCCGGTTCGGTTCGGCGGTGATGCTGATCGGAACGATGTGGCTGTCCCTGTCGCGTTCCTCCGGAAGCACCTCGACGGTGGAGAAATACTGGCTGTCGTCGAGCGCGAACTGCGTCCGCAGCAGTTCGGTGGCGTCGAAGTAGTCGTTCTCGTGGTAACGCACGTAGCGGCGCACCAGCGCGTCGTCGATGGTGTCCTGCTTGATGGTGGTGGTGCCGAACCTGTACCGCTCGCCGGTTTCGAACTCGATGGCGATCTGCGCCGTGCGTGACTGCGGGTCGACGCGCATCTCGCTGCGCAACATGCGCGCATCCAGGTAGCCGTTGGTCGCCGCCGCGCGCAACAGCGCGCCCTTGAGTGCTTCGTAGTTAGAGTGATCCAGCGTGTCGCCCGGCTGGATCTGCATGTCGCCCGTGATGTCGGTGAACATCTTCTCGCGCGCGCCGGGGCCGGTGACCTTGACGTCCACCTTGTCGACCACCACCGGGTCGCCCGGCCTGATGTTGATGACGACGCGGTAGTTCTGCTCGCTGCCGCTGCCTTCGCGTTTCACTTCCGAGGTGACGACGGGGTCGTAATAGCCGAAGGGGCGCAGCGCGCCGCGGACCTCGCGTTCGCTGCGCTCCTGCAGGCGCTCGACGAACTCGGGCGAGAGATCGTCGGAACTCTTGTAGCGCTCGAATGATAGATAGGCGAGCACGTTGGCGCGGATGTTCTCGCCGACGCCGCGGACCTCGATTTCTACATCGGCGTTCGCCGGGGCCGCGAGCTGCGCGAACACGAACGCGAACAGCGAGACGACGGCCAGGCGCGGGCAATGTTTGATCTGCAAGGTCGGCATGACACCGCTTTGGGGCGGGAAGGCTGAAGATTCTAATGAGAGTCCCGGCCGGGCGCGCGGGTTCCGCGCGCATTCGCGACGCCGTCATCAGTCGCCGGAGCCGTTCAGCAAGTGTTCAGACTGTCCCGTTCGCGCGCCTTCGGAATCGAATCGGCGCTCGATGATCCGCTGAGTACCCCGGGTATCGATTGTGAGGACCGTCGAGCAGCGAGTGCCATAACCCGTATCCAGCACGAATGGCGCGGACAGCTTGCGCGCCCATTCCGGCGTGAGGTCCCCGGGTGGCAGGGAGTCGGGTGGCGCGGTCTCCCGGTCCGCCAGCATCGCGAACAGGTCGGTGACCAGCGCCTCCGGATCGGCGGATTCCGCCTGGAGCAGGTTTTCGAACCGCGCCCGGACGCGCACGAGTTTCGGCCACGGCGTGTCGAGGAACTCGTTCGAGAGCCCATAGATTCCCGGCGGCAGCTCGCGTGCGAACTGGTCTGCGCGATTCGATGCGTACCAGAGCGAATCGCGGTCGGCCAGCAGCAGGTTGAAGCCGGAGTAACCGGGCGCATCGGATTCCAGCACCTGCAGGAAGTCTCCGGGACCTCGCGGACCCGACAGATACGCGGGAATCAGCCCACCCCGTGAAGGGGCACTGCGTCGGTGGCGACCGAACTCGCGAAAATTGGTGACGATGCCCATGCGCTGGCCGGATCCGGTCGCGAACCAGGCGCCGCCGGCCTGCAGGTCTTGCCCGCCGACGATGCTGGTGTCGCCGGACCACGGCGCGAGAGGAGATGCGGGACGCGCATGGAACTCATCGCGGTTTGCGGCGACCACCAGGCGGTAGCGCGGATGAACCCGCCACGCGAGGACTAACAAACACATGGCGGGCTACCAGCGGCGCGCCGGCGCGTCCGCGTCGCTGTACCAGGCATCGATGAGCCTCGCGGAGATGGCGCCCGCCGGTGGCAGCGAAGGATGGCCCGCCGCGAGGTCCGCGCGGGTGAACCAGCGGGCGTCTTCGAGTTCGCCATCGCGCAGCGTGATGTCGTGGGTACGGGCCACCGCGCGGAAGCCGAGCATCAACGATGACGGGAACGGCCAGGGTTGTGAGGCGACGTACTCGACGTCGCCGACCTGCACGCCCGTTTCTTCCTCGACTTCGCGAACGACGGCGTCCTCGAGGCTTTCGCCCGGCTCGACGAACCCGGCGATGGTCGAATAACGCCCCTGCTGCCAGGATGCCTGGCGGCCTAACAAGGCGCGCTCGCCCGAGGAGTCGGTGACCAGCACGATGATGGCCGGATCGAGCCGTGGGAACGCCTCGTTTCCGCAGCCCGCGCGGCTGCAGCGCATGACGTGGCCGGCGCGGGCCGGAAAGTTGGGCGCGCCACACACGCCGCAGTGACGATGCCGCGCCTTCCACAACGCAAGCGCGCGCGCATACGCCAGCAGCGAAGCGGAATCGGGCGGCAACATGGGCGCCAGCGGCCGCAGCTCTCGAAGCGCCGTGTCTTCGGGCAGTGGCGCGCCCGGATCCTGCAGCTCGACGAGCACGCACCTCGTGCCGCGGAACCAGCCCAGCAACGTCAGGCCCTCGTCACGCGCGGCCGACACCAGCGGATGACTGCCTTCGAGAAAGGCAATCTCAGCCGTGGAACCGCCGGTCACCAGTTGCGTTGCACCGGCGGTCAGCAGGTATCGCGTGGCGGGATCGGCGCGGGCCGCGGCAATCCACGCCGGGTCATCGCGCAATTCGGCACGGCGGTCGAGGAACGGGCCGGCAAACAGCGTGGGGCGAATGGTCACGCGGCGAATCTACCGCACCCGCCCGCCGCGCGTCGCCGGCCGCGGCCGTCAGGCGCCTTCGTCTCCCGCTCCACTCTGCGGATCGCTCGCTGCGCACTCGTTGCAGACCGGGACTCGCAGGGCCAGGCGGTCGGTGACGAGCACCCCGGTGCAATCCCGGCAATGGGTCAAGCGCAGTTCGTCGCCGGCCAGCAGCGCGCTGAGCAGGAACACCGCGTGCTCGAAGGAGATCTGCGACTCGCCTATCAGCGCGGTGTACGCCTCGAACGCCTCGCACAGCAGGGCGCCGCGCGCCACCGTTGGCGCGGCCGCGCTCTCCCGCGAAGCGGCCCCCTGAGAAACGGTGATCGACGGCGGAGTGATGAGCCCGAACAGGCTGCTGACGCTGGCGAACACGGCCGACTCGCGACGCATGCGCTGCGAGCGCGTGAAGAATGACGCCTGGCGCGGAGACTTGCCGCGATGACGGGCGACCTTGGCGCCACCCGCCTCATGAAGATAGGTGCGGTAGAGCTTCCGGATCCGGTCGTCTGTTAGGCCCGTCCATGCACGAATTGTGTGCGTTCGTGCTTCGTGGTGGATGAAACGCAGTGCGAGATCGAGTCTGAGCCGGTCACGGCTGTAGCGGTCGTCGGAGATACGCATGTTCTTCCCTGATGTTTGCGTGGATAGGTAGGTCGACAATTTGGGAAAAATTTCCCAAATTTGCAAATGACTTTCAAGGGCTGGCGGCGCAAGATATCTCGCGCGTTAAGGGAGGAATGCCATGACAAGTCGGGGAGGCCCGCGCACCAGGGATGACGTGCGCCACTGGTTGCCGTCGCAAGGCGTGGATCCGGCTCCGTTGGCGGAGCTCAACGCGGAGTGCCTCGGGCAGTTGGTCACCAGGGTCATCGAGAGCCCTGAGAACGCTGACAACCCGCCCATGCCCGCGCTGTTGTCGTCACTGCGCGCGCAATGGGTGTCGATGCCGGCGCATGCGGTCCGGCGACTGTCCACGGCGCCATTCAGTCTGTTCGATGCCGGCTTCTCCTCGTCGCCGCGCTGGCTGGAGTTGCGATCCCGGGGTGTCCATGAATTGCCGCAACGCGTCGAACCGGTGTTTTTCGAGCCGGTGATGGCGCGGGCCATCACGCGCCGGATGCTCGTCTACGGCTGGCACCTGGCGCGCAGCCGTCCGCGCGCGGCCTGCATGGTCTTCGGCTCGACCATGGCCGGCGTGGAGTCGCTCGCGGCCTGCTCGCTCGTCTCCCTGGAGGCCGCCGCCGACCGCAACGCCGATGCGTTGCGTCCGCGCTGGTCGAACCAGATCGGCTTCTGGCGGGAGGTGTTGCTCGCGGCGTCAGCGGGCGCTGACCAGCGGCTGCATGAACTCCTCCTGGGTGGCGTCCAGCGTCTTGCCGCCGAAACACTCGCGGCGCATTCTCCCTGACAGGCGTTGCGCGCGCCGCTCGACGACGAAACGCGCGCGCATTCACAAGCCACAGAAACTGGCGGGCGGAGCCCGCTCAACACAACCCAAACTCGGGGAGCAACATGACCTTTACGAGATCAGCCATCGCGGCAGCCGCTGCCGTGGCACTGTTCATTTCCCTTGGCGCCGAGGGCGCCACGCGCGACGAGGCCGTCGCCGCGCTCAAGTCGGCGAAGGCCGGCGACGGCGCCCGGCTCGGCGCCAGCCTGGCAGTACTCGAGCGGGCAGCCGCGCGGCGCGTACCCCAGTCCGACATCACCCACCGCGTAACGCGCAAACTACCCGCGTTGCGTGCAAGCGGCGGATACGTGTCCATCAGCGCTTACGGTGACGACCTGGCCAGCCTGCGAACCCAGCTCACCTCGAAAGGCCTGCTCAACGCCAAGGTTCATTCCACGGCTGTCTCCGGCAAGGCGCCGGTCGCTGCCCTCGGCGACATGGCGAAGACGACCGGACTCAAATTCCTGCGGCCCACGCTGGCCATGGCCCGCGGCCAGGGCGCCGTGGTTTCCCAGGGCGACCGCTCGCTGAGAGCCGATCTCGCGCGACGCGAGAGCGGCGCCAACGGACGGGGAATTCGCATCGGCGTGTTATCCGACAGCTACGACTGCGCGCCCGGCGCGTTCGAGGAAGGCGCTCCCTTCACCCGCGCCTCGGAGGACATCGCCAACGGTGATCTGCCGCGCGACGTGCTCGTGCTGAAGGATCTCGCCCCGGCGCCCAGTGGTGATTGCTCCGACGAAGGCCGGGCCATGATGCAGCTCATTCACGATGTGGCGCCCGGCTCGCCGCTGGCGTTCTACACCGCCTTCGAAAGCCAGGAGGACTTCGCGGCCGGCATCCGTGCGCTCGCCGACGCGGGCTCGCAGGTCATCGTCGACGACATCATCTACTTCGCGGAGCCCATGTTCGAAGACGGCATCATCGCGCAGGCCGTCGATGATGTTCATGGCGATGGCGTGGCGTACTTCTCCTCGGCCGGCAACGATGCGCGCCAGTCGTACGAATCGCGCTTCCGCCTCTCGACCGAGCCGGGCATCTCCGGTCCGCGTCACGATTTCGCGCCGGGCCGTCCCGTCGATGGCCTGCAGACCACCACGGCTTCGGCGTTCAGCGCCACACTGCTGTCCGTCCAGTGGGACCAGCCCTCGCTGTCGGCGAACGGTCGCCGCGGCGCGCAGAGCGACGTCGACGTCTGGTTCTATGACGCGAATGGCGAGCCTTTCGAA
>Ga0315910_10005482_pt1 | contig 10388 bp, 8 predicted proteins | sample EdamamesoilMG_FD_204470 | JGI IMG/M metagenome (GOLD analysis project Ga0315910, IMG submission 204470) | Garden soil microbial communities collected in Santa Monica, California, United States - Edamame soil | ecosystem: Environmental > Terrestrial > Soil > Garden | place: USA: California... | reverse complement strand
GTGAGCGCCGCTCGCCAGTGCGGCGCGCAGCGCCACAAATGTAAAAGTAGTGTTGCGTCCAGAGTAACCCGTAGCCCGCTCGTTACTTACGGGACGCAACACTAGTTGCCCAACGCTGCCACGCAAGCGTCGAGCTCGGGGGTGGCGGCGAACGCACAGCGCCCGTCTTCACAGCCGCAGGTCGTGATCGCCGGGTCCTGGAAACAGGCGAACTCCTCGCGAAACTCGCACGTCGTCAGCCGCTCCTCGGCGGCGCAGATCTGCCCGCTACAGCCCGTTTGGAAGCAGTCCGCGTCGCTGCTGCACTCTGCTTTTTCAGGGGGCTCGGGCTCACACACCGCTCTGCCGCTCTCGTCGTAGAACTCTGCGTTGCAGCCGCCGCAGTAGTTGGCCTCGCAGACCGCGGCTTCCTCGCAGGCGGGGGTCACGTCGCAGGGATTGGCGAAACACGCGACTGGCTCGCTGCCATCGGCGCAACGACAGGTGTTGCCACAGCAGACGTTGCGTCCGGCGAGGAACTCCAGATCGTGCGCGCTCAGCTCGGTCGCCGGCAAGTTGTAACCGCACAGGTTGAAGCCCAGCTTCGGCAAGCCGAAGCTCAGGCCGTCCTGGTCAGCGTTGATCAGATATTCGGTGCCCAGCTGAAGGCTCCCTCCGCAGGCCGCGCTCGAGCTCGCTGTCGTGAGCAGCACCAGCCGACCCGGCTTCGAACAGCCCTTGAACGTGGCCGTCACCTGCGCCAGATAGCGCCGCTCCGACGCCGCGAAGAAGCCGAACAACGGCGTCACGGTCACCACGTCGCTGCTGGCGTGATAGCTGCTCTCCACGCTGCTCGGCAAGCAGCTGCACGCGGCCGCCACGCGAGCTTGCAGCACGATGGCGAGCCCGGCGCTCGCGCTCAATACCCCGACCCGGCGCCACGGCTGGCTCTTCTTCAGAACGCTCATGTCTCCCCCTCCGTCCGAAGTCTCCGTGATGGATGCGACGCGCGTATCGAGCACGCCAGCAGTCGGGATGAAACAGAACGCAGGTAAACCCTGCCGAGCGCGCCGCGCTGGCAGCCGGTTGCGGCCGCGCCCGAAGCTCGCCGGCGTCGGGCGCCGGAAATGGAGGAGCACCAGCGCCTGGCGGGGGCGAAGTGCTCACTTTCGCGCAGAGGCGTGGCTGCCGTTCTCGTGGCGAAGTGGCCTCGAGATCTCCGGCGCATGTGTCACACGGGCGGCTCGCCTGGCGGTCGCCCGTCGCGCTGGCGAGTCTGCTCGCGTCGGCGCAGCTCGTTCTCGGTTGTCCACAGCTGCTCGAGGATGGCTTTCGCGCCGAGCCGGCGCCCCTCGACCCCGAGCAGCGAACGCCGGCGACCGGCGGTAGCGGTGGCGACGATGTAGGCGGAGGAGCGGGCGGAGGCACGGCTGGTGAAGGCGGGGCCGGGAGAGGCGGCGGTGGCAGCGGCGGCGCTGGTGCCGCAGCGGGCGCGTCGAGCGGCGGCGCCGCGGGGCAGCCGAGTGATGCCGGCAGCCCGGCGCCTTGCGTCGCGTTCGGCGCGTTCGGGGCGCCCGAGCGAGTCACCGGGCTCGGGCTCTCGGGCGAGTTATGGGGGCCGGCCCTGTCGCGCGACGGGGCGAGCCTCGCGTTCTCGGAGGCGGTGGGCACGGCCGAGGACATTTTCCTGGCCACTCGAGCTCAGGGCAGCGTGTTCAATCCAGCGTCGAGCCTGTCCGGCATCTCCAGCGCCGACCCGGAGGGCACGCCCTTCCTGAGCCGAGATGGCGCGTCCCTGTATTTCTACTCGACCCGCGAGGGCGGCTCGGGCGGCCGCGACCTGTATGTGGCGACCTACTCCGAGGCGGACGGCACGTTCTCGAATGCAGCGCCGCTCGCGGGCGTGAACAGCAGCGCCAACGATCATTTGCCCTGGCTCGCTGACAGCGAGCTCGTGATCTACTTCTCGTCGACGCGAAGTGGTGGGCTCGGCTCGTACGATCTGTACCGCGCGACGCGCACGAGCCGCGATGATGCGTTCGGAGAGGTCACCAACCTCGACGGCCTCAACTCGTCCAGCGTCGACCAGAGCCCCAGCCTCACGGACGACGAGCTCACGCTGATCTTCACGTCGAGCCGCGCGGGAGACTACGATCTCTGGAGCGCCACGCGCGCCAGCACGAGCGCGGCGTTTGGCGCTCCCGAGCTCGTCGCCGAGCTCGACACGAGCGCCGGTGAGCTGAATGTCACCGTCTCCGGCGACGGGCGTGAGGTCTTCTTCTCGTCCGACCGCGAGGGCAGCGTGGCGCTCTACCGCGCGACGCGATCCTGCCCATGAGAACCCGGCGCTTCCGCGGGCGCTGAGGCGATATGAGCCCCCCTGTGGCTTCAGGCCAACGCTGGCGCCGAGGTGGATCAGACAAAGCTGCAGCAGAGGCAAGCTGTCACGCTGGCTGCTCGTGATGTCACCGGCGTTCGAACATTGCACTCTCCGCGTTGCTGTGGCAACCATGCCGAGGGCCCACTCGCGCTGGCCCATTGGCTACCATCGAGAGGATCATGGCGTCTCGCTCGAGCACCGCGCTGGCTGGCTTGGACTCCGTTCTCGTGAACGCTCAGCGTCGCGTGCGGCGCGCTCTCGGCCGTGTCGAAGACGTGCAGCTCGTGCCCTACCGAAGCTGGGTCACGCCCAGCAAGGCGGTCGTGCTCGGGCGAGCCGTGCTCGCCGACGTGGGGCTCGAAGCGCAGCTCGATCGCGTGCCGCGCGTGCTGCGCGTGGCGCACGAGCGCTTCTGGACGCTCGGGGCGCAACCGGTCACGGTGCGTGTCCGCTGGGAAGGTCAGGTCGCGACGCTCGAGAGCGACTCCGGTGGTTTCATCGATGCGGCGTTCCCGATCGCAGGCACGCCTCCCGTCGCCTCCACGCGCGCCGAGCTGGCCCTGGCCGACACGTCCCTCGTGGTCGACACGTCCGCTGCCGCCAATTCGCCTGCTGCCGCCAATTCGCCGCCTGCCCGCCGAGCGGGTGTCGGCCCGGCCGTGCCCGTCGAGGTGTTCGGGCTGAAGCCGGGTGCCGCCTTCGGGGTGATCAGCGACATCGACGACACGGTGCTGGAGACCGAGCTGACCAACCCGTGGAGGCGTTTTCTACAGCTCATCTACAGTCGGCAGCCGATGCGCCTGCCGTTCGACGGCATCGCCGCGCTGTACCAGGCCTTCGCGCAGGCGAACAACCCGGTCTTCTACGTCTCGAACGCGCCCTGGAACCTCTACGAGCACGTCGTGGAGTTGCTCGATCACCACGACATCCCCCGGGGACCGGTGCTGTTGCGCGATTCGCGGCTGACCGAGCGGCTCGTGAGGGACCCCGAGAGCGGCCAGGTGCTGGTGCACAAGCAGCGGGCTCTGCGTCGCATCGTCGACGAGCACCCTGGCCTGCCTTTCGTCCTGCTCGGCGACAGCAGCCGCCGCGATCCGCTGCGTTACGTGGAGATCGCGGAGGATTTTCCGGGGCGCGTCGCCGCCATCTACATCCGGCGTGTCCGCGGGCTCCTGGCGCGGCGTGGTAGCCTCGATGAGCTCGTCGGCCGTGCCGAGCGCGCCGGAGTCGAGCTGGTGGTCGCGGACGATACGGTGACGATGGCCAAACATGCGAGGAGCCGCGGCTTCGTGCCTTCAGAAGAGGTGGGGCGAGTACGCGAGGGCAAGGCGCGTGACGAGCAAGCGCCGCCGCTCGAGCTCGCGAGCGCTGCCGCGCAGCCGGGCGAACGATGAGGCAGGGGGCCGGGGGCCGCGCACGGGGAAGACCCGGGTGGCTCGCGGCGCTGACGGCCGGGATGTTCAGGGCCACGCTGCTAGCGGCGGCGCTGCTCACGGCGTGTGGCCAGGACAAATCCGTAGCCGGCGTGCCGGGCGCCGGCGAGGCGGACGGCGCCGACCTCGGCGGCTGTCCGCAAGGGGCACGCGATTCGACGCTCGCGGCCCCAGCGCTGCCGCCGGCGGGCACCGGCTTCGACTATCAGCTGGGGGGCGCGTACGACACCCCAGCCGGCGTGGCCGTGGTGGTCCGCGATCGCGAGGAAGCGCCGGCGCCCGGCCTGTACGGCGTCTGCTACGTCAACGCGTTTCAGACGCAGCCGGAGAGCGACTGGTCCGGCGAAAGAGCCGCGTTGCTCTTGCGCGACGGGGGCGGCCTCTTCGAGGATCCGAGCTGGCCTGACGAATACCTGTTCGATCTGTCGACGGCCGATCGGCGCGAGCAGCTGGCGCGGATCGTCGGTGACTGGATCGCCGGGTGTGCGGATGCTGGGTATGACGCGGTAGAGCTCGACAACCTCGACACCTTCACGCGCATTGCAGGCCGCTTCGGCCTCGCCGAGACGGCCGCATATGCCTCGCTGCTGCTCGCGCGCGCTCACCAGAGCGGGCTAGCCGTCGCGCAGAAGAACACCGCCGAAGCGTCTGCGTGCTTCCGGCAGCTCGGGTTCGATTTTGCGATCGCCGAGGAGTGCTGGGACGAGGGCGAGTGTGATGCGTATACGTCCGCCTACGGTGAGCTGGTGTTCGACGTCGAATACTCTGCCGATGGCTTCGACGCCGGGTGCCGAGCGCGCCGGCCACCAGTGCCGATCCGGAGGGATCGCGAGCTCGTCCCGCCGGGCCCAGGCCATGTGCGCGAGTCGTGTCGCTAAACCCAACGTTAACGCGGCCGCGCGCGTCCTATAAAACGTCCCATACAAACATCGAGCCAAGCCTCGTCAGCAAGGCAGCCCATCCGAGCATCTTCGCTCGGAGGATGATGCCGAGCTCTGCAACGCGCCGAGCCGCACCGCAGACCCAAAGTGCCCCGAAAGCAACTCACTCGACGACTCACTCAACGAGAGCGTGCAGCCAGCGTTCCGTCCTGCTACCATGAAACCTTCCGCTTCGTCTTGAATCCGGCTCACAAAGGATCAACCACTAGCGAACAGGATCGGGTGAGGTAAGCCATGGCAACGGTGTCTCAATTGCTGGCCGTCAAGGGCCACGTAGTGCACACGATTGATAAGACCGCGACGGTCTTCGACGCGATCGGGAAGATGGTCACACGGAATGTTGGGGCACTCGTCGTCATGGACGGCGCGGACCCCGTCGGCATGCTGACGGAGCGCGACTATCTGAAGAAGATAGCGCTGCAGGGCCGCTCATCGCGCACGACGCTCGTCAAGGAGGTGATGGCGGATCGGCTGCTCTTCGTCAGCCTCGATACGGACGTCGATGAGTGCATGGCGCTGATGACGCAGAAGCGCATCCGTCACTTGCCTGTGCTCGCCGAGGGCCGCATGTGCGGCATCGTCTCGATCGGGGATATCGTCAAGCTCCTCGCGAGCGATCGCAAGATGCAGATCGAGCAGCTCACGGCCTACATCCAGGGCGTGGCGACGGCCTGATCGAGGGCCGTCGATCGAAGTCGAGCACCAGCGTGCCGCGCGTCGAACGCGGCACGCTGGCAGCCCACGAGGAGATCAGCGGCGGTTGGCGACCTGACGGGCCTCGCCCTCGATCTCCTTGGCGCGGCCTTCGGCTTCCATGCGGTCATCCTTCAGCGCGGCGCCGACGGCACCTTTCGCCGCGCCGGCCACCTCCTGGACCTTGCCCTTGGTGCGCTCGGCGCCCTTGGCTGCAGCCTGCTTGGCCTTTCCGCTCAGCTCGTGAGCCTTGCCTTCGGCCTGCATGCGCTCGTTGCCGACCAGCTTGCCGACGCCAGCCTGGATCTTGCCGCCGAGTTCTTCGCCAATGCCTTCGTTGCGTTTGCTCATGTTGCTCATGCCTGAAGGGCTAGCAAGCGACGTGCCCGCGCAAATGGCGTCGGAGGCCACCATCCAGGCTAGAGCGCAGGGTCTTTTGCGACGCTCGAGGCGGGATGGTGCGAGCCGTCGAGTCCCCCGCCTCGGTCCGCTCCGCGGAGCGAGAGCCTGTCGATATTCGCCGCGGTGCGGGCCGCCTCAGACGGGGTTGGCGGAATGACCACGCCATGGGGCGCGCGGCCTCGACGTTGGCCGCCGACCGGCGCGGGGTGGGGCGGCGCTCAGCGCAGCCCAAACTGGCGCAGCCTGTCGAGCGTCGCAGCGCGCAGCGTGGCCCGGGCGTTCTCGTCGTAGGCGGCAGGTTTGGCGCGGGCCGGGGCGAGCTCGTCGAAGTACTCGCCCGAGCGTGTGTTTTGCAGCGCTCGCTCCACGACGCCGAGGATCACCTCTGCGCCGCGGCCGGCGGGGCCCCGTGGGGTGACCCCCGCGTCGCGCACCATCTGTGTGTCGAGCAACGTGCCCGGATGCAGCGCGTGCACGACCCGCTCGGGATGACGAGTCGCGAGGTCGAAGCTCCACATGATCAGCGCGAGCTTGCTGCGCCGGTAAGCGCGAGTGCCTTCGTAGTCTCGCGTCGACTCCAGGTCGTCGAAGTCGAGCGGCTCCTGGCCGATGGATGCCACGTTCACGACCGCGCGCCGGGGCAGACCCTGGCTCAGCAGCAGCTCCGTGAGCAGAACGGGTGCGAGGTAGTTGACCGCGAAGCGCAGCTCATGACCGTCGCGGCTGAGCTCGCGCGCGCTCCGAGCGCTGCCGAAGCCGACGCCGGCGTTGTTGACGAGCACGTCGAGCGCCGGCACCAGGCGAGCGACGTTCGCAGCCAGGGCAGCCGTGTCGGCGAGCGACGCGAGATCGGCCACGAGCTGGCCAGCGATCGCGCCGGGGCGCGGCGTCATGTCGGCGTCCGAGCGCACGTCGGCAGCCGAGCCTTCGGAGGTCAGGCGCTCCGCGCAGGCCGCGAGCCGCGCGGCGTCTCGGCCGTGCAGAACGACCGTCGCCCCTGCGCGCAGCAGCGCGCGAGCGGCGAGGTAGCCGATGCCTGCTGTTGCACCCGTGACCAGAATGGTTTTTTCGGCGACGAGACTTGGCATATCTGGCGGCGAGCGTCCGTCCCACGTCACGACGTGTCAATCGCTGGGCAAGACAAACGCCGGTCACGAAATGCCCCACTCATTCGGCTCACACTACATTCGCTCTCCGAAGACGCGAATGTTCGGCAAATTCGCTGGCGTGGGCCGATGCTCCATGTCCCGCAACGTTACGGTGCAGTAGCGCCGGCCGTGGACCCCGCGGCCGTTCGATGGTGTTGCACGTCGCTTCGGTGGCGAGATCGAGCGGTCGGTGGAGGCCGGCCCAGGACTGGACGCCGACCGCCATGTGCGTCCGGCAGCCCGATGAATGACCCCCCGATGAAGAACTCCCGCTCAATGACCCCGCCCTCAATGACGGAGCGCGCCATGGGTTCTTGGCCTGGGAGAGAGCCTGGTAGCCGCTCCTGTGCCGTTGATGTATACGTTACCACTGGGACGATGCAGCCCCGTGTGTCCATCAGAGCACGCCACGCGGCGCGTGCAGCCCGCTCAGACGACCGGGGAACACGCGGGTCGCCAGGCTCGCGTTCGCTCGTGGCACCGGGCGCGCGTCCCCATGCGAAGGCCGTGGCGCGCCGCCTCGTCTGGCTCGGCGTGGCTGCGTTCCTGCCAGTTCTGGGCAGCGCATGCGGCCGCATGCTGGGTGACGTCGACGTCGATACCCAGGCGCTGCAGGGCGTGACGGGAGGGAGCGATGGCGAAGCGGCCGGCGGCAGCGCCGGGTCCGACCCGGTCGGCGCAGTCGCCGGCACGGGGGGCCGCGACGGCAACGGCGTCGAGGGTTTCTGTGATGCCGGCGCCGTGCGCTGCGAAGGCGCGGCGCTCGAGCTGTGCTCGCCCGACGGCGCGCGCTGGATCACGACCGCGATCTGCGGCAGCCCAACCCTGTGCAGCGCGGCGCCTCCCCGCTGCATCCCGCCCACGTGCGCGCTCGACGAGCTGAGCTGTGACGGCGCCGTGTTGCAGGTGTGCAACGCGAACCGCGACGGCTGGCAGCTGCTCGACGAGTGCGCGTCTGCCGCGCACTGCGTCCCCCGTTCGCGCCAGTGCTTGGCGGCGCCCTGCCGCGCGGGCGAGCTCACCTGCAACCAGAGCGAGCTGCAGCGCTGCGCGGACGATGAGCTCGGTTGGGTCCCGCTCGCGACGTGTGACAGTCAACAGCTCTGCGAAGCCGCGCTCGAGAGCGGCGCCTCCGAGTGCGTGGCGCCCACCTGCGCGCTCGGCGAGCAGCGCTGTGTCGAGAGCCGGCTCGAGCGCTGCAACGACGGTCGCACCGGGTTCGAGCCCGTCGAGGAGTGTGTCAACCCGGTGCTCTGTCAGCTCAGCCTCGAGGGCGTCGGCGCCGCGTGCGAGGCGCCCGCGTGCGAGGACGGACAGTTTGCTTGCCTCTCGGGCGCTCTCGGTCTCTGCAACGCGGACCGCACGGGCTTCGACGTCGAGCAGTTCTGTGGTAGCGAGGCCCTGTGCGACGTGCTCGGGGGCAGCTGTATCCCCGCAGAGTGCCAGCCCGGCGAGTTTCGCTGCAGCGGCGCAGACCTCGAGCTCTGCAACACGGACCTGACCGGCTTCGAGCGGGAGGAGCAGTGCGCCTCGGCGGCGCTCTGCCGCGGCGGCTCGAGCGACGAGGCGGGCTGCCAAGCCCCCGCGTGTGCGCCGGGCGAGGCCGAGTGTCGCAGCCGGCGTATCCTCCTCCGCTGCAACGACGACCTCACGGGGTTCGACGAAGTCCAGTGTGGTGTACGCGGCTGCGATGAGGACGCCGATCCGCCCGAGTGTAACCGTTCGTTGCTCGGCGCCTTCTTGGATTGAGCTCCTGGATTGAGCTCGAGTCGTCGAGCGGCGCCGAAACATCGCTCGTCTGAGAACGTTTCCGCTTCTCTGGTGCGGCGCTCGTCTGAGAACGTTTCCGCTTCCCTGGTGCGGCGCTCGCGCTGAATGGTTCATCGAGCAACTCGAGCGTGTCGCGTATCACTGCGCGTGTTCGAGCGCTTTCTATCGACATCGGTAACGCGCTCTCACATCGAAGCCCGACCCGGATCGTAACTCGGTAAAGACCGAGTTTAGATGCGTTGCGATCTGCCGTTCTCAGGCCCCGGTGCGCCCAGGTCAGGGCAGAGCAATTCATTTAAGAACGCCAATGAAAACGGGTCAGATCAAGTATAGCTGGAGAGTCAGTGGTCTCGTCGCGAGCAGCCTCCTCGGAGCCGTTGTGGGCTGTACCGATGTGGATCAAACCGGGCTGTATGAGCCCAACCCCGACTGGAGCAACCTCCAGACGCACGAGAACACGGCGGTCGTCGGCGCCGAAGGCGCGATCATCGTCGCGGGCGAAGCGGCGATCACGATCCCCAGCGGCGCACTCGCCGAGCCGGTCGAGATCACGGTCGTGCCGGCGGCACCCGAGTATCCCTCGGCGGCGCAGCTCGAACAGGAGCAGGTGTTCGCCTTCCTCCCGCACGGCACGCAGTTCCTGCAGCCCGTCACCATCACGGTGCCGCACACGCACACGGAGACGGACAGCCTCGCCCTGTACACCTCGGAGCCGGAGGTCCCCTGGGCCGTCGTTCCGGGTGCGACGTTCACTGCCGACCGCGCCATCGCGCAGGTCAATCACTTCTCCTTCTTCTTCGCGAGCCCGGTGACCCTGGATGAGATCAACCCAGTTGGGACGGGCGGTACTGGGGGCACAGGCGGCAGCGGCGGCCTGGGCGGCACGGGCGGTGGCTCGAACGTCGGAGGCACCGGCGGCACCACCAGCCAAGGCGGCGCCGGCGGCAACGGTGGTACGGGCGGCGATGGCCCGGGCACGGCTGTCAATTACCTCGACGAAGATCCCTGGCACGGCTTCCTCTACTCCAACGTCGAGGGGAACGGGACGATCGTGCGCGACGGCATGTGCGCCTCGGGCGAGCTCGGCGTCGACGCGACCTATGGCACGTATGCCATCTGGGGTTGGAACCTCAACCAGGACGAGAGCGCCAGCGCCAACGGCACCTGGACTCCCGATCGGCTGACGGTGCACTACGACGTGACGCGCGCCTTCAACGAGCCGCTGCGCTTGGTCGTCTACGACCAGAGCTACAACAGCTGGTGCTTGCCGATCACCGCGAGCAGCGGCGATGTGGAGCTCACCGACTTCACGACGACCTGCTGGAACGACAGCGGTACCCCCTACAACGGCACCACGCCGCTGATGGGCATTCAGCTCATGGTCCCCGGCCAAGGCAACACGGCGACGCCGTTCGACTTCTGCGTCAATGAGCTGTATTCGACGGGCGACGTCATCAACCCCGGCGGTGGCGGCGGCGGCGGCGCTGGTGGCGAAGGTGGCTCCGGCGGCACGAGCGGCGAGGGTGGCTCGGTCAGCGAAGGCGGCGCTGCTGGCACGGCAGGGACCTCCGGTGAGGGCGGCAGCGCCGGCGAGGCCGGCTCTGGCGGCACGGCCAGCGAAGGCGGCTCCGGCGGCACGAGC
>Ga0315910_10005481_pt1 | contig 10388 bp, 10 predicted proteins | sample EdamamesoilMG_FD_204470 | JGI IMG/M metagenome (GOLD analysis project Ga0315910, IMG submission 204470) | Garden soil microbial communities collected in Santa Monica, California, United States - Edamame soil | ecosystem: Environmental > Terrestrial > Soil > Garden | place: USA: California... | reverse complement strand
GTCTCGCCATGACTGCCGCCGCTGAAATACCGTGCAGCTTGACGATTTTGTGCCGCGAAGTTTGACCACGCACGATCTGCACCGCGCTCCGCGGACAATCCAGCTTCTCCGCCAGCAGGCGGATCAGCGCCTCGTTCGCCGCCGCATCCACCGGCGGTGCGGTGACTTTCACTCGGAGTTCCGCCCCGAGAGCTTCTCCGATTTCGTCGCGCGGCGCTCGGGGTGTGACCTTGAGGGCAAGTGTGACTCCATCGGGTTGGACCGAGAGGAACTCGGGGTGGGAATTGGCAGCATCGCGAGCGTGCATTTTTTCCGGAGTGTGGCGATACTAGACCTCGCAATGAATCAAAAACTATTCACCGCCGGTCTCCTGGCCGCGCTCGTCGCCTGCGGTTGCGAATCCGCCCGTTATCAGCCATCGCAGGCATTGTCCCAGAACCCGCCCAGCGTTCCGCCTCCCGCACTGAGCTTGAATGAAGTTCAGATTCTCGAGCGCGCCGTCGCGCAACCGCCCACGCCCGTCGAGGGTGACGGCTGGGAATCGTTGTTCGACGGTCGCTCACTCGCCGGCTGGCAGGCCATTGATTACGGTGGCAAAGCGCGTGTCGAGGCCCGATCCGGTCTGATCTTTCTGAGCCAGGGCGAGCCGTTCAACGGCATTCACCGGACGAATGTGACAACCACGGTTGGCTACGAGCTTTCGCTCGAAGCCATGCGGGTCACGGGCTCGGACTTTTTTTGCGGTCTGACTTTTCCGGTCAACGATTCTCATTGCAGTCTGATCGTGGGCGGTTGGGGCGGTGGTGTGGTCGGACTTTCCAGTTTGGACGGCGCGGACGCTTCGGAAAACGAAACCACGCAATACGTTTCGTTCGAGAACGGGCGCTGGTATCGCATTCGGCTGCGGGTGACGGCGGAAAAGATTGAGGCTTGGGTGGAACAGAAGAAAGTTGTGAATGTAACCACGACGGGCCGGAAGGTATCGCTGCGTTTTGGTGATATCGAACTGTCGAAACCGCTCGGGATTACCTGCTGGGATACCGCAGCCGCCGTTCGCGAAATCAAAGTGCGGCCCATGACCACGCCGGATTCAAGGGCGGAGTAAGCTGTGGTTCGTCGGTGTAAAATGAAATGCCGGCCCGTTTCCTCTCCTGGGCCGCGAAGCGGATGATGCTTCGTGGTTCATTCAGTTTGGCGGCGTTGCGCCGTGGTGGGCTTTGGCTGGCGATCGGCCTGTGCGCCGGCCTCCTTGTGGGTTGCCGGATACCGCGTGAGGCATCCAAAGTCGAACGGAATGTGGTCTATGGCCAGGTGGGACGGAAGAAACTGGTCCTGGACATGGTGTTCCCCTCAACGGGCGCCGGGCCGCGACCGGTGGTGGTCTATCTCCATGGGGGCGCTTGGTCCTCGGGAGTGAAGTCGCTTGGCAACGGCTGGGACGCCGCACCGGAACTGATCCGACGCGGATACGTTTTTGTTGCGGTCGCGTACCGGTTGGCCCCGCGTTACAAGTTCCCAGCGCAGATTGAGGATGCCAAATGTGCCGTCCGATTTCTGCGGGCTCACGCCGCGGAATACAATTTGGACCCGAATCGGATCGTGGCGATGGGCGGCAGTGCGGGCGGACATCTTTCGGCGCTGTTGGGCACCGCCGACGCGAGCGTGGGCTTCGACAACAGCGGTGGTTGGACCAACGAATCAAGCCGGATCCAGGCGGTGGTGGATATGTTTGGCCATGCGGATTTATTTTACGCCGTGCAGCACCGTGAGCGAGTGCGATTGGTTGTGCGCAGTGTGTTCGGCACCAAATCCTCGGAGGAAATCCTGCGCCGCTTCAGTCCGGTGACTTACGTGACCGCAGACGATCCGCCTTTCCTGCTGGTGCATGGTGAACGCGACGGCGTCGTCCCCTTGAGACAGTCGGAACTGATGAAAGCCGCGTTGGAGAAGAAAAACGTGCCGGTTGAACTGATCGTGGTGAAACACGCCGGTCACTGTCTGTTGGCGTCCGGCGGACGACCGAATCCTTCCCGCAAGAACCTCGGAGTGATGATTGCGGATTTTGTGGATCGCACGCTTTCCCAGCCGACCCGCGCCGCCGGGACTCAGCCGGCGACCCCTACCACCCCGGCGTCTCGGGCAGACTCGAGTCAAATTCCCTGACCAGGGCCGCCTCGTAAGCGCCGGCGTACGTGCCGTTGAAAAACCGGTCCAGTCCCTCTTCGTACAACCGTTTCCAGGAATCTTCCTCGTGTCCGGGGACAATGGGAAAGAACAAAGCGCCATTCTTTTTGGCCGCGTTAAAATCACCGGGTGCGTCACCGATCATCAGGGTTTTCTCCGGCGTGTATTTGCCAGCGGCGGCATACTTGATGTGTTCCGTCTTCGTACCCATCTCCTGGCCGGCGATGACCTTCACGAACTGGTCAATGCCGTGTTCCGCCCATTCGCGCTTGAGCGCCTCGGCCGGCGTCTGGCTGATGCACATGGCGTCGGCCACCGCACTTAGTTTCTGCAATGACTCGCGGACCAGCGGAAACGGCGGCACCCCATGCACGATGTCCGCCACCGCGGCGTTGACGGCGTCACTCCAGGCTTTGACTTGGGTCAGGCCGGTGTTGCCGTTCTTCACCTCGGCGTTGAGTGTGGCATTCCCAAGTTTGGTCTCGCGGGCGATCCATTCTTCCAGCGCCGTGAGGTCGGGCATACTCACGCCACGCGCCTTCACCTGCGGGCGCTCGCCGAGCAGCTTTACTGAGCGCACCAGCGCCGGAAAGCGGTTGGCGCCGCGCGTCTTCGAGTAGAGATTCACGAAGTCCCAGCATTCACGGGCATATTTGCTCACGGCCTGTAGGTGGAAATGCTTCACGAACATCGGCGTGAAGCATTCCTTGTGTTTGATCTCCATGCTGTCGAAGATGCAGCCGTCGGAGTCAATGCCGACAAAAAACTCCTTCACGGGTTCGAAATCCTTCAAGACTTGGGTCGGGTCGCTCATAAAAATCGGAGCGAAAGTAAGCGAGGAAAGCTGCGCAGAGTCAAATCAGATTCTCGGACTTGATTCTCAGAGTCGCATGGCGATTCACGATTCTTGAACATCTACGACCGAAGTTTGTCAACATTCCATGAATTACACTTCTGTTCAGGAGCAACACGATTGTGTTCCGGGGAAACAAGGTTCGCATTTTGAACATTGGCGACAGTTGGTTTCCCGGATCTTTGTCGTCCTCTGGTTGACGGCGGCGGTGCTGACAGTCCCGAAGGGATTTGGCGCAGGCTGGCACGAGGCTGGCGAGATGGTGGGCTTCCTGTTGCTGATTGTGGCTGCACTCGGAAGGATGTGGTCGCTCGCCTACATCGGTGGGCGTAAGGATCGCGAGCTTTGCCAGAGCGGCCCGTACTCGATCATGCGCAATCCGCTCTACTTCTTCTCCTTCCTTGCAGTCGTTGGGACTGGGCTGGCCTTGCAACAATTTCTGGTGGGGTTCATTGCGGCCATCAGCTTTCTTCTCTATTACGCTGGCGTCATTCGACACGAAGAGCGGCGTTTGCGCGTTTTACATGGCACGAAATTCGAGGTTTACCGCGCCCAGGTTCCCCGATTCTGGCCCAAGATGAAGCTACCCTTTGGGCCAGAAGTTCTGCAAGTGAACATGAGACTTCTCACACGGGGGCTTTGTGGGGGGACGCTTTGGTTTCTGCTTGCCATCATTTTCGCCGAGATGGTGGAGTGGCTGCATGGGAATGGGTTCTTCATGGTTGGCACGTTGCCGTTTTGAACAAATGCGCGGGCGCTTCGGCTGGCCGAAGGCTTGCGCCACTGCGTCACCCAACCCATTCGCGCATGAGCGAAACCACCCTTTGCAGCCCGTTTGCGAGCAACGCCGAATCCGCCAGACCCCAGATCACGCCCGCGAGCGCCAGGGCAAGAATCACATTGAAGGCCAATTCCTCAGCACGCGATCTCCGTTCGGTCTTCTCAGTCCGCAACAGGCTTGCATCGAAGGGCGGCGCGGCATTCCAGGCGGTCATTTCGGCGGCGCGAATGGCGCGGCGGTAGTCGCGGTTCTCCGCACCCACCCGCACTCGGAACGTGCGCGCCCCTGTCAGATGACGTGTGTGAAAGGGCGCGGGTTGCGGCAGCGTCGCAGCGGAGAGTGGGGGATGCAGCAGTCCGGGTTTACGCAGGTCGGCGCGAAAAGTCTGCCGACGCTCTGGTTGGGTGCTTGACTCACGGGTCGCAGTCGTGACATTGGAAACACGTCGCCCTGCGGAACGCCCGGCGTGGGAAGCCATCGAGGTGATTCCGGTCAACGACGAATTCAAGTTTGCTTTCATGCCGCGATGAATACGCCTGCAAGCGCCAGTGGTAAATGGGACGAAAGGCCCAATGCGGACGCAGGTTCCGTGTCCCAAGATGCCGACATGTTCGACCGCTACTTCGATCGGAGCGCGGAGGCGATGTGGATCTTGGATCCGCAAGCTGGCGTATTCGTCAATTGCAACGCTGCCGCGGTCGCCTTGCTGCGCGCAAACAGCAAGGCGGACCTTTTGCAACGGCGGCCTGAGGAGCTTTCCTTGGCGCGCCAACCGGACGGTACTGCATCGGTCGAAAAATTCCACGCCCTCACCTGGCAAATGGTCACCCAAGGCGGCCGGTTCGAATGGGTGGCGCGGCGATTTGATGGGGTGGAGTTGCCGTTGCAGATTTTTGTCACGGTCGTTGAGCGGGACGGTCGGCCACTGCACGTCATTGTTTCGCGCGACATTACGCTCCGCAAACAGGCCGAGGCCGCCGCGCGCCGCAGCGAACAACTGCTCGTTTCCATCGCCGACAACGTTTCCGAGGCTTTGTATCGCACCGGACCGAATCATGAATTGATTTTCGCCAACCGCGCCTACCTGTGGCTTTCAGGCTACGATTCACTGGCGGAAATGCAGCAGGTCCCGCGCGAAAGACTCTACGCCAATCCGTCTGACCGCCAGCACCTGCTCGAACTGCTGCAACGCGACGGCGCGTTTCGCAACCAGGAGATCGAATACATCCGGCGTGACGGGCGGCATTGGTGGGGGCTGACCAACAGCGTGGCCCTGCGCGATCCGCAGACAGGCGCGATCCTTTATCACGTCGGTTCGGTTGCCGACATCACCGAGCGCAAGCTTGCCGCGGATAAAATCCAGCAACTTAATGCCACCTTGGAGCGGCGCATCACCGAGCGCACCGGGGAGTTGACCGCCAGCGAAGCGCGCCTGCGCACGCTGGTCGAACACGCGCCGGAGGCGATTGTGGTGTTCGACGGTGACACGGGCCGTTTCATGAGCGGCAATGGACCGGCCTGCCGGTTGTACGGAGTTGACCTTGCGGAGCTGGCCAGATTGACTCCGGCGGACGTCAGTCCGGAGTTTCAAGCAGGCGGAGAAAGTTCGGCGCAACTGGCGCGCGAAAAAATGGACGAAGCGCTGGCCGGCGGTGCGCCCGTGTTTGAGTGGACTCACCGCCACAAGAACGGACGACTCATTCCGACCGAAGTGCGCTTGGTGCGGCTGCCCGCGGAAGGGAAGAATCTTTTACGCGCGAGCATCATCGATAACAGTGAGCGTCAGCGCCGGGAAAAAATCCAGCACGCCACGTTTGAGATTTCCGAGGCCGTCCACACCACCGATGATCTGCCCAGCCTCTACGCGCGGCTGCACTCGATCATCAAGACGTTGATGCCGGCGGAAAACTTTTACATCGCGTTGTTGAACCAGGACGGCCAGACCTTCGGGTTTCCATATCTTGTGGATCAGCACGACCGGAGCACGGCGCCGTTGCGTCTGGACCAGGGATTGACCGGCTATGTCTTCCGGCAGGGCCGGCCGCTGCTGGCGGGGCCCCACAATTCTGTCAAACCTGGTGGACGGTTGGGAATTGTGGAAGAAGGCGGCGAGCAGATTGAAGCGATCTTCTTTGCACCGACCGCCGCAGTAGTCTGGCTGGGGGTGCCGCTGGCGATTCGCGGAAGGACATTTGGCGTGGTGGCGTTGCAGGACTACGAGAATCCAGAGGCGTATGGCGAAGCCGAGAAGCGCTTCCTCATGTTCGTGGCCGGCCAGATCGCGCTGGCCATCGAACGCAAGCGCGCGGAGCAGGCGCTACGCGAGTCCGAAGAGAAATTCCGCGCGCTGTTCGAGGCGGCGAGCCAGGGTGTCATGCTGCACGACGAGACCCAGTATCTTGAGGTGAATCCGGCGGCGGTGCGTATCCTGGGTTACGATTCAGCGCAACAGCTCATTGGCCGCCATCCGCGCGACACCTCGCCGCCCATCCAACCCGGCGGCGAGCGAACTGACGAAATGGCGGAGAGATACATCCGCGAATGTATGACCAAAGGACACACGCGGTTCGACTGGGTGGCGACGCGGGCGGATGGGCACGATGTCTTTCTGGAAGTCATTCTCACGCGCATTGAGTGGCGGGGTCGGCAGATCATTCAAGCCGTGATTGACGACATCTCGGATCGGAAGCGTGCCGAGGAGGAATTGCTGCGTTCGCTGGCGCGCGAAAAGGAACTCGGCCAGATGAAGAACAATTTCGTCTCGATGGTTTCGCACGAGTTTCGCACCCCGCTGGGCATCATCCAGTCATCCACCGAAATCCTCGCCGACTATCTGGACAAACTCGACCCGGACGAGCGTGACGAACAATTGCGTTCCATCGTCAAGAACACGCGGCGCATGGCGGAGTTGATGGAGGAAGTGCTGGTGCTGGGCCGGTTGGATGCGGGCAAAATGGATTTCTCGCCGGCGGAGATGGACTTGCTGGCGTTCTGCGAGCGCACCGTGGATGAAGTGATGGCCGCAAGCCATAACCGCTGCCCAATCGAACTGGATTGCGCCGACGCACCCGAACACTTCGTCGGCGACGAGCGGCTGTTGCGGCACATTTTCACCAATCTGCTTTCCAACGGCGTGAAGTATTCCGAGGCCGGATCCTCGGTGACGTTCCGCTTGCGTGGAGAAGGAGACCACGTGGTGTTCGCCGTGCGGGATCGCGGCTTGGGCATTCCGGAAGCCGATCTGCCCCGGTTGTTCAACGCGTTTCAACGCGGTCGCAACGTCGCGCATGTTCCCGGTACCGGTCTGGGCTTGATTGTCGTGAAACGTTGCACGGAACTTCACGGCGGGGAAATCAAGATCGAGAGCAGCCTCGGCCATGGTACCATCGCCACGGTGCGATTGCCGCTGGGGAGTTGAGAGAGAGTTAGTGTTGAGAGGTGAGAGCTTTCGGTTCGGACATCAGATAACTAACAAATAGAACGAAGCAAATTATGTTCAACTTTGAAAAACTCGAAACGTGGCAGAAGGCGATTCAGTTCGCGGACCTCGTTTATCGGCTAACTAAGAAATTTCCTGACGATGAGCGATTTGGGCTGACCAGCCAAATGCGCCGTGCAGCGGTTTCGCTTTCTTCAAACATTGCAGAAGGTTCGTCACGTCATTCGCATGACGACTATGCGCGGTTCATCGAGATCGCGAGCGGTTCACTGTTCGAAGTGGTTTCGCAATCGTTTATCAGCCGCAACCAGGGTTTCCTGCCGGACGGGGACTTCCAGGCACTCTACGCTGCCGCCGAAGAACAGAGCAGGATGCTGAGCGGCTTGCGCGAGTGGCTGCTGCGCACGAACTGACGGGCTCTCAACTCTCAACACAAACTCTCTCTCAACTGTTTATGAAAAAGATCCTGGTCATCGAAGACGAGCCGGAAATGAGGCGCAATCTCGCCACCATTCTCAAGCTGGAGCATTATCAGCCATTGGCCGCTGAGAATGGCAAAGCCGGGCTGGAAATGGCACGGCGTGAGAAGCCCGATCTGATCTTGTGCGATATCATGATGCCGGAACTGGACGGCCATGCCGTTGTGCAGGCGCTGCGGCATGAGCCGGCGCTGGCGGCGATCCCGTTCATTTTCCTCACGGCCAAGGGTGAAAAGTCTGACCAACGGAGCGGAATGAATCTGGGTGCGGACGATTATCTGACCAAACCGGTGAGCAAGTCGGATTTGTTGAATGCGGTTAAATCGCGATTGCGGCGGGCGGAGCAACAGGGCACGCGTGAATTCAAGCCGGACTTTTCCTCACCCACACCGCTGGTCAGTCTGGGACTTACGCCGCGTGTGGCCGAAGTGCTGCTCTGGGTGGCACAAGGTAAAACTAATGCGGACATCGCCACCATTCTCGGGATCAGCGAATCCACCGTGAAGAAGCATTTGCTGGAAATCTTCGCGGTGCTCGGAGTCGAGACGCGAAGTGCCGCAACATTGCGGGCGCTTGAGGTTTTGGCGAACGTGCGTTAGCGGCGCCGGAGTCGCAGACCGTTGCAACATGTCCGAACTCGCGATTAACTGGCCGCCGTCACCGGCGGAGTTGCTCTTGGACCCACAGGCTGTCCACGTCTGGGCGGTCCCGCTGGATCTGCCACCTGAGGGGATCGCAAGTTTGGCGACGGTATTGTCAACCAACGAGCTTGAGCGCGCGGAGAAGTTTCGCTTCCCACACCTTCGCAGCCGTTATGTTGCCGCGCGTGGTTCGTTGCGCGTGTTGCTGGGACGATATTTGCAGTTGGATCCGGCGGCGTTGGAATTCAGTTACAGTTCCCGTGGCAAACCGACGTTGAAAGGACAGGGCGCGGAGTCGCTTCACTTTAACCTCGCGCATTCGCACGAGCTCGCATTGATCGCCATCACGCGGGCTGCGCCGGTGGGGGTGGACGTGGAGCGGATTCGTCCGATGCGCGACGCCGACCGGATCGCCGACCGGTTTTTCTCCACGCGCGAGGCTGAAGCGTTCCGCAAGGTGCCGGCGGCGGAACAAGACGCGGCGTTCTTTTCGTTGTGGACGCGCAAGGAGGCCTGGCTCAAGGCCACGGGCGACGGGATCTCGGAGTCATTGTCAAAGTTTGAAGTGACGTTTCTAAACGACGACGAGCCGCGCGTGGTCGCGATTGCGGGTGATTCGGCTGCCGGTGCGGCGTGGAGTTTGAGTGCTTTAGATCCTGCCGGTGGCTTTGTTGGCGCGCTCGCGCTGCAATGTCAGGGCATCCGGATTCAATGCTGGTGTGCCGCCGGCTGGCCGGGACCCCAATGAATCGTCACTGAATCGTGCCTTGCGGGGTGCGGGCCCTCGGGTATCATCCCGTCTCGGGCTGTAGCGGAAAACCAGCCCGACATTGCCAGAGATAAAACCGCATGACATCGGAGCTTTCTATTTACGCCGCGCGCCTGCGCGAGTTCATCGGCATTTGCAGGGATGAATTTCAGGTGGCCGCCTCCCGATTTTCCACCGCGGAGGCACAACATGCCGATGCTGAGTTCAACGGTCTGGCGCTCGTGTTGTTCGCGCTTCAGTTCTCGCGCAATGCACCGTATCAGACGATTTGCCAAGCACGCGGCGTGACGCCGGATTCGCTGACCCACTGGTCGCAAATTCCGGCCGTTCCGACAGCGGCGTTCAAGGAGTTGGAGTTGACCTGCCTGCCGCCGGAAGCACTCACCCATGTTTTTCACTCCAGTGGCACGACGGAGCAACGACCCAGCTGGCATTTTCACAACGCGGAATCTCTGGCGGTTTACGAGGCATCGCTTTGGCCGTGGTTCTGGCACAATCTTCAATTCACGAGTCCCGATTTGCGATTGGTTGTTCTGACCCCGCCTCCGGCTCAAGTCCCTCACTCCTCGCTAGTCCACATGTTTGACACCATTCGCCGGAGGGCCAGCGCAGATGCGAGTGCGTTTGTCGGACGTTTGAGTCAGGACCGTTCTTGGGTTTTGGATTTCGAGTCAACGGCACGGTTGATGGAATCCTCGGGCTGCGAGAGTAAGCCCATACTACTGCTCGGCACGGCGTTTTCGTTCGTACATCTTCTGGACGAGCTCGAATCAAAGAAACTCAGTTTCCAACTTCCACCCAGCTCGCGCGTGATGGAGACCGGCGGCTACAAGGGCCGTTCGCGCAGTCTGCCAAAAGCCCAACTACACGAATTGATCACGGAGCGGCTTGGTGTGCCGGCCTCCGATATCATTTGCGAATACGGCATGAGCGAACTGTGTTCCCAGGCCTATGACCAGGTGTCAGGCGAACCATCACGCATCACGCATCACGCATCACGTATCTTCCACTTTCCCCCGTGGGCCCGCGCCCAAATCGTCTCGCCCGAAACCGGCCGCGAAGTTGCGGACGGAGAAACCGGTTTGATTCGCGTGTTTGATTTGGCCAACGTCTTTTCAGTTCTGGCCGTTCAAACTGAAGACTTGGCCATTCGCCGCGGTGATGGCTTTGAATTGCTCGGTCGCGCGCAAATGGCCGAACCGCGTGGTTGTTCTCTGATGACCGTGTGAACTCATGAAACAT
>Ga0315910_10005480_pt1 | contig 10390 bp, 4 predicted proteins | sample EdamamesoilMG_FD_204470 | JGI IMG/M metagenome (GOLD analysis project Ga0315910, IMG submission 204470) | Garden soil microbial communities collected in Santa Monica, California, United States - Edamame soil | ecosystem: Environmental > Terrestrial > Soil > Garden | place: USA: California... | reverse complement strand
TCCTACCAGTTTCATTACTTCATAATCTGTTGCGCCAACTGACGGTGTCCAGTACACATTAATATAATCTTCGCATTGTTCAGGTCTTAAATCAATAGCAACAACATCCATCAGGTAAAATGCAGCACTGCTACTGGTTGCACCAGTCGTATTATTTGTTATTCTTACTCTTACCTGGTCAGATCCAATATTCGGTGCCGTCCAGTTATATTGAATAGATCCCGCTGGAATAGTTGCATCTGCTGTTGTCCAGTTGGCACCATTATCAATTGAGTATTGCAGTGTATAGGTAGAACTGTTTCCATAGTTTTCCCATTGGATAGTTATCCCCTGGCCCGGCATAAAACTTTCTTCGCCGATTGGAAAAGTAATTTTAGTAGACACTGGTATTATATCCCAGCTTACAAAATATTCCTGTGACGGATTTTGTGTAATCGCTGCTCCTTTAACACGAATGGTATAAGTACCTGCAACAGGATTATTAATTGTAACCTGTTCAATATTGTTGATATGATCGGCTCCACTGCCAGCTATGTTATTTATGTTAGCAACTGTTGTATCAAGCAACCGCGGAAGAATTACTGTGCCTGATGGATTAACTACCTCAATATCCAAATCATTAACCAATGATTTATTTGTAACTGCAGCCGCTGCCGGATCATTCCAGTTCAACATTACTTTTAAATGTGCTGTATTTGCAGGAATATTGATAGTGCTATTATTTGTACCTCCGTTTGTGATCGTAGCGGTTGAGTACCTGTTACTTTCCAACATCTCTAATGCTCTTGCTACATTCATCCATCCAAAACCATATGTATAATCGGGGCCATCATTACCACGATCCATTGCAGAGTTGCACAGAATATTTTTCATCAATCCATTTCTTGGATTCGCTCCACTATTCAGTTGCCTGTATCGCTGATATAACAAAGCCAACCCGCCTGTAACACCTGGTGATGCCATGCTTGTACCATTATTGCTCCAGTAACTTCCAAAACCTGCAGACCAAACAAGGGATCCTTGCGCCATAATCTCAGGTTTAATTCTTCCATCAATTACAGGGCCACGACTTGATGAAGCTGAGACAACACCTGCACTATTTACATTACCAACCATTAATGCATTTTTAGATGATTGATAACTACCCAGAACTGTTTTGAAACCAGTTGCATAAGGAGGACAGTTTAATGCACCACTGTTACCAGCAGCAAACACATGTGTAAGATTAGGCAAATCAATCATCTGCTGATCCACAATACGGGAATACAAATCATATAAGCCATTATAATTGCATTGACCAGCAATTGCCCCATAAGAATTATTCGTCAGTACCATTCCATAATCCTGGATATAAGTTGGAGCATTATCAATAATATGATTGGAAGATTGAATAATTAAAGTTGATTTAGACGCATATCCTGCTAACGTATCAGTCATAATTCCTGCGCCGCCTGCCGTACCAGCAACATGAATACCGTGTTGCCCACTATTAAAACCGAAACGGCTGATAATACGTCCGGTAAAATCAACATGGTTTTGTGCATCTGCATTATCACCAATGCCAATTACAACTCCTTCGCCATGTAAGTTTCTTCCGCCTACTGCTACCGATGCATTAGCAATATTTGCCCTTGTACCTGCCCTGCTGCGATTATTAAGCATTTCATCTCCTCCAGGTGCAGGCTGTATATATTCAATAAATGGAAATGATGCTAATTCATTCAAACGGTTTTGTGCAATACGCAGTTCAATTATCCTGTAATCTTTAAATCGTACTGATTGTATATCAAAATTTCTTTGAGCAAGCTGGCTTTTTACTTCTTCAAATGAAAAGGATACAGGGAAACTTATCCAACAATCAATTGTACCCTGCACTTTAACTGCCCATGAAGGCAGTGCGTCGAGCCCTTTAAATGATGGAATCAAAGTTGATTGAAGCTTATCTTCTCCTTGCATTTCAAAAACTGAACGTGCCTTTACTGATTGCAAACTGTATGCATCAATTGTATTTGTGATGGTAGCAGTGTAAGCATTGCCAGAAATATAATCATGCAGTTGTATTCCCTTTTGCAATAAAGTTTTTCTTTCTGCATCAGATGGAATTTGATCAAACTGAATTACGATAAATGCTTTTCCATTGACACGGTTTACTTTCTTATTAAACTCAAGAATATTATCTGCGGAAATGTTTTTTTCGGGAGTTTTAAAACCGCTTTGTAGTTTTAATTGATAGGTTTCGTTTTGTGAAATACCAGAAAATGACAGGCATAACAAAACAGTTAGTAAGGATAATGGATGGCGTTTCATAACACAAGAATAGTTGTTAAAGATAAATCATGACCGCCTGAGTTCCTTCGTAGTTTCCACAGATTTCGGGGAAGTAAATTCAGGAAATTTACGCAACCACCCCTGTTTTTCCGGTTACAAATTCATTCATTTGCTTTAAAAACCGGTGAATATCGTTCATTGATTTCACCTGTTCAACCACTAATAAAAACAACCGGCCTGTTTGCTTGAGCTTAGCCCTATTAGTCTCTGTTTGTAAAAAAGAAAGTATGCGGTTGAATGTACCTGATTCAAAATAAGGGGAGTCGGGACGATTGATAAAGAAGCAACGCAGCGTCTCATCTTTCAAGCTCATTTTTTCAAAACCAAGACTTACTGCTAATTTTCTGCATTGAACAGTAGTAAATAAATCTTCAACAGGTTTTGGAATGGCACCAAAGCGATCTGTAAGCTCCAGTTTCATCAATTCCAGCTCCTCATCATTCTCACAATTATCCAATCTTGTATAGAGTGATAAACGTTCAGTAATATTTTCTACATAATCATCCGGTATCAGGATTTCCAAATCAGTATCAATCGTACAATCCTGCACGTAATCATCCTGCTTGCTTATTTCTTCTTTAAACAATTCTTTAAAATCACTACGCTTCAATTCTCGGATTGCTTCATCTAAGATCTTTTGATACATTTCAAAACCGATATCAGCCATAAAGCCACTTTGCTCACCACCCAATAAATTTCCGGCACCGCGTATATCCAAATCCCGCATCGCAATCTGGAAACCACTACCCAATTCACTATGTTGTTCGAGTGTTTGTAATCTTTTTCTTGAATCATCCGGGAGTGTGCTCATCGGTGGCGCTAGTAGATAACAAAATGCTTTTTTATTACTACGTCCAACTCGACCACGCAACTGGTGCAAATCACTTAATCCAAATTGATGGGCATTGTTGACAATAATCGTGTTTACATTTGGAATGTCAACACCGCTTTCAACGATATTGGTACAAACAAGCACATCATACTTTCTATCAATAAAATCAAGAATATGTTTTTCCAATTCATGTCCCTCCATTTGCCCGTGTGCATAACCAATACTCAAATCAGGACACAAAGCCTGGATGATAGCTGTCATTTCAGCTAAACCAGCTATCCTGTTATAAATAAAAAACACCTGCCCTCCCCTTTCGGTTTCATAATAAATCGCATCACGTATAGTGTCCTCATTGTATACCTGTACTTCGGTTTGTATTGGCTGGCGGTTTGGCGGTGGTGTATTGATTATGCTTAAATCTCTTGCACCCATCAGAGAGAACTGCAAAGTCCTTGGAATTGGTGTTGCGGTAAGTGTTAAACAATCAACAGTAGTTTTCAGTGTTTTGATTTTTTCTTTATGGCCTACACCAAATTTTTGTTCTTCATCTATAACAAGCAAACCGAGGTCTTTATATTTTACTTCTTTTCCCAATAAAGCATGTGTGCCGATAATAATATCAATTTTTCCTTCTTCCAGCCTCTTCATCGTTTCCTTTTTCTCTTTAGCTGATTTAAAGCGATTGATATAATCAACTGTTACGGGGAAATCTTTTAACCGTTCACTGAATGTTTTATAATGCTGAAAAGCAAGAATAGTTGTGGGTACCAGTACGGCCGCCTGCTTTCCATCTATACAAGTTTTAAATGAAGCCCGGATTGCAATTTCTGTTTTACCAAAACCCACATCACCACAAACCAACCTGTCCATTGGTGATGAAGATTCCATATCTTTTTTTACATCAGCTGAAGATTTAGCCTGGTCAGGTGTATCCTCATAAATAAAAGATGCTTCCAATTCAGTCTGCATATAATTATCAGGAGTATGAGGAAAGCCCTGTTGTGCTTTTCGTTTTGCGTAAAGTTTTATCAGGTCAAACGCAATCTCTTTAACCTTCGTCTTTGTTTTTTCTTTAAGCTTACCCCACACATCACTGCCCAGCTTATTAATTTTTGGCACTGTTCCATCTTTGCCTGTAAACTTTGCAATCTTATGAAGAGAGTTAATGTTGACATATAAAATATCCTTGTCTTTATAAATCAACCGTACTGCTTCCTGCAATCTTCCGTTCACTTCCATTTTTTGCAACCCACTGTACACACCCACACCATGATCAATATGTGTTACAAAATCGCCTGGTTGTAATTCACGCAGCGTTCGTAAAGTGATTGCTTTATTTTTATTATAAGCCTGCTTTACTTTGTATTTATGATAGCGTTGAAATATCTGGTGATCAGTGTAGCAAACAATCTTTAAATCATCATCAATAAACCCTTCGTGTACGGAGTTGGCAATCGGATTAAATTTTATTTCTGCTTTCAGATCAGTAAAAATAGAATGAAGCCTTTCCAACTGCCGCGGGTTCTCCGCAAATATGTAAAGTGTGTAGCCTTTAGCTTCCCAGTTTTTTAAATCACGGATCAAAAAATCAAACTGGCGATTGAAGGGAGGCTGTTCTTTAGTGTTGAATTCAATTGCAAGTGGCGAGTGGCTAGTAGCAAGTGGGGAGTACCCGAAACTTATTAAATGCCTTTTTATAATTGCACTCTCAAAATCATTTGCAGTGATATACTCGTCCGGGTTAACATCCTTCTTCAACAATTTGTCATCAATATCAGATGCTTGCTTTCTGGCAACAGTCGACCTTCCTTCATTAAAGCTTCGGAAGGCAAGCTGCAAGTCCTCTTCACAGTCAAGCAATCTTTCCTTACACAATTCATAATCCTGTATCCATACTATTGTATTTTCCGGCAGGAAATCAAGTAATGAAATACGATCAGCATTTTCAAATTGTGTATCCACATTTGGAATAATACTTACCTGTAACAATTTTCTTTCACTCAACTGTGATTCAGGATCAATGATGCGGATTGAATCCACATCATTTCCAAATAACTCTATCCGGTAAGGTTTATCATTACCAAAAGAATAAATATCAAGTATACCCCCGCGTATGGCAAACTGGCCCGGCTCATATACAAAATCTGTTCTTTCAAAACCTAAATCACCCAACTTCAATAACAGCTGCGCCACATCCAGCACATCTCCTGACTTTATGTAAATAATATTGGATGAGAGCTTACCAGGCACTACTACTTTTTCATGCAAGGCTTCCGGGTATGTAACTAAGATTTTTTTATTTGTACCCGTTGCAATTTTTGTCAACGCTTCAGTCCGCAGCATTACATGCGATGAATTAAGCAGCCGGAAGTTTTTCCTGTTTTTAAATGATGAAGGAAAATAAAACAGATCCAATGCATCCGTCAGGTTTTCTAACGTGTTATGAAAATAAGCAGCTTCTTCTGCATCATTACAAATCACCAAATGATTAAGCTGTGCGCAAATGGGATTCAAGAAAGTTGCAGCTACCACAAACTGTGATGAACTGCCATGCAAATTTTCAAGCTGTATTTTTTGTGGCTGGGCAAAAGAAACCTTGTCCGCAATCTGGAAAAGGCGGGGGGAATGAATATAACTCTCCAGCAATGCCTGCACACTCATAAAGAAGGCTGCAAATATAACAATCAATCAGCAGTTGCCAACTAATAACTACTTACTGGTTGATGAATTGTTTTACAAACCGTTCATTCTTGTTCCCGGTTATTTTGAGAACATAAGAGCCGGTGCTGTATCCATTCAAATCCAGTAAACTGTTTTGATATGCCTGGCGTCGTTGTAATAATAATCTTCCTTTCATATCATACAACTGTAGTGTAATATTTTGTGTTGTAAGATTTCCGACTACAACCTGCAATTGTTTATTTTCTGCAGAAACATATTTAATAAAATCTTTTGTATTAGGAACTGAAGGAACACCTGTCACATTCACAACGGTTAATGTGGTTGTAAATAATCCACGGCCATGCGTTGCAGCAACCAATGTTCTATCACCGCTGCGGTACTTCAGCATATAGGTACTCACATTTGCCATACCTGCATTATTAGGTATCCATTGAGTAGTCGCACCGGCTACTTGTGATGTTGTCCATACACCTAAATCAGTTCCAAGAATAATTCCACCATTGCCACCTGTTGGTCCATTTAATTGTGCACCTGCCGGTGCGAACATGCACCACCATACAGGCATATCAGGAAGATTACCTTCAATGCTGTTGAAATTGGCACCACCATCATTACTTTCCCATACGCTTGTAACTCCAAAGTTGGACAACGTGGCAATAACATGGTTTGTGTTTGCAGGATCAACATCCAAAGAAGACAAAGATGCTCCCATAACTGTACCAACTGTTCCAAGGCTAACAAAACTTGGAGATGCTGTGTTTGCACTTGACATTTTTACAACCATTGGCAATGTATTGGCATCGACTGGCGAAAGTCCAACCCAAATAGTGTTATTTCCGTTTGGATCAACTTTTACAAATGTCACTTCTCTGTTACCAAAGCCACCCACTGCAACTTGTGTACCTGTTGGTGTAGTTGTCAGGTTACGAATAAAAAAATAAGTTCCAGGATCGTCACCGCAATAAAGAATATTAGACTGGTCATCCAAATCAGTGGGATTAATGAACTGTCCCCTGTTGTTAAATACACCACTTGCAAATACAAAACTGGATCCGCCATTAGTTGAAATATTATACCGGTTACCCGTATTAGAAGTTATTTGTAAAGTCGGATCAATTTGATTTATATGCGGCCAGCCGCCATCACCACCAGTTGCATTAGTCGTTGTGTTTATGCCTGCATTGGTAAATTTCTGTGTTCCGTTATCCTGTGCGCCGGCTAAAAAATAGTTAGCATTGATGGGATGAAGATCAACTCCGTAATACTGTGTACAGTTAAAGCCATTATTTTTATTTGCAAATGTTGGCGTATTAGTATTTGCATTTTCTGTGTATGCTATGCCTCCGTCATTTCCAACAATCAATTTTGTTGAACCATTATAAACCAGTGTATGCTGATCCACATGATAATTACCAACACCAAATGAGTTCCAACTGGCTCCGGCATCAGTTGAACGGGCAAGATTTAATCCGCCTACAATCAATGTATTTGCATCTGATGGATCAACAGCGGCAATAAGATTATACCATGTCTGTGAATTAGCACCGTTATTTAGTTCTCCCGGTGAACCGACCGAATCCCATGCAGCACCACCATTAAATGATCTGTAAATACCAATCACCTGTTGTGTTGCACTATCCTGCATTAATAAATATACCCGCTGTGCATCGGAGGGGGCAACAGCAATTTCTGTTCTTTGAGTTACTAACCCTCTGGATGGAGTTACATTAATCCATGTGCCGAGGACACCGGTATTAGCACCATTTGTAGCAGCGCTTGATTTCATTACAACCGATCTGTTAGTGACTGCTGCACCTACAAGACCTAAGCTTGCATAAATGTCGCCGTTAGCTGCAACTTCTAAATCAGCAGCACGGCCTGTATTAAATCCGGGCAAGGGTGCACCTAATACTTGTACCCATGTAGTACCACCATCAGTTGATCGCTGCACTCCCCTTGTTGTTCCAATAATATTCCGTACCGATGCATAGATATTTCCGTTATTATCCTGTGCAAGATCTTGTACATATTCGAAAATTTGTCCAGCAATAACAGTTGAAGCAAGGGCATTCCATGTAGAACCTCCATCTGTACTTTTAAAAATCCCTGCTCCCTTAACAGCATCGATATTAAACCAGCCTTCACCTGTTCCGGCATACATGATATTCCCATTCGTTCTATCCTGCAACAAGCTGTTGATTGCAATATTTGGTAAAAAATCATTAACCGGTGCCCAGCTTACAGATGCGCTGGTAAAGTTTGTTGTTTTAAATAAACCGCCGCTAACTGATGCAGCAAAAACCGTGTTGCCGGTTGCATCTCTTCTATCAATCATTATTGCACGGGTTCTGCCACCCACATTATTCGGTCCACGTTCCTGCCATGCCAATGCAGTAGTACGGGTTACTCTTGCCTGCAAACTATTCATGTAATTTTTTGCTTCTATTAATCTTTCAACCGGAACTGTATTGGTGTGAGGGTCACGGCTCATTCGTATTCTTTGTTGCATGGCTTGCTCTACACCATTCATTTCAGCTTCCCCAGGTTCTTCGAAATTTTTATTTTCCTGCTTATTAACACATGAAAAAAATATAACTGCACAAAGCACTGCTACGAGATAATCAACGGGCCTTTTCATTATAGAGTAGTTGTTTAAAAAAGTGAAATGCGAATTTCAGAAATCAGCCCTTAAAATTAAGCCATCCACCCCATCAAATTGTAGAATTAGTTTTGGCTTTGTTGCTAGTTTGTAAAAATATTATACATTTACTGACACGATTGCTTGCCGTAAGGCTAAAGGGCGGTGCTTATGCGCCGCTTTTTAATTCCTGCTCCCGGAAAACCAACCATTTATTATCCGCTATTTTTACATCACTAATTAAAACTAACGATGGCTTTATTACCCTGGCAAAAAGGAAAAGTAATCAGGATTGAAAATGAAACGGCTGCCACCAAACGGTTCTGGATTGAAGCAACCGAGACAAATAATTTTGATTTCAAACCCGGCCAGTTTGTAACGCTTGATCTCCCCATTCATGAAAAAGTAAATAAACGCTGGCGTAGTTACTCCATTGCCAGCTGGCCGGATGGCACTAATGTGTTCGAGCTGGTTATTGTTTTACTAAGAGATGGCGCAGGCACAAACTATTTGTTCAATGAAATCAATGTTGGCAGTGAAATTATTTTCCGCGGAGCATTGGGTGTTTTCACATTAAAAGAAACCAATCTTGATAAAAATCTTTTCCTGATTTGTACCGGAACAGGCATTGCTCCTTTCCGCAGCATGGCACATCATATAAAGAACCACAACATTCCTCATAATAATATTTACCTGCTATTTGGCACACGTACAAAATCTGACTTGCTCTATTTTGATGAGCTAAGCCAATTAGAAAAAGATTTACCAGGCTTTCATTATATACCTACTCTATCAAGAGAAGATTGGGATGGAAGAAAAGGGTATGTCCATAATGTGTATGAAGAACTCTGCGCCAATCGCCAGCCTGCTAATTTCTTTTTATGCGGCTGGAAGAATATGATTGATGAAGCCAAACAGCGCATTACTGCAATGGGCTACGATAAAAAATTAATCCACCAGGAACTTTACGGATAGTAATTGTAAAAACTGTTTGAGCATTCACATCTGAGTAAATGATACTCCTCATGTTCGTTTTTCACCGCTGATTGCTATATTCGTGGAAATCAATTTGCTTATGGGTGCTTCATCACTCATTGTATTAACGATTGCCGCGGTTGCCTTCTCAGGCATCGCTATTCTAATATCACGTCTTGTTCTAAAGGCTACTAAGAATAAACATAAAGCTGAACCTTATGAATGTGGTATTCCCACAACAGGGCCAAGCTGGATACAGTTTAATGTTGGCTATTATCTTTTCGCACTGATATTTTTAATCTTCGATGTTGAACTTATTTTTTTATATCCATGGGCTGTGGTAGTAAAAAGCGTCGGTTGGATTGCACTCATAGAAATTGTGATTTTCTTTTTTATTCTGTTTATGGGATTTTTATATGCTCACAAAAAGGGGGCATTAAAATGGCAGTAACTATCTTATAATGGCTGAAAAATTTCAATCTGAATCACCACTTGCGTTTCCCGGCTCTGTGCATGAACTACCCGGTGGCGGAATTATGCTCAGCAAGCTGGATGATGTGATCAATTGGGCTCGTTCTAATTCTATCTGGCCACTCACATTCGCCACCAGTTGTTGTGGTATTGAATATATGGCTGTCGCCGGAGCCAAATATGATTTTTCCCGTTTTGGTTTTGAAGTTGCCCGTGCCACACCCCGACAAGCGGATGTAATAATAATTGCTGGTACGATTGTAAATAAAATGGCGCCAGTATTAAAAAGACTGTACGATCAAATGGCTGATCCTAAATATGTAATTGCAATGGGTGCATGTGCTATAAGTGGCGGCCCATTTTTTTATAATACTTATTCAGTAGTAAAAGGCGCAGACCATGTGATACCTGTTGATGTGTATGTGGCTGGTTGCCCGCCAAGACCTGAAGCATTGATTCATGCA
>Ga0315910_10005479_pt1 | contig 10391 bp, 5 predicted proteins | sample EdamamesoilMG_FD_204470 | JGI IMG/M metagenome (GOLD analysis project Ga0315910, IMG submission 204470) | Garden soil microbial communities collected in Santa Monica, California, United States - Edamame soil | ecosystem: Environmental > Terrestrial > Soil > Garden | place: USA: California... | reverse complement strand
AAGCCCGAACCGGGCACTACCGCGACACCGGCTTCATTGATGAGCAATTCGGCGAAGGCGTTATCGTCCTTGCAGCCGAAGGCCATCATCGCCGCCGAGCAATCCGCCCAGGCGTAGAACGCGCCGCTCGCCGGCAGCGCGACGATGCCGGGTAGTTTGTTCAGCGCATTGATGAAGTAGTCATGGCGCTTCTTGAACTGCTCGTTCATCTCCGCCACCGGCTTCTGGTCGCCGGTGAGCGCGGCCACCGCGGCCTTCTGTGTGATGGAGCAGGCGTTGCTGGTGCTCTGGCCCTGCAGCGTGCCCATGGCGGTGATGATTTCCTTCGGGCCACCGCAGTAGCCCAGGCGCCAGCCCGTCATCGCATAGGCTTTCGACACGCCGTTGATGGTCACGGTGCGGTCGTAGAGCTCGGGCGCGACGGTGAGCAGCGAGCTGAATGGCTCCGCGCCCCACCAGATCTTCTCGTACATGTCGTCGGTGCCGATGAGCACGCGCGGATGTTGCACGAGCACGTCGGCCAGAGCGCGCCACTCGGCGCGCGTGTAGGCGGCGCCGGTCGGGTTGCACGGCGAATTGATGAGGAGCAGGCGCGTCTTCGGCGTGATCGCGGCCTCGAGCTGTCGCGGCGTGAGCTTGTAGCCCGCGCTCGCGGGGCAGTTCGGCGTGACGGGCAGGCCGTCGGCGAGCAGCACCATGTCCGGGTAGCTCACCCAGTACGGCGCGGGGATCACGACCTCGTCACCCGGATCGAGCACGGCCATGCAGAGGTTGTAGATAGTCTGCTTGGCCCCCGAGCTCACCAGGATCTGGTTGCGCTCGTAGGAGATCTGGTTGTCCTTCTTGAACTTCTCGATGATCGCGTCCTTGAGCTCGACGATGCCGTCGACGTTCGTGTAACGCGTGAAGCCCTTGCGGATCGCCTCGACGCCCGCGTCGGCGATGTGCAGCGGCGTGTCGAAGTCCGGCTCGCCGGCACCGAGGCCGATGATGTCCTTGCCCTCGGCCTTCAGTTTCGCGGCGCGCGCGGTGACGGCGAGGGTGGGAGAGGGCTTGACGCGCTGGACGCGGCGGCTGATCTGGCTGGGCACGGCTTTTGGACCCTTATAGAAGAGGGGGTTGGGATGCTCAAACGGGCGCGTATATTACGCGATCCGATCGCCACAGCCACAGGCCAGTGAGCGCCTAAGTGCCTGAAAGTATGTGCTCCGCTTGCGCCCCGGGTGCCTCGAGGCGGATCGCATCCAGTGGTGCGCTGCCGTCGCCACTGGATGGAATCGCAACGCCCTTGCTCGGTATCGTCTGAGGAATCATGGAAGCCACGCCGTTCGTATTGAAAGCGGATTACCAGCCTGCGGGTGATCAGCCCCAGGCCATCGAAAAGCTCGTGGAAGGGCTGCGCGATGGATTCCGGCACCAGACGCTGCTGGGCGTGACCGGATCGGGGAAAAGCATCGGGTACGACGACCCCATCTATTTGGTCGAAGATCGCGACCGTCGATCGACCACGCGAGTCGTGAAGGCGGGCCCGTTCATCGACGGCCTGATCGAGTCTGTCCCTTTTCTGAATGGCGATTCCGAAACTGAACGCTTCACCTGCTCCGAGGGAAAGTTCTACACCGAGGCATTTGATCCTCAGACCGGAATAGCATCCCGCGCGAAGGTCGGGGCGTTTCTTCGGCACAAGGCACCGAAGAAGATGTTTCGCTTGACGACCGCTTGTGGTCGCGGGGTCACACTCACTGGCGACCACAATCTGTGGGTGCTTCGCAAGGGTCATCTGAGCCTGGTGCGGACTGAGGAAGTCCTCGACACGGATCAGATTCCCACACCGGAATGCTTGCCCGGCGACCAGGACCTCAAAGTCCTGGACGTCATCTCATACCTCGGAGATACAGAGCTGTTCGTGTTCGCTGAAGAGGCGATCAACTACTGTGTTGCCAATGGCGGCTACGATCAAATCAAGTCTGTGTTTGCCTTTTCGGGCATCAATCCGACGTCGAAACTCCGGGCGATTCGGACTGGCGTAAAAGGCCGTGGCGTCAAGGTTCGACAGTTTCTGCAGATGCGACCGTACTTGCGGGAGAGGTTTGCTGACGAGTCGACCACGATAGGTGGGTATCGACCCGAGTATCGTTTGCCCGCCCAACTTCAGCTCTCTGACTCTTTCCTCGATCTGCTCGGCATCTACGTTGCCGAAGGCAATTGCCAGGAGAGGTACCTGACGATTGCAAATCGCCATCCGGTGATCCGTGCCCGCATTGAGCGGGCTGTCACCGAACTGGGGATCCCGTTCTTTGTGCGGAAATCTTCAGACTACGTGGTTGGTTCCAGTGCACTCGCGAGGCTGCTGTCGAAGTTGTGCGGAACAGATGCATGGGACAAGCATCTCCCGGATTTCTGGCCCAGACTTTCAAACCGCTCGCTCGGCATATTGTTGTCCTCGTACTTCGATGGCGACGGCACGGTCGGTTACGGTGGCGAAGTTGTTGCGACGACGGCGAGCGTCTCGCTCGCATCAGATTTGGCGTTTGCATTGAAGCGCTTTGGTATTCACGCCCGGCTGCGTACCCAGGTCAAGCGCGCGACTAACTCGGACCATCCTGGCGATCTATATCAATACGTTTCGATTTCCGGTCGTGAAGATCTCAAGCGATTCGCGCGATCCATTGGATTCGGTCATCCGGAGAAACGCGCTCGACTCGAAAAATTCTTCGAGCGAAAGGCTGACACGAATGTCGATTCAATCCCGGTTTCACCCGGAGTTCTTCGCGAGCTGCGCCAATCACTGCCACTGAGTCAAACCGAGGTAGCCACGCGCGCGGGCTGTTGTCGTCCGATGGTCACCATGCTTGAGAATGGCAGACGGAAGCCGAGCCGACGCCTCTTGCGAAAAATCCTTGGTGCCCTTGCCCGGGCGGCACTTGAACGCAAGATCGTTGATCTCAAGTGGTGGGGGCGGCTGAGGGAGCTCGCATGTCTGTGTCGAGTGCGATGGACGCCGGTGCGCATGATCGAACACATCGAATACTCACATCCTTATGTCTACGACTTGTCGGTTCCCGGCCCCGAAACCTTTTACGCGGGTCATGGCGGGCTTTTTGTTCACAACACCTACTCGATCGCGCATGTCGTGTCCCAGGTTCAGCGTCCAACACTCGTGCTGGCCCATAACAAGACGCTGGCCGCTCAGCTCTATGGCGAGTTCAAGGAATTCTTCCCACAAAATGCGGTGGAGTACTTCGTCTCGTACTACGACTACTACCAGCCCGAGGCCTATGTCCCCTCCAGTGACACCTATATAGAGAAGGACGCCTCGATCAACGAGCACATCGAGCAGATGCGCCTCTCGGCCACCAAGGCGCTGCTCGAGCGCAATGACGCCATCATCGTGGCGACGGTTTCGGCGATCTATGGTCTCGGCGATCCCGAGTCCTATCACGCCATGATCCTGCACCTGAACCGCGGCGAGATCATGGACCAGCGCCGGCTGCTGCGCCGGCTCGCGGACATGCAGTACACGCGCAACGAGCTCGACCTGCAGGCGGGAACGTATCGCGTGCGCGGCGATGTGATCGATGTGTTCCCGGCGGAGTCCGCGCGCGAGGCGATCCGCATCGAGCTGTTCGATGAAACCATCGAGTCGCTGGCGCTGTTCGATCCGCTGACGGGCGAGATCCAGCGCAAGGTGCCCCGCTACACGGTGTACCCGGGCTCGCACTACGTGACGCCCAAGGAACGGCTGATCGGCGCCATCGATCACATCCGCGAGGAACTGCGCGACCGCCTGAAAGTGCTGCGCGACGAGAACAAGCTGGTCGAGGCGCAGCGTCTCGAGCAGCGCACCATGTTCGACATGGAGATGATGAAGGAAGTCGGTTATTGCGCCGGCATCGAGAACTACTCGCGTTATCTGTCCGGGCGTGCGGCGGGTGAGCCGCCACCGTGCCTGTTCGACTATCTACCCGGCAACGCGCTGCTGATCATCGACGAGTCGCACCAGACGATTCCGCAGCTCGGCGCCATGTACAAGGGCGACCGCTCGCGCAAGGAGACGCTGGTGGAATACGGCTTCCGGCTGCCTTCGGCGCTCGACAATCGCCCGTTGAAGTTCGAAGAGTGGGAGCAGATCGCGCCGCAGATGATTTTCGTGTCCGCGACGCCGGGCCAGTACGAGGCGCGTCACGCGGCGCAGACCGTCGAGCAGTTGCTGCGACCGACGCACCTGGTCGACCCGGAAGTGGAAGTGCGCCCCGTGGCGACGCAGGTGGACGACGTGCTCTCGGAGATCCACAAACGCGTGGCCGTGAACGAGCGCGTGTTGATCACGACTCTCACCAAGCGCATGTCCGAAGACCTCACCGAGTACCTGCACGAGCACGGGGTGAAAGTGCGCTACCTGCACTCGGACGTGGAAACGGTGGAGCGCGTCGAGATCATTCGTGACCTGAGACTGGGCAAGTTCGACGTGCTGGTTGGCATCAACCTGTTGCGCGAAGGCCTCGACATGCCGGAGGTGTCGCTGGTGGCCATCCTGGATGCCGACAAGGAAGGGTTCCTGCGCTCGGACAACTCGCTGATCCAGACCGTGGGGCGCGCGGCGCGCAACGTGAATGGCAGGGCGATCCTGTACGCGGACCGGATCACCGGATCGATGCAGCGCGCGATGGAAGAGACGCAGCGCAGGCGTGAAAAGCAGCTCGCCTACAACCTGGAACACGGCGTCACACCCACGACCATCCGCAAGCACGTGCAGGACATCATGGAAGGGGCGCGCGCCGACACCACCGACTTTGGCTACAAGATGGGGCGCAAGAAGCGGGGCGCGGAGGAAGCCGCACCCAACCTGCGCATGTTGTCGCCCGAGCAGATCGTGCGCGAGATCAAGCGGCTCGAGGCGCAGATGTACAAACACGCCCGCAACCTGGAGTTCGAAGAGGCCGCGAAGATCCGCGACGCCATCGAAAAGATGAAGCAGCAGGAGCTGGGATTGGTCGGCGGCGGCGTGGCCTGAGGCCCGCGGCGGGTCCGCCGGCCCGCGCGCCACAATTCTTCACAATCGCGACTTTCCAAGCGCGCGTCGCGGGTTAGGGCGCAGCAACGGAAAATGCTGCGCAACAGGCGGCGACAAACAACTTGCGAGCGGGATTTGGCCGGCGGCAGATTGCGCGCGGGCTTGCAGGAGCACGCGTGAACAAGTGGACGATCCGTTTCTGGGGTGCGGTGGCGGTTCTGTCGCTGGTGGCCTTGTTAGTGCTCTGAAATGGGGACATTCCTCGTTTCCTGGAAACGAGGAATGTCCCCATTTCCTGATCCCTCGGGTCCCGCCAATACGCTTTATGGGAAGAATCCACAGTTCGGCCGCATGTCGGCCGGTGGCCCATGGTTTCTCGCAGAACCCTCATGCAGAATCGCGCACCTTCCTGCCCGGGCCGGAGGCTCCTTGGCACAGGGGTTCGAAGAGCGATTCTCCGCAAGTTACGGCGACATCCTGAGGCTCGCCCGTGCGCGGCTGGCCCGCGAACACGCGCCGGTCTCGACGGTGACGCTGGCCCACGAGCTCTACCTCAATCTCCGCGATCGGGCGGACCTGCAATTCTCATCGTCCGGCGCCTTCCTGGCCTATGCGAGCCGGGCGATGCGTTCGCTGCTGGTGGATATGGCGCGCGAGCGCCTGGCGCAGAAGCGTTCCGCGGAGCTGATGCCCCTGACACTCGGCGCCGAGGTCCCGGACCTCGCGGGCACCCCCGAGCAGCTGGTGGCGCTGGACGATGCGCTGACGCGGCTCGGCGCCCTGGACGCGCGGCTGCTGCAGGTGGCGGAAATGCGCGTGATCATGGGCATGGAAGTGTCCGAAGTGGCCGAGGCCATCGGAATCTCGGAGCCCACCGTCAAGCGCGACTGGCAGCGTGCCAAGGCCTTCCTCTACGAAGCGCTCGGAGTCGCTCCGTGAGTGATGCCGAGGCGCTCGACTGGCTCGACCGGCTGCTCGCGGCCGACGAGCCGGAGCGCGAAGCCGAGCTCGCGGCCCTGTCGAAAACCCATCCCGAATTGCACGCGCGCCTGCGCCGCCTGCTGGCGAGCGCGCTGGCGCCCGACAAGACGCGCATGCTCGCGAACCCGGTGCTCGAAGGCGTCACGCGCCTCAGCGAAGACGCGATGCGCGTGCTGCAACCGGGCGACGTGCTGGCCGGATACCGGCTGATCCGCGAGATCGGTCGTGGCGGCATGTCGGTGGTGTGGCTGGCGGAACGCGCCGACGGCGTCGTGAAACGCAACGTCGCGCTCAAGATGCCGATGTTCATGCTGCAGGGCGCGGGCGACGCCGAGCGATTCGCGCGTGAGCGCGACGCGCTGGCGGCGCTCAGTCATCCGCATGTCGCGCGGCTGTATGACGCCGGGGTGTTGCCCTCCGGCCAGCCGTTCATCGTGCTCGAACACATCGACGGTGCGCCGCTCACCGTGCACTGCGACGCGCAGCGCCTCAGCCTGCGCGCGCGGCTGCGGCTGTTCCTGCAGGTGCTGGCCGCGGTGGAACACGCGCACAAGCACCTGGTCGTGCATCGCGACCTCAAGCCCTCGAACATCCTGGTCGACGGCGACGGCCAGGTGAAGCTGCTCGATTTCGGCATCGCGAAGTTGTTAGGCGAACAGGATCCGGTCGCGGCGCCGACACAGGTCGGCGGCGCGATGACGCCGCTGTACGCGGCGCCCGAGCAGCTGCACAACGCGGCGATTTCGACGCTCACCGATGTCTACTCGCTCGGGCTGGTGCTGCATGAGCTGATGACCGGCGCGCTTCCGTATCGATCCGCTGGCACGCATGCCTCGATGGTGGAAATCCTGGAGACCTTGCGGCGGGGCGCCTTGCCGCGCGCCAGTCACGCGGCGCTCGAGGATGCCGCGGCCCTCGCGCGCGGCCGGCCGTCGGCGGCGAAGCTGCGCGGCGAACTCGTCGGCGATCTCGACACCGTGATCAGCAAGGCCTTGCGCATTCCGCCGGATGAACGCTATGGCTCGGCTGCGCACCTCGCCGAGGACATCCGGCGTTACCTCGATTCGCAGCCCATCGCCGCACGGCCGCCGAGCTTCTGGTATTCGGCGCGCCTGGCGTTGTCGCGACATCGCGTGGCGGCCGGCGTGGCCGCGGTGGGTTTCACCCTGGTGGCGGGCGCCAGCGTGGTCGCCTGGCAGCAGCATCGCGAATCGCGTGCGCATGCCGAGCGCACCGCGGCGGTACGCGATTTCATGTTCGAGTTGGTCAGTGACGTCGAGAAACCCGAGGGCCAGGACTCGGAGGTGACCAGCAAGCAGATGATCGACGGCGCGGTGGCGCGCGCACGGCGCGACTTCGGCGCGCAACCGCAGTTGCAGGGCGAGCTGCTGGGCGAGCTGGGGCGCATGTACCTGCGCATCGACGAAATCGATGCCGCGATACCCGCGCTCGAGGAGGCGGTCGCGTTGTTGGAAAAGTCCTCGCCTCCGGGAGACGCCGCGCTCAATCGCGCGCGGGCTTTCCTGGCTGCCGCGTGGTTACAGACCAGCGACGATCAGCAACGCACCGGAACCCTGGCCGCGCAGGCGCGCCAGGCCTGCAATACGCCGGATACCGAATGCGCGAAGGTTCGCGTGTATGCCGGCAGCACGCTGAGCCAGATCGCATCCTTCGCGGGCGACGACGAACGCGCGCTGGCGGAAATCCGCCGCACGGTGACGGACGCCGAGATCGCATTCGGCGAGGACCCTGAAAACTTCGCCATGCAGCTGTTGCACCTGACGCTGGTGGCGCGCAATGCGGGCCATCTCGTCGAGGCCAGCGACGCCGTGAAACGCGCACTGTCGCTGACCGGTGACCTGCAAATGCGGGCCGCGAATCGCCGCGGGCTCGAGCGCACCATGGCCATCGTCGACTACGACCTGGGTCACTACGAGGCCGCGCGCACGCGCCTTGCCACATTGCAATCGACGGCCAGCGATCGCGATGAGCGCGCCTTGCTGGCGCGACTGCTGGCCAACGTCGAGCTCGAACTCGGCAACGCCGAAAGCGCGCTCGAGAACGCGGAGTCGGCCATCGCGTTGATCGAAGCCGAGCAGGCGGGCGAAGCGCTGGCGTACGCACTGCAGGCCAAGGCGCGCGCATTCGCACTGATGGGCCGCGCGGACGATGCGATCAAGGCGATCAACGATGTCCAGCGGCGGCTCCTCGCCGTGGGCAGCGGACCGCATTCTTTCGAAGTCCTGCGCGCCCGCCGCTACCACGCGCAGTTCCTGTCTCAGGCAGGCCAGGACGCGCAGGCCCTGGCGGAAGCGCGCGAACTCGCGGAACGCCACGCGGAGGGCGGTACTTCGCCGATCGAGGTCGGCCTGACGTACGACTTGCTGGGTGAGCTCGAAGGCCGGGCCGGGAACGGCGACGCCGCCCGGACCGCCCATGACGTCGCGCGCGAGCAGTTGCTCAAGCAGCTGCCGGCCGATCATCCATTTCTGATTCGCAATGCGGCGCTGTTGAGCGCCAATACAAGAACGAAGGAGAGGCCATGAAGATCAAGAGATCGTTTTTACAGGGTGCGTTGCTGTTCGGTGCCGGAGTGGGTTGCACGGTGATCGCGCAGGTCGGCTGGACACCGGAACCGAGGTCCCATGACGAGCTGATCAAAAAGACCCACGAGTTGATGATCGAGGTTTCGCAGCTCGGCACCTACGCAACCTTGATCCACAAGGATGGCGTGGTGTTCCACCTGGATCCGGTGCGCTGCCCGACACCGTTGCCGCAACCGAAGCTGCCGGCCTACGCGGTGGATCCGGTGACGCTGCAGCAGGGCGTGGCCGCCTTGCTCGCCTTCGAGCAAGCTCATTTGCGCGGCGTGAAGAATCCGTCGCGCGAAGATGACAAGTGCCAGGTCAATCCTGACTGAGGGCGCGAGTTCAGGCCTGCCGCAGTCGTGGCAGCGCCGAGGCCGCGATCAGCAGCAGCACTGACAGCCCGAAGACGGGCAACAGCAGGCACAACACGGTGATGGCCGCGCCGAGCGGCACGCCGATGTGAAAATCCGGGACGCGCGGGGCAGGGATGCCCAGCCGGCCATCAGGCCGGCGGCGCCACCACATGACGAGGGCGGAGACGCAGAGCGTCACCAGGCCGAGCGCGGCCATGAGTCCGAGCGCCTGGTTGGCGGGGCCGAAGAGCTGGCCTTCGTGCGCGGCGATGCCGACGCCGATCACGCGATCGACCAGGGGCTTGTCGCCGAACTTCTGTTCCTTGAGCAGCTCGCCGGTCCTGGCGTCGAGCTCGAGTTCGCGCACCCGCGGGCGGTTTTGCGTCTCGCTGCGTACCCGCCAGACGGGCTGGTTTTCGGAGGGTAGATAGATGCGCACCGGTGGGTCGAGGTGCATGGCGTTCACGCGGGTGACGATCTCGTCGAGGGTGACGGGCGTGGCCAGGGATTTCGTCGCCATCTCGCGCCGGTGTTCGGCGTGTTCATCGACGGGACCCGTCTTCCAGTCTTGCTGAACGGCGGGCGCGGCGAAGGCGCGCAGCTCGGTGAATCCCTTGCCCCAGACGAAGGTCCACGGCAACGCCGTGATCAGCAGGAACATCACCAGGCTCGAGATCCAGATGCCGGTGACCGCGTGCAGGTCGCGCCAGAACACGCGCGGGCCCAGGTTCATGCGCGGATAGACGACGCCGGCGACACCGCGTGCATCGCGCGGCCACCATAGATAGAGCCCGGTGACGAGCATGATGATGGCCCAGCAGGCGGCGAGTTCCACCAGGATGGAACCGGTGCGACCGGCGAGCAGTTCGCCGTGCAGCATGCGCACGAACTCGGTGAGGCGCGCGGTGTGCGGCACGGACTTGAGGACCGCGAGGGTTTCCGGATGCACGTAGACGATGCGGCCGGTGCCATCGGGCGCATAAAGATGAACGCGCACCGCATCATCGGGCTCGACGGGAATTTCGTAGACGAAGAGTTTCGAGCCGGGCAGGGAGGCGATGGCGGCCGCGACCTGCGCCTCGCCTGTCGCGCGTTGGCCACGCACGGCGAGGGAATCCACGCCCCGGTCGGCGAAGGCGTCGATCTGCGGCTTGAACAGGTAAATCGAGCCGCTGAGCGCCAGCACCAGCACGAAGGGGATGCAGAACAGGCCGGCATGGAAGTGCCAGCGCCACAGAGCGCGATAGGTCAGGGTTGCCACGGGCGCGGATTATGGGGCGAAAAATGGGGGTGGGGCCCCATTTCCTGTGTCTTCCATGAATTGGGGGGTCTGAACTTCAACCACATTTCTGGTATCTTTCGCGCCCTTCTCGGCAGTCGCGTAGCTCAGTGGTAGAGCACCTCCTTGACATGGAGGTGGTCGGTGGTTCGATCCCACTCGCGACTACCAACTCC
>Ga0315910_10005478_pt1 | contig 10392 bp, 5 predicted proteins | sample EdamamesoilMG_FD_204470 | JGI IMG/M metagenome (GOLD analysis project Ga0315910, IMG submission 204470) | Garden soil microbial communities collected in Santa Monica, California, United States - Edamame soil | ecosystem: Environmental > Terrestrial > Soil > Garden | place: USA: California... | reverse complement strand
AGCGCGGCGAAAACAGCTGATCGCGGTAGCCCAGCTCGGCCGGCGCCACCGACCGGATTTCGATTGCGTTCGCGCCTCGGGGGGCCTAGCAGACCGAACATGCTGACCTGGATCGGACGGTTGTGTGCGCTCGGGCTGCTTGCAGGCTGTTCGTCGGAAGAAGAACCGATGCGCGGTCAGCTCATGATCGCGCTCGGCACCGACATGAGCATCCCGAAGGACATCGACAACATCCGGGCGCAAGTCGTGCGCGAGAACGGCACCCTGGTGCACGACCGGACCTATTGGATCGAACCGGTCGACGCTGCGGACACGCGGCTGCCCGCCACCTTGGCGGTGGTCGCCAGCGGCTCGGACGACGAAGACGTCGAGGTGCGCGTGATCGGCTCACGCGGCAACGACGCCAGAATGTTCAGCAAGGTGGAGACCGCGATTCCGGGCTCGCGCCTGGCCACGATCAGGGTGCCGGTTCAGTGGCTCTGCGACGGCAGCGCGAGTCGCATCGCCGACGACACTTACGAGTCGTCCTGCTCGGCCCGAGACGGCGAAGAGTACTCGTGTGTGGCTGGAACCTGCCAGCCCGCCCACGTTGACGTCGACGACCTGCCGGACTTCGATGCGAGCGCCATCTTCGGCGGCGGCTCCGGGCCCGACGACGTTCTTGGCGCGTGCTTCGACACCGTCCGCTGCTTCGACGACGGTGAAGACGTCGAGCCGAACGCGGACTGTGAGCTCCAGGTCGACGTCCCGAACGGAGGCGAGCTGAACGTCGCGCTGAAGTTCCCCTTCGATGCGGCTGACCCGGACGCGAGCCCCGGGATCTGCGGTGAGAACGGCTGCTACGTGCCGCTGGACAAGGACGATCGCTTCGGATGGCGCGGCGACCCCGCCGAGACCGTCGAGCTGCCCCCGGCGGTGTGCGAGAAGCTCGCGAGCGGCGAGGTCGAGCACGTGCGGGTCTGTTATACGCAGCAGACCAAGGCGCCCGAATTTCCGACGTGCGGACCCTGGTCGTCGGTCGCCAGCGACTGAACTCTGGCCGGTCGGCTCGGACGTGAGGTCGGTCCGCCCCAGCGCTGCGTCCCGGTCGGGGCCGGGGTATGCGAACCTGCTCCACGCACCTTCAGGGCGCTCAGCGCGCGGGGCCGGACGGCGCGCCAGCGGCTTTACGCTCGCCCCGTCGCCATGCGATGATTCGTAGCTTCACCGGTAGTTCGATCGGGGTTTTCATGCGACTCGCTTGGCGTAAGGTTCTTTGGTCCGCTGGTCTGCTCGCGCTCTTCAATTGCTCAGGGGACACGGAACCTCGGAAAGGGCAGCTGATGTTGGCGTTGCAGACCGACATGAGCATTCCCAAAGACGTCAACCGCATTCGGCTGCAAGTGCTGGTCGGCGCCAAGCTGCAGCACGATGAAACCTATCCGGTCGCTCCGGAACCGCACGGGACCAAGCTGCCAGCGACGCTCGCGATCGTGGCCGGCGAGGATGAGAACCCGACGGTGCAGGTGCGCGTGATCGGGATTCGGGACGACGCGGCGGGCGTGCTCGCGCGCACGTTTGCCAAGGTCGTGACCACGGTTCCGAAGTCGCGCATCGCGACGTTGCGGGTGCCGATTCAGTGGTTGTGCGACGAAACCGCAAAGGAAGTCGGTAACGAGGAGTACGAGAGCACCTGTCCCAACGACGGTGACGACGAACAGTCGTGCGTTGCAGGCGAGTGCAAGTCGGTGCTGGTCGATTCGGACCTCTTGCCCGACTACACGCCCGAAGACATCTTCGGTGGCGATCCGGGCCCTGACGGGTTCTTCGGCGTCTGCTTCGATACGGTGCCCTGTTTCGATGCGGGCTTCGATGCGGTTCCGAACGACGATTGCGAGCTCGAGCTCGACGTCCCCGAAGGCGGCGATGTCAACGTTGGCCTGAGGTTTCCGACAGAGGTCGACGACGAGGAAGGCACCGGTATCTGCGGCGAAGAAGCGTGCTACGTCCCGCTCGACCAAGACGCTACTTACGGCTGGCGCTTGACGGGGCCGGGCAGTGGCTCCGGCGGCGAAGGCAACGCTGACGAAGACGGCGAGGGCGGTGACGGTTTCGACGGCGGCCCCACCACGGTTAAGCTGCCGGCGAGCGTGTGCGACCGCTTGGACGAAGGCAGCGTCGAGGCCGTGCGGGTCAGCTACGCGTGCCAGACGAAGACTCCGAAGTATCCGACGTGCGGCCCTTGGTCGGCGGTGGAAGAGGGGACCGTCGTCGACGGCGCGGGCGGCAACGGCACGACCGGCGTCATCGCCAACACCACGACTGGCGCTGGCGGCACGGGCAACGTGGTGGGTGAGTGCGCGAGCCTGACGGGGGATAGCATCGACACCGGTGATCCGGGCGTCGACCAGTACGTCTCGGCGGTGCGGCAGCTCGTGCCCTTCGCCGAACAGTACCGAGACATGACCGAGCAAGCTTGCGCGGCTTTGCTCCACCAAACTCCGGTGGGTGACCTCGACGACGCTGAGCTCGCCCAGTTGTGCCAGGACGCATCGGGCGCGGTGTCGGATCTGGTTGGGTCGGGCGGGCTGCATCTGGTCCTCGCAGAGGGATACTGCGTCTCCGACATGGCCACGCAGCTCGGCTGCGAAGACCGCTGCGGTTCGAGCGAAGCCTGCGGGGGCGAGCAAGACTTCCGCTGCACGTCCTTGGTGGGCGATTGCCCGGAGGGCGGCAGTTGCACCGATGGCTGTTACGGCGACAGTGAGGCTCCGACCGCGTGCGTGGGGACCTGCTTCGGCGAGTGCACGGGAGGCTGTTCCGGGCGCTGCACGTTGGCCGACGGAAGCGTCGCGACCGAAGCCTGCACCGGCATGTGCCAGGGCACCTGCAACGGCACTTGCGTGGGCAACTGCGTGAACACGACCGACTGCAACACGACGTGCCGCGCGAGCGCGCCCGACGACGTCTGCGGCGGTGCAGCAGAAAACCTCACCTGTCGCACCCCCCTCAGTACGGAAACTTGCGCCGAAGACCTGTGCGCCGTGAGCTGCGCGCTCGAATCCGCCGTGACGCATGCCTGCAAGATTTCGGTGGTGTCGAGCTATCCGGCGGCGAGCGATCGAGAGCCTGTCTCGCAGGCGGACCGCACGTTGCTCGAGACGAACCTGGGCCCGCTCTCGGACGTCGTGCTGCAGACGCAGGACCTCGACACGACCCTCGAGCAGCTGTCGATCGCCATCCAAGCCTTGGGCGAGCAGGTGGCAGACGATCCGAACTACCTCGATCCAGAAGCCACCGTGTGCTTGAGCGAAGCGCTGGCGCTGCACTCTCAGGCGATCGCCGCGCTCAACCTTGCGGTGGCGAACTCGGCTGCGGTGCTCGACACGTTCTACTTCACCGACGTCTCCGTGGGCGGTGGCGGCACCAACGGGACGGGCGGTACCGATAGTAACAACAGCGCGGGCGGCACTGGTGGCGGCACGGGCGGCACTGGTGGCGAGACCGGCGGCGCTGGTGGCACTGGTGGCGGCACCGGCGGTACCGGCGGCGACACCGGTGGGGAAGCTGGCGTCGGCGGCGTGCCTCCCGACGGCGGGACGAGCGGCGGGGGTGGCACCGCGGGCACCGGCGGCGGGGGTGGCACCGCGGGCGGCGGCGGCACTCCGGGCACCGGGGGCACCGGCGGTGGTTGCTCCTTCGTCTATTGCACCTCCGATGCGGATTGCGGCACGGGCGTGTGTCCCCTCGGCACCTGCGACGTGGCGTTGACGGCGTGTGGCGTCGACAGTGACTGTCCTGAAGACGTGTGCGACGGCATTTGCACCGTGACCGGGACGGGCTGCGAAACCGACGGCGAGTGCAACGGCCCAGACACTTGCAGCCCGCGCTTCTGCGATTGCAGTCCGGGCAGCGGCGGCACGGCAGGTGTCGACGGATCCGGCGGTGCGGCCACGAGTACCGGCGGTGCCGGCGGCACGCTCGGTGGAAGCTCGGGCGCCGGCGGCACGGCAGGAACTTCAGGTGCCGGCGGAACCGTGGGTGGCTCCTCGGGTGCCGGTGGTGTCGGCGGCATGGGCGGAACTGCTGGCTCCGCAGGCAGCGCGGGCAGCGCAGGAACCGCAGGCTTCGGGGGCAATGGCGGGTTCGGCGGCAGCGGCGGCAGCTTCGGCGGCTTCGGCGGAAATGGTGCTTCCGGGGGATCGGGCGGCAGCGGTGGCAGCTCCACGACCGGCGCAGCGAACTGCGGCTACGGTGCCGATCCAGATCCCTGCGAAATCTGCTTGGCAGAGATCTGCTGTGGCTTCGCGACGGCGTGCGACACCGACCCGATCTGTGGCCCCGTGAACAGCCCAGACTCTGAGGTTCAGTGTGTGGTCGACTGCCAGGGTGGCTACGGCTTTCCGACCACCGAGTGCGAGGCGATCTGCGGCCAGAGTGGCAACCTCACGGATGCCGCCGTCGACCTGCTGTCGTGTGGCTCCGAGTGCTTCGACTGCACCGTGCCGAACCCGTAGTCTGACGGGGCATGCTGGCGCGCGCCCTCCATGAGTCTAGCGTGGAGGGGGCTCGGCGAAACGCGAGTGGCTCTAGAACCTGAGTGGCAGCTCGATGGTACCTAGGGTGCCGTCGACCGGGGGAGGGGGTCCGGAGTCTTCGGGCCGAAAGATGAAGTAGGCGCCGATGGCGAGCCCGCTCACGACGGCAGCGCCGCCAGCGATCCACGCCCAGGTGTAGTCCTTGCCACTATCTTCCGGCGTCATGGCGCCGAGGGGCTTGGCTTCTTCTTGGAGGGTGATGCGCAACGTCGTCGTCTGGCTGTCTTGGACGACCGTGTCGCTGCGGTAGGGTCGAAAGCCGTCAGCCGTGACGTGCACGTTGTGTGCGCCGCTTGCGATCGTGCCCGACCATTCGGTCGTGCCGACGACTTTGCCGTCGACGTGGATGATGTTGCCGGGGTCGGCCAAAATGCGCAGCGTCCCTTGGTGGAGCTCTTGTTCGAGGCTGAATTCGAGCAGCTGACTGCCGCCGCTGATTTGGAATGACTCGCGATGTGGCAAGAACCCTTGCTTGCTGATTTCGAAGGCGCGCGTCCCGATCTCGAGACGTACGGGCTTCTCGAGCGGGGTCACGCCGACCGCGGCACCATCGACCGCGACGTTCGCGCCGTCGGGTTGGACCTTGATCGTCACGTCTCCGATGAATTGTGACACCGTGTCGAGCAACGCTTGCGCATCCGCTCGTTCGGTTTCGGTCAACTGTGCACCACTCTCGTCGATGTAGCGCCTGACCAGCTCTTCGACGCGCACGTAGTGACGCAGGTTTTTCTCGGCCGCGGCCATGTTCCACAACAGGCGCGGATCTTTCGACTCTTGATAGGCGCGATCGAACTTCACGACGGCGGTTTGATAGTCGCCGTCCACATACAGGATGCGGCCCGCTTCGTACTCCGCACGCGCAACCCCAGTCAGGCTTTCGGCGAGGGGTTTGCGCTCACCGGCGGCCTGGTTACTTGGAGCCGCCGGAGTGCCCGGTGACTGCTGGGCTGGCGCGATCGTGGTTCCGCTCAGCAGCGCAATCGTGCAAACACAGCTCAGCCAGCGGCCCTTCGTCTGATTTCGCATCGGCGTTCACCCAACTCTCAAGCGTTCGAAGCGTCCAGACCTTGGCCGGCGTTCGACACTGCCGAGCCCAGGTGAGGTGCGAGTCTACTTCAGCTCGATGTTGAGTGGGTTCTTAACTGCGGCCGGCGGCTTCTTTTCGGGCTCAGGTGTAGGTGTAGGCGCTGGCTCTTGCGCCGCCGGAGCGGGTCGCGCTGTGGTGGCGGGCGGCTTCCTGCCCTTGGGCAGCGTGCTGGCGCGTGGCCCGGTCGGTTGCGGTTCGGCCGCGGATGCTGCTGCGGCTGCCGACTCTTCGACGAGCGCGGGCGCGGCCGTCACCTCGGCGACCGGCGCGGCCGAAGCGGGTGGCGCGGGCGTTTTTGCTGGCTCGCCCACGGGTGTGAGCGCGGGGGGAGCGGCGAGCTTCGCGGGCTCGGCTGAAGGTGTCGTGGTGACTACGGCCGACGAGCGCGCCGCGAACCAGGCCACTGAGGCGATCGCGGCAGCTGCCAGCACCCCGCCGCCGAGGAGCAGTGAGCGGCGCGAGCCGTTGGTCTTCTTGGTTTCGCTCCAGCTGGTGTTCGTGGCGCCCAGCGGGCTCGCCGCCGGGGGAGAACTGTTTGCTTGCGCCACCGGCGGCATGACGCCGACCACGCGCGACAAGCGCTCGACCGTGATCTGGGCGTCGCGTCCGAGCGCGTAAGGCACGAGCGCCTGCGCCAGATCGGCCACGTTTTGGAAGCGCAGCGCGGGGTCTTTGTCGAGGCAGCGATACACGACGCGGGCGAGCCCTTCGGGCACGTCGCTCCTGAGTTCCCGGAGTTGACGGGGCCCGACCGTCATGATGTTGGCGATGAGTTCTGGCAACGTCGTGCCGCCGAAAGCGTTCTGGGCGGTGAGCAGTTCGAACAAGATCACGCCGAGCGCCCAGACGTCCGTGCGTACGTCGACGTCGCGCGCGGAACGCATCTGTTCCGGCGACATGTAGTAAGGCGAGCCCATCATCGTCGACGTCTTCGTGAGGCCCGCGTCAGACAGGTCAGGGACGCTGAGCTTCGAGATGCCGAAGTCGAGCACCTTGATCACGGGCGAACCGTCGGAACGCCGCACGACGTACAAATTGGCCGGCTTGAGGTCGCGGTGCACGACGCCCACTTTGTGTGCCTCGGCCATGGCAGAGCAGGCCTGAATCACGTAGTCGACGGCGGTGTCGATGGGCAGAGGCCCGCGCAGCAACTGTGCCGCGAGGTCTTCACCCTCGAGGTACTCCATCACCATGTAGGGCGCGCCGTTTTCGAGGCGGCCCACGTCGATCACGCGGGCGACGTTTTCGCTTCTGATCTTGACGGCGACGCGTGCTTCGCGAAGAAACCTCGCGGCTGCTTCCGGGCTTTCGATCGCTTCGGGGTGCAGGAACTTGACCGCTACCTTCTCTTGCAGCTCGAGGTGCATGGCGGCCACGACCACGCCCATGCCGCCGGCCCCGAGCACCCGCTCGACCCGGTACTTGTCTGCCAGCACATCGCCGGGCGAGACAGGCGGGTTACCGGGGGGATCGGAGTGAGACATGCGTGGCTCGGGCGCTGCTGGGGCTCGTCAACTATGCAGTGGGCGGTTTGGGCTAGCAAGCCCCATCCGATCGGGGCTTCCGCCAATAGTTCCCAGCTTGAGATGCGTCACGCCTTCAAGCGGCGCTCGACCCAAGAATCGACCCCGGGGCTCGGCGAGGTGTGGACCACGCTTCCGTTTTTCGAGAACACTTCGGCCGCCAGCGCGCGGCCGTTGTACTCGCTCGCCATCGCGAACCCGTAGGCGCCAGTGTCCCTAAGAACCACACGCGGAGGGGGGTCACCGATCGCGTGAGTTCCAAAATCGTCGCTGCTTTCGCAGATGGGCCCGACCACGCGCCACTCTTTGCTCCCCGGCGCTCGATCGAGCGGCTCGATGCGGTGGACGGCGCCGTACAGGGCGGGCCGGAGCAGGTCGTTCATACCGGCGTCGATCATGAGCCAGCGGCGCGTCGGCCCTTCTTTGCTCTGACGGACGGAAGCGACCAGCATCCCGTAGGGGCCCACCAGCGACCGGCCGGGTTCCACCACCAGCTCGAGCGCGTCCAGGCCGTGTTCGGCGGCGAGCGTCATGGCGGCTTGGGCGAATTTTGCCGGCGCATCCGCCACCTCCGGCCCGTAGTCGATCCCGAAGCCGCCGCCGAAGTTCATGTACTCGAGCGTGGCCCCGCTGCGGAGCCGTTCTCGAGCGATCTCGCACACCGCGGTCGCGGACTCCACGTACGACTTGGGTGTAGGCAGCTGCGAACCGACGTGGGTAGAGACGCCTACGGCCGTCAACCATTCGCTGGCGTCGATCCGCTCGAAGGCTCGAGCGACGTCCACGCGCGGGATGCCGAACTTGGCGGCATCGTGTCCGGTCGCGATGTGCGAGTGTGAATCGATCTTCACCCCCGGATTGATGCGCAACCCGACCCGCGCGGGGCGGCCCAATGCCTTGGCTCGCTCGGCGATGCGCGTGAGCTCTTCCAGGGATTCGACCTGAATCGCGAAGAGCCCCTGGCTGATCGCGAGGTCGATCTCCCAATCGGCTTTGGCCACCCCGTTGATGGTCATGCGGTTCGGGGCCATGCCCACCCCGAGGGCGACCTTCATCTCACCACCAGAGACCAGACAGACGCCGGTGCCCGCATCCCGCAAGGTCCTGAGGATAGAGCCGGCTCCGTTGGCCTTCATGGCGTAGGCAACCAGGTGGCGCCGTGCCCCGAACGCTTGTTTGAGCTGGGTCGCCGCGCGCGCGATGCCGTCGAGGTCGTAAACGTAGGCTGGGGTCGGTACCTTGGCTTGTTCGAGCAGCGTGCTGAGCCGCGTGCCGCCCAAGGTGGCATGGCCTTCCTGATCGCGCGCAAATGTGGTCATGCGGGCGGACATAGCAGGCGGGCTCGGGGCACGTCACGCGCTCTCGCACGGCTCGCGACGGCAAGGGGTAGGTGTGGGGCGCACGTGCTGGGTGCTCTCGAAATTAGTCAATAATTCTGAATATTTGCTGGCGCGGCCCCGCTCGGCGCTATTTGCTGGCTACAGCATTGAAACGCCTTCTGTGCCATCATGAGTCGGCACTTTGTGTACGGAGGCTGACAACTGATCGTCGCGGCAGAAGCCAAGCCCATTCTCGGCAAGTACGACCTGTACGAGGAGATCGGTCACGGCGGTATGGCCACGGTCTATCGTGCGCACGACAAACGTCTGGGCCGCGACGTCGCCGTCAAGGTGATCCATCGTCACCTGCGTGAGAACCAAGAGGTCGCCGCGCGCTTCGCGAGTGAAGCGCGCGCGGTCGCCAAGGTGAAGCACCCGAACGTCGTCGAGGTGTACGACGTTTCGAGCGAAGACGACCCCGAGCGTTACCTAGTCGTCGAATTGATTCGGGGCACCACCTTGCGCAAGGTGCTCCTCGAACACGGTCACTTGCCTGCGGAGATCGGCGCGGCGATCGGCGTGCAGGTCGCTCGGGGTCTGAACCATGCGCACCGGCAGGGCGTGGTGCATCGGGACGTGAAGCCCGAAAACGTGCTGATCGCCGATGGCAGCGACCGCGGCCGGCGCAAAGAGGGGTCGGCCAACGTCCGCGTGAAAATCACCGACTTCGGCATCGCGAAACTGCTCGATGCTCAGGGCGTCACCTCGACGGGGCAGGTGCTCGGTTCGCCGGCGCACATGGCGCCCGAGCAGATCGAAGGCGGCGACGTCAACGCGCGGGCTGACGTGTTCGGTCTCGGTGTGCTGCTGTACGAATGCGTGGTGGGGTCCTTGCCCTTCGACGGCAAGAACCCCGCACAGGTGCTGCGGCGGGTGTTGGACGGGAGCTTCACGCCGCCCGAGCGCGCTCGTCCGACCGTGGGCGCGGCCTGGAGTCGCATCATCGAAAAGGCTCTGGCCCACAAGCCCGAAGATCGCTACCCGAGCGCCGACGACCTAGCCGACGCGCTCGAGGCCGAGCTCGCGGTGCTCGGGTTCAGCGATCCCGCCGCCGAGCTGGAGGCGTATCTGGACGACTCGCAGGCGTACGACGAGGAGTACGCTCCCCGCATCGTGCTGCGTCTCACCGAGCTCGGTCGCGACGCGCGCCAGCGCCAAGAAATGCCGCGCGCCGCCGCGCTCTTCAATCGAGCGCTGGCGCTGCGTCCCGACAACACCGAACTTCTGGCGGAAGTCGCAGGGCTCGCGCGTCGCCAGCGCCTGCGCCGCACGCTGCGCACAGGCGCGACGGCGGTGCTGGGCGTCTTGCTGATCGTCGGGGCAGGCATGTTCGGCTTCCAACAGTTCAGCCAGCTCGCGGCCGAGCCGGCCGCCGACGCCGAGGCGGGCGAGCGGGCGGGGGGGCGTGAGCCTTCCCAGGTCGCGGCGGAACGAGCCGAGCCCAAGCAGGCCCGCAGCGCACCCACGGCGAGCGCCGCAGCCGAGCGCGCACCCGTGAAACGCGCGCCTCGGCTGACTCGCCCCAAAGTCACCAAGACGGAGCCCGAACTCGACGAGATCCGCGCGGTGCGCATCGTCATCGACGGTCCCCAGAGCGCCACCGTGCGCATCGACGGTCAACTGCGTCCCTGGTACGAGCCGCAAGAGCTGAGCGCCGGTCCCCACACGTTCGAGTTCATCCCGCCCAACAGCGAATGCTGCGAGCATCCGCCCCCCCGCACGGTTCAGGTGCTCAGCGGGGAAGGGGTGCAGGTCGTGAAGGGTCACATCCCCTTCAAGCCGGCTGTCCTGTCGCTCGAAGCACCTCCAGGTGCCAAAGCCAGCTG
>Ga0315910_10005477_pt1 | contig 10392 bp, 11 predicted proteins | sample EdamamesoilMG_FD_204470 | JGI IMG/M metagenome (GOLD analysis project Ga0315910, IMG submission 204470) | Garden soil microbial communities collected in Santa Monica, California, United States - Edamame soil | ecosystem: Environmental > Terrestrial > Soil > Garden | place: USA: California... | reverse complement strand
AAACTTTCTCCCCCTGTGCTTTCACTCGGGTCCCTTCAAGGGACCCGGTAACAGAATCGCCGCCAGAGCCTGCCGCTCCTCGCTGACCAGCACGTTGTACGTGCGGCACGCCGCGCCGATCTCCATCACCTCGAGACCTATCTTCCGCGTCGCGAATTCCGCGCGCAGGGCCGCGCGAGGAAATACCTGGCGCGGGCCAGTCGAAAGCACCACGACCTCAGGTCGCTGCTCGAAGAGGGGCGCGAAGTGTTCCGCGGTGAGCTCGTCGACCGAACGAGGCATCCAGGGCGCGAAGGTGCTGGCCGTGACGATGCAGCTCTCGCGGATCTCATCACCGCCGAGCGAAATGAAGTCGGCGCCGTACCGCCGGATGAGATTGAGGCCTTCGGGTCGTTGCTGGATGAACTTCATGGGTTCGATACGATACCGCCATGCGCCGTCTCACGCTGATCCTCTCCGATTTCTACCTTTCAGAAGAGGCGGGACGAGATGTCCGTCTTCCACCGACACACGAGTTGCCCAATCTCGAATGGTTACTCCGCTTTGCAGATCCGCCAAGGCCCATCGGCGATTGGCGCCGATGGCTGATCGAACAGACCCCACCGGGCTGGCAGCAAGCATCAATCGCAGCCTGCAGTTCCTACGGATACCTCGATGTGCAGGACCTGAAATCGGCCTGGTTTGCCACGCCTGTCGCTCTGGAGGCGAGGCTCGATCACGTTCGGCTGCTCGATCGGGGGCTCATGCATCTCGACGAGCCCGAGCGCGCAGGTTTCCGCGACGAGTTTGCGCGAATTTTCGGACCGACCTGCCAACTCAAGGACGGCGGAGCACGCACCTTCTTTCTGACGGGATTGCCCGCGATGGATGTGCGCACGACGGATCCTGCGCGTCTGCTGGGAAGTGAGATCGGGCCGTCGCTTCCCGCCCGCGAAGCCGGTGACTTGCGAAAGCTGTGGGCGGAGATCGAGATGTGGCTCCATGGTGCGGCGTTCAATGCAGCCAGGGAGCGTGCCGGAAAGCGTCGAATTTCCGCGCTCTGGATATGGGGTGGAGACCCGATGCCTCGCGTTTTCGGCGAGTCGGGTCTGGCAGCGAGGAGGTACCTGGGTGGCGATCCACTGATCGAATCGTTGGGTCGCAGGGGCGAGGCCCTGGAGGGCTCCGCGCGAGCCGCGCCCATGCGCATGCAGGAAGTCTCTGCCACTGGCGGTGACGTTGTCGTGGAGTTCGCCGCGTTGACGGGTGCGCCGCACGAATCGCTGCCGTCGCTCGATGCCCACTGGTTCGCGCCGGCGAGGTCGGCTCTGGCATCCGGTGAATTGGAAAGGCTGGACCTGGTGGCGAACGATCGGTGTTTGAGGATCCGCGCTCGCCAGCAGTGGAAATTGTGGCGCCGAAACCGTCACTGGCTCGCGAGCCTCGGCGCCTGAGCCTATAGAATCGCGCGTCATGGAACTGGTCATCGAACGACGCGCGGCGCGTGGAAGCGAAATCTCCGATCCCGCGCTGCATCCCGTCCTGCGTCGCGCCTACGCGGCTCGCGGCGTCCGCGATAGCCAGGAACTCACGCTCACGCTCGACCGGCTGATGCCGGTGGGCACGCTCGACAGCGTCGATGCGGCCGTCGCGCTGATCCTCCAGCATCGCGAGCGCCGCATTCTCGTCGTCGGGGACTTCGATGCGGATGGCGCCACCAGTACTGCGCTCATCGTGCGTTGCCTTCGCGCGTGGGGTTTCGCCTCCGTCGATTTTCTGGTGCCCAACCGTTTCGAATTCGGTTACGGGCTCACGCCCGAGATCGTCGGTCTCGCGGCGGAACGCAATCCATCGCTGATCGTTACCGTCGACAACGGCATATCGAGCAATGCCGGCGTCGCAGCCGCGCGGGCGCGCGGTATCCAGGTGCTGGTTACGGATCATCATCTGCCCGGGCCGTCGCTGCCGGATGCCGACGTGATCGTCAATCCGAACGTTCCCGGCAGTCGCTTCGGCTCGAAGGCACTCGCCGGTGTGGGCGTGGCTTTTTATGTGATGGCCGCCGTGCGCCGCGAGATCGACGCGCGCGGCACGGTGGTCATGCCGCCGGTCTCGGATTTCCTCGACCTGGTGGCGCTCGGCACCGTCGCCGACCTCGTGCCGCTCGACGCCAACAATCGCGTGCTGGTGGCGCAGGGCATCCGTCGCATCCGAGCCGGTCGCGCTGTGCCGGGCATCCTCGCGCTGCTGGAAATCGGCAAACGCTCGGTCGCGACACTCACCGCTGCTGACCTCGGCTTCACGATCGGGCCGAGACTGAATGCCGCAGGCCGGCTCGATGACATGTCGATCGGCATTCGCTGTCTGCTGGCGGACGACGAAACCGAAGCGAAGGCGCTCGCGACGCGGCTCGATGAACTGAACGTCGAGCGCCGCGAGATCGAAGCGCGCATGCAGGGTGTGGCTCTCGCCGCCGTGAAAAGTCTTCGACAGCCGGAGGCGAATTCACCCACGCGCCACGGCGTGTGTCTGTTCGATGCCGAATGGCACCAGGGCGTCGTCGGCCTCGTGGCCAGCCGCATCAAGGATCGCGTGCGCCGTCCCGTCATCGCCTTCGCGCGCAATGCCGATGGTTCACTACGAGGCTCGGCGCGTTCGGTGCCCGGCATCCACATCCGCGATGTCCTGGACGGCATCGCCACGCGGCATCCCGAGCTCATCAACCGCTTCGGCGGTCATGCGATGGCCGCGGGGCTGTCGCTGGAAGAGAAACATCTGGATGCGTTCGCGCGCGCTTTCGACGAAGAGGTGGCGCGCTGGCGCGATCCCTCCATTCCGTCGAACCGTGTCGAGACGGACGGCGAGCTCACGAGCGACGAGATTGCGCTCGAGACTGCGCAGGCACTCCGCGATGGCGGTCCCTGGGGCCAGGCATTTCCCGAGCCGTGTTTCGATGGCAAGTTCGCCATCAAGAACGCACGCGTGGTGGGCGACAAACATCTCAAGATGTGGGTCACTACCGGCGATCAATCGCGCAACTTCGATGCCATCGCGTTCAACTTCAAAGGCAGCGACGAGGACACGGCACTGCCCGAGGGTGATGTCCGGCTCGTGTACCGGCTCGACATCAACGAATACAAGGGTGAGCGCCGCCTGCAATTGCTCGTCGATCACGTACTGCCATGAACGCCGCTGCTAACTACACGATCCGCGAGGGTGATCCGCTCGACCCGCGCGTGCGCGAGCTCATCGCCGAACTCGACGCCTTCAATTCCGCGCTGTATCCCGCGGAGAGCAATCACTTCGATCCGCCCGAAGCGCTGGCGGCTGCGCGCGCGGTGTTCCTCGTGGTCGAGCAGGACGGTGAGCTGGTCGGTTGCGGTGCGGCGAAGAACTGCGGCGGCTGGGCGGAACTGAAGCGCATGTATCTCAAGCCCAAGGCGCGCGGCGGCGGCATTGCGCTCGCAATGCTCGTGAAACTGCTCGACTGGGCCCGCTCGGAGAAGCTGCCGCTCGCGAGGCTGGAGACCGGCAATGTCAGCGTCGGCGCACTCAAGTTGTACCGACGCGCGGGTTTCAAGGAGATTCCTGCGTTTCCACCCTACAAACCCGATCCGTTGTCGATTTTCATGGAGCGCGCGCTCAGGTAGGCCGGCGGCTCAGGTATGATCCGCGCCGTATGGAAATCAACCAGCTGAAGCGAAAACTCATTGAACTCGAGGAACGTATGTCTTCCTTGAGGGGGTTTCTTTGAGTACGACATCAAGAAAGAGCGGCTCGAAGAAGTAAGCCGCGAGCTCGAAGACCCCGCCATCTGGAACAAGCCTGAGGTTGCCCAGGAACTGGGCAAGGAACGCGCGCGCCTCACGACCGAGCTGGCCGACATGGACAAGGCCACCGGCGCCGTCACCAGCGCCTCCGAACTGCTCGAACTCGCCGAAAGCGAGAACGACGAGGGCATGGCCAGCGAAATCGAACGCGACGCGGCCAAGCTCGAAGCCGACGTGCGCAAGCTCGAGTTCAAGCGCATGTTTCGCGGCGAGATGGATTCCCACAGCGCGTTCCTCGACATCCAGGCTGGCGCGGGCGGCACCGAGGCGCAGGACTGGGCGCAGATGCTGCTGCGCATGTATCTGAAATGGGCGGCGGCGCGTGGCTTCGACGCCGAAGTCATCGACTCCAATCCTGGCGAAGTCGCGGGCATGAAGAGCGCGACCATTGAAATCAAGGGCGATTACGCCTACGGCTGGCTTCGTACGGAAACGGGCGTGCATCGCCTGGTGCGCAAGTCGCCGTTCGACTCCGGCAACCGCCGACACACTTCGTTCGCCTCGGTGTTCATCTCGCCGGAAGTCGACGACGACATCAAGGTCGACCTGAATCCGGCCGACATCAAGATGGACGTCTACCGTTCGAGCGGTGCCGGCGGCCAGCACGTCAACAAGACGGAGTCGGCGGTGCGCCTAACGCACGGCCCTACGGGCATTGTCGTCGCCTGCCAGAACGAACGCAGCCAGCACAAGAACCGCGCCACAGCCATGAAGATGCTGAAAGCGAAGCTCTACGAGCTCGAATTCAACAAACGCAATGCAGCGGCGAAAGTTCTGGAAGACTCCAAGAGCGACGTGAGCTGGGGTAACCAGATCCGCTCGTACGTTCTCGACCAGTCGCGCATCAAGGATCTGCGCACCGGCGTGGAGATCGGCGACACCAACAAGGTGCTCGACGGCAATCTCGATCCTTTCATGGAAGCTTCTCTGAAGGCGGGCCTGTGAGCGACGACGAGAATCAAATCATTGCCGAGCGCCGCGCAAAGCTTGGCGCGCTGCGCGAACAGGCGAAGGCCGCGGGCAAGGCCGCCTTCCCGAACGACTATCGTCGCGACGTGCTCGCCACACACTTGTTAGCCGAGTACGGCGACAAGCCGGCCGAGTGGTTCGATGCGAACACCGTGCGTCTGCACGTCGCGGGCCGCATGATGTTTCAACGCATCATGGGCAAGGCAAGCTTCGCCAAGCTCCAGGACCGTACCGGCCAGATCCAGATCTTCCTGCAGCGCGATGCACTCGGAGAGTCGTACGAGGCGTTCAAGAAGTACGACGTCGGCGACATCCTCGCGGCCACCGGCACGCTGTTCAAGACGAAGACCGGCGAACTGTCGGTGCGCGTCGAAGAATTGCGCATGTTGACCAAGTCCTTGCGTCCGCTGCCCGACAAGTGGCACGGCATGGCTGATGTCGACATGCGTTACCGACAGCGATACGTGGACCTCATCGTCAACGAGCAAAGCCGCAACGTCTTCCTGACACGCACGCGCATCCTCAAGTACCTGCGCGACTTCCTCGACTCCATGGACTTCCTCGAAGTCGAAACGCCGATGCTCCAGTCCATTCCTGGCGGCGCCGCGGCGCGTCCGTTCAAGACGCATCACAACGCGCTCGACATGGACATGTTCCTGCGAATCGCGCCGGAGCTTTTCCTCAAGCGGCTCACGGTCGGCGGATTCGAACGCGTGTACGAGATCAACCGCAATTTCCGCAACGAGGGCGTGTCCACGCGGCACAACCCCGAGTTCACGATGCTGGAGTTGTATGTCGCATATGCCGACTACAAGGACCTCATCGGAATGGTCGAGCGTGCAATGCAGGGTATCGCGGACGTGATCCACGGCAAGCGCCAGTTCCAGTACCAGGGACGCGACTACGACCTCGACAAGCCGTTCACGCGCATCACGGTGCTCGAAGCCGTCGCCGCCCACACGCCGGGCTTCGACGTGTCACGCGCCCGAGAAGTGGACTATCTACGCAGCGTGGCCACCACGCATGGCATCAAGTTCAAGCCCGGTGACGGCGCTGGCAAACTGCAGATCGAACTGTTCGAGAAGTTTGCCGAGCACACGTTCATGGACCCCACGTTCGTGTACGCGTATCCTGCGGAGGTCAGCCCGCTGGCACGCGCCAACGATGCGGATCCGTTCCTCACGGATCGTTTCGAGTTCTTCGTGGCAGGTCGCGAGCTCGCCAACGGCTTCTCCGAGCTCAATGACGCGGAAGACCAGGCGGCGCGTTTCCGTGCGCAGGTGGAGCGAAAGGACGCGGGCGATGACGAGGCGATGTATTACGACGCCGACTACGTGCGCGCGCTCGAATACGGCATGCCTCCCACCGCGGGCCTCGGTGTAGGCATCGACCGACTCGTGATGTTCTACACGGACTCGCCGTCGATCCGCGACGTGCTGCTGTTCCCTCACATGCGTCCCGAGCAGTCGTAACCGGATGAACGCGCCCATAGGAGTGTTCGACTCCGGCGTCGGCGGGCTTACCGTGCTGCGCGCGCTGATGGGCGAACTTCCGGGCGAAGACTTTCTTTACCTCGGCGACACCGCTCGGCTTCCGTACGGCACCAAGAGTCCCGAAACCGTGGCGCGTTATTCGGTGCGCGCGGCAGAAGCGCTCGAGAGTCGCGGCATCAAGGCCCTCGTGGTGGCGTGCAACACGGCCTCGGCTACGTCCTTGCCCAGTCTGCGCGAACGATTTCCCACGCTGCCGGTGATTGGGGTCATCGAACCTGGCGCGCAGGCTGCGTGCGAAGCGTCCGCGAGCGGCCGCATTGCAGTGCTCGCGACGGAAGGCACGGTTCGTGGCGGCGCCTACGAACGCGCGATCCTCGCGTTGCGTCCCGACGCGGTCGTCACCCAGGTTTCGGCGCAGGTTTTCGTGGCGTTGGCGGAAGAGGGCTGGAGCGAAGGCGAGGCGGTCGATGCCGTGACCGAACGCTATCTCGCCCATCTCGACGCCCGCGTCGACACGGTAGTCCTCGGCTGTACTCACTTTCCTCTGCTGGCCGGCGCCATCGCAAAGCAACTGGGTCCGACGCGCCGCGTCGTGGATTCGGCGGCGACGACGGCCAGGGCCACTGCGCGCGAACTCGCGGCGCGCAACCTGGCCGCAGACTCGGCGCGCACCGGCACCATGCACTTGCTCGCCACCGACAGCCCTGAGCGGTTTGCGCGTGTCGGTGCACGTTTTTTGGGATCATCCATCGCCGAAAAGCGGGTTCAGGCAATCGACCTTTAGATACTTTCCATAACGCGGTTACACTTGGCGCGCTGAATCACAGACGACAAGAACAAGGGAAGGCTGGATGAGAGAGAGATCTGGAGTTGCACACGATCGTGCCGTGATGCCGATGCGTTATGGCTTCGCGGATACGCTGTCGGGCCAATTGCACTTCCGCGCCTGCGGCGCCGGCCCCGACATCGTGCTGCTGCCCTGGCTCCCGGCCAGCGGTCGCATGTACGAACACGTCATGCCTCATCTCGCGCGCTCCGGTTTTCGCGCCATTGCCTTCGATCTCGCCGGCTCCGGCCGGTCTCACAAGAAGTGCAAGAACTGGACGATGCAGCAATACGCGACGGACGTGCTCGAGGCCTGCGGCTCGTTGCATACCGTGCCCTACACGGTGGTAGGTGGGCGCTTCTCCGCCTCGGTGGCCGTGGAAATGTTGTTAGCCTCGCCCGCGCAGGTCACCGGCGCGGTGCTCGATGGCGTCCCGGGGCTCGCTCCCGAGGAACTCCGCAAGATGCCCGGGCCGACCAGCGGTCTTTCACCCAAGCTCTCGGATGACGGCGCTCATCGCACCTTTGCGTTCGACGTCGCCGCGCGGTCGCTCAAGGACTGGGATCCGTCGTTTGAAGTGACCGCGGAAACCCTGCCCCTGGTCTACGAATACATGCGCGACTATCTCGAGCTGGGATTCGACAACATCGCGGCCGGCGTCGACGCCGATGCGAAAGGCGGCAAGGGCAACTACGACGTCCTGGCCCGGCTCGGAGAAGTGTCGCAGCGCGTGCTGGTCATGACATCGGACTCCGACAGCCTCGCGCCCGCGTACAACCGCGCGCTCGAGCGCGCCCGCAACTCGCGTGGGCACAAGTTCGAAGGAAACCATCCCGTGCTGACGCCGGCGCGCGCCGCGGAATATGCGCAGGTAGTGGTGTCGTTCGCGCGGCGCTGAGAAGCCCGCGCAAACATCCGGTCACCTGTCGCCTTCGGGACCTATTCCGGCAGGGAATAGGGCAGTGGCAGCGGCCCTTCCACGACGACCGCGCCAGGCTGCATCGGCGCAGTTTCCGTGGACTCCGCCGCGCCGCTCGCGAACGTTCCGACCGCGAGCAGATCCCATCCGCCTTGCATGGCCGGTGCAGAACGCACCACCGTGAGCGCACGTCCTTCGACGGTGCGCGCGCTGTCGCCGGCGCGCGGCGCGTTGGCGCCCGGCGCATGCCAGCGCTGCAGTCTCCGCTTCACGCGACCGCGGTAGTGAGCGCGGGCGATGACTTCCTGGCCCGTGTAGCAACCCTTGTCGAACGCGATCGCGCCTAACAAGTCCAGGTTCAGCATCTGCGCCACGAAAGCTTCGCTGGTCGCCATGAATATCTGTGGCAGGCCGGCGGCGATGTCGGCGCGCTCCCACTTCGCGCGCTCCGTCGCGTCCCCGGAAAACACGGGGGCGCGGGCCGAGGGCAGCAGCTGCATGCGACGGCCAAACCAGTCGATCGTCGCGTCCTCGGTCGGCGCGTCGGCCGTAACGCCGACGACTCGAATGGCTTCCGAGGCGTCTTCGATTTTCACTTTCGAGCGCAGGATGAACTTCCGCAGCCGCTGCTCGACGACAGCCGTGAGCTCGCGCGGCAACACCGCGAGTACTTCTTCGGCCGACGTCCGCATCAGGGCGAGCACCGCGACGGCGCGCCCCTGCGCGCTGTGGAGACCCGCCAGCGTCGAGGAACCCTCGCCGAGCTTCTCGACGTCGGCAGATAGTTGGCCCTGCAGAAAGCGCGCGGCATCCGGTCCGCGAAACGCCAGCACGCCCAGGGCGCCCCAGGTTTCCGATGCGCTGGATAGATCGACGCCGGCTCGAGTGCTCATCTTTGTTTTTGCAGGGGTTTCATATGGTCTGACGCGGCCGATTCTGGCAGAATTCGCGCCCGTGCCGAATGCCCCTTCCGATGTAGTTCCTGTCAGCGCCGCCGAGGTCGAATCGGCTGCCGCAGCCGCGAATGCTGCCGCTGCGCCGGCACCCGCTGCACCCCAGGCCGCGTCAGCTTCCATAGAGTTTGGCGGCCCGCCCGGCCCGGAGCCCACGCGCTTCGGCGACTGGGAGAAGAATGGCCGTTGTGTCGACTTCTAAGGTTCAACGATGAGTCAGCGACCCATTTCCCCTCATCTCGGTGTGTACAAGTTCATGTACACGATGTCGCTGTCGATCCTGCATCGCCTCACCGGCTGCGTGGCGACAGTCGGCTTCCTCGTGTTCGTCTGGTGGCTCATGGCCCTGGCATCGGGTCCGGATTCCTACGCCGGCGCCATGCAGCTGCTGAGCTCGCCGTTCGCCAAACTACTGCTCGTCGGCTTCACGTTTTCATTCGTGTACCACTTCTGTAACGGCATCCGGCATCTCGTGTGGGACACGGGCCGCGGCCTCGAACGCGCGCAGGCACGCCGCAGCGGCGCTTTCGTGATCGTTGCCGCTGTGGTGCTCACGGCGCTGGCGATCTGGTTTGGTTGCCAGGCCATGGGCTTCTCGGTGGTGACGCCATGAGCCTGCGTTCCCCTTTGTCGAAAGTGATCGGTCGCGGTTCGGCGGGCGAAGGCGTGGGGCATTGGTGGATGCAGCGAGTCACCGCGATTGCGCTGATCCCGCTCACTCTCTGGTTCGTCTTTTCGCTGCTGGATTCGTCACTCCAGTCCTATGAAGCCATGCGTGGCTGGATCGGCCAGCCCTGGGTGGCGGTGCTCAGCTTGCTGCTGGTGCTCACGCTCGCATGGCACTCGAAACTCGGGGTCCAGGTGGTCATCGAAGACTACGTTCCTTCCAAGGGCACGAAGACCACCGCGCTGCTGGTTTCCACGTTCATTCACGTGATCGCCGCCGTCGCAGGCGTCTTCGCGATCCTCCGACTGGCGCTCTCCTAATGGAATTGGCCTGAAAAGTCCTGGCATGAAAGATTACGAATTCATCGATCACACCTACGACGTCGTCGTCGTGGGCGCCGGCGGCGCCGGTCTTCGCGCCACGCTGGGTCTCGCCGAGGCCGGGCTATCTACCGCCTGCATCACCAAGGTGTTCCCGACGCGCAGCCACACGGTGGCGGCGCAGGGCGGCATCTCCGCCGCGCTCGGCAACATGGGCGAAGACGACTGGCGTTTCCATTTCTACGACACCATCAAGGGCTCGGACTGGCTCGGCGACCAGGACGCCATCGAGTTCATGTGCAAGGAAGCGCCCGCGGCGGTTATCGAGCTCGAGCACTACGGCGTGCCGTTCTCGCGCACCAACGACGGCCGCATCTACCAGCGCCCGTTCGGCGGCATGACCACGAACTACGGCAAGGGCACGGCGCATCGCACC
>Ga0315910_10005476_pt1 | contig 10392 bp, 9 predicted proteins | sample EdamamesoilMG_FD_204470 | JGI IMG/M metagenome (GOLD analysis project Ga0315910, IMG submission 204470) | Garden soil microbial communities collected in Santa Monica, California, United States - Edamame soil | ecosystem: Environmental > Terrestrial > Soil > Garden | place: USA: California... | reverse complement strand
TTGTGCACGACGGGATCGAGCAGGATGCCCGCGTACATCGCGGGCAGGTAGACGATCGAGGCGAAGAGCAAGGCGCGCGCGCGCGCGCGGTCCTCGCGCAGCGAAAAACGCCACGCCGCTCCGATGTAGATCGCGCCCCAGGCCAGCGCGGCGATCGCGTACACCGCGCCCGCTTCCCCGTGCAGCGTCGGCAACAGCGAGATCGGCAGCAGCGTCAGGCCGTAGAGCAGGGCCTGCCGCCCCGCGACGCCCTCGTTGCCCGGCATCGCCGGCAGCATCTTCATGCCGGCGCGCGCGTAGTCTTCGCGGTGCAGCCAGGCGATCGCCATGAAATGCGGGAACTGCCAGCAGAACAGCAGCGCGAACAGGGACCAGCCCCAGCTGGTCGGGTATCCCGCGACGGCGGTGGCGGCGATCAGCGGCGGCATCGCGCCGGGGACTGCGCCGACGATCGTGTTCAGCGTCGAGACGCGCTTGAACGGCGTGTAGACCAGCGCGTAGGCGACCAGAGTGCTCACCGCGAGCAGCGCGCTGAGCAGGTTGAAGCCGACCGCGAGACCGAGCGTGCCGGCCAGGCCGAGCAGCGAGGCGCCGATCAGCGCGTCGCGCATGCGCACCTGCCCGGTGACCAGCGGACGCAGACGCGTGCGCTGCATCAGGCGATCGGTGTCGCGCTCCAGCGTGTGGTTGAAGATCGCCGAGCTCGCCGCGACCATGCCGACGCACAGCGAGGCGAGGAAGGCGCGCTGGAAGTCGAGGTCCGGCGCGCAAGCCAGCAGCGCCCCGACCAGGGCCGAGAGCAGCACCATCGAGGCGATGCGCGCCTTGGTCAGGTCGAGCCAGGCGGCGAGCAGCGAGCTGCGCTGCGCGGCCGACGCATCTTCCAGCAGCTGGTCCCGGCTCATCGCGTCGCCCCCAGGCCAAGCAGCTCGCCGGCCTCGGCGTTGCAGAGCACGCGCCGCGCCCACATGGCCGCGGCAACCGTCTGCGCCAGCAGCAGCGCGCCCACGGCGACGTGTCCGGTGGCGAAAATCGCCTCGCCCATCGAGACCGGCGCCTGCATGCCGCCTGAAACCTCGTAGATCCAGAACGTGGCCAGCGCGCCGAGCGCGATCTGCACGCCGACCAGGACCGCGAGGTTGCGCCTGACGCGCAGCAGGATGCTGCGATCGCTGCCGCCGCGCGCGCCCTGCTCGACGGCAGCTCGCAGTTGCTTCGAGGTGCTGACCACGGCGCCGAGCACGGCGGCGGCGACCAGCACGTGCAGGGCCAGGCCCAGGTCCGAGCCGGTGTGCCTCAGCCATGCGCCGAGGCTGACCTGCACGAAGGTCGCGCCGACCAGGAAGCTCGTGGTGCGCGCCAACCCCGGCGCGGTCTTGCAGGCGCTCGGGCTCACGGCACGCCAGCGCGGCGAGAGGAACAGCGCGGTGGCGAACAGGAATCCGAACACGGCCTGGGCCAGCGCGCCGTGCACGAATGCAAGTTCCGGACTGTTCTCGAGCACGCGCAAGCCGCCGAGCAGACCCTGCACGCAGACGGCAAACAAGGCCAACGCGGGCAGGATGCGCGCCAGCGGTCGCGACTCCTTGCGCCAGGCCACGATCGCCGCGGCGATCGCCAGCAAGCCGACCAGCGAACCCAGCTCGCGGTGGTGGTGCTCGACGAACACGCCGATGCTGCCGAAACGCTTCTCCACCGGGTAGGCCCACAGGAAATAGCCGTCGGGTCGGATCCAGCCGCTCTCGGCCATGCCCGCGCGCAGCGTGGTGACGGTGCCGCCGAAAAGCACCAGCGGAATCGAGGCGATCCAGGTCGCCAGGCTCAGGCGATGAGGCCAGGGTCCGGGGGAACCGGAAGGGGCGTGGGCAGTCACGGCAACAGTGTAACGATCGAAGGGCCGCCGCCGCGACGCCTCGGATCGCGCGCCGCGCGGCCCTTCCACGCCCCGCCCGCGGGTCTAAGCTGTGCGGATGCGCCCCACGGGAATGTCACGTTGAGATCCTCGATCCTGCTCGACCGCCACCGCCGGGCGGACGCCCTGCTCAGCTCCGCCGAGCCGCCGCTGCTGCTCAGCTACGGCGACGTGCCGGCCGAGTACCGCGCCGGCTGCGAGGGCGCCGCGCTCTTCGACCGCAGCGACCGCGGCTCGATCGACGTGGTCGGCAGCGATGCCGCCAGCTTCCTGCACCGGCTGTTGGCCAACAGCGTGCGCACGCTGAAGCCGGGCGAGGGCAATCGCAACCTGCTGCTGTCCAGCCGCGGCAAGGTGCTGGCGGTTTTCGAACTCGAGCTCGCCGCCGACCGCGTGCGCTTGTCGACGCAGCCCGGGCAGGCCGCCGGACTGCTGGGCGCGCTCGACACCTACCTGTTCGCGGAGAAGCTCAAGCTGGTCGATCGCAGCGAGGAATCAGCGCCGCTGGAACTCGCCGGCCCCAAGGCGCGCGAGATCGCCGAGCGACTGCTCGGCCGGAGCCTGCCCAACGCAGACCACGCCTGGATCGAGCACGATTTCCAGGGTGCGAGCCTGCGCGCGAGCGCGATGATCGTCGCCGGCTCGCCGGGCGTGCGCCTCGACGCGGGTCCCGCGGCTGTCGAGCGACTCTGGGACGCGCTGATCGCGCTGGGCGCGAGGCCCGCGGGCATCGCGGCGCAGGATTGCCTGCGCGCCGAGGCCAACTGGGCCGAGCCCGGAGTCGACATCGACGAGAACGTCTACCCGCAGGAAGCGCGGCTGGAGCGCGCCTTCAGTCTGAGCAAGGGCTGCTACATCGGCCAGGAGGTCGTGGCCAAGATCGACACCTACGGCGGGCTCAACAAGCGCCTGGTCGCGCTGAAGATCTCGCACGACGATCCGTTGCCGCGCGGCACGCGCCTGTACCGCCTCGACGAGGGCGAGTGGCGCGACCTGGGCCTGATCACCACCTGGGCCTACTCCTTCGTGCTCGACAGCGGACTCGCGCTGGCGTTCGTCAAGCGCCGCCACCAGGCCAGCGGCACGCAGTTCCGTGTCGGCGAGGGGCCTGCGACGGCGGTCGTGGTCCCCTCGCCGGTGCGCCCGAGCGCGGTCGAGGTCACCGGCGAGTTCGAGAGCGCGCCGGCCTAGCGATTCAGCGCCCTGCGCTGAAGATCTGCGGCGCGCCGCGCGCCGTGCGCAGCTCGATCGCCACGTCGATGTTGATCGGCCCGGCGGGCACGCTGCCCTCGATGCGCACCGGAACGCCCGAGCGGGCCTCCATCCAGATCGAGATCGTGCCGTGGATACCGAAAAGGCCCTCGAACTTCGTGGTCTCGCTCTCGGACGAGTTCTCCGGGGCGCTGGTCCGTAGCTGCACCTGGACGCACTCGAACTTGCCCGCGGTGGTTTCGATCGACTTCGACTCGCCGCGCACCAGCTGCACCTGCCACAGGTCGGTGCGGTCGATCAGCGGGAACTCGATCTTCTCGCGGCCGTCGATCACCAGGCTGCGTGCCAGGAAAACGGCGGTCAGCATGTCGAGCGTGCCCGCCGGGATCTCGCGCATCCGCGGCTCGCGCCAGACGCGGTGCTCGCCTGCCTTGCACTTCTTGCAGTGCCGGTCGTCCTGCCACGGCCAGGTGCCCGACTCGTAGTGCGCTTTGTCCTTGCAGCCCTTGCAATGGCCGTCGCTGCGGTAGCGCGAGGATTCCTTGCCTTCGACCTGGCCCAACATCGTCTCGCGCTGGCGGCTCTCGGTGCCGGTCTGCACGTTGCGGTGCACCGTGCGCGGCCAGGCCTGCGGCAGCAGCGCGGAGCTGATCGTGTTGTCGAGCGTGTAGACCTGGTAGCTGCCCTCGGCCCGGCCCTTGAGCAGCACCTGCTCGCCCTCCGCGCCTCCGGGGACGTCGGAGTAGAAGGGCTGCACTTCGCTGGTCATCGTCACCTTGCCCACCGTCGGATTGCCGATCCAACCCAGGTTCAAGTGGACCTCGTAGACCAGCGACTCCTGCCGCGGAAAGAGCAACGGCACCTCGCCGCTGCCGCGATCGAGGCGCAGCAGTTCGGGGACGCTCTCGGCGACCTTCGGCGCCTGCGCGGCGGGAAGCGGCTTGTCCTGCGCGCTCGCTGCCGGCGCCGGTGCGGGCTCGCCCGCTTCGACCGCCGGCTGCGACACCTCGGGTGCCGCGGCGATCGCGGGCTCGTCGACCTGGACCTGCTGCGCCTGCGCCCGCTCGCTCGCCGGAGCTTCGTTTCCTTCGCGCGCGAACAGGCCTGGCGCGCAGGCGGCCATGAGCACGGAGCAGGCGCCCAGCGCCCCTTTCGCGAAACTCGTCGCTCGGCGCTTCAAAGCGTGTCCTCGTCCCGGTCTCCATGCCCCACGTGCTCGCGATCGAGGCGACGCTCCGCTTCGCGCACGGCGACGCGCGCCGGAGGAAGGTCCTCGGCCGCGGCGAGCCGTAGCACGCTGGCGACCGTCGCGCCCACGCGGCGCTCGATCGCCTCGACGGGTTCGCGCGTTCCGTGCAGATGGAACGTGGCCCCGCGAATCAAGGCACCTGCGTTGATCACGAAGTCGGGAACATACAGGATTCCGCGTTCGTGTAAACGATCGCCGTGCAGCGCGCGCGCGAGCACGTTGTTGGCGCCACCGGCGACGATGCGGCAGCGCAGGCGGGTCAGGGTCAGATCGTGCAGGATCCCGCCCATGCCGCAGGGAGCGAAGACGTCGCAAGGCGGGTCGTACTCGCTGGCGGGATCGAGGCGCTCGAGGCCGTACTCGCCGCAGATGCGCTCGGCGCGCTCGCCGTGGACTTCGGCGGCCAACACGCGCGCGCCGCGCTGCGCCAGTCGCCGCGCGACACGCGAGCCGACCTCGCCCAGGCCCTGGACCACGATCGTGCGCCGCGGCCAGTCGACCTCGCCATCGAGGTGCAGCAGCGCGGACTGCATGCCGGAGTAGACGCCGGCGGCGGTCGCCTCGGCGAGCTCCCCGGGACCGGCGGGACCGGGATCGGTGACGAAGCGCGTGTGGCGCGCCAGCGCACGCAGCTCGCTGTCGCCGGTGCCCAGATCCGGGCCGGCGTAGTAGCGGCCGGCCAGGCGCTCGATGTAGCGCCCCAGGTACTCGAAGGCCGCCTGCGGCTCGAGGTCGTGGCGGTCGAGCACGACCAGTTTGGCTCCCCCAGCGGGCAGTTCGGCGAGCGCGCACTTGTAGGTCATGGCGCGCGCCAGGCGCAGGCAGTCGCGCAGCGCCTGCGTCTCCGTGGCGTAGGTCCAGCGCCGGATGCCGCCGAAGGCCGGGCCGCGGCTGGTGTCGTGCAGCCCCAGGAAGGCGCGCAGGTGCGAGCGTCCGTCGTGGATCGCGACCACCTCCTCGAACCCCTCGCGGGCCATCGCATCGAGCAAGTGAATGGCCATGGTGTGCTGCTGAAGCTACCAGGAACCGCAGCCCGGCCATCCGCGGGGATCGGCCTCCCCGACCGCGCCCTTGTGCGCCGAGCTCGCCGGGAGGAAGCTCTGCGACGCCGGGAAGATCCGCTCCCGCGGACCGTCCCCCACGGCAACCCCCAGCCACGGAACTGCGTGAATCACAACCCTTGCTCCCGCGGCAGGTGGGCCCTGCTCGCCGCAGGCCTCGCCCTGCTCGCGTCCTGCCAGTCCTCGAAACCCAAGTCCGAGGAACCTGCGGCGGATGCCTCGGCCGCGGATGAGGCCAGCGCGGAGGCCCAGGGGATCCCCTACGATGCCCGCGTCTGGGACAAGGGACCGCCCGAGGCCCTGGGCGCCTTCCTGGCCGAGCTGGACAAGTCGATGCGCGCCTGGACGAACCTGACGCTGACCGCGCAGACCTCGTCCGACAAACAGAAGGCAAGCAAGCTGCAGCTGGATCTGATGCGCCGCGTGCACGCGCGAGAGCAGGATCTGGTCGACACGCTCGAATCGGGCCCGCCGCGCAACCGCGCGATCGCCGCCGGGGCGCTGGGCTTCGCGGCATCGCGCGAGGTGCAGGGACCGTTGATCGTCGCGCTGGGCGACAAGTACACCGACGTGGTGCAGAACGCCGCGCTTTCGCTGGCCTTGCTGGAGCAGCCGGACACTCCGCTGCTGCCGCTGCTGGAAGTGATGCAGAACAACGTCGCCGGACAAGCGCGCTCCAACGCCGCCTACGCGGTGCGCACGATCCTGCAGGCGGGCGCGCCGCCCAGCGAGGACGCGGTCAAAGCCGCGCGAGCGGGTTTGCTCGACATGGAGCCCTTCGCGCAGGCGCAGTCCGCGCTGCTGATCGCGATTCTCAAGGACGGCGAGAGCGTGCCTGGTGTGGTGGAGCTGCTCTCCTCCCCGGAGCCGCTGGTCGTGCGCGCCGCGATCCAGTCGCTGCTGGCCTTGGGTCGCGCCGAGCCGCGGCAGATGGGGCCGACGGCGCGGGGGCTGGTCCAGGGGCTCGAGCTCGCGCCCGCGAACCTGCGGCCGGAAGTGCTGCGCGCGCTGGTGACCCTCTCCGGCCACAACTACGGCCAGAACGAGAAGGAATGGGCCGAGTGGGCCCAGCGGCTGCCCTGAGCCGCGCTCCGCGAGCGCCGGCGAGGACGCGGGGGCGGCGGCTGCTACCCTGAGGGCGTGAGAGTGCGCCGGCATCGAGCGTGGGCCTGGGCGCTGGCAAGCGCTTGGCTCGCGTCGGGCCACGCGGCCTGCTCGCGCGAGGACGGCGCCCCCGCCCCGCAGCCGGCGGCGGGCGCGAGCGCGGCCTCGGAAGCGCAGTCCAAGCCGGCCGCGGCCGCGCCATTGCCGCCGCGCCGCGCGATCGCGGGTCTGGCCGGATTCCAGATCGACTCGCGCGTGGTGTTCGACAGCGAGCCGGAAAAACCGCACACGCTCAGCGCGACCTTCCTCTTCCCCGAGCGTGTCCGCCTGCGCATGGCGCTCGAGCACGGCGATGCGGCCGAACGCGTGCTCGCCTACCGCTGCGGCAGCCGCGGCTTTTTCATCGGCCCGCGCGAATCCGCCTCGCGGGAACTGCTCGGAACCGAGCGAGGCGCGCTGGTGCTGCAGACCGAGCTGCGCCGCGCGCTGTTCCTGTGGCCCGACGGTTTCGCGTGGGCGGGTTCCGGCAGCGAGCGCCGCGCGGATCTGGGTGCGCTGGGGAGCTTGCGCGCGGAATTGGACGGCGCCGGCCGGCCGAGCGCGATGCACTCGATCGACGCGAGCGCCGCGGCCGTCGAGACGCTGCGCGGGATCGCCTGGAAGCCGCGCGGCGCTCGGCAGTTCCCCAGCCACTTCGAACTGTGGGCCGGCGGCGAGCGCATCTGGGTCGAGGACGTCGACAAGCTCGAAACCGCGCTCGACTACATCGACGCCTTCTTCCTGCCGCCCGACCGTCGCGGGCCCGCGGATCCCGAGCGCGCGCGGCTGCGCCCGATCGACGCACCCGGCGGATTCGAGTGCCGCATCGCCTTGCCCGGCAGCCCGCCGCCGACTTGGACCAGCGCCTTCGCCGCGGCCCAGGAAGCGCGCGCGAGCTGGGCAGGGCGCGGCCTCACGACGCTCGAGGGCGATTGGATCGAAGTCGACGCCAGCGCCGCCCCCATGGCCGTGATCCTGCGCGCCAGCGCGGTCGAGCCGGCGCTCGCGGCGGACTGGAGCTGGCGCGACGAATGCCCGGCCTGGGAGCTGAGCCTCGCGGCCGCGGCCGCCATCGACGCCGCCGCGCTCGAGCTGCTGCTGCGCGCGGCCCCGTCGGACCCAGAGCCGAGGCTGCGGCTGGAGCGGCTGCGCGGCGCGGACAAGACCGAAACATTCCGCCTGATCGCCCTGCCAGGCCTCCCCTGAGAACTGGCCCGCATCGCTGGTGCGCGATGGCGGCGGCCCTTGTCCCCCGCGGTACGGCAGCGCCGCGGCTCGCGCGAGTCGGATGGACGCCCGCCCGGCATGGATTCCGGCGCGCGCGGAGGCCTTGCGCCGCGCCGACCAGCGATGCGGGCCAGTTTCCGGGAGTGTCCACGGCAAGACACGCTGACCCCGGCTTGCTACGCAGGAACCTGCCACGGCGGCATCGCAGAGCCACTTTCGATGCCCTGCCCTGCGCGTCCGTGCCTACGATAAGGGTGCGAGGAGGGCGGCATTGCTTTTGCAGTGCACGGGTACGGTCCAGTCGTTCCGCGTGCCCACCTCAGCTGCGACCGTAGGATCTCCCATGCGACGTCTCCAACGATTCACCTGCCTGGCGCTCGCCCTTGCCGGCCTCCTTGCCCTCGCGCCCGACGGGTTGGCGCAACGCCCCGGCCAGGGCGGAGGGCGGCCGGCCTCGAGCGGCGGCGGCATGTCGCGACCGAGTTCGTCGCCGAGTTCCGGCGCGTCGCGGCCCAGCGCTTCGCCTTCGCGGCCCAGCGCCTCGCCTTCGCGGCCGAGCGCTTCGCCCTCGCCCTCGCGCTCGAGCGCTTCGCCGTCGCGGCCCTCGGTGAGCGCACCGACTTCGCGGCCCTCCGCCAGCCCCAGCCCGCGCGCTTCGACCTCGTACGACGCGCCGCGCAGCTCGAGCGGCTCGGCGTCGCGAACCAGCAGCAGCGCACCGCGGCCTTCCGCGAGCAGCGACAGCGGCTCGTCGAGCTCCAACGGCGTGCGCTACCTGCCGCGAGCGGATAGCTCCTCTGCGCTCCCGTCCAGCGGCGACGTTGGCACCGCCACGGCTTCGCGCGACGGCTCGAGGGCGTGGTCGACCTTCCCGCGTTCCGCAGGTTCGCGCCCCTCGAGCGGCAGCGAGTTGCCGACCATCGGCACGGTGCAGCCGCGCCGCGGATTCCCCAAGCTCTTGGGATCGACCAGCGGCAGCGTCAGCGGCATGGGACCCTCGGCGGCGCGTCTGGCCCGCGACGGCCGCGGCGCGAGCGGCGAGGTCCGCGGCCCTTCTCGCACCGCGCCCGATGACCAGCGCGCCGCGCCTGCTGCCCAACGGACGCGCACCGGCGCCGAGCAGCCCTCCGCACCGACGCGTTTGGATTCCGATTCGCTCTCCGCGCGCTACCGCCGCGCTGCTGGACTGAAGGCCGGCGAGACCGCGCAGACCCAGCGTGGTCCGGCGACGGGTCGCCTGACGCGCGACGAGAGCCAGCGTGGCGCGCCCGCGGCACCGGCGGCGCGCACGCGCGATTCGCGCGAGATCGCCTCGCCCACGGCTTCGGCTCCCAAGGACCCCGCCGCCCGCGTGGCGCGGGCGCGGGAGAACGCGCGCAACGCGGCGGGCCCGGCCAGCGAAAGCAGCAAGCCGCCGACGCTGCGCGAGCGCGCGATGGCCAATCCCAAGCGCACGCGCGACTTCCTGGCGCGCAACTCCCCGGTCAGCGGACCGGCGAGCACCGCGATCGCCTTCGGCCTGTCCTACGGCTACGGCTGGCCGGGGTGCGGCACGGGCTGGTACTACGGCGACTACTGCGACGGCTGGTCGTACTGGTTCAACTGGTGCGGAGGCGCGTACCCGTACGGCTGGCAGTGCTACCCGTACGGGGGCTGGTACGGGAGCTACTGGGGCTGCTGGCCGTATGGCTCCTCGTACTGGTGGTGGAGCTGCCTCTGGTATCCGTACTGGTACTCCAGCTACGACTACCCGTCGACGGTGGTGGTCTACGAGCGCGAGGCGCCGGTCGAGTACGCGACCGAGACGGTGGTCGGCGAGGGAGTGCTCGAGGAAGAAGTGCAGCCCGGCCGTCCGGTCGACGAGGGCGTCGAAGAGCTGCTCTCCCCCGGCGGGCAAGCGACCGCGCGCTCCTCGATGCAGAACCTGACGCTGGGCGACAACGCGTTCCGCGAAGGCCGCTACGGCGACGCGGTGCATTTCTACGCCAAGGCGATCGAGTTCCAGCCCGACGAGGGCGTGCTGTACCTGGTGCTCTCGGACGCGCTGTTCGCCACCGGCGACTACCACTACGGCGCCTACGCGCTGCGCAAGGCGCTCGAGCTCGAGCCCAATCTCTTGGACGAGCCGATCGACAAGCACGGCTTCTACGCCGATCCGGCCGAATTCGAGCGCCAGCTCGCGGTGCTCGAGACCTACGTCAAGGACCGCCCCACGGATCAGGACGCGCGGCTCTTGCTGGCGGCGAACTACCTGTTCGGCCTGCGGCCCGCCGCGGCGGTCGATCTGCTGGAGTCGGCGCCCGCGGAATCCTTGCGCAAGACCTCGGCCGGCATCCTGCTGCTGGAGGCCGCGCGCCGCCAGCAGTACGAAGCGGCCAAGGAATCGCAGAAGAAGTAGCGATCTCGGGCGCGTCCACGGGCCCCGGCGGCGCGCTGGCGCTGCCGGGGCCCGTCGCTTGGGCTCAGGGATTCGAGCCCAGCTCGCGCGGACCGGGATCCCCGCTGAAGAGTTCGATCGGCGGCCGCCGACCGAATCGCGCCTCGAAGCGTCCCGCGACGTGCTCGACCACCTCGTCCTTGCGCGCTGC
>Ga0315910_10005475_pt1 | contig 10392 bp, 11 predicted proteins | sample EdamamesoilMG_FD_204470 | JGI IMG/M metagenome (GOLD analysis project Ga0315910, IMG submission 204470) | Garden soil microbial communities collected in Santa Monica, California, United States - Edamame soil | ecosystem: Environmental > Terrestrial > Soil > Garden | place: USA: California... | reverse complement strand
CGACAAGCCAGCGTCACGGACGAAATCGGCATCGTCTGCCTGGAACTGGACGGCAAGCGAGCCGACGTGAAGGCCGCGATCAAATGGCTGGAAAAGACTGGCGTGAGCGTGGAACCGGTGGAGATATGTGCGATTGCAGGCTGACTTTCTTGATCTAATATCAAAAGCAAAACGGCGCGGGAGAATCCCGCGCCGACTTTGCTTTTTGGGCTAAAGCTTATCTTTGTCGCTTCTTCACTTTCAACTGGGCGAGTGAGTGCGCCAGGGCAGCATTGACCGAAGCCACTTCGGCATCGTCGAGTTTCTCGGAAAGGCGGGCCTCGGCGCGCTTGCGAGCTTCCTCGGCTTTGCCTTCGTCAATGTTCTCAGCCTTGATCGCCATGTCAGTGAGGATGGAAACGCGTTCACCCGTCACCTCCACGAAACCGTCACCGACCGCAAGGAAGTAATCCTGACCACCTTTGCGCGCGGTGATTTCGCCAGCGACTAGTTGCGTCATCAGCGGGACGTGCATCGGGAAGATGCCCATCTCGCCCTCGACGCCCGGCAGCGTGACCATGTCCACGTCCTCGGAGTAAACCTTGGATTCCGGCGTTACGATTTCTAGTTTCAGCGTGGCCATTTGCTTGGGCTCCCAATCTGCATCTTGCTCTTAACCATCCTTACAGAACCAAGAGCAGGATTTCGATCGAGAAACTTTGTCAGGCTTTCTTTTCCTCAGGCTTCTTTGCTTCGTCTTTCTTTCCAGCGCCAGCAGTTTCCTGAATCTCTTCAATGCTGCCCTTCATGTAGAAATTCACTTCGGGCACGTCGTCGTGTTTGCCTTCAAGGATTTCCTTGAAGCCGCGCACGGTATCGACCACGGGCACCTGCTTGCCTTCAATGCCCGTGAAGACCTGCGCTACGGTGAACGGCTGGCTCAGGAAACGTTGGATCTTGCGCGCGCGGAACACCGTAAGCTTGTCCTCGGGCGAAAGCTCGTCCATGCCCAGGATCGCGATGATGTCCTGCAAATCCTTGTAGCGTTGCAATACCTTCTGCACGCCCCGCGCAACGTCGTAATGTTCCTGACCAACAACGTCGGCGGAGAGGGCGCGGGAGTTCGAGGAGAGGGGATCGACGGCGGGATAAATACCCAATTCCGCAATGGAGCGTTCCAACACAATGGTCGCATCCAGGTGCGCGAACGTCGTGGCGGGCGCGGGGTCGGTCAAGTCGTCGGCAGGCACATAGACTGCCTGGAAGCTCGTGATTGAGCCCTTCTTGGTCGAGGTGATGCGTTCCTGAAGATCGCCCATCTCGGCCGCAAGCGTCGGCTGGTAACCCACGGCGCTCGGCGTGCGGCCCAGCAACGCGGACACTTCCGAACCGGCCTGGGAGAACCGGAAAATGTTGTCCACGAACAGGAGCACGTCCTGATTCTTTTCATCGCGGAAATACTCGGTCACCGCCAACGCCGAGAGCGCCACACGAAGACGCGCGCCGGGCGGTTCGTTCATCTGGCCATAAACCAGGCCGATGCGGGAACCGGGTTCGATGATCGGCAGTCCGTTTTCACCGAGCGCCGGATGCCCCTTCGCGTCTTTCTTTACCTTGATGACGCCGGCTTCGATCATTTCGTTGTAAAGATCATTACCTTCGCGCGTGCGCTCACCGACGCCCGCGAACATCGAAATACCGCCGTGCAACTTCGCGATGTTGTTGATCAGTTCCATGATGACAACCGTCTTGCCGACACCAGCGCCACCGAACGCACCGACTTTACCGCCCTTCAAGAACGGGCAGATCAGGTCAATCACCTTGATACCGGTCGTCAGAATCTGCGGGCTGGTGGATTGATCCACGAGTGGCGGAGCGGCACGATGGATCGGCAGATACTTGTCCGCCTTCACCGGACCCTGCTCGTCCACGGCGTTGCCAGTCACGTCAAAGACCCGGCCCATGACGGCTTCACCCACGGGCATCGAAATCGGTGCGCCTACGTCGGTGATTTCCATGCCGCGCTTGAGGCCTTCGGTGGCGCTCATGGCGACAGCACGCACCCAATTGTCGCCGAGATGTTGCTGCACTTCGAGCGTCAGCTTGGTCTTGCCTGCCGCGCCCGGCGAGGTGAACTCGACGGTCAGCGCATTGTAAATGGCCGGCAACTTGTCGGGGAACTCGATGTCCACAACCGGGCCGATGATTTGAACGATTTTGCCTTTGTTCATGGGAATAAATCTCTATCAACCCAACGCCATCTGGGCGGTGGTAATTTCCAACAGTTCCTTCGTGATATTCGCCTGCCGCAATTTATTGTACTCGAGCGTCAGGTCTTTGATGAGCTGCTTGGCGTTATCGGTTGCGTTCTTCATCGCCACCATGCGCGAACTGTGCTCGGAAGCCTTGGCTTCGAGCAAGAATTGGAAGACCTGGAAATTCAGGTAGTGCGGCAGCATGGCACTAAGCACACCCTCCGCGGTCGGCTCGAATAAATACTCACCCTCGGATTTCTCCAAGGCGGTGGACGATTCTCCACCTTGGATGCTGCTCTGAACGCCCTTGATCTCCCCGATCGGCAGCAAAGGTTGGACTTCGGCCTTCTGGTTCAGGGTGGTGATGAAATTGGTGTAGAGCACATCCACGCGATCCACTTCACCCTTCAGGAACATCTCCTGCAAGAACCTGGAAATCGCCCGTGCCTCCGAAAACATCGGAGCGTCCTTGTACGTGAACTCGGCCGCAAGTTTCCGCCGCGTGCGCGAGATGAATTGGGCGCCCTTTTTGCCCGCACAAACAAAGACTGTAGTGTCCTTGTCAAACTTGACGGCTTCGCGCGTGATATTGGAGTTCAACGCGCCGCACAATCCTTTGTCCGAGGTGACGAGCAACACCGCCCGCTTACCGCCCTCCCGCTTCTCCATCAAGGGATGGGAAAAGTCACCCGTGTTCCCGGTCACGTGTGCGAGCATGTTGTTCATCAACCCGGCGTAAGGCCGTCCGGAAGTGGCGGCAACCTGCGCTTTGCGCATCTTCGACGAAGCCACCATCTGCATGGCCTTCGTGATTTGCGCCGTGTTCTTGACGGAGCGAATACGGCGTCGGATGTCTCGTGTGCTGGGCATGAAAACTTAAGTCGCTGTCGGGTTAAGCGGCCTTGCCTTTCGCGGCTGGAGCGGCTTTCGTCGTTTCCGCCGCCGCGGGCTTCGCGACGGTGTATGTCTGCTTGAATTCGGTGACGGCGGCTTTCAGTTCGCCGGCCAGCGCTTCGCTGATAGCCTTCTCGGTGCGAATTTTGGTGAGCAGATCGGCTTTGCGTGTGGTCAGGAAATCGGTGAGCTTGCCTTGAAAGTCCTTCACATTCTCCACGGCCACATCGTCCACAAAGTTATTCTGGACCGCCCAGAGCACCGCCGCCTGGATTTCGACAGGAATCGGATTGAACTGCGGTTGCTTGAAAATCTCCACCACGCGCTTGCCGCGTTCGAGAATCGCCTGCGTCTTGGCATCGAGGTCCGAACCGAACTGCGCGAACGCGGCCAACTCGCGGAACTGCGCGAGGTCACCCTTGATACGACCGGCCACCTGCTTCATCGCCTTGATTTGCGCCGCCGAACCGACTCGACTCACCGAGAGACCGACGGAGACGGCCGGACGAACACCTTGGTAGAACAGATCTGTTTCCAGATAGATCTGGCCGTCGGTGATCGAAATCACGTTCGTCGGGATGTAGGCCGAAACGTCACCGGCCTGCGTCTCGATGATCGGCAACGCCGTAAGCGAGCCGTTGCCGTATTTTTCGCCAACACGCGCCGAACGCTCCAACAAGCGGCTGTGGAGATAGAACACGTCACCCGGATAGGCTTCACGACCCGACGGACGCTTCAGCACGAGCGACACCTGGCGATACGCCGTGGCTTGCTTCGAGAGATCGTCATAGATGATCAGCGCATCCATTCCGTTATCCAGAAACCATTCACCCATGGACGCACCGGCGAACGGGGCCAAATATTGGTTCGCCGCGGAATCAGAGGCGGAAGCAACCACGACAATTGTGTCTTCCAGCGCGCCGGCCTTTTCGAGTTCCGCGATCACGCGAGCCACATTCGATTGCTTCTGGCCGATGGCAACGTAGATGTTGAACACCGGACGGAAGCTCTTGTCACCTGACTCGCGACCCACTTTGTTGATGCGCGCCTGATTGATCATCGTGTCCACGCCGATCGTGGTCTTGCCCGTCGAACGATCGCCGATGATCAACTCACGTTGTCCGCGGCCAATCGGAATCATCGCGTCAATTGCCATGATGCCCGTCTGGACCGGCTGGCTGACGGAGCGGCGCTTGATGATACCGGGAGCAATCTTCTCCACCGGATAGAATGCGTCTTCCTTGATCGGCCCTTTGCCGTCCACGGGACGGCCCAGACAATCCACCACGCGTCCGAGCAGGTTTTTGCCCACGGGCACGGAGAGCAGCTTGCCCGTGGTCTTAACCTCGGAACCTTCATGCACGCTGAGGTAATCACCGAGGATGATCGCGCCCACTTCGGTTTCTTCGAGGTTGAGGGCGAGGCCAATCACACCGTTGCCAAAGTCCAACATCTCGTTGGCCATCGCGTCGGTCAGGCCTTCGATCTTCGCCACGCCGTCGGAGCATTCGCGGACGACGCCGACGTTCTGCTTGTTCACCTGCGTCTTCACGCCGGCGATCTGGGCTTCAATTTCCTGGAGGAGGTTGCTCATATCAAATTATCGTTCCGTGCTTCGTTTCAATAAATCACATGCTCTCGGCGAGATCGTTCAACCGCGCCCGGACACTGCCATCAAAAACATCACTGCCGACCTTCACGCGCATGCCGCCGATCAACGCTGGATTCACCGCGAACGTCACATTCAAGCCCTGGCCGTATCGCTGTGCCAGATTTGCTTTCACGGACGATTGCAACGCCTCACTTGTCGCCACCGCGCTCTCGACGTGTGCCGAGCGACGTTCGATGTCCAGCTTCACCAGCCGTTGAAAATGAGAAAGTATGCCCACATATCCGCGTGGCTTCTGCGCAATGACCGCGCTGACGGTCTGACGGACGCGATTCTCATCCAAAAGGCCGCTCACCTTGCAGTTGGTGAACAACGCTTTGCCGTCGCGCCGGGCTTGCTTGGAAATCTTCATTAGTTGCTCGCCAGCTGCTTTGCCGTGTCTTCAGCCAGACGGCTCTGTTGCTCCGGCGTGAGGATGTTGCCGGTGACCTTCGCACTGGTGGCCACCACCAGCCGGCCAACTTCCTTGCGCAACTCGGTCTTCATCCGCGCGAGCTCTGCTTCGCTGGCTTGACGCGCCTTGGTCACAATGTCGTTGGCCGTGGCAATGGCCTTCTGCGACTCGACTTCCAGAACTTTCGCCGCCGACAAGCGGGCTTCTTCGATCAACTTATTTCCCTGCACATTGGCGGCGCTGAGAAGCTCCTGTGACTTCGCCTGCGCGTTGGCCAGTTCCTGCCGGATCTTTTCCGCGTTGGCCAGGCTCTCGGCGATTTTCTCGCGGCGCTCCTCAAGCACTTTCAAGATCGGCTTGTAGGCAAAGCGGTGCAGCGCGAAGCAGACAATGCCGAAGCTGATGCACTGCGACATGAACAGTTGCCAGCTAAAGCCGAACGTCTCGCCGGTCTTTTTGGCAAGATCTACCAAATCACCAGCGGCAAAAAAAACTGAGTGTTCCATAAAATCTGTAGGTTGTCGGAAGGCGCGGCGATTTGCATCGCCGCGCCCGGAATCATTACTTCACCAAGAAAATGGCGAAGAACACGATACCCTCGGCGAACGCGGTGCTCAGAATGGCTTGAACCAGAATCTTCGTGGACGCGCCGGGATTGCGCCCGACGGCTTCCGAAGCCTTCATGCCAATGAGACCGACACCGATGGCCGCGCCCAGCGCAGCCAGACCGACGTGAATGCTACCAGTCATTTTGTTACCTTTCGTTTTTCCCGCCGTCTCCCGCGATTGAACACGGTCAAGCCGGCGAAATCTTAGTGGTGTGCGTGTTCGTGCCCCTCTTCATGGGTGCAGATCAGCAGCGTAAACACCGCGGTCAGCAGCATGAACACCAGCGCCTGGACCAAACCAACCAGAAGCTCCATCGCATAAAATGGCAACGCGAGCAGCCAGCCAAATGCCGGCCCGCCCATGATGGCCATGGACTCAAGCATGTTTTCGCCGGCGAAAATATTGCCGTAGAGACGGAAGCTGAGCGACACGGGGCGAAACATGATCGAAACCACCTCCAGCACCCCAACCATCAGGAATACGACGATCATCAGCATTTTCAAAAGACCTGCCGTATCGCCCTTGGGGCCGAACAGGTGGAGAATGAAGCCCTTGATCCCGTTTGCCTGTAACGCCCAAACCGTCCAGAACAGGAAGAAAATCATCGCCATGGCCAGCGTCATATTCAGGTCGGCATTGACGCCACGGAGCAACGGCGTCGAAATGTGGTGCAAGTGACCGGTTTCATCTGGTGTCCCCCACCCCACCGTGCCCACACCCGGAATCAGGCTGAACCAGTTGGTAAAAAGGATGAAAATGAAGACGGTGGCAAAAAACCAAAAGGTCTTTTTGACCAGATCGGGACCGATGATGCCTTCAAGGAAACTGTGCAGACTCTCAACCAGCCATTCCCAGAAGTTTTGCACGCCCTCCGGAACGGCCTTGATATTCCGGGTGGCCAACTGGGCAAACACGATCAGGAAGACGGCGATGCCCCAAGTAAGGATCATCGAGTTGGTGACCTGCAATGGTCCAAGCTGAAACCGCGGCGCCGCCGCCGGCAATCCTTCAGCGGCTTGGGCGAGCATCATCGGTGCTGTAACGAACAGAACCGTCGCCAGAATGATTTTTAGCAATCGCATCAAGTTCCCAAAACCCTATCGTCACGAACACCCGACGCCAATGTGCTTGCCCGGTGACGAAAGGACGCGCAGAGTGCCCCGCTGTGAAATAATTCACAAGAATATTTTTAAGAATTGGGGACGGAATCCAATAAAGCAGCGATTATGCAATGGTTAAGCAGTCGCCGCGGAGGTCGTTAGCTTCGCCGCATCTTTGCCGCCGTGCCGGCTACGAGCAGCGCCACGCCCAGCGCACAGACAATGGCCGCGCCGGTCGGGAGGTCCAGTTGGAAGGAAGCGTACAGTCCGCCCACGCTCGAAAGACTGGCCACGAGCCAGCCGATAATCAATTGCGCCGGCAAGGATCGCGCCAAATACGTGCCGCACGCCGCCGGCACGATAAGGTAGGAAAACACCATCAGCACGCCCCCCACCTGAACAAAACTGGTCACGATCAACCCGAACAACGCGTAGAAAAGAAAATCCCAGAGTCGCACCTTCATGCCCCCCTGCTCCGCCGACTGATGATCAAACGAAAGTGCGATGAACTGCTTTCGGAAAATGAAATGCACCACCGCGATAAGGGCGTAGAGCGCAGCGGTCTTCCAAATCTGCGTGTCGGTCACCGTCAACAGATCGCCGACGAGGGTGCGTTGCAATTCCTCCTTGCCGTGCGGGCTTTTGCTGAGAAACAAAATCCCCGTGGCCGCCGCCACCACATAGACGATGCCGATGAGCGCTTCCTGCGGCACGCGCGCGTGTTTGCTCGGTCGGGTGAACGTGAAGAGCGCCGCCCCCGCCAGCGTGAACCCGAGCGACCAGTAGAAGTTGTGCGGATCGTCGGCCTCATGACCGAGAAATAGGCAGACGCACGTCCCGAGTGTGGCCACCTGAGCCAGCGCAAGGTCCACGAAGATGACTTCGCGCCGGATAATGTGCAGGCCGTAATAGACGAGAATGCCCGGCAGGAGCAGACAAGCCACCAGCGGCCATTTCATCACGGACATGACTTGCGACCACGAGATTGGATCAATCGCTTCCATATCATTTCTTTTCCGCCAACGCCTTCGCCACTGTGTTCACGAGATAATCCATCAGCGCGAGGTAGCCGCCCTCCGTTCCTTTGACGCCGCCGGGAAACTGCGACACGTCCACCACCGTTGCATCCGTGCTACGCGCCACGGTTTCGGCGGTTTTGCGATTCAGATACGGATCCACGATGATGATGTGGGCATTTTCTTCCTTCATCTTCGCGATGACCGAGGCCAAGTGCGCTGGCGAGGGCGGGATGCCGGGTTTTGGTTCCAGAAACAACTCGATCTTCAGTCCAAACCGGTTCGCAAAGTAGGGCCACGAGTTGTGATACGCCACCAGATGCCGGCCCTTGAACGGTTCCAGCGTCTTCTGCCATCCGGCCAATTTGGTTTCCAGTTCGTCATTGAACTTCTTGAGATTGGCGCGATAGAGCGCAGAATTTGTGGAATCCAACTCCGCGAATGCGTCCGCGATGTGCTCCGCGACAATCTTCGCATTGAGCGGATCCACGAGGAAATGCGGGTTGCCGGCCGCATGGATGTCGCCCTTCGAGCGATCCAGTTCGGTGGGCACTTCCAGCATCCGTACGCCCTCACAGCAGCGCACGTTTCCCTTCGCCGCCGAAACGATCTTCGCGTTGCGCGCACCGTCCAGCAATGGGCGCAGCCAACCCGACTCCAATTCCGCGCCGCCATGAATCAACACATCGGCGCGATTGAGCTTTACGATGAAACTCGGTTTTGCGTCCACGAAGTGCGGATCCTCCGTGGGCCGCGCCATGGTGGTGAGTTCGATTTCTTGGCTGCCGATGGCTTGCGCGATGGACGCCAGGTCCGGCGTGGTGGCGACGACTTTGAGCTTGGCGTCCGCTGTAAGGGTTGCCAGTGCGATGAGAAACCCGATGAGAATTCTTTTCATGTTAAGTGCCAGGGTTGGAAGTTAGAACTTGTGCGACGCGTGCGCGCCAAGCAGGAATTCAAACTGTAACCACAACGAATGATCCACACCAATGTCACGGCGGTCATCATAATTGTATTGCAGCCGCACCTTCGAGAATTCGCTCGGATACCACGTCAAGTTTGGCGAGACGCGCCAGCGTTGATTGCGCAAGGGATCGCGGCCAGCCAGCGTGCCGCCACCATTATTGTCCGAAACCAGCAGCCCCGCGCTTTCGTAATCAGCCCGCTCGCCCGTGACATAGTCAAACCGGATTCCCGCCACCCAGCCTTTGCGGAAACCGTAAAGCAGTTGCGAGTAAATGCCATAGTCCGTCACGGCTTCGGGATTCAAAAACGCCGGCGTTGCTCCGGTATCATCCATCAAGATTCCTTCGTCAATGAACCCATTGTCATCCGCGTCGCCGGCTTCATCAGCCCAATCGAACATTCCCAGCTCGTATCGTTGCAGCATGGCCTCGGTCTGAAAGGAAACAAAAGGAAAGCCCGCCTGTGCATTCGCCGGCTTCCATTTCCAGTAGAGGTCCACACCATAGATCTGCGTCATCGTGTCGCCACCGCTCCCGCTGTTGTTCGGGCCAATCGCCGCGGACGCCCCCAACACGAGCGTTTGCGATTCCGTCAAGTCGAACGAGGTGGCGAGCCGCGGGGCGAACAACAAATCGCCCATGTTATGCACGCCGCGATCATTGTCCGCGTGCCGGTAACCGAACGGCAAGGCTTCTTCCTCATCCCCACCATGGCTGTGCCCCGAGCCGCGGAAGCTGGACGCCGTCTCCCCCTGACTGTTTTGCACGCCAAGGGAAAGTTCGGTGAAGAACGGAGTCGGCGCGAGCCAGCCCAATCGCGCACCCGGATTCCGCAAACCATCCGACCCAAGAAACCGCGCGGCAACCAGCGGCGAATCCACGAACGCCCACGAATGCGGATGCTGCGTGTTGATGCGGCCGAAGTCGGTGAGAATCTGCCCGGCGCGGATCTGAAAGTTACCCGGTAGTGAAACGGATTCGAGCCAGGCCTCCTCCAATTCCACAAACGACTCGCCTTCCGAATCGAGCGAGAAGAGGATGTTCACGTTGCCGCGCAAATACGGATCAATCGCTCCCCGCAGGTTCAACTCCACTCCCTGCACGGTGAACCCGTTTTGATTCGGATCGTGCCCGCCCAATTGCGTGCCGCCTTCGATGTCGTTCGCCGTCGAACCACCAGCGGCAAACGTCGCCACCAAACCAATGTCGGCGTAGGCCCCTCCTTTACCGACTCGGATGGGATCGGTCGGCGACCACGACTTTTCCGCCGTCGCAGTTGAAGTTGCAATCTCAGGCGGTCGCAGACTTGTAGCATCCGCCGGCGCAGTGACCGCCGGCTTCTGCTCCAACTGCTCAAGCTTTCGTTCCAACTCCTGCATGTGCTTGCGCATCTCGCGCATTTCTTTCCGCAACTGCTCCATTTCACTTTCCTGCGCGGACACATTTCCAACAAACAAACACAGCACACCGACCATACTTACCAGTTTCCAAATACTCGCTTTCATAATCTT